>Ga0073904_10000208_pt1 | contig 39727 bp, 25 predicted proteins | sample KloWWTrecipitate_FD_66668 | JGI IMG/M metagenome (GOLD analysis project Ga0073904, IMG submission 66668) | Active sludge microbial communities from Klosterneuburg, Austria, studying microevolution and ecology of nitrifiers - Klosterneuburg... | ecosystem: Engineered > WWTP > Aerobic digester >... | reverse complement strand
CTCGGCCAGCACGATCTTGCCGCGCTCGACGGTGAGGGGGCAGGAGCCGTAGCCGTCATAGCGTGCGTCGCCGCGGGCCTCGCCGCGCGTCACCAGCAGGTTGTGCGCGACCACCGGCGCCTGCTTGCGCGCTGCCGCGGCCGTCTTGGCGTTCGTGGTGTTGCCCGCGTCGCCGAGCGCGAAGACGTTGTCGAAGCCGCGATGGCGCAGCGTCGCCGGGTCCACGTCGACCCAGCCCGCGGCGTCGGCCAGCGGGCTGACGCGGATGAAGTCGGGCGCCTTCTGTGGCGGCACGACGTGGATCATGTCGAAGTCGAGGTTCACGGTCTGCTGGCTGCCGTCGGCGTTGGTCTGGCGGAATGTCGCCTTGCGCGCAGGGCCGTCTACGGCGACCAGGTTGCGGTTGAACTCCAGCCCGATGCCATAGGCCCCGACGTATTCCATCAACGCCGGCACGTAGTCGGGCACGCCGAACAATACCGCGCCCGCGTTGCAGAACCGGATGTCGAGCTGCGACAGCACGCCGGCGCGGCGCCAGTGATCGGCCGAGAGGTACATGGCCTTCTGCGGCGCGCCGGCGCACTTGATCGGCATCGGCGGCTGCGTGAAGACCGCCCTGCCGCCGCGAAGATTCTGCACCAGCTGCCAGGTATAGGGGGCGAGGTCGTAGCGGTAGTTGGAGGTCACGCCGTTGCGCCCGAGCGTCTCGGGCAGCCCCTCGATGCCCTGCCAGTCGAGCTTGATGCCCGGACACACCACGAGCTGCCGGTACGAGACCACGCGGCAGCCGTCGAGGATCACGGCGTTGCGCTCGGGTTCGAAGGCGGCCACGGCGGACTTGATCCAGTGCACGCCGCGCGGCAGCACCGCGGCCATCGTGCGCGCCGTGAACGCGGGCTTGAACACGCCTGCGCCTACCAGCGTCCAGCCGGGCTGGTAGTAGTGCACGTCGGCGGGATCGATGATCGCGATGTCGAGCCCGGGTCGGCGCGCCAGCAGGCTCGAGGCCACCGCGACACCTGCCGCGCCGCCGCCGATGATCACGATCTCGTGCGAAGCATCGGCCACCTCCACCGGCGTCCTGCCGCCGTTCATGATGCGGCGCACCAGACCGCGGAGGTCGTAGCCGGCCTTCGCGCCCGTCTCGATGATCTCGGGCAGCGGGATCTTCCCGGATTGCGACAGCGCCCACATCGTGGCCGAGCGCATGCCGCTGCGGCAGTAGGCCAGCACGGGCCTGGGCAGTTCCTCCATCATCCGCCCGAACTCGGCGCCCTGCTCGTCGCTGACCTTGCCCGATTCCGCGGGCAGGTAGCGCACCTCGAGCCCCGCGCTGCGCGCGGCGCGCTCGATTTCGCTGAAGCCGGGCTGGTCGGCGGCCTCCCCGTCGGTGCGGTTGCAGATGATCGAGCGGAATCCCGCGCCGGCAATTTCCGGGAGATCGGCGGCTGCGATCTGCCCCGCGACCGAGAGCGCGGGGGTCAGTTTCTTGATGTCCACGGTTTCAGCTCCTGGCGAATCTGCGCAATCAAGGCATTACAAACATACATGACAATCCATGGTTTTCCTCCAGATCGTTGCGCGCAATGGCCAGCGGGTGGTCGGTGGCATGCGGTGGGACAATCGTCCGCAGGAATGCGGGCCCACGCCGGGGAGGACAATCGTCCGCATGAATGCGGACCCGCGGGGGCGGGTTGACCGATATAGTACCCATCGGTATTTTAAGTCACCCGGGTATGCCGCCGAACGATCGATTGCACCGCTACACACCGGCCGAGAGCGCACCACATGATCAGAAATCTTCCGGCGAAATGGGATCTCGAGGCGGACGTCGTGGCCGTGGGATCGGGGGGCGGCGGCCTGGCGGCTGCCATCACCGCCCATGACCACGGCGCCAGCGCGCTGGTCCTGGAGCGCTGCGACCAGGTCGGTGGCGTCACCGCCTACTCGATGGGCGAGGTGTGGATTCCGGGCAATCATCTCGAAGCCGCGCTGGGCATCGAGGATTCGCCCGAGAGCGGCTTCGCCTACATCAAGCGCCTGTCCATGGGCTACGGTGACGACCTCGCGATCCTCAACCAGATGGTTCACGGGCCGGTTGCGCTCAGGTTTTTCGAGGAGCGGATCGGGCTGAAGATGTGCGTGGTCCGCGATCTGCCCGATTACTACTACCCGCACGTCGAGGCGAGCCTTGCCGAAGGCCGCTGCCTCGAGGCGCTGCCGTTTCCCGCGCAAACGCTCGGCGACTGGCAATCCAGGACGCGCCTGTCGCCGCACGTGCCCTACGGCATGACGCACGAGGACATATTCCATAACGGCGGCATGGCCAACATGATGAAGTGGGACTACAGCGTCATGGCGGAGCGCCTCGCGAAGGACGAGCGCTGCGCCGGTCCCGGGCTGGCGGCCTGGTTCGTCAAGGGTGTGCTCGATCGCGGCATCGCGATGCACACCGGCGTCGATGTGCAGGAACTGGTGGTCGATGGCGGGCGTGTCGTCGGCCTGCGCGCGCGCGTCGATGGCCGGGACCTCTTCGTCAAGGCCAATCGCGGTGTCGTCATCGCCGTCAGCAGCTACGAGCGCAATCCGGGCTACGCAAAGACACTGGGGCATCAGCTCGACCCGGTGTCGATGGTGATGCCGACCATCGACGGGGCGCATCTGCGCCTGGCAGGGCAGGCCGGGGCGCGCATCGCGCGGGTGCCGGACGTGTCGATGCTCGGTTTCCACGTGCCGGGCGAGGAGCAGGAGGACGAGGTGGCGCTGTGGCGCGGCGCGCTGCCCTTCATGGGGCTGCCGCACACGATCGTCGTCAACCGCGCCGGCAAGCGCTTCGCCAACGAGGCGTTCTACCGCTCGGTTTATTTCGCGCTCGGCGCCATCGACGGCGCGACCCAGACCCATCCCAACTACCCCTGCTGGGCGATCTTCGACAGCCAGGCGCGCGAGAAGTATCCCTTCGGCTCGGTGATGCCCGGCGAGGAACTGCCCGAGGCCATGGGCGTCACGGCGCATTCGATTGCCGAACTGGCAGCGAGGATCGGCGTGGACGCGCACGGGCTCGCCGACACCGTTGCCCGTTTCAACGATTACTCCGCGCGCGGGGAGGATCCCGAATTCGCGCGAGGCACCTTCCCGTGGGGTGCGCTGATGTGCGGCGATCCGCTGCAGAAACCCAACGCCAACCTCGGTCCGCTGCTGAAGGCCCCGTTCCATGCGGTCCGGCTGCACCAGATGGCCGGCGGCGGCATCGCCGCCACGGGCATCCTGGCCGACCATCACTGCCGCGCCATCGGCTGGGATGACGAGCCGATCGAGGGGCTCTACGTCGCCGGCAACTCGGTCGCGCGGCTCGACAACGGCGCCCTGATGCAGAGCGGCATCACCAACGCGCGCGGCATGACGCACGGCTATCTGGCCGGACGGCACGCCGCCGGCCACCCCAGCGCGCTGTTGCAGCAAGAGCGCTTGCGCCTGGGCCTCTGAGAAAGAGCATGATCGAAGCACAGAACTCCATCGTCATCGGCGCCCCCATCGGCAACGTCTGGGACTACGTGCAGGACATCAGCCGCTGGGCAAACCTCTTTCCGGGTTGCCGCGAATGCACCGTCATCGACGACCACAACTCGCGCTGGCTGATCAAGGTCGGCGCCGGCGGGCTGGTGCGCACCGTCAACGTGATGGTGCGGGTCGAGCGCTGGGACGGGCCGGAACGGGTCGACTTCTCCTACGCGCTGGAGGCCGAGCCGGTCGTCGGCGGCGGCAGCTACGTCGCGGCGATGAAGGAGCCGCACGAGACAGAAATCACGCTGAAGGTGCGTGTCGAGGGCAGCGGCTCGATGGCGCCGATGTGGGAGGCCGTCAGCAGGCCGCTGTTGCCGCAATTGGCGAAGAGTTTCTCCGGCAGGCTGAAGACGGAAATCGAGAACGGGGCGACTGCTGCCCTCGCGACCGCCTCCGCGACGCCGGCAAGGCCCGCGCCGCTCAGGCTCATCGCTACATGGCTGCGCAGGACATGGCAAAAGCTGTTCGGATAGACGCCACCGTGCCCAGCCGGCGGGCTGCCCCGGTCACACGGATCCGGTCCAACCGCGCGCGCGGGCGTCCCAGCCCCGAGGACGCCGCCGCCATCGACCACGAGCTGCTGGATATCGCGCTCGGGTTGTTCCTGCAACACGGCTACGGCGGCACCTCGATGCGCCAGATCGTGGCTGCCGCGGGCGTCTCCAAGACGACGCTGTACTCCCGCTTCACCTCCAAGGCCGATCTGTTCCGGGCCATCATGATCCAGCAGATCGACCGGCTGTCGCCATCGGCCTCGCTGCAATCCGAAGGCGGACCGCTCGCGCTCGAAGCGGGTTTGCGCTCCTACGCCAACCAGATGCTCGCCGTCAGCCTGGAGGGCGATGTTCTCGGCGTGAACCGCCTGATCTACAGCGAATCCCATCGCTTCCCGGAACTGGGCGCCGCCGCGGCGGAGCGCACCGCGCTGGGTATCGCGCGCATATCCGACTTCGTCAGGACCTGCGCGCGCAACGCCGGACGCAGCTGCAGCGATCCCAAGGGCATCGCGGAAGCGTTCATCTTCATGATTCGTGGCTGGTACGTGAATGTCCTTCTCACCAATCGCGAGGTCCCGGTCGCCGAACGCGAACGCTGGGTGAAGCGCGCCGTGCGCGCGCTGGTGTGCGGACAGCACGAATGGTGAATCCGCGACGGGGCGTGGCCGGGCGCGCGGCAGCGCCAGGGCCTGCGCGGTTCAGCGCGCCGCGCGCAGCGCCCCGGCAAGCCCTTCGAGCAGCGCCAGCGTGTCGTCGAGCGCGAGGCAGGCGTCGGTGACGCTCTGGCCGTAACGCAGCGTGTCGCGCGGGCCGAGTTTCTGCGCGCCGCCCTGCAGGTGGCTCTCGATCATCACGCCGCGAATGCCGCGCTGCCCCGCGCGGATCTGTGACGCAAGATCAGCCGCCACATCCGCCTGGCGCGCCGGATCCTTGCCGCTGTTGCCATGGCTGCAATCGACCACCAGGCCCGCCTCGAGGCCGGCATCCTGCAGGCGTTGCAGCGCATCGTTCACGGCGGCGGCGCCGAAATTCGGCCCCGAGACGTTACCGCCGCGCAGGACCAGGCAGCAATCCGGATTGCCGCTCGAGCGCAGTATCGCGGGGCTGCCTTCCTTGGTGATCGAGGGGAACCAGTGCGGATGCGCGGCGGCGCGGATCGCGTCGATGGCGACACCGACGTCGCCGTCGGTGCGGTTCTTGATGCCCACCGGCATCGACAGGCCCGAGGCGAGCTCGCGGTGGACCTGGCTCTCGACGGTGCGCGCGCCGATCGCGCCGAAGCTGACCAGGTCCGCGTAGTACTGGCCGAACGTGGTGTCGAGGAACTCCGTGGCCGCGGGCAGGCCGAGCGCGGTCACGTCGAGCAGCAGCCGGCGCGCGAGATGCAAGCCCTTGTTGATGTGGAAGCTGCCGTCGAGGTCCGGATCGTTGATCAGGCCCTTCCAGCCGACCACGGTGCGCGGCTTCTCGAAATACACGCGCAGCACGATGAACAGCGCGTCCCCGAGGCCCGCGGTGCGCAACTGCATCTGCCGGGCGTAATCGAGAGCCGCCGCCGGATCGTGCACGGAACAGGGCCCGACGATGCACAGCAGGCGGCGGTCCGCGCCACGCAGGATCGCCTCGATCGTGCGCCGCGAGCTGTTGACCAGCACCGCGCCGGCGTCGCTGTGCGGCAGTTCCTCGCACAGCACGGCCGGCGTGATCAGCGGCTGGGTCTGGGTTATGCGCAGGTCGTCGGTGCGGATCATGGCTCGGTACTCCCCGGCGCCGCGGCCGCTTGCGGCGCGATCCAGGCGCGCAACAGCTCGTTGCCGAGCACCAGCACCACCGCGCCGACGAACAGTCCGATGATGCCCTGGGTGATGAAGCCCCCGATGGCGCCGACGAATATCACGGCGACGGGCGCGTTCAGGCCGCGTCCCATCAGCAGCGGCTTCAGCACGTTGTCCAGCGGCATCAGCAGCAGCGTCCAGGCGAGGAAGGCCGCCGCGGTGAAGAGGTCGGCTGTCGAGAACAGCCAGATCGCAGCCGGCACCATGATGATGCCCACACCGAGCTGCACCACGCCGAGCACCAGCGCCAGCGCCGTCCAGAATCCGGCCGCGGGAACGCCGGCCAGGAACAGGGCGGCGCCGGCCAGCAGGGCCTGGATCAGCGCCACGCCGAGGATGCCGCGCGTGACACCGCGCACGGTGGCGGCCGCGAGCGTCGTGAACTCGGCACCGCGCTCCCCGACGAGCCGCGTCGCCAGTGCGCGTGCCACGTTGCCCCCGGTCGTCGCACTGGCCAGCAGCGCGCCGCTGATCGCGATGGCGAACACGAACTGCAGCAGGCCCAGACCGAACTGCGCCGCCGATGACAGGAACCAGCCCGCCACCGGTTTCATCTGCGGACCCAGGGTGGCGAACACGGATTCCAGGTTCTGCGACGCCTGCAGCCAGAGCGCATGCACGCGTTCCCCGACGATGGGCCACGCAGCGACCTTGTCCGACGGCGGCGGCACCTTGAGCTTGCCTTCCTGGAAGGCCCCCATCACCGCCTGGACGTCGTCGACCACGGTACCCGTCAGCATCACGCCGGGGACGATGATCAGCGCGAGCAGGGCCAGCACCAGCAGCGTGGCGGCGAGGACGCGGCGCCCGCCGAGCCACTGGCTGAGCACCAGGAACGGACCGTGGAGCGCGATGGCGATGATGCAGCCCCAGGCGATCGCCAGCAGGAAGGGTGCGACGATCAGGGCGCACCAGCCGATCAGCAGCGCCAGTGCGCCGAGCCGGATCGCCACGTCGGTGGCGCGCGCGAGCTCGCGCTGCTGTTCGTTTCCGTCCGTCTCCATGGCGGGTCTCCCGATCGGTGTGCGCCGGCGCTCAGCGAGCGCGCCTGCTGTGTTTCTCGAAATTCTCCTGCCGTGCCCGCTCGCTCTTGCGCAGCAGGATCACGGTCGCGCCGGTGCCGCCGAGGTGGCGCGGCGCGGAATGGAAGGCCAGCACCTCGGCGAACTGCGGCAGCCACATCGCCACGCAGCTCTTCAGCAGAGCCGGCGTGCTGCGCCCGGCGCCCTTGCCGTGGTTGATCAGCGCGGCGCGCACGTCGTGCTTCATGCAGTCCGCGACGAAGCGCCACAGGGCCTCGCGCGACTGCTCCACCGTGAGGCCGTGCAGGTCGAGGCGCGAATCGAAGCGGTAGTCGCCCAGGCGCAGGCGCTTGAACACGCCGTATTGCACGCCGGGGCGGATGAAGCTCAGTTCCGCATGCGGTTCGACCAGCGGAATGTGGGAATCGGAGAGGAAGTTGCCGTCCTTGCGCACCAGGGATTCGGCCGCGAGCCGCCGGGCCAGCGTGCCGGGCGTGATCTCGGGCGCGCGCTTGAGATGCAGTTGCACATCGCCGGCGAGCGGTCGCACATCGCTCATCAGCTCGCGAAAATCCTCGTCCTCGGACGTGTTTTTCTGCATCCCCGGTTCCCCTGTCCGGCGCCCGCGCGGGCCGTGCCGGCGGCACCTGCCGTGGCGGCGCAGTATACGCGCAATCCGCGCCGCGGATGCCGGGCATGAGCCATCGAAATGGCTGAATTGCCGGGTGCTTGCCGCTACACTGACAGCCCGCTGCCGTGCGCCACCTGCGACAATGCGAGGCCTCGATGACAATAAAGAGCGGAGGAAACCCGATGTTGGGTCTGATCATGAACAGGCAGCTGACGATCACCTCGATCCTGGAGCACGCGCGCAAGTTCCATGGCGACGCCGAAGTCGTGTCGGTCACGGCCGACCAGCCGCTGCACCGTTACACCTATCGCGAGGCCTTCGCGCGCAGCGCGCGGCTGGCCAATGCGCTGGCGCGCCTCGGTATTCGCCCGGGCGAGCGCATCGGCACGCTGGCCTGGAACGACTACCGCCACCTCGAGGTCTACTTCGCGACTTCCTGCGCGGGCTTCGTGTGCCACACGATCAACCCGCGCCTGTTCCCGGAGCAGATCGAATACATCGTCGAGCACGCCGAGGACCGCTGGATCTTCGTCGACCCGGCCTTCGTGCCGCTGCTGGAAGCGCTGAAGCACCGGCTCGGCTGCGTCGAGGGTTTCGTGATCCTCGGGCCGGCGGGCGCGGCGGCGAACACCACGCTGCGCAATGCCGTCGACTACGAGACGCTGATCGCCGGCGAGCCCGATACCTTCGACTGGCCGGCACTCGACGAGAACAGCGCCTGCGCGATGTGCTACACCTCCGGCACCACGGGAAATCCCAAGGGAGTGGTCTACAGCCATCGCGCGCTCGTACTGCACACCTACGCCTGCCTGATGCCCGACGTGATGAGCCTCTCGGCGCGCGAGGTCGTGATGCCGGTGGTGCCGATGTTCCACGTCAACGCCTGGAGCATCCCCTACGGCGCCGCCGCGGTCGGCGCGAAGCTGGTGTTCCCGGGTCCGAAGATGGGCGACGGCGAGACGCTGCAGCGGCTGATCGAGGGCGAGGGCGTCACGGTGACGGCCGGCGTGCCCACGGTCTGGCTCGCGCTGCTGACGCACCTGGACCGGACCGGCAAGCAGGTTCCCTCGCTGAGGCGGGTGATCGTCGGCGGCTCGGCCTGCCCGCGTACGATCATGGAGGAGTTCGAGCGCAAGCATGGCGTGCACGTGCACCATGCCTGGGGCATGACCGAGATGAGCCCGATGGGGACCTTCAATTCTCCGAGCGCGGATTTCGACACGCTGAGCAGCGAGGAGCAATGGGCGCAGCGCCTGCGCGTCGGGCGGCCCGTCTACGGGGTGGAGGTCAAGATCGTCGACGCCGCGGGCAAGGAACTGCCCTGGGACGGTGTATCCTTCGGCGCGCTCAAGGTGCGCGGGCCGTGGATCTGTGCGGAGTACTTCCGCATCGGCAAGGGCGATGCGCACGACGACGAGGGCTGGTTCGAGACCGGCGATGTCGCGGCCATCGACCGGCGCGGCTACGTCGCGATCACCGACCGCACCAAGGACGTGATCAAGTCCGGCGGCGAGTGGATCAGCTCGATCGATCTCGAGAACACCGCGGTGGCGCACCCGGCCGTGGCCGAGGCGGCGGTGATCGGCGCGTATCATCCGCGCTGGGACGAGCGGCCGCTGCTCTGCGTCGTGTTGCATCCGGGTGAACAGTTGACGCGCGAGGATATGCTCGCGTGGTTCGAGGGCAAGGTCGCGAAGTGGTGGGTTCCCGACGACGTGGTCTTCGTCGACGGACTCCCGCACACTGCAACGGGCAAGTTGAGCAAGAAGGATCTGCGCGAGCGCATGAAGGATTACCGCTTCCCGTAGGTCGCCATTCATGGCGACGGGTGCCCTGCCGGCGGCTGCAGTCGCCATGAATGGCGACCCACGGGTCGACGGCAGCACCCGGGCATGCACACAGATGAATCTGGTCTTGTAACGGAGAGACGATATGAGCGATTACAAAGCCCCTGTCACGGAGATCGCCTTCGTGCTGGATGAGCACGCCGGCATGGCAGGAATCGCCGCGCTGCCGGGGCTGGAGGAAGCGACCCCCGACGTCGTGCAGGCGGTGCTGGAGGGCGTGGCCACGCTGACCGAGGAGGTGATCGCGCCGCTCAACTGGCCGGGCGACCGCCAGGGCACGCGCATCGAGAACCGCGCCGTGGTGCAGGCCGACGGTTTCAAGGAGGCCTACTGGCAGTACGTCGAGGGCGGCTGGGGCAGCCTGCCGTTTCCGGCCGAGCTCGGCGGGCAGGGCATGCCCGTGGTGCTCGCCACCGCGGTGCTCGAGATGGTCCAGTCGGGCGGCATTGCCTTCGGCCTGTGCCCGCTGCTCACCCAGGGCGCCACCGATGCGATCCTCGCCCACGGCAGCGATGAACTGAAGCGCACGTACCTGCCGAAGATGATCTCGGGCGAATGGACCGGCACCATGAACCTCACCGAACCGCAGGCGGGCTCCGATCTCGCCGCGGTTGCGGCACGCGCGCAACGCGACGGGGATCATTACCGCATCTTCGGCAACAAGATCTTCATCACCTGGGGTGACCACGGGATGACGGAGAACGTGATCCACCTGGTGCTCGCACGCCTGCCCGACGCGCCGCCGGGCGTGAGAGGCATCTCGCTGTTCCTGGTCCCGAAGTTCCTTGTGAATGCCGACGGCAGCCCGGGCGCGCGCAACGACGTCTACCCGGTCTCGGTCGAGCACAAGCTCGGCATTCACGCCAGCCCGACCTGCGTGATGGGCTTCGGCGACGACGGCGGCGCCATCGGCTACCTGGTCGGCGAGGAGGGCAAGGGCCTCGCCTGCATGTTCACGATGATGAACCACGCGCGGCTCTCGGTGGGGCTGCAGGGGGTGGCGGTCTCCGAGCGATCGCTGCAGCGCGCCGTGGCCTTCGCGCGCGAGCGGGTACAGGGCGCGGTGGCCGGACAGCCCGGGCGTGCCCCGATCGTCCATCACCCCGACGTGCGGCGCATGCTGCTGCAGATGAAGGCGCTGACCGAGGCCGGGCGCGCGCTCGCCTACGTCGCGATGGGCAGCCAGGACCGCATCCATCATTCGCCCGATGCCGCCGAGCGAGCGTTCCACGAGGAACGCATCGCGCTGCTCACACCGATCGTGAAGGGCTGGTGCACGGAAATGTCGATGGAGATCACCTCGCTCGGCGTGCAGGTGCATGGCGGCATGGGTTTCATCGAGGAGACGGGCGCCGCGCAGCACCTGCGCGATGCGCGCATCCTGCCGATCTACGAAGGCACCAACGGCATCCAGGCGCTGGATCTGGTGGGGCGCAAGTTCCTGCGTGACGGCGGTGCCGGGATGAAGTCGCTGCTCGCCGAGATGCGCGGCGTCGCGACGGCGCTCGGCGCGGGCGCGCTCGCCGACATCGGGACGCGGCTCGCGCGCGCGATCGATGCGCTGCAGGATGCGGCCGACTGGATCCGCGCGAATGCCGATGCCGCCGGCGTGGTGCCGGGCGCGGCGGCATACAACTTCCTGATGCTCGCGGGCACCGTGGCCGGTGGCTGGCAATCGGGCGTGGCGGCGCTGGCCGCGCAGCGCCGGCTCGCGGCGGGTGCCGACAACGCGGACTTCCTGCGCGCCAAGCTGCTCACGGCGCGCTTCTACGCCGAGCAGATCCTGCCGCGCGCGCAGATGCATGCCGAGGCCGTGCAGGCCGGTGCGCAGACGATCATGGCCTTCGACGAGGCGATGTTGTAGGTCGCCATTCATGGCGACATGTGCATTCGGCCAGGCACCCGTCGGCATGAATGCCGACCCACACCAGAAGGAGTGATGACGATGCAACGCTGCGAACAGTTCTACATCAACGGTCAGTGGGTCGATCCGGTCGAGCGCCGCACGCTGGAGGTGATAAACCCGGCCACCGAGCAGCCGATCGCGACAATTGCGCTGGGCTCGGCGGCGGACGTCGACAAGGCCTGCACGGCCGCGCGTGCTGCATTCCCGGCGTATTCGCGCACCTCGCGCGCCGAGCGCATCGCGCTGCTCGAGCGCATCATCGCGGGCTACCAGGCGCGCTATGGCGAATTCGCCGCGGTCATCTCGCAGGAGATGGGAGCGCCGATCACGCTCGCGACCAGGGCCCAGGCGGCCATGATCGTCGGGCATTTCAGCGCCGCGCTGCAGGTGCTGAAGGAATTCCGCTTCGAGGAGGACATCGGGACCACGCGCGTGTTGCGCGAGCCCATCGGCGTGTGCGCGTTCATCACGCCGTGGAACTGGCCCGCGAACCAGATCGCCTGCAAGGTGGCCCCGGCACTCGCCACCGGCTGCACCATGGTGCTGAAGCCGAGCGAGATCGCGCCGCTCGACGCGTACCTGTTCGCGCAGGTGCTGCACGATGCCGGCGTGCCGCCGGGCGTGTTCAACCTCGTCAACGGCGACGGTCCCGGCGTGGGCAGCGCGCTGGCCGCGCACCCGGAAGTCGACATGGTCTCGTTCACCGGCTCCACGCGCGCGGGCATCCAGGTGGCGAAGAACGCCGCCGACACGGTCAAGCGCGTGTGCCAGGAACTCGGCGGCAAGTCGGCCAACATCCTGCTCGACGATGCGGACTTCCAGAAGGCCGTGACGCGCGACGTGCTCGGCTGCTTCAGCAACAGCGGCCAGTCCTGCAACGCGCCCACGCGCATGCTGGTGCCTGCAGCGCGTCTCGACGAGGTCAAGTCGATCGCGCGCGCCGCCGCCGCGATGGTCAAGGAAGGCGACCCGCAGGCGGAAAGCACCACGATGGGCCCGGTGGTCAGCAAGGCGCAATACGACAGGATCCAGCGCCTGATACAGGCCGGCATCGACGAGGGCGCGGAACTGGTCTGCGGCGGCACCGGCAAGCCCGAGGGGCTGGAGACCGGCTACTACGTGAAGCCCACGATTTTTGCCAACGTGCGCAACGACATGACCATCGCGCGCGAGGAAGTCTTCGGGCCGGTGCTCGCGATCCTGCCCTACCGCGACGAGGCCGAGGCGATCCGCATCGCCAACGACACCGTCTACGGGCTGTCGGGCTACGTCACCTCGGCGAGCATCGAGCGCGCGCGCAACGTGGCGGCGCAATTGCGTACCGGCATGGTGCACCTGAACGGCGCCTCGACCGACATCGCCGCGCCCTTCGGCGGCTACAAGCAGTCGGGCAACGGCCGCGAGTGGGGCGAGCACGGCTTCCACGACTTCCTCGAGACCAAGGCGGTGATGGGATTCAACCCGGGCTGATGCCGGGGCCCCTGCGCGCATCGGCCCGCGGGTCCGGCTTAAGCCGGACCCGCGGTGTGATCTCCGCATGAATGCGGACCCATGGGCGCCGTGTCAGTCGAATATCTGCCCGATTTTCAGGAACATCGCGTACTGGCTGTTCTCGGCCATCCCGACGCCGAGATAGATCGGACCCACCGGCGAGTCGACACCGAGGAACAGGCTGCCCGCGTAGATCAGGTCGTCGAAGCTCGCGTCCGATTCATCGAGCCAGGTGTTGCCTGCCTCGAGGCTCGCACCCGCGTATACCGGCATGTCTACCGGCAGCAGCGACTGCTCGGTGAGGCGGCGGTAATAGGTGAGGCCCGCGAAGCCGAGGTAGTTCCCCGCCAGCGAATCGCTGGTGTAGCCCGACAGCGCGAGGAAGCCGCCCAGCGTGTATGCGCGCGAGAGGAACACGTTCGAGCCGGTCAGGGAGTCTCCGCTGCCATCGAGATCGAGTTCCGCCCAACGCCCGATTGCGGTGAAGGAGTTGCGCCCCAGGCTGATGCTGCCGAACGCGGACGTGTTCCAGGCCTCGTAGTCCTCGCTGGCCCCCAGGCTCCCGTCGCTCCAGGAGTAGCGGCTGAGCAGCCGCAGTCCGCTGCCCGGGAAGTAGGGCCGGTCCAGCGAGTCGTAGCCCAGTTCCGTGAAGTAGCCTCCGTCGTTGTCGCTGCGCGATGACAGTTCCGGCGCTCCGATCTCGACGTCCGTGTTGGCCGTGCCGGCGTAAACGCCGGCACGCCACTGCGCGACCTTGCCGAGGTTGATTCCCGGCGCCAGGTCCACTTGGTGCCCGTCGACGAGCGCGCGCGCGAGCACACGGGCATTGCGGCTCAGGTTGAGCCTGCGCTGGTCGAAGCGGTAACGGCCCTCGACGAAGTAGTGCTGCAGCTGATCCAGCGGCTGGTAGAACTCGGTGCCGAAGTTGGAGTTGCCGCCGACCTGGCCATAGGTGAACCATTCGGCGCCGAGGTCATTGATGCCGCGCTGGCGCCAGCTCGCGCGCAGGCCGAACTCGCTGGTCCCATGGCTGTCCTGGTCCCAGCTCATGCCCAGCTTCAGGTAGTTCACACCGCCCGGGTTGGCCGTCGCGCGCACGACGAGCTCGTTGCCGGCCGCGGTTGGCTGCACCTGGTAATCCACGCGGCTGAAGGTCTCGAAGCCGTAGATCTCGGCGATGTCGCGCTCGAGCAGCTCGCGATCGAGCGGCTCGCCGAGCGGTTGCGTGACGCGGCTGCGCAACAGCTGCTTCGACACGTTCGCGTCGGTCTCCACGCGCGTCGCGTCGATGCGCGGCGGCCCAGGCTCCGTGATGCCCGCCACCTGTTGCGCCGGGCCCGGCGCGGCGAAGGCGGCGAGCTGCGGGGCCAGCGCGCTGGCCGCTTCGTAGCCGAGCCGGATCGCGTCGTCGACCCTGTCGAAACTCATTGTCTGGACGCCCGCTTCATCCAGCGCCGGCAGGATCAGTACGTCGCCCTCGCGCATCAGGGCGAGCTGCTGCTCGGAGTTCTTGCGCGTCATGATCGTGGTGAGCTGGCCGATCAGCGACAGCACGTTCCCGAGTTCCTCGCGCTGTGCCAGCGGCGTGCCGATGTCGATCACGATCAGGCGATCCACCCCCATGCCCTGCACCACGTCGACCGGGATGTTCTTGGCGATGCCGCCGTCGACCAGCAGATGCCCGTCGAGATCGATCGGTGCGAACACGCCCGGTATGGACATGCTGGCGCGCATCGCGACCGCGAGATCCCCGCGATCCAGCACCACCGCGTCGCCGGTGACCACGTCGGCCGCCACGGCCCGGTAGGGGATCGGCAGCTTGTCGAAGTCGTCGATTCCCGAGACGTGCCGCACCAGGTCGTGGAGCAGCAGGTTCAGGTGCTGACCCTCGATTGCGCCCATCGGAATGCTGAGCCTGCCGTCCTTGAAGCGCAGCCTGGCGCCGATCAGGAAGTCGAAATCCTCCTGCTTGCGCCGGAAGCTCTGCTGCTCGCGGGCCGTGCTGTCGTTGAAGGCGAAGCGCCAGTCGAGGGTACGCGCGACCTCCTCGACCTGCGCGGCGTTCATGCCCGAGGCGTACAGGCCGCCGACCACCGAACCCATGCTGGTTCCGGCGATGGCATGGACCTTGATGTTGTTCTCTTCCAGGTACTTGATGACGCCGATGTGCGCGAGGCCACGCGCCCCGCCGCCCGCCAGAACCAGGCCGACGCGCGGTGCGGCCTCGGGCCCGGCGCTGGCGAACTGCGGTGCCATCGTCGTGGCCAATGCCAACAGCAGGAAGGCTTTGAAGGCGTGCCTCATGGAGGATCTCCGTTGCGCGATTCATGACCGGATCATAACCCACTCCCGCTACTTCCGGCTTCAGTGCCTCGCACCGCCAGGCCGGGTCCCATCGGTAAGCGGGGCGTCGCATCCTGGTGTAACTTGTGGACCATCATTCATCACCGCAAACAGAGCGTGCACATGCCGGTGAGCAGCGATGTTTCCTCCCTTGGGCCGCCCGAGCCGGGTCGTCTGATGCGCCCGGTGAGCTCCGAGCTCGCCGGCTGGAAGCGCTGGCTGCCGGGCGTGCAGATGCTCGCCCGCTACGAGCCTGCGTGGCTGGCGCACGACCTGATGGCCGGCCTCGTGCTGACCACGATGCTGGTGCCGGTGGGCATCGCCTACGCCGTGGCCTCGGGCGTGCCAGGCATCTACGGGCTCTACGCCACCATCGTGCCGCTGCTCGCCTACGCGCTGTTCGGCCCCAGCCGCATCCTGGTGCTGGGACCGGATTCCTCGCTGGCGGCGCTGATCCTCGCCGTCGTGCTGCCGCTCTCGGGCGGCGACCCGATGCGGGCCGTCGCGCTGGCCGGCATGATGGCCGTGGTGTCGGGACTGGTATGCATTCTCGCGGGCCTGTTGCGCCTGGGTTTCATCACCGAGCTGCTGTCCAAGCCGATCCGCTACGGCTACATGAACGGCATCGCGTTCACGGTGCTGATCAGCCAGCTGCCGAAGCTGTTCGGGATCTCGATCGACAGCGACGGTCCGCTGCGCGACCTGTGGCATATCGGCGAGGCGCTGCTGGGTGGCGCGGCCAACTGGACGGCGTTCGCCATCGGCGCCGCCACGCTGGCGCTGATATTCCTGCTCAAGCCCTGGCAGCGCATCCCGGGCATCCTGATCGCGGTGGCGGGCGCGACGCTCGCGGTCGGCCTGTTCGATCTCGGGCAGACGGCGGGCGTGAAGGTGCTCGGTGCGCTGCCGCAGGGCCTGCCAGCGTTTGCGCTGCCGTGGGTCGGGCTGGCCGATCTCGGCGCCGTCGTGATCGGCGGCTGCGCCGTGGCGCTGGTGTCCTTCGCCGACACCAGCGTGCTGTCGCGCACCTATGCTGCCAGGACGCGCAGCTACGTCGATCCGAACCAGGAGATGATCGGCCTCGGCGCGGCCAACCTCGCTGCCGGGTTTTTCCAGGGCTTTCCGATCAGCAGCAGCTCCTCGCGCACGCCGGTGGCGGAAGCCGCCGGTGCGAAGACCCAGCTCACCGGCGTGGTCGGTGCGCTCGCGGTCGCGCTGCTGCTGGTGTTTGCGCCCGACCTGCTGCGCAATCTGCCCACCAGCGCGCTGGCCGCCGTTGTGATCGCCTCGGCCATCGGGCTGTTCGAGTTCGCCGACCTGCGGCGCATCTTCCGCATCCAGCGCTGGGAATTCTGGCTGTCCATCGGCTGCTTCGTCGGCGTGGCGGTACTCGGCGCGATTCCCGGCATCGGCCTGGCGGTGGTTGCCGCGATCATCGAATTCCTGTGGGACGGCTGGCGTCCGCACTTCGCGGTGATGGGGCGCGTGGACGGCATCCGTGGCTACCACGACATCAAGCGCTATCCACGGGCACGACGGGTACCGGGACTGGTCCTGTTCCGCTGGGACGCACCGCTGTTCTTTGCCAACGCCGAACTGTTCCGGGAGCGAGTCCTGCAGGCCGTGGCCGATTCGCCCACGCCGGTGCGACGCATCATCGTTTCCGCGGAGCCCGTCACCAGCGTGGACGTGACTTCGGCGGATGTACTGGCCGAAATGGAGCAGACGCTGCGCGAATCGGGCATCGAGCTGCACTTTGCCGAGATGAAGGATCCGGTCAAGGACAAGCTGAGGCGCTTCGAGCTGATGGAGCACTTCGGCCCTGACGTCTTCCACCCGACCCTCGGTGCGGCCGTCGACGACTATCTCGCGGATCACGCGGTGGACTGGCAGCCGTGAGCGCGCGCCTGCACGAGGCTTTCATCGCACCGGGTGCGATCGTATCGCGGCGCGGGCAGGACTACGGGGACTGCCTCCCGGCGCAGGCAGCGCTGCCGACGGCGCCGGGTCCTTCGCGGTCCGCGGACGCGATACCGGGTTGCCATGGGTGCGCGGGGGGATCGATACTCGGCGCCTGGCAATAACGACATGCACGGGGAGTGGTGATGAGCGAAACGAGCAATGATGCGAAGCGCCAGCTGCGCGCGGCATGGGACGAGATGATCGAGTCGCTGCAGCAGGCCCGCGACGGCATCGACGTCCCGCAACTGATGCCCGCGCCGCCCACAGAGCGCAATCTCGCCGAGGGTTATCGCTACCTGATGGGCTTCGTGCATCACGGTATCGAGCGCGCTTTCCACGAGGACCCGGTGCGCCCGCATTTCCACAACGCGCTCAGCATCTTCAACCGCAGTACCATCGACAACCCGGACGCGATCTACTTCTACGCGCCCATCGACGGCAGCAAGAGCTACCTGCTGCGCGGGGAGATGGGCGATGCGCGGCACTGGAAGGGCGAGGCGGCGGCGCCGACCGGGCGCAAGGCGCCGCATTACCTGATCTTCGAGGCCAGCACCGGCGGTCTTTCCGGCGACACCGGCGATCTCTCGGAACTGCGTCCCGGCATGAAGCTGCAGACCGGCCGGCTCGACTGCTCGCGCATCGAGGTGAACCCCGACGGCAGCTTCGAGATCCTGTTCGCGCCCGAGCGTCCCGCGGGCTTTGCCGGCAATTACATCTGCACGCTGAAGGTGGAGCACCGGCCGCACCCGGCGGATCCCACTATGCCGCCCGAGCGCTATGCCAGCTACATTTCCGGTCGCCAGCTGTTCTACGACTGGGCGCGCGAGGATGCGATCCATTTCGAGATGACGCAGCTCGGTGCCGAGGGCACGCATCCGGAGCCCTACACCCCGGTCCGGGCCGCCGCCGACATCCGTCGCTTCGGCCAGCTGGTGAGGGGCCAGATGCATTTCTGGAACGCCTTCTGGACCATCCCGATGGGCGTCTACGGCGAGCGCAAGGGCTCGATGCCGGGTATCGCGATGCCGCGCAACGCGTTCAATACCATCAACGCGGCCTCGGGCGCGACCGGCGGCGGCATGAGCACCAACCTCTATGCCGGCGGCGTGTTCGACCTCGGTCCCGACGAGGCACTGGTGATCGAGAGCCGCATCAAGGTGGCGCCGCGCTACATCGGCTTCCAGCTCGGCAACCTGTGGGGCGAATCATTGGAGTATGCCAGCCAGATCACCTCGCTGAACGGCTGGCAGAGCCACGTGGATCCCGATGGCGTGATCCGCCTGGTGGTCGCGCACCGCGACCCCGGCGTGCCGAACTGGCTCGACACCGCAGGCCACGCGCAGGGCTTCCTGTCGCCGCGCTGGGCCTACAGCGAGCAGCCGCCCCAGGATCAGTGGCCCGAGATCACGGCGACGAAGGTGCGTTTCGACGAAATTCGCGCGCACCTGCACCCGTCCACGCCGACGGTGGGCCCGGATCAGCGCCGGCGCGAGATCGAGATGCGCCAGCGCCACGTGCGCAAGCGTTACCGCGTGTTCTAGCGCCGGGTGCATAATCGGCGGGCCAATAACAGGACGGGAGAACGCCCATGCTCCAGCTCACGATCAACGGCCGCGAGCACCGTGTCGATGCCGCGCCCGATACGCCCCTGCTGTGGATCCTGCGCGATCATCTGGACATGCCCGGCACGAAGTTCGGCTGCGGCGTGGCGCTGTGCGGCGCCTGCACCGTGCACATCGACGGTCAGCCGGCGCGCGCCTGCGCGACCCGCGCGGCGGATGCCGCCGGCAAGGCGATCACCACCATCGAGGGGCTCGACGGCAAGGTCGCCCAGGCAGTGCAGCAGGCCTGGGAAGCCCTCGACGTGCCGCAGTGCGGTTATTGCCAGTCGGGGCAGATCATGTCGGCAACCGCGCTGCTCGCGCACAATCCCAGGCCGGATGACGCCGCGATCACCGCCGCGATGGACGGCAACATCTGCCGCTGCGGCACCTATTCGCGCATCCGCCAGGCCATCAGGAACGCCGCCACGGCGCTGGAGGGCTGAGCCATGGAACGTCGCCAATTCCTCAAGCTGGGCGCCACCGCGACCGGCGGCATGATCCTCGGCCTGCACCTGCCGCAAAGCCGCGCCGCGGGCGTGGCCGAGGAGCCGGTACAGATGAACGCCTGGATCCGCATCGACCCCGACAACCGCATCACCTTCATCTGTCACCGCAACGAGATGGGCCAGGACGTGCACACCTCGCTGGCGATGCTGGTGGCCGAAGAGCTGCAGGTGCCGGTTGCCAGCCTGGGCATCGAGCAGGCGCCGGTGGCCGCGGTGTACACGAACGCGATGATCGGCGCGCAGATCACCGGCGGCTCGACCTCCATCCGCGATGCCTGGCTGCCGCTGCGCCGCGCCGGCGCCACGGTGCGCACGGTGCTGCTCGAAGCCGCGGCCAGGACGTGGCAGGTGGATGTGGGCGTGCTCGAGGCCCGCGACGGCTACGTGCACAACCGCAACGGCAACAAGCTCAGCTACGGCTTCCTGTCGGGCATCGCGGCAGACCTGCCGGTGCCGGCCCCCGAATACCTGGCGTTGAAGGCGCCGGGCGCGTTCACGCAGATCGGATCGGCGACGCAGAAGCGGCTGGATACGCGCGCCAAGGTGCACGGCGAGCGCCTGTTCGGGCTGGATGCGACGCAGCCGGGCATGGTGCATGCCGCGCTCACCCAGTGCCCGGTGATCGGCGGCACCGTCGCGAGCGTGGATGCGGCGGCGGCGCGGGCGATGCCGGGCGTGCGCGACGTGATCGACATCGGCGAGGGAGTGGCCGTGGTGGCCGATCACTTCTGGATCGCGAAACAGGCGCGCGATGCGCTGAAGATCAGCTGGAACCTGGGGGCGGGCACGGCGGTGTCCGATGCCTCCGTCGCCGCGGCGCTGCGCGCGGGCCTCAAGGAGACCGGCGCGGTGGCCAGGGCCAATGGCGATATCGATGCCGGGCTGGCGCGCGCGACGAAACGGCTCGAAGCCGATTACGAGCTGCCGCTGCTGGCGCACGTTGCCATGGAGCCGATGAACTGCCTCGCCCGCGTGGACGATGAGGGTTGCGACATCTGGACCTCGACGCAGTACCCGGCCGGAGCCCGGGCCGTGGCCGCCGCGCGCACCGGGCTTGCGCCGGAACGGGTGAGGATCCATTCGCAGTTCATCGGCGGCGGTTTCGGGCGCCGCCTCGACGTGGATTTCATCGCGCAGGCCGCCGCGATCGCGAAGGCCGTGCCGGGCGTGCCGGTCAAGCTGGTCTGGACGCGCGAGGACGACACCACGCACGACTTCTACCGCCCGGCCAGCCTGCACCGGCTGCGCGGCGGGCTCGATGCCAAGGGCAAGCTGATCGCGCTCGATCACCTGATGGTCTCGCAGTCAGTGACCGAGCGCGCCTTTCCCGGCGTGGTGAAGGACGGTCTCGATCCGTTCATGACCGAGGGCGCGAGCAACCTGGTCTACGCGGTGCCGAACCTGCGCTCGCGCGTGGTGATCAGGGACACCGGCGTGCGCGTGGGCTACTGGCGCTCGGTCAGCCATGCGCTGAATGCCTTTGCCTTCGAGAGCTTCATCGACGAGCTGGCCAGGTCCGGCAAGCGTGATCCGCTCGAGTTCCGCCTCGAGATGCTGGCGGAGCAGCCACGCCAGCGCGCGGTGCTGGAGAAGGTCGCCGCGATGGCGCAATGGGAGCGTTCACGCGGCGCCGATGCGGCGCTCGGCATTGCGTCGATGGAGTGCTACGGCAGCTACATCGCGATGACCGCCGAGGTCCAGCGTCGCGGCAAGGACGTGCACTGCGCGCATATCGCGGTGGCGGTCGATCCGGGCATCGCGGTGCGGCCCGACCAGGTGGTCGCGCAGATCGAGTCGGCGGTGATCACGGGGCTCACCGGCGCGTTGCGCAACCGCATCAGCATCGTCGACGGGGTGGTGCAGGAGCAGAACTTCCACCAGTTCCAGCCGCTGCGCATGTCGGAGACGCCGCAGATCGAGGTTGCGATCGTCGCCAGCGGCGATGCGCCCGGCGGCATGGGCGAGGTCGGCACGCCGCTGGTGGCGCCGGCGCTCGCCAACGCCGTGGCCAGGCTGACCGGCACGCGCGTGCGCAAGCTGCCGTTCAGCGAGGCGGGCCTGCGTTTCGTCTAGCCCCGGGCGCTCAGGCCGTCGCGATCATCTTCACGCCGGCCACCGCGAGCACCAGTGCCAGTGCGCGCTGGATGCCCGCGTTGCCCAGGCGCCGGCTGCCGAGCTCGGCCCCGAGGAAGCCGCCGGCGATCGCCGCCACGGCCCACAGCGGCAGCGCGGCGGGCAATTCGGGCGCCACGCGGATCACGCCCAGCAATCCCGCGATCGAGTTGAGCAGGATGAAGGCGGCTGCGATTCCCGAGATCACGCGCACCTCGGCCCAGCGCAGGAACAACAGCAGCGGGCTGAGGAAGATGCCGCCGCCGACGCCGGTGAGCCCTGACAACAGGCCGAGCACGGCGCCGCAGGCAATCAGCAGCACGGTCGGCGGCGTGCGCAGTTGCGCGTCCTGCGGCCGGCTCGCGCGCTTGAGCGAGGCCCAGGCCGCGTAGACCAGCACCATGCCGACCAGCGGCTTGTAGAAATGCCCCGGCAGCACCAGCGTGCCGCCCAGCCACGCCAGCGGCACGGAGCCCGCCGCGAGCGGCAGGAAGATCCGCCACGAGAAGGCCCCGGCGCGGTAGAACTTGAAGGTCGCGATCAGCGCGACCAGGATGTTCAGCGAGAGCGCGGTGGGCTTCATCACCTCCGGCGCCACGCCGAACAGCGCCATCGCCGCGAGGTAGCCCGAGGCGCCGGCGTGTCCCACCGAGGCGTACAGCATCGCGGCAACGAAGATCAGCGCGGCGAGCACCACGCCTTCGGTATCGAACATCATCAATCGCTCTCCGCCTGCGACATCAGCGCGGCGTTGCCGCCCGCGGCCGTGATATTCACCGAGATCGTCTTCTCCTGCACGAAGCGCTCCAGGTAGAGCGGTCCGAAGTCGTCGTCGATCAGCGGCAGCAACGCCCCGGCGCGAGCGGCCAGGTCGTGGCTCAGCCGTTGCGCGAGCGCCGGGTCGCCATGACAAAGCACGCCGTCGATCGCGCAGGCGGTGATCACCGCCTGCATGGCGGCAACGTCGGGCAGTGCGTGGTGGGCGGTGAGCCCGTCGGCGAAACCGGCTTCCGCGAGCAGGTTGCGCACCGCCAGCACCGGCGCGCCGGTGGCGGCGTCGGTCAGGAACAGCACGGCATTGCCGGCCAGCAGTGCCGCCAGCGCAGGGAGCAGTGCGTCGCGCTCGCCGGCGCCTTCGCGGCAGACGCAGAGCAGCACGCCGCGGGCGTCCAGGCGCAGCGTGTTGCGCTCGCCGGTCGGGCCGGGCAGGGCGCGTGGCTGCCCGATCGCCCCGGCCTGCTGCAGCAGCTGCTGCAGTTGCGCGGCAAGTTCGCCGCGCGCATCGTGTTCGCGCGAGGGATCGTGCGCGATGCGCTCGTGCAGCGCGCGCGCCGGCGCCAGGCGCGCGTGCAGATCGCTGTGGCGCCACTCCTGCTGCAGTTCGGCGAGCGCGTGCACCGCGGCGCGGCAATCGAAGGCCTGCGGCAGGTCGCCCGCGGTCTCCTCGGGCAGGGGGCGATAGGCCGGCGGCTGCGCGGCAACGGCACGCAGCAGGCGTCCCAGGTACAAGGGTCCGCCGGCCTTGGGGCCGGTTCCCGACAGGCCCCGGCCGCCGAAGGGCTGCACCCCGACCACGGCGCCGATCATGTTGCGGTTGACGTAGACGTTGCCGGCGGCGATCTCGCGCGCCAGCAGGTCGATGCTGCCCTGGATGCGGCTGTGGATGCCGAAGGTGAGCCCGTAGCCCGCGGCGTTGATGCGCCGCGGCAGGTGCTCGAGGTCGGCGGCGCGGTAGCGGATCAGATGCACCACCGGGCCGAAGACCTCGCGCGGCAGCTGCTCGATCGAATCGATCTCGAACAGGTGCGGCGCGAAGAAGCTGCCCTCGTCGCAATCGGCCGACAGCTTGCCGGCGTGCAGCACGCGCGCGCGCCCGGCGAGCCGCTCGACGTGCGCCTGCAGGCGCGCGCGCGCGCGGTGGTCGATGATCGGGCCGATATCGGTCGCGGCGTGCGCGGGGTCGCCGATGCGCAGTTCGCTCATCGCACCGATCAGCATGTTGATCAGCCGGTCGGCGATCTCGTGCTGCACGTAGAGCACGCGCAGCGCCGAGCAGCGCTGTCCGGCGCTGTTGAAGCCCGAGGCGATCACGTCGTCCACCACCTGTTCGGGCAGCGCGGTGGAGTCGACGACCATGGCGTTCTGGCCGCCGGTCTCGGCGATCAGCATCGCGCGCGCGCCGCCACGCGCCGCGAGCTGTAGCGCGATATGGCGCGCCACCGCGGTGGAGCCGGTGAACATCACGCCGGCGATGCGCGCATCCGGCAGCAGTCGCGCGCCGATGGGCTCACCGGGGCCGCACAGCAATTGCAGCACCTCGCGTGGCACGCCGGCCTCGTGGAACAACTGCGCCACGCGCAGCGCCACCAGCGTGGTCTGCTCGGCGGGCTTGGCGATCACGGGATTGCCGGTAACCAGTGCCGCGGCCAGCTGGCCGGTGAAGATCGCGACCGGGAAATTCCACGGGCTGATGCAGAGGATCGGGCCGCGCGCTGCGAGTGCGTGGCCGTGCGCGCCGAGCAGCGTCTGCGCCTGCGCGGCGTAATACCGGCAGAAATCGATGGCCTCGCGCACCTCGGCCAGCGCGTCGCCGAGCGTCTTGCCCGCTTCCTTCATGCAGAAGGCCGCCAGCTCGGGCAGCGCATCCTCGATCAGGCCGGCGGCTCGGCGCAGGTAACCGCAGCGCTCGGCGAACGGTGTCGCGGCCCAGCCCGCGGCCACCGCGTGCGCGCGCGCCGCTGCCTGCTCGATGTCGTGCTCGCTGCTCGGGAGGTAGTGGCCCAGCACCTCGCGGTGGTCGGCGGGATTGACCACGGGGATGCAGCCCGGGCCGTGCGCGCAGCCCAGTCGCGCCGCGCTCGCGCGCCAGGCATCCATGCCGGCCGCGAAGCCGTGCAGCGCCTCGTAGTCGCGCAGGTCCACGCCGCGTGCGTTGGCACGCGTCGCGCCGAACAGCGCCGGGGGCAGCGCGATGCCCCGGTTGGCATAGTGGGAGAGGCCGCGCAGCCTTGCGCGCGGATCCGCGGCCAGCGTGGTGCTGGCCAGTGCATCGTCGGCCAGGTTGTGCACGAAGGAGCTGTTGGCGCCGTTCTCGAGCAGCCGGCGCACCAGGTAGGCGAGCAGTTCGCGATGCACCCCGACCGGTGCGTAGATGCGCACCGGCACACCGCGCCGCTCCACCAGTTCCTCGTACAGTTCCTCGCCCATGCCGTGCAAGCGCTGGAACTCGAAGCCCCCGGGGGACCCGGCCAGCGCGAGCACCGCAGCCGCGGAATGCGCATTGTGGGTGGCGAACTGCGGATAGAGCCGCTCGCGCCGTGCGAGCAGGCGCGCGGCACAGACCAGGTAAGCGAGGTCCGTGGAGCTCTTGCGCGTGTACACCGGGTAGCAAGCGAGCCCGATCGTCTGCGCGTGCTTGATCTCGGCGTCCCAGTAGGCGCCCTTCACCAGGCGCACCATGATGCGCCGTCCGTGGCTCGCGGCGAGCGCCGCGAGCCAGTCGATCACCGCGGGCGCGGCCTTCAGGTAGGACTGCACCACCAGGCCGAGGCCCTCCCAACCCGTGAGCTGCGGGTCGCGATAGACGGCCTCGAAGACCTCGAGCGTGATGTCGAGCCGTTCGGCTTCCTCGGCGTCGATGGTCAGGCCGATGTTGTGCGCGCGCGCGGCCACGGCCAGTTCCAGCACACGCGGCACCAGTTCGGCGCGCACGCGTTCGGTCTGCGCGAGTTCCAGGCGCGGGTGCAGCGCGGAAAGCTTCACCGACACGCCGGGGGCCGCGGCCGGCGCGGCGGCACCGGCGCGCCGGCCGATGGCGTCGATCGCCCCGCGGTAGGCCAGGAAATGCTCGTGTGCATCGGCGCTGGTACGCGCGCCCTCGCCGAGCATGTCGTAGGAATAGAGGTACCCCCGGTCTTCCCACTCGCGCGCCTTGTCCAGCGCCGCGGCAATGTCGGTGTCCAGCACGAACTGCGTGCCCATGATCCTCATCGCGAGCCGCATCGCGGCGCGTATCGCCGGTTCGCCCGCGCGGCCCACGGTATGGCCCAGCATGCGCCAGGCGGCCCCGGCATCCTGCTCGCGCAGCTGCACGACCTTCCCGGTCAGCAGCAGGCCCCAGGCCGAGGCGTTCACGAACAGCGACTGGCTGTTGCCCACGTGCGCGCGCCAGTCGCCGCCGCCGAGCTTGTCGCGGATCAGGCGGTCGGCGGTGAGCCGGTCGGGGACGCGCAGCAGCGCCTCGGCCAGGCACATCAGCACCACGCCCTCGCGGCTCGACAGCGAGTATTCGGCGAGCAACGCATTGATGCCGGCACGGTAGCGCTGCTTTCCGCGGATGGCCTCGATCAGCCCGGTCGCCGTTGCCGTGATCGCGTCACCGTCGCCGAGAGCCGCGTCGGCTTCTGCGAGCAGCGCGGCGACACGTTCACCCTCGTCGGCCCGGGCGAGCGCGCGGATGCGGCGGCGCAGTTCGTCCTCGGCCAGGTCCGGCAAGTTCATCATGCCCCTGAGTCCTTTGCTGCGTGTCCTGCTCCAGTATGCCAGCAGGTCGGCATGAATGCCGACCCGGATCTGCGGTTGTCGCCATGAATGGCGACCTGCGGGCGTGTCGCCATGAATGGCGACCTACATGCGCGTGGGGGTCTCGATGCCGAGCAGTTCGAGGCCGGTGGCCAGCGTGCGCGCGACCACGTCGGCCAGGCGCAGCCGGCTCGCGCGCACCGCGGGCGGCACGTCGTCGCGCAGGATCGGGCAGTTCTCGTAGAAGCGCATGAACAGCCCGGCGAGGTCGTAGAGGTAGGCGCACAGCAGGTGCGGCGCGGCGTCATGGGTGACCGAGCTCAGCGCCTCGCTGAACTGCGCCAGGCGCAGCGCCAGCGCTCGCTCCTCGGGTGCGTCGATTCCGATCGGCCCGGTAAGGGCCGCCGTATCGATGCCCGCCTTGCGGAAGATGCTGCGCACGCGCGTGCAGGCGTACTGCAGGTAGGGCGCGGTATTGCCCTCGAAACTCAGCATGTGCTCCCAGCTGAACACGTAGTCGCTGGTGCGGTTCTTGGACAGGTCCGCGTACTTGACCGCGCCGATGCCCACCTGGCGCGCCACGACCGCGCGCTCCTGCGCCGAGAGGTCCGCCTCGCGCTCGGCCAGCAGGCGCGCGGCGCGCTCCACCGCCTCGTCGAGCAGCTCGGCCAGCTTCACGGTGCCGCCCGAGCGCGTCTTGAACGGCTTGCCGTCCTCGCCCAGCATCTTGCCGAAGGGATGGTGCTCGAGCGTGGTGCTCTCGCCGACGAAGCCGGCGCGGCGGCTGATCGCGAACACCTGCTGCATGTGCAGCTTCTGGCGGTCGTCGATGAAATACAGGATGCGGTCGGCGTGCAGCACCTGCGCGCGGTAGCGCGCGGCCGCCAGGTCGGTGGTGGCGTAGAGGAAACCGCCGTCGCCCTTCTGCACGATCACCGCCATCGCGTTGCCGTCGCGGTCGCGCATCTCCTCGAGGAATACCACGCGCGCGCCCTCGCTCTCGGCGAGCAGGCCGCGCTGGTCGAGCTCCGCGATCACCACCGGCAGGTCGTCGTTGTAGGCGCTCTCGGCCTTGATGTCGGCGTGCGTGAGCGTGACGTTCAGCTTGCGGTAGATCTCCTCGCTGTGCGCCACCGAGATGTCGATGAAGCGCTGCCACAGGCGCCGGCAGTGCGCATCGCCCGATTGCAGTCGCACCACGTAGTCGCGCGCGCGGTCGGCGAAGGCGGGGTCGGCATCGAAGCACTGCTTGGCGCTGCGGTAGAAGCCCTCGAGGTCGGCGAGCGCGGCATCGTCGATCGACTGGCCCGTGGCCATCACGTCCTCGAGGTGGGCGATCAGCATGCCGAACTGCGTGCCCCAGTCGCCGACGTGGTTCTGGCGGATCACGCGCTCGCCGCGGAATTCGAGCGCGCGCACCACGGCATCCCCGATGATCGTGCTGCGCAGGTGCCCGACGTGCATTTCCTTGGCGAGGTTGGGCGCGGAGTAATCCACCACCACGGTCTGCGGCTGTTCGCTGGCCGGGATGCCCAGCCGCGCATCGGTCGCGGCAGCCTCCACGCGCGCGGCGAGGAATGCTGGCGCGAGGTGGATGTTGATGAAGCCGGGGCCGGCGATCTCGAGCCGCTCGACCATGCCGGCGCCGTCAAAGGCCGCGACGATGCGCTCGGCGAGCTCGCGCGGCTTCGTTCCCAAGCGCTTCGCCGCGCCCATCGCGCCGTTGGCCTGGTAGTCGCCGAACTCGGGGCGCGTGCTCTGGGTCAGCAGCGCCTGGCAGTCCGCGGGAATGCCGACGGCGCGCATGGCCGCTTCGACGGCAGCGTTCAGGTGGTCGCGAAGGTTCATGGTTGCCGACTTCCGGGTATGCGGGCAAGGCGCGCGATTGTAGCCGCTGGGGGGAAGCGAGCAAAGGGTGCTCCAGACGGCGCGCGCATCGCAGCGGGGGCGGCGATCGTGGGCATCAACGACTGCAACGGCCGGCTAGAGCAACTTCTCGACGGCCTCGCGCAATTCGGGGCTGTCGGGGCTGGTGCCCGAGCCGAAGGCTGCTACAACCTTGCCGTCGCCGTCCACGAGGTATTTGTTGAAGTTCCAGCGCGGCGCTCTGCTCTGGCGCGCCAGCTCTGCAAACAGCGGATGTGCCCGAGCCCCCTTCACGTGCGTTTCGGAGTACATGTCGAACGTGACGCCATAGTTCACGTAACAGATCCTGGCCGTATCCTCTTCCTTGCGGGCCTCCTGTCCAAAATCGTTGCTCGGGAAGCCGGCCACGCGCAGACCACGCGCCCGGTACTCCTGGTAGAGTGTTTCCAGTCCCTGGAGCTGCGGCGCATAGCCGCAATGACTCGCGGTGTTCACGACGAGCAGAGGCTGGCCGGCATACCGATCGCAGAGATTTACGATGTCGGACTTGCGTAGCACGCGCACCTCGTGATCGAGGAGCGCGGGGCAGTCAGCCCGAGCGAACGTGGCTGCGCCGGCGAGAGCGAGGGCGAATGCGGTACGGACCATTTGCGGACTCCAGCATGTTGTTGACCGGACGAAGTACGACCGCGCTCCAACTCGCGGATCAGTACGCACCGGACAATCGCCGCAACGCCGAACCCCACATCGTCAGGCTGATTGCTTCGGCGACCGCGGAGCGTCCGCGCGATGTCGCCTGCCCACCGTGGCCAGCCACGCCACGGTGATCCATCCGGCAACCGACCCCGTAGCTCGAGTGACAATCACATCGGGGATACGGTCATGAAGAAGCTCATTATCCGCAGCTGGGATGCCGTGATGGACAATCGCCACAACCCCCTGCGACACCTGGATCCGGCATCCCAGCATTTCATCATGCAGGTGCTTGGCTGGATGTGGAGCATGGTTTTTTCGCTGTCATTTCTCTCGATCTTCTATTTCAGCATGGTGTGGATGGCGCACCTGCTGCTCCTTGGTGGCGTGGCGCTGACGGTTGCAACTTTCAGGCAGGCGGAGAATCAGTCGCTGGAAAGGAATTCACGCCTGCGCGCCGGCACGGCGCCTGCGTGCGTGTGGATGCTGGACAAGGAAGCCTGACCGCGCGGCCGATAGCTCGATGGTGGCAGTGGCGGCTGGGAGTTCATGCCGGCGACCGGCTTCCTGGGTGACATGAGAGACATATACTGGTTCCGCGATGACCTGCGTCTGCAGGACAACCCCGGGCTGCTGGAGCACGCGCAGGCCGAAGAGCTGCTGTGCGTGTTCTTCTGGCCGCGTCCGCGCCCGTGGTGCAACGTGACCGGTCTTGGCGCCCAGCGTGAACGATTCCTCCTCGAGAGCGTGCAGGCGCTGCGCGAGGCACTGCGAGCGCGCGGTCAGGAACTGCTGGTGTTGCACGGAGCACCGGAACTGCTGTTGCCAGAGCTGGCCGGGCAGCACCGAATCGCGCGCATCGGTGTCGCCCACACCGGCGGCGTCGATGAGCAGCGCCAGCTGGAACGGGTGCGTGAGCGTGTCGGGATTCCCCTCGAGTTGCATCCGCCCAACACGCTGTTTCGCCAGGAGCAGCTGCCCTTCGTACCCGGCGAGATGCCGCGCCAGTTCACGCCGTTTCGCGAGCGCGTGGAGGCGCTGGAAGTGAACGCCGTGCATCCCGTGCCGGATGCGCTGCCGCCCCCGCCGCGCGGGGCGAGGTTCGCTGCCCTGTCGCGTGCGGTCGCTTCGCCGCACCCCGGTTTCACCGCGCGCGGCGGCACCGCGGGCGGCGAGCAACGCCTGCACGACTGGATGTGGCGGGAGCGCGCCGTCGCACGGTACAAGGACACGCGCAATGCGCTGGACGGCCTCCATGCCTCGGGCAGGCTGTCGCCATGGCTCGCCAACGGCAGCCTGTCGGTACGCCAGGTCGCGCTGGAACTGTTCCGCTTCGAGCGCGAGGAGACGCGCAACGAGTCCACGCGCTGGTTCTGGCAGGAACTGCTGTGGCGCGAGTTCTTTCACTGGCGCGCCCGCGTCGATGGCGTGCGCCTGTTCGCGCCGGGCGGCATCGGCGGGCGACGCGCGCTGTGCTGCTTCGAGCCGCGCGCCTTCGCGCGCTGGTGCGCGGGCGACACCGATCATCCGCTGGTGAACGCGTTGATGCGCCAGCTGGTACAAACCGGCTGGATGAGCAACCGCGGCCGGCAGATCGCGGCGAGCTGTCTCGTGAACGAACTCGGGCTCGACTGGCGCTACGGCGCGGCCTTCTTCGAGAAGCATCTCATCGATTACGACGTCGCGAGCAATTACGGCAATTGGCAATACATCGCTGGCGTCGGTTGCGACCCGCGCGGCGGCCGGCATTTCAACCTGGCGAAGCAGGCGGCGACCTTCGACCCGGACGGCGAGTTCACCCGCGCCTGGGGGGGCTTGCGCCCGGCGCAGCCGCGCCATGTTGTCGATGCGGCCGATTGGCCCATCTGATTGCCGCGGTTCAGCCACCGGCGATCCGGTGCCGATCCCGCTGCGCTGCGCACGGCACTCGCCGCCGGCGGCGTCGCCAGCCTGCTGGGCGTCCTGTGGCGAAGAGGGCCGCGCGGTCCGGGTTGGCGGTGTGGCGTCACACCCGGCGCACCACGCGATCTAGCGCGCGTCGCGCTGCGTGCGCAACAGGAAATGCGACAGCGCGGGGATCAGCAGCAGCGCGCCGACCATGTTCCAGACGAACATGAACGCGAGCAGGATGCCCATGTCGGCCTGGAACTTGATCGGGGACCACGCCCAGGTGATCACGCTCGCGCCCATCGTGATGCCTATCAGGCAGACCACCCGCCCGGTGAAATTGAGCGCATCGCGGTAGGCATCGCCCAACGAACGGCCGCTGCGCTGCGCGGCGAGCTGCACCGTGACGAGGTAGAGCGCGTAGTCGACGCCGCAGCCCACGCCGAGCGCCGTCACCGGCAACGAAGACACCTTGATACCGATGCCCAGCACCACCATCAGGGCCTCGCAGAGGAACGAGGTGATGGCGAGCGGGACCAGCGCGACGATCACGGCGCGCCAGTTGCGGAACGTGATGTAGCACAGCACGATCACCGACGCGTAGACCAGCGCGAGCATGCGGTAGTTGGCCACGGCGACCACCTCGTTGGTGGCCGCGTCTATTCCTGACGAACCGGCCGCGAGGAGGAACTGGCGCTGCTCGGAGCCGTGCTCGTCGGCGAAATCCTGCGCCACCCTTGCGACCCGTGCGAGCGTCTCCGCCTTGTGGTCTCTGAGGTATGCGACGACGGGGGCCACGGTGGCGTCGCCGCTCAGCAGCTCGGGCGCGTTCGTGGTGGCCGTGTTCACCGTCAGGCTCGCGACCTGCCTGCTGCGCGGGATGTCCATCCACTTGGGATTGCCTTCGTTGGTGCCCATGGTGATCAGCGGCACGCTGCTGCCCAGAGACTCCACCGCGATCACTTCCGGCAGCTGCTGCAGGGTCCAGGCGAGGCGGTCCTGCTCGACCAGCGTTTCATAGTCGCGGATCCCCTCGGGCCCGGTCACGGTCATCACCGCGAACTGGTCACCCGAGATGCGGTAGTGCGCATTGATGTAGGCAACGTCCTGGTTGTAGCGCGAGTCGGGGCGAAGTTCCGGGGCGCCGGCATCGAGGTCGCCGATCTGCAGATACGCATGGCTTATCGCGAAGGAGCCGATCCCGAGCGCAATGCTCGCAACGACGAGCGGTATGGCGTAGCGACGCTCGGAGCATCGGCCGATCATCGCCCAGACCCTGCCGAGCAGCCCGTTTTCACCGGTGGCCGACCCCGTCTCGAGGCTGCGCCTGGCGGCCTTCTCGCCGACGCCGATGTAGGACAGTGCGACCGGGATCAGGATCAGCTTGGTGAAGATCAGGATCAGCACGCCCATGGTCGTCGTGATCGCCAGGTCACGAATGGCCGGGATATCGATCAGCAGCATCACGGCGAAGGCGAAGGCATTCGTTAGCAGCGCGGTGAGACCCGCCACGAACAGCCGCCGGAAGGTGTAGCGGGCAGCCACATAGCGGTGCGTGCCGCGCCCGACATCCTGCATGATGCCGTTCATCTTCTGGGCGCCATGCGACAGCCCGATCGCGAACACCAGGAAGGGCACGAGCACCGAATAGGGAGTGAGCACGTAACCGGTCAGCTGCAGCATTCCGAGCAGCCAGAGCACGCCCAGCACGGCTGCGCCCACGAGCAGCAACGTGCTGCGCGCATCGCGCGTGTAGACGTAGATGATCAGCGTCGCGATCAGGGCGGAGAACGCCATGAAGATCAGCACCGAGCGGATGCCGTCGATCATGTCGCCGACGAGCTTCGCGAATCCGATCACGTGGATGCGGTACTTGTCGGTCTGGAGGCTGCGCACCTCATGCTCGAGAAAGTCCGACAGCGCGGCATAGTCGATCGGTTCGCCGGTCTCGGGGATGCGCTCCAGCAGCGGGACCACGATCATGCTCGACTTGTAGTCCGAGCCCACCAGCCTGCCGATCAATCCTGCGCGCAGGACGTTGACGCGGAACTGGGTCACGGACTCCGGCGAGCCGTTGTAGTCGAAGGGCATGACCGGGCCGCCGCGATAGCCCTCCTCGGTGATCTCGGTCCAGCGTGTGGCCGGCGTCCAGACCGACTTCATCCACGCGCGATCGATGCCCGGTTGCAGGTAGATCCTGTCGTTGACCTGGCGCACCACCTCGAGGTAGTCCTTGTCGAAGATGTCGCCGTCCCTGTTCTCAACCACGATGCGCAGCGAATTGCCCAGGCCGCTGATGCTGTCACGATAGGCGAAGAAGTTTTTGATGAACGGGTGCGACTGCGGGATCATGTCCTCGAAGTTCGCGTTGATCTCGAGCCTGGTGGCCTGGTAGCCCAGCACCAGCGTGACCAGGGCGACCAGCAGCAACACGAGCGGGCGGTGGTTGAAGATCAGCCGCTCCAGCGCGTCGCCCGACTTGTCGTCGAAGTCGGCGGGATCCCTGATGACCGGCAGATCGATTTTTTCTATCTTGGCGCTCATCGCGTCGCGAATCCTGTTGTTGTCATGGGCCGGGTCAGCCGGGAGCGGCCGGGTTCACTGCTCTGCGCGCCAGATCCCGCGCATCCCGACGCCGAGCGGCTTGCCGTCCGCAGCGAGCGCGATCCCCGCGAGCGGCCAGGGCGCGCCGTCCCGGGGCGTGGCGACCGGGCCGTTCGCACCCGGCGCTACCGCGACGACGTGCCCCGACGCGGCGGCGAGCAGGAAGCGGCCGTCTGCTGCGCGCGTGCAGGCGGTGAGGGCGACCGGGATGGCGGGCGGCAGCGCCGACCACGTCTCCCCCTGGTCCTGGCTCGCGTAGAGCGTCCCGCGCAGCCCGTAGGCGAGCAGCACGCGCTCGTCGCCGCAGATGCCGAAGAAGCTCCCGGCATACCCTGTCTGCAGCGCGCTGAATCGCTCCTCGCCATCGCGCATCCGGAATACCACGCCCCGCTCCGAGGGTATGTAGAACGCAGTCCCGATCCGCTCGATCGCGTTGAGGTGCAGCGCCTCGGGGTTGTCGAGGCGATGCGTCCACGGCGTCCAGCTGTTGCCGCCGTCGCGGGTTTCGAGCATCAGGTTGAACGCGCCGGTGACGAAGCCGTGCTGGCCGTCGGCGAACCAGACGCCGAGCCACGGTTGCTCCGGGCCGTCCTGCCAGTTGACAGGCAGCTCCTGCACGAGTCGCGCCGCCACTTCGTCGCCGCCGGCCGCGAGACCCTCGTAGAAGCCGATCATGTCCGCGGGTGTGCGGCGCCCGTCGAGCTGCCGCTCCCAGTTCTGCCCGCCATCGGCGGTGTGCAGCACCACGCCGCTGTGCCCCACGGCCCAGCCCTGCTGCGGCGTGGGGAAGGACAGCGCGGTCAGCGTCACGCTGAGGGGCACGCTGGCCTGGGACCACGTGCGGCCCTCGTCGTCGGAGTAGAGGATGTGCCCGCGCATGCCCGCCACCACCAGCCGGCTGCCCGCGCGCGCGATCGCGAGCAACTGGCTGTGTTGCGCCAGCGGACTCGCCTCGGCCGGCGCCTCGAGCGGGTCCACGAACGAATCCTCCGCCGCAACCCCTGCCGCCATGAACAGCGAGACGAGGCACACCGCGAAGGTGCTGCACATGATCGACTTCATTCTTATGTTCTTGCGCCCTGATTTCCGGTCCTGGTTCCCCGTCGTCCGCTCCACTCTGCTCCAGTATCGATCAGAACGCCACCTTGTAGGTGATGCCCACGCGGCCGCGATCGGTCAGCGAGAACGAGCTGCCGTTGCCGCTGACGGCGACGTCGTCCACGGTGTGCCGCTTGGCGAAATAGTCGGCGTACTCGAGCGTCAGGCGGTGGATGACCTTGTAGTCCAGTTGCACGCCGAGCGACAGCGATGCGGCCTCCTGGTTGACGCCGAGGCCCGAGATGGCGGAGTTGCCGTCCAGCCCGACCTGGTAACTCATGGGCAGCGACACGTCGAGGCTGGGTAGCACCTGCAGCCACTGGGGAGCGAAGCGGATGCTGAGGCCCCACGCATCCTTGGTCGCGCAGCCGTCCTTCCACGAACCCGCCGGGCCGCCACGTCCCACCGTGCAAAGGTTGCCGTGGTCGACGCGCACGAACAGCTCCTCGTTGCGCGTCACGTCGTCGAGGCGGTCGTAGCTCAGCTCCAGCACCAAGTTGCCGGTATCCCAGAGCGCGCCGCGGTCGAGCAGGTAGATGCCGTTCAGCAGCGCATGCCAGGTGTCGCCGCGCGCGCCTTCGTCGGCGAAGGCGAAACCGGGCGACTTGAGCCCCGTATCCATGTGATAGCCGACTTCCGCGCCCACGGCCCACTGCCCGAGCGAGCCGTCGAAGCTGATGCCGGCCAGCTTGGTGTTTTCCGCGTACACCGCGCGATAGCCAAACTCGGCGGGGGGCAGCGTGAGGAATAGCCACGGGACCTTTTCGTCGAATTCGCGGTAATAGACCCCGAGCGTCTGGCCGCGCAGGAAGTCCGGGTTGAACTTGAAGTTCACGCCCCAGTTGCCGTGCTGATCGTCCGGCTGCAGCGGCGCGCGGCGCTGCAGGTTGGCTGCTCCCGCGCCGCCCAGCTGCTGCGGCCCCTGCAAGGCAAGATCGGCTGCCGCGAGGAAGGTGCCCCCCTCGGCCGCGCGCGTGTTGGCCCAGTCCAGGTAGTACTGCACTTCGGCCGCGATCGTCGGGGTGAGTTGCGCCTGCAGGTTGATCTGCGACAGTGGCAGGAACAATTCCTTCACCTCGCTGCCGGGGTTCGCGACACCCTTGCGTCCGTCGATCGGGTGCTGGCTCTGCGCGATCCCGCCGGCATAGAACACCGCCATGCCCCAGTACGTGGTGAGCTGTCCGGCCTTCAGCGACACGGGGACTTCGCCGATGGTCTGGTTCGCGAACACGAAGGCATCCAGCACTTCACCGTAGGGGCCGCGGTAGAAATCCTCGGTCAGGCCCGTGTACTCCTTGTTGCGATAGCTGCTCGGCAGGTCGGCGAGCAGGGGGTTCTGCTCGACCTCGTCGTCGCGGTACGCGTGGTCGTACCAGCCCGCGGCCGATACCCGCGCGCCGTAGTTGCCGCGCCAGACGATGTCGAGTTCGGAGTACAGGTCGGCCCGCTGCGCGATCATGTCGCCTTGTTCGAACCGGTAGTCGCTCTCGTCGTAGGTGAAGTTGTCGCCCAGCGCGTCGTCGATATCCTCGACCCGCCAGCCCGCGTTGAGCCGGATGGTGTTGTCCCACGTGATCTCGAGATCGGGGTTTGCGGTATCGACGCTGAACGCGGATGCGCCCCCGCTGATCCCCGCGGCCGCGATACCGATGGCCAATGCGCCGCGGCGCAGCGCCCGCACGGACAGGCGACTGAAATGCATGCTCGAATCCACTGGCCACCCCCGGATTTATGGTTTGAAGTGAACAGGCGCAACTCCACACGGGCGCTACCTGCTGTCTGCAACCTGCCGCTGTCAGCGCGCAAAAACAAGGTCGGACATCACGTTGGTGAATCTATTCTCTAGCCTCGCGCAACTACCTTGATCCATCGCAAAGGTTGTTACGGAAATTCGCTTACTGTCATCACTGCGCGATGCATCCGAGCCGGGTGGCGACGAGTTGCGGCACGCGCGTTTTCCGGATTGCGCGGCGCACCGGAGGAACAGTGTTTGCATATAAGCGAAAACGCAGGGCATTGAGGAAGCTGATGGCATGAACACCAAGAAAATCGGGGCCTGTCTCACGGGTATCGCGCTGGGATTGATATGCGCGGCAACGCAAGCGGCGCTCACGGACGAGGAGTTCGAGCTGCTGGGCACGACACTGACGCCCTGGGGCGCGGAGAAGGCCGGCAGCCCCGACGGCAGCTATCCTGCCTGGACCGGCGACCTGAAGGCGCCACCGGGATTCGATCCGCAGAGCGGTCTGTGGCCGGATCCCTGGCCCGACGAGACACCGCTGTTCTCCATCGACGCGACGAACATGGAGCAGCACAAGGACAGGCTCATGGAAGGGCAGATGGAGCTGATGCGCCGCTACCCGAGCTTTCGCATGGACATCTACCCCACGCATCGCGGCGTGTGGATGCCGCCGCGCTTCGTCGAAGGGACGCTGAAGAACGCGCGCAATCCCGAGTGCAAGACCAGCCCCGACGGGGTGGGCATGTACGGTTGCTGGGGTGGCACGCCGTTCCCGATTCCGAGGAATGGCCGCGAAGCGATGTGGAACCATGCGCTGCGCAGTTCCACGACCTCTGACTACGTGACCACCGGTTACCTCGTCAATGCCAACGGCGCGATCACCCTGCTGGTCCAGACCCGGACCTACAACGAGTTTCCCTACAACAATCCCGATGTCACGCCCTACGAGGGGGCCGGGAAGTATTACCAGCGCGTCCATAACATCGCCACGCTGCCCGCGCGCGACGCCGGCACGCAGACCATGCTGTGGTGGCCGCTCGAATTCGACAAGGACGACCAGCGCGCGTGGAGCTACACGCCGGGGCAGCGGCGCGTGCGGCTCGCGCCGGAATTTGCCTACGACACGCCCTCGGCGCAGATGGGCGGCACGATGTTCTTCGACGAGATCAGCCTGTTCCAGGGGCGCATGGATCGCTTCGAGTTCGAGCTCAAGGGCCGGCAACTGATGTACCTGCCTTATCATAACTATCGCATGCAGCTGTTGCGCGGCGATCCGGCCCAGTTGCTGGGCCCGCATCACTTCAAGCCGGAAATGGTGCGCAACGAGCTGCGCCGGGTGTGGGTGGTGGAAGCCACGCCACTGCCCGGCGTGCGCCACATGGCCTCCCGCAAGCGCTTCTATCTCGACGAGGACACGTGGGCGGTCATCGCCTACGAGGGCTGGGATCACTCCAACAAGCTGTTTCGCGTCATGTTCAGCAACGGCGCGATCAACTACGCACACGGCGGCTTCCTGAGCTATGCCTCGTCGATGCAGTCCTATGACGTGAGCCGTGGACAGTACACGGCCCTGCAGACGCAGCTGGCCGACGGCTCCTACGTGCGTAACGAAGTGCCGTACTGGCCGGAGGTCGAACTGTCACCGGCGAGCATGACGCAGCGAGGCATCCGCTGAGGGAGCAATCGCGCGCCGCGCTCTCGGGTTCGCGCCTTGGAGGAACGCACGGCAGGAAAGAAAGCAGAACAATAACAGCGGAGGGAGCCATGGCAACCTTCATGCAAGCGATCGGCGCAATCGCCGCGCGCGTGTCACTCGGCCTGATGTGCGCGGCATCGCATGCGCTGGTGACGCAGGAAGAGTACGAGCGGCTCGGCACGACGCTGACGCCCTGGGGCGCGGAGATCACCGGCGAGGCCGACGGCAGCTACCCCGCCTGGACCGGCGGCACCAGGGCACCGCCGGGATTCGATGCGGCCAGCGGCCGCTGGCCGGATCCCTATCCCGAGGACAAGCCGCTGATCTCGATCGACGCGAGCAACATGGCGCAGTACCAGGACCGGCTCATGGAAGGGCAGATGGAGCTGATGCGCCGCTACCCGGGTTACCGCCTGGACATCTACCCGACGCGCCGCGGCTTCTGGCTACCCGAGCGGATCCGGCAGAACTCGCTCGCCAACGCGCGCAATCCCGAGTGCAAGACCAGCGCGAACGGCGTGGGCGTTTACGGGTGCTGGGGCGGGACGCCGTTCCCGATCCCCAAGACCGGCTACGAGGCCATGTGGAACCACCTGCTGTTCTACCCGGCCCCCGGGGAATTGACCGCGGATTCCTACCTGGTGAACGCCAACGGCGGGATCTCCCTGCTCGTCATCAACCACGCAATCGGCGATCAGCCCTATTACAACCCGGAGCAGGAGCCCTACCAGGGAGCGGGCCTCTACTACCTGCGTGGGCTGGCCACGAATATCCTGCCCGTGCGCGAGGCCGGCTCGCAGACGCTGGTGTGGTTCGCGTTGCACTTTGATGTGGACGACCAGCGCGCGTGGAGCTACCAGGCGGGTCAACGCCGGGTGCGCATGGCGCCGGAGTTTTCCTACGACACCCCGGTGTCGCACATAGGCGGTGCGCTGTTCTACGACGAGGTGCAGCTGTTCGCGGGGCGCATGGACCGCTTCGACTTCCAGTTGAAGGGCCGCAAGCTCATGTACATGCCCTACAACAGCTACCGCATGCACATGCTGCGCGGGGACCCGGCGCAGCTGCTGGGCCCGCAACATGTAAAGCCCGAACAGGCACGCGTCGAGTTGCGCCGCGTGTGGGTGGTCGAGGCGACGCCCCTGCCCGGCGCGCGGCACATGGCCTCGCGCAAGTGTTTCTACATCGACGAGGACTCGTGGGTCGCACTGGCCTACGAGGGCTGGGATCAGTCCGGCAAGCTCTACCGGGTGGTCCTGGGCAACGGCTTGCCCGACTATGCCCACGGCGGCTATTTCATGGCGGAATCCGTGCAGGCCTACGATCTGGTCCGCGGCCAGTACGCCGTCATGCAGTTCCATCTGTGCGATCGCTGCTACGACCGCCGCGGCATGCCATACCTGCCGGACGCCCAGATGACGCCGGCGCGCCTGGGCGGGCGGGGGATCCGCTGAGAATGAACAACGATTGCAGCAAGCGCAGCCCCGAGGTACCGGTGGAACACCGTGGTGCGATCGAGCGGACGGCATTGTGCATTGCCGGCGCGGGCAGCTCCGGAACGGCCCGACTGCCGGCAACCGTCCGCTGCCTGCAGGCGTTGAAAGTCGCTATTGCGCGTGTATATAGTGGAAAAAACCTCTGGTACAGGAGCCTTCGATGACAGCAAGATTCAGCGTCACGATCATTGCCGCGCTGGCGGTATTCGTCCTCGGCGTGACGGGGGCGTCGGCGGCGGAGTTGTCGCCCAGGGCGATCAACGCGGCACTCGATGCGGCCTACGAGAAGTACCGGGGCCTGCAGGAAGGCAAGAACGCCGATTACATTCCGGCCCTGGCCAAGGTTGATCCCGAGCTGTACGGCATCGCGCTGGTGACTGCCGACGGCAAGGTATACACCAAGGGAGACGTGAGCTCCGAGGTCTCGATCCAGTCTATCTCCAAGGTGTTCACCATGGCCAAGGTGATCGAGGAGCGGGGCCCCGATGCGATCTCCGGGAACATGGGCGTCGATGCCACCGGCCAGGTGTTCAACTCGATCGTCGCGATCGAGCAGCACAAGGGCGCGGAGATGAACGCGATGGTGAATCCCGGCGCCATCACCGCGACCAGCATGGTCGCGGGCGGCTCGCGCGAGGAGATCTGGAACAAGATCCTCTCCTATTACAATGATTTCGCCGGCCGCAAACTCGCGGTCAACCAGGAAGTGTTCGAATCCGAGGCGGCTACCAACCAGCGCAACCAGGCCATCGGCCGCTTGATGTACGCCTACGGCCATATCAAGGAAAACCCCGACCAGGCCACC
>Ga0073904_10000207_pt1 | contig 39750 bp, 31 predicted proteins | sample KloWWTrecipitate_FD_66668 | JGI IMG/M metagenome (GOLD analysis project Ga0073904, IMG submission 66668) | Active sludge microbial communities from Klosterneuburg, Austria, studying microevolution and ecology of nitrifiers - Klosterneuburg... | ecosystem: Engineered > WWTP > Aerobic digester >... | reverse complement strand
GAACTTGAGGATCTGTGCCTTCACCTCGTCGCCTGGCTTGTAGAGCGTCGTGGCGTCGTTGACTCGCTCCCAACGCAGGTTGCTCACGTGAATGACGCCGGGTGCTCCGTTCGAGTGGCGAACGTTGACGTGCGATTCGGATACACGCTCGACGACTGCGCCTACCTGGTCGCCGATTGCGTGACGGGCTCGATAAGCCACGTAGGGGTGTTCGATCGTGTTCTTCCGGGACAGCGTGACTCGTCGAGCGGAGTCGTCGAAGCCGATGACTTCGGCCGCGACCTTGGCGCCTACCTCAGAGAACTCGATAGCGCTGGCCATACGCGAGTGGTCGAGCTCGGAGATGTGGATCGATCCGTCGACGTCGTCGCCGAGGTCGACGTACACCACGTGCTCGAGACGCTTGGCGATCGATCCGGTGACGGGCGTGCCGCGAGGCGAGCGCTTCTTGAACACCTCGAACGGATCGGGGACCAGTGCCTTGACCGACAGCACAGGTTGACCCGACGGGCGCGTGGCCTCGCGCACGAGAGCCTGGAGGTGCGCTCCGATCTGCACCACCTGATCCGGATGGGTGACGCGGCTCGCCCATGACAGCTCGTCGGTTGGGACGAAGCCGTCGATTCCATCATCCAGCGAGACGAACACGCCCCGATTGGAGAGCGAGGTGACCACGCATTCGACGACGCTATTCGCGGGGTGGGCCGCGGCGAACGCGGCGAGCCGCGCCTGTTGCTCGGCGAGCGGGGTCGTGTCATTGATCTCCACCGTCGCAGCGACCTCGATGATCTTGGTCGCCTCTCCGGGGATGAACGGGGTGCGATCATCGACGCGCAGGTGGTGGCTGCGGGCCCAGAACGACCAGACCTCGTTCGGCCAGTCTGGGTCGTCGTCCGGCGAGACCAGCGCGACGAGCGCGGCCGCAGCGGCACGCGAGAGCGGCTTGCCGTCCCTCGCATGCACGACGGTGCCGGGCGGAGCGACCGGGTCCTCGTCGTCCTCGTCGTCCGCGGCGCCCCCGTCGACTCGGCCGTCGGTGGCCTTCACGACGTCGCCCGTTGCGTTCGCGGCGGCGCGCGGTGCCTTGCGTTTCGTCCCGGCAGTCGGCTTCTTCCCGTCCGCCTCCGCCTTGTCCTCGGTGGGAAGGCCGGCGATGTCGATCTGGCCGGCCTGCTCGGCCTCGATCGCGCGCAGGCCAGCGACGCTGAGGCCGCTCACGTCCAGGCTGGTGCGATCGCTGCGCAGCTTGACCAGGATCGCCGCGTCCGGCTCGAGTGGTGGTGCCGCCGCGCTTGCGGTTCCCTCCGATGGCGCGCTTGGATCCGCGCTCGTCTTGTCACCCTTCGGCTTCACGTTGAAGTCGAAGCGGTGGATGATGCCGAGCGCGCTGTCCTGCAGCACGAGGCGCGCTGTCGCGTAGCCGTTTGCGTTCGGTGGTGATTCGACGACCGCGGCATGCACTCGCTCGCGGTGTTGGTTGCGGCGCGTCTCGTCGAGCACCTTCATGCTCGCGCCGCGACCCTCGACGGCGTTCGACCAGTGCTGGTGGAGCAGCTCCAACAGGGTGATCGTCAAAGCACCTTCCGCGCGTGCAGGCACAGCGGTGGCCTTGATGACCGAGCCCCCGGTCAGCTGCTCCAGCATCACGGTGCTGCCACGGTCCAAGCTGACGGCGATCTCGCGGCGCTTCACCTGCTCGTCGTCGTAGCGCGCACGCGCCTCGGCAAGGACGAACCGGCCTTTGCCATCGACACGATCGAAGGCACGCAGCGAACCACCGTGGTGGCGGAGGGGCCGACCGACCCGGACGTCCACCGGATCGCCCGGCTTGAGGTCCGGATGCTGACCAGCATTGATGACCTGACCGCGCTGCCAGTCCGGGCGAAGCTGCACGACGACGCGATCACCGTCGGACCGGTAGCCGGTGATCTCGTGCCAGCCGTCGGAGTCGACTGCGAACTCGTCGTCGATGTCGACGCGCGGGTTAGCGACATCCGGTCCATTCTCGGCGTCGGCTCGCCAGGCAGCGAGCAGGTCCTCGCGGCGGCCCGGCAGAGTCTGGACGATCTGCCGTTCGCAGTCGTCCGGACGGCCATCCCGACAGGGGAAGCACTCGCCACACTGTTCGCGGACGCCGGTGTCGCGGTCTGCAGCGAGCAGTTGCATCCGATCGACACGCTCGTCGTCTGCACCGCGACGCGGCTCGATGCTGAGCTCGGTGCGCAGATCGTCGCTCGTACCGTTCAGGTCGTCGTCGCCGAGCACGAGCTTGTTCTTGGTGCGAGACCTACCTCCCCGGCCGCGGCGGGGATCGTCGCCGCGCTCCTCGCGCGTCCGTGGGCGTCGGAACGGTGGCAGCGGCGTCGCGAGGAGGGTGGCTCGCGGGCCGTCGCCGGCGTCCGCGACCTCGAGCCGGACGCGCTGGCCGACCGGCCACTTCTCCAGGTAGGGCAACACGGTGTTCTTGGCTATCTCGGCCGGCGCGAACTTCGACGCCGCGATCACCATGCGCATCGCATCGACGACGCTCGATGGCTGCGTCTCGCCCGGCTCTGTCATCGCCCACTCCTGGGCGATGACCAACGAGGAGATGCGGTTGTCGAACTTCGACTCGCGACGCCGCAGCGCGACGAGGTGCTCGGCCTTCGGTTCGAACAGTCCGCCCTCCTCGAGCGTGAACACCCGCGGTTTCGTCGCCGCGGCTGGTGCATCGCCGGCGTCCGGGAGCTGCGGGTCGTCTGATTCGTGGACGTCGTCGGTCGATGGCTCCGGCGCACGCGGCGATGGTTTGCTCACCGGCTCGTACGTGCCGTCCGGTGATGCGGCGAAGATGTTCGACGCCATCGCTCGCGTCAGCACGCCGCGAGTGCGGTTGACGAGCGCGGGCTCAATGAACCGTTTGACGTCCTCCTTCATCGCCGGCGACAGCGCCTCCAGCACCTCGTGGCGCTTCTTGGCCGCGTCCAGGAGCACCGAGTGGTTCACCCACCACATCCGTGACCAGTCCTGGCGCTTCACCGAGTCCTCCCAGGGCGGGAGCTGCTTGTCGGACCGCTCCCACGCCGCGGCCACGAGGAGCACGAGCTCCGCTTCGTCGTCGCACAGCGAGGCGAACCCACGGTGGCGCTCGGCGGCCTCCAGCCGCCAGTCGTCCGGCCAGTCGAAGTCGTCGAGCAGCAGCCCTCGCTGTCCGACGAGCCGCTCGTCGTCCAACAGGGCGATGACCGTCGCCACCTCAGGCACGCACGCGAGCCGATCCGCATAGAGGATCGCCATCGCACTCGCGGTGGACCCGAGCCCCTGGAAGCGCGTCAGCTCCTTCCCGAACGTCGTCGGGTGCCCGTCGCCGTCGAGGGCTCCACCGCCCCGCAACGAACGGTCCGCGCGCTCCAACTCGGCGATGAAGATCTGACGGGCGTCGGCGGCCTCGCTTTCCAACTCGAAGGTGGTCGGCAGGAACGCCGCCGGCCAGTCGAAGCCGATGACGTCGTCGATCCCGCCCATCTTGGCGGTCATTACGAGGGCCTCGAGGTTGTCGCGCGTGGAACCCGGTGGCGTGTCCTCGGCCAGGTCGAGGAACTGGCTCTTCGTGTAGAGCGGGAACACCCAGCCCGGCGCCTTGCGCCCGACGCGACCCCACCGTTGCTTGATCCCGGCCTGGCTGTGAGCCTTGGTGGGGATGCTGCCCTTGGCGAGCTCGGGGTCCCACTCCGACTGGGCGATGATGCCGCTGTCGACGACGAACCGGACGCCTTCGACAGTGAGCGAGGTCTCGGCGAGGTTCGTGGAGATGACGATCTTGCGCGGGTCGCCCATCTTCCGCTTCGCTAGTGCCAGCTTCTGCTTCTCCTTCGGCAGGCTGGAGATCAACGGGAAGACGTGGTCCTTATACGTGCGCCCGAGCGCGATCTCGATCTCCTCGCACACCGGTTCGATCGTCCGGCGGGTGGGTAGAAAGCCGAGGATGTCGCCGAAGATCTTGCGCTCGTCCAGACCGCGTGCGAGGGCGATCACGAACTTCGCCATCTCGGCCGGCATGCGTTCCTTCCACTCGCCGGCCGGCACCTTGCCGGTGAAGCGGAGGTCTGCCAGCGATCGCGTCGTCTCCCAGACGTCCTCGACATCGCCGTCGTTCTCCTTCTTGGCGACGTCGTCCGGGTAGTGGAGCGCTTCGGCGAATTGCGTCTTCCAGTGCGTGCGCACGAACGTATCGACGTCTCGTGTCGCTCCCGCTACGAGCGGGAGCGCAGCGTCCGACCATCGTTCGAGCACGTCGTCCTCGCCGCTCTCCGGCACATCCAGGTTTGGGAAGAAGGGCATGCCGTAGCCGAAGGACTTCTCGGCCGGGACGTTCATCACGTGTGCCGTGTCGGGGCCGCCGAAGTACTCGCAGTAGAAGTCCGTGTTGAAAGTCGCCGATGTGACGATCACCCGCAGGTGTGGGTAACGCGGCAGCTCGCGCTTGAGGTAGCCGAGGATGAAATCGATGTTGGTGCTGCGCTCGTGGGCCTCGTCGACGATCACCGTGCCGATGCGGCTGAGGCGACCCTCGCGCAGCCAGTTGATCATCGTGCCGTCCGTGACGTAGATGAGCTCGCACGCCTCGTCGTGGTTGCGGTCACCGGAGACCTGGTAGCCGACGGGATACCCGGGACCGACTCCACCCGCGCCCGACATCACGCCGCCGACGAACGAGGCGACACCGACGGCCGCTTGCACGCGGGGCTCGGTCACGATGATCGGCCCGAGGTCCGTCAGCTTTGCGAACGTTCCTTCTGGGATGTTCGCGAGCGACGCCGGGGGAGGGTCCATCAGGCGATATGGGGCAAACGTCGACTTGCCGGTGCCGGTGCCGGCCTTGAGGATCAGCACCTGCTTGTCGCGCAGCATCGAGATCATCTCCTCGACGTGCGCATCGGTCATCCCGACGCGGACCTCCTGCAGGTCGTACGTCGTGCCCTCGACCTTCTTGTGCGCTGTCGGCAGCGGCCCGAGGCCGCCGAGTGGACCGGTGGGGTTCTCGCGGTCGGCGACCTCGCCGACGGTCTGCAGATCCACGTAGGCGACGGCCATACCCTGGATGTTGATGCGGTGCTTCTGGCGGTGCTCCTTGCACCGATCGGAGCGAGAACCGCCGCGCTCGACGAGGTTGACCGCCCAGTTCTCGTTGTACGTCGCATCTGCGAGGCGCGCGTGCAGCGTCGCCCGCAGCTTCTTCAACTGGGCCTTCGTGCCGCCGCCGGCTTCGACCGAGCGGATCTCCTCCTCGATGTGCTCGACCTCGCGCTGGCAGTCCTTGCACGTGAAGGCGCGCATGTGGGAATCGGACATCCCCCGCTTCGGCGCGTCGTCCCCCGTCACGTTGCCCACAACTTCCCCTTTCGGAACGTGCTGCTCTCGGTGATCAATGGCGCGACGGACCGCGGTGTCACGGACTGGGGTGTCGCGGGCTGTGGCCGGCGACCACCTCGTTGCTTGTCACCGCGGCCACCCCGGGAGCGCTGGTCCGTCCGCTCCTGCTTCCGCTTCGGCGGCGCGACGAAGTACATCGGTTGCACCGAGACCGAGCCGGGGAACTTCATCAGGTGGACGCTGACCGCTCGGTAGAAGCCGACCACCGCCGTCTCGAGGCCGGTCTGGTACATGTCGAGCCGCACGTGCTGTTCACCGCGGCAGACCTCCTCGAGCTGCTTGATGCTGATGTCGTAGACGAGGTCATCCGTCTGCGCGGCCGGCCGTGGACGAGAGACCTCGGCGTTTCGGAGCCACGCTCCGTGCACCACGGCGTCCATCTCGGTGTGCCGGATCGACAGCAGCGCGAACCTCAGCTCGAGCGTCGCGCGGCGCGGGTTCGTGACGAAAGGGAGCGAGCGCAAGGGGAACGGATGGGCGGACTTCGATCCGTCGCGGTACTCGACCATCGCATCCACGCGTGCGTCGCCCGGTGCTGCGGCGGCGAACTCGCGCAAGGTCTCCGTCACGATCGCGTTGTTGATCCCACTCGGCGAGATGGCCCCGCGGCGCGTGATGTCGGGATTGAGCGCGTCCTCGATCTGGGCGCGGAAGCGAGCCTCGACGGCTCGGTTCCCGATGACGCCTTCCTCGGCCTCCCAGGCATCAGCCGGCTCCTCGGCCGCGCCGACATCGACTCGTGTCGTCGCTCCGACCGCGTGTGGATCGACTATCAACACCGGGAGTCGTCCCTGCGCGACGAAGGCGCGAGCGGCATCGCGAACATCGCTCGCCAAAGACCGTGGCCACCGATCCGGCTCCATGCCGATCAGGTTCGTCGCGCCGTCTCCGGTCACGGAGACCTCGGTCCTGGGTGCGTCGGGGCGATGGACCGCGAGCTGCTCGAGCCGGGTGGCCAAGGATTCGAAGCGGGCGATGTCGAGGCGATCTCCGGGCTCGGCCTTCTGTGCTCGCTCCGCGGCGGAACGCACCTCGCCCGCCAGCGTGAGGAGGGTGGGTTCGGCCGGAAGCCCGACGACCCAAGCTCGCTCGCCGCTCATCCGCGCGAGATCCTTGACTTGAGCAGCCGATCCTCGACGTTCTTGTCGATGTCGGCGAGACGGTCGGGACAGCGCAGCACGATGACCGGCAGATCACCCGTGGGCATCGGCGAGTCGGCGGGCACGAGCAACGCCTTCGGCCCGGCCAGATCGCTGTGGGCGACCTCGTGAACCGCTGCGGCGGTCGCAGCCGTGCGGGGAAAGACCGTGAGGGCGTCGATGCCCGTGCGACCGAGGGTCCACGGCACTCGCTCGCTCGGGTCGAGACCGAAGAACGTGATCGCCGCTTGGGCCTCGTGCAGCTGCCAGTCGATGCCCTTGGTGCGATCCTCTACGACCCGCACCGTCGCTTCTTCGTCAGCCGCCGCGGCATCCGTGGCGTTCAACCGGCGGTGCAGCATCCCGGCCATGACGGCACCGCGACAGACCTCAGACTCGGCCTGTCGTCCGAGCCGATCGGTCCAATCCGCGCCGCCACCCACGATCGAGCGAGCCCGGCAGCTAGTGGACAGGAGATAGTCCAACTCGATCTCGCGCCACACCTGGGAGAGCAACAGGAAGCAGATGCGTTCGGGCGTGATTCCTTGATGAGCGACCGCATCATCCACACGCTCGCGGAGATGTGCAGGCATTGGCGTGATCGCCAAGAAGAGCTCGCGGGCTTCGCGGGGCGAGATCGCGGCAGCATCGTCGACGCCGAGCCTGACGCCAACCGTGCGGCCGAAGCGGCGAAGGCTGGCGGGAACCTGTCCCTCCGGATGGCCGTCGTAGTCCTTCGTCCGGCCACGAAGGGTCGATCGAACCCTGCGGTCGAACCGGATCTCCATCGTGCCACCGTTCTGGAACGCGTCGCAGAGCGTCAGCGCGGCGAGGGCGCGGTTGGCTTCGTGGGTGGCCACATGGGGCACCTCGCACGTCTGCCACGCGACCACGGCGAGCCCGTCGAACGACGACTCCTGGGAGAAGGCCGCGAGGGCAACGATCACGTTCTGACACGCGATCCGCACCGGGCGAACGACGAAGTCGCGCGGTCGCTTTTCCTTCGCGAGGTACGCGTCCTGATACGCCGGCCCGATCTCATCGAGCACGCGCTTGAGCCCTTCGGCACGATGCCCGAGCTCTGCGTCGAGCGAGGAGATGTAGATCAGCGGGTCGATGTCGAGCGGCGCGAGTTGGTGCTGTGGTGCGACGTCCGTGACGAACCAGCGGAACACCTCACCCTCTCGCCACGCATTGGGGCGATCGTTCAACGCGACGACGGCCAGGCTGGCCTCGTCGATGGCGGCCAGCGGCAGCAAGTCTTCGGGGAGCGGGCCGAACAGCTCGAGCGCCGTTTCGAGGTCGTGGGTCGTCCCCATGCCTGCCGGCGCGAGCAGCACCTCCTTGACGTGCTGGGGCCACTCGAGCGCGTACACCATGGCCAACGTGCGAGCCGTCGACAGCGTCTCCTCGGTCGCGCTCACTTCTTGCCCGTCTTCATCGTCCGCAGGATGTCTGCCAGCTTGAGCTCTGCTGCGAGTACGTCGTTGCCGGACGGAGACTTCAGCCCGATGTGGTCTGTGTGCTTGGCCGCGACGTTGTTCCGCCGGTCGGTGATGTGCATGCGCACCAGGCCGTTCGTCTCGTCGTGCACGACGTGGATGTGCAGGTCGGTGTTGAGCGTCTTGTTGCCGTTCTCGTCGAGGAAGTAGTCGAAGCTCACGCCGTCCTTCAGGATCCCCGAGTACCGTTGCTCGGGCGTTATCACCTTGCCCTTGGCGTTCTTGACGGCGACAGTGCCTTCAGCTTTGGCCGTCTCGTTGTGCAACGGTCCTTGTCTGGCCCGGATGCGCTCGTTGAACAACTGAGCGCTCTGCTTCGATGTCGTCGACGGCTCCGACGACAGATACGAACGGCTCACGTTGTTGTTCCCGCACGCCACGCCTGACCCTCCTTCGCCCGAGAGGTCTGACCTCCAGAGGGAGATTAGCCGAGCGAGAGAAAGGACTCTGCCCGACACAGCTACGACGTCTGACGCCGTTGATCTCTCGGCTCGTCGGGGGCACAGCAAGAAGAGTGGAGAGCCGCGCCATCATGAAGGACGCGCAAACGCGAGAGCAGTAGTCCCAGGACCCAAGGGTCGAGCAAGTAGTGATTTCGCCAAGCCGAGAGCGAATCTGTCAGGCAGCACCGACAAGTAGGTGCGCCGGTTCCACCGTCGGTGAACTCCCCAAAGTCGATCTCGAGGCGCCCTAGCGATGAAGGATGCGCGGCATGCCAGAAACACGCAACGATGAAGGTCGACGAGTCACCCGAAACGGTCCGGCGACGACGAGACGCACGGTGCAACCAAACTGCAACCCGCATGAGCGGCCAGCATCGTCACCAACGGTCGATGGAGGTCGAGTCGAACGGGAAGCATCCGCTGGTCAAGGGGACCGACCGGTTGTGACGGTCATTGCCGGACAGGGGTGCCGTCTCGCTCATAACCCGAAGGTCGCAGGTTCAAATCCTGCCCCCGCCACTAAGAAAGCCCTGGTCAGCCACTATGGCGGGCCAGGGCTTCGTCGTTCACCGGCCCGACTTCTAACGGAACTTCTAACGGACGTTGCCCGGTCGTTATGTCGAGGGCTGATAGTTCGGTCCCAGTTCACACCACAGTGTTGCGTTGTTTGGCTGTCTTGTAGCTCGTCATTCATGTGTGCGCCACCGAGGGTTCCAACGCGCAACCGCCGACCGGCTGGTCCAGATGTTGAGTGGCGGGGACGAGCAGCACGACCCCATCCTGCCCGGCCGCGTGCCGAGGCTCTTGCACCGAGCACACTTGAGGTGGCTAAGTAACGGTTGCCAAGTAACCGTTCCTTAGGCTTGGCAGAAGGCCTCTCAAATTTTGGGCACTTGCGATTTTTTCGTTTCGGGGTACGATCTGGGTCTGGAGGGGAGCACCGAAATGACCACACCGACTCTTGAACGCACCGTTCTGCCACCGACCGAGTCGCTTGACGAGCTCGTCGCGATGCTGAGCCGTCCCGGCGCCGAACCGACCACCACGTTGTCAGGCCCGAACGGCGAGCATCTGGTGCTGCCGCCGGAGATCTTCGAGGTGCTTCGCGGTGTCGTCGACGCGATGGCCAGCGGACAAGCGGTGACGATCGCGCCCGTTCACCAGCGCCTGACAACCCAAGAGGCTGCCGAGTTGCTCGGTATCAGCCGGCCCACGCTCGTGAAGCTTCTCGAGTCGGGAGAGATCCCCTTCGAACAGCCGGGACGTCACCGAAGGGTTCGATTGGCCGACGTGCTGACCTATCGCGAGCGGAGTTCCGTCGATCGTCGCGCGGCCCTCGACCGGATGGTCGAGATCGCGGACGAGGCGGATATGTACGAACGGACCGCGTCACCGAAGCGCACCCGCTGAGGCCAGTCTCGTGCCGTTCGCCGTCGTGCTCGACACCTGTGTGATCTATCCGGCGCATCTGCGGGACACGTTGCTACGCCTCGCTGAGCGAGGTCTCTATCGACCCTTGTGGTCGCCCGACATCATCGACGAGCTCCACCGAAACCTGGTCGGGGCCGGAATTGACCTGCGGGTCGTCGACAACCTCGTCGCCGAGATGGAAGGTGCGTTCCCCGATGCCGAAGTCACGGGTTACGCCTCCCTCATCGAGGGCTTGACCTGTGATCCGAAGGACCGCCACATCCTGGCTGCAGCTGTGCGAGCGAATGCCTCCGGCATCGTGACGTTCAACCTCGACGACTTCCCGGCTCTTCTCCCTCTGATGGCATTCGGCCAGAGCCGGTGAGGAGATCGGCGGCGATCTGTGTCGGCGCGGTGAGCGTGAGGCCGTCTCGCTTTGTCATTCGTTCGTAGACGACGGGGTCGAAGGGTTCGGCGATGAGCACGTTGGCACCGCTGTCAACTTCGCGGAGGTCGAGGTGCCGGACGGCTGTCTCGATGTCGGCGACGTAGAGCATGCCGAGTCGCACGGGAGCGATCGGGGAGAAGGACTGGGCGGCGAACCCAGGCTGCGCAGGGGATCTGTGTTGCGAAGTTGAGGATTCGTAACAGCCGACGAGCGTTCAACGGCCTTTCGGTTGCCCGGCAAGTCGGAGCGACTCGCCGACCTGCGCACCGACATTTTGAGGATTCCGATGCACGGGCAGCGTCATGGCGAGGGGCCGGCAATCTGCGGGCATGTCCGCAGAACGTCCGATGGATCGTCCGCGGATTCGTCATGCGGCCATTCCGCAGGACGCGTGGCTGGTGGTGCGCGGTGTCGCTTCGATCGAACCAGAGACATCTCGGCGCCAGGCCGAGTTGTTCCGGCGACGGTTCGAGGGGTGGGGCCGCTACGGGTTGTCAGCCTTCTACGCCCGATCGGACGATGAGGTGCTCGACCTTGGTGAGGACCGTCTCGACGCGTTCGCGACGTTGTTCGTCTACCGGTTGGCCGACGTGATCGCAGCCGGGTTCGAGGTAGTGCCGACATACCGGAGCCCGCACGTGACGATCACGTTCTACGATGATGTCGACGCTGGTGTCGCCCGTCTACTGGCGGTGTCGCACCGCGTTGTCAGCAACCCAGCGTTTCGACGGGAGGACGCATGAAGATTGATCTGTTTGTCGACTTGAACACAGAGGATGAAACCGGCCTTCCGTGGACGTATCTCGATCAGGCGCCCGACCAGACGGTGATCGTGCCCGGTCGATTGATCATCGTCGGGGCTGGTTCGGCTATCGCGATCGCTGAGGTCGTCGATGTCGCCGTTGACGGGCTGGTGCATGTCCGGCCGCTGCCCGGTCCGGTCACCGAGCAACGATTGAAGAGCGCGTCGCTGCGCGTGTGACAGCTCCGCCCCGACGCAGAAAGATTTACCATCCATGTACCAACACAGAGCGATCGCTAGAAAGGCAGTCGGCCCGCCATGGCACTTCCCGAGACTGACCTTGCCCGCATCCGACGGTGGGTCGATGCGCGCAATGCCCGACTGCCGGAGCGCGCTCGTGACCAGATCCGTTACGAGTTCGACGTTGACGATCGTGCCGTGACGATCCTCGAGTGTCGGCCACCGTGGCGAGCCGACTTTGGCCTGGAGTGGACGCGGTTCCCGATCGCCCGGCTGCGGTACACGAAGACGCGTCGGGAATGGCAGATCTACTGGCGCGACCGGAACCTCAAGTTCCACGCCTACGACCTTGTCCCACCGACTGTGAATGTCGAGACGTTGCTCGCCGAGATCGATGCTGACCCAACGTGTATCTTCTGGGGCTGAGGTGAACGATTCTCAGCTCTGCAACTGTTGCTCCCGAGGTGGCTCAGCAACGCCTATGCAGGGCGCTCGATGACCTGCGCGACAACTTCGCGGACCTCGCCGCAGAGGGTGTCGTCGCCTACGCCGATCAAGTACGCATCAACCACCCGGACATGGTGCGCCGCGTGCCGCTTGCTGACGCGGTGACTGCGGTCAACGAGTACCACGGGATACTGACGGCCTGAGGATCATCCTGGGATCGTGGTGTCCCAGTCGGCGGCGTCCACGATGGTCGCGAAGGCGCTGCTGATCATGGCGAATTCGGTTTCGTGCACTTGACGGGAGGGGACGATCGTGCCGTCGGGGGCCTCGACGTCGAGGGTGCCCGTGGTATCGCCCAGCGGAGCATTGGTTCAAGCAGAACATGGCGGGGTTGTCGTGAGGTGGTGGGAAGCACCCGGGCACTCGGTAGGTTCGGCGCTGCAGTTGATCGAAGCACTCGCTTCCAAGTGGAACCCCAGACGTTGGGTTCCTCGCTCGTTCACACGACGCACGGAGGCGAAGATGCCGGTTCGGTCAGCTCTCTACTCGGGGAACTCGTTCCCCACCACCCTTGACCTCGAAACGGGTCCGGATTGGAAGCCTCTCGAGGCCGTCGCACGTTTGGTGCGCCAGTCACCCGAGCTGCCTCAGTTCCACCCGGGCGAGTTCATGTACATGGCGACCCTGCACGCCGTACGTCAGCGGGTGGCCATCCATCTGTACAAGCACATCGACACGCGGCATTACTTGAACCTCGACGATGGTGGGCACGCATACGCCTTCGAGCACCGCCCCACCGAGAACCATTCGCCAAACTTCGGTGGCCGCTACCGCCGGTACCGAAATCTGATCGACGCGATCGATGGTCTGGATCTGCAGGCCTTCGAGACAGGGAACCTGTTTCGCTCCTTCCCGCCGTCGGAGTGGCACACGGCGGCCTGGGCGTGAGGTGTGGCCGCTTACACCACCCGACCGACTAGGGCCCAGGTTCGGTGTTGCGGGCGGCGACCCGTGCAAAGGCGCCCCCGGCGTAGGCATTGGCGTCGCTGACGGTACGCACCATCGCGTGAGCGCGGAGGGCTTCGTTGCGTTCTTCGTCGTTTCGTGCCGTCTCGATGTCGCTCTTGCGCAGCACGGCCATTCGCAGGTGCGCCGCCGGATGTATCAGCAGCCGGTTCGGGTCGGGCGGTGGTCGTGGTGTCAGGGTCGGCGGCCTGGTCGGCGGCGTTGCCGGCGAGACGAGCGATGTGGGGCAGTCCGTGCGCGGCGATGTGAGCGTGCACAGCGCCAGCAGGTCGTGGGCGTGCTTGTCCCGTTTCGTCATCGGTGCGAGCCCGAACTGGCGCTCGATCGTCGCTGGCACGGAGGAGTGCTCGTGGACCGTGGAGTCGACGGTGCCACGTGGGATGAGCGGGGAGACGACGATGGCGGGCACCCTCACGCCGAGTCGGTCGAACAGGAAGCCCCCAGGGTTGATCGTCGGGTCGTGCGGGCTGCCGTCGTGGGGCGCAGTGACGGGGGGAGGGGCTACCGAGTCGTGGAAGCCTCCGTGCTCGTCCCAGGTGATGATCAACATGCTCCGTTCCCACAGCGGCGACTGCCGAATGGCCTCGTAGGTCGCTTTGATCAGGGCCTCGCCGCGGGTGACACCGTCGGTCGGGTGCTGCGACGACCCGCCCGTGAACGCGCCGTCGAGGACGTCGCCGTAGTTGGGCTCGATGAACGTGTAGGCGGCGTCGTAGCCGCCGCTCGCGAGATCCGAGCCGAAGGTGGAGAAGTCGAGCGTGTTGTGCTGGTAGGTGATGCCTGCCAACGCGGCGGCCATCGGCACACCCCCGGCCTGCGGGCCGTCCTGGTCGGCGTAGATCCGCCATGGCAGTTGCGCTGCGGTCAGCTGGTCGAAGATCGTTCCGTTCGGCAGGGTGAACAACACGGACTTCCGGTACCAATCCGTCAGCTGTTCGGCGCTGGGACTTCTCGTCCAGCCCCCCGACGAGGCGCCGTGCACGAACAACCGGTTCGGCCATGTAGGCCCGGGGAGCGACGAGAACCAGTGGTCGCACACGGCGAACTCGGTGGCCAGCTGCTGCAACACCGGCAGCTGGTTAGGGGTGTCGAAGCAACGCATGATTTCGCCGATGTCGGTGAGTCGCGGAGGGGCCGGCGCACCCGGCTCCGACTCGGTGGTGGACGTCGCGTAGCTGGCGACGAATCCGGAGTTGTGGATGGTGGTCGGGTAGTGCGTCCACGGTTTGTGCGTGACGTTCGGACCGCACAGCTGGACGAGCACATCGGCAAACTCGTGCCCCGGATCACTCGGCATTGCCCATGGTGCACCGGCCGCGCCGACCGGGTACTCGGTGTTCCGGTAGCGATTCGTGTCGGTCGGCAGTGCGTGTGTGATGCCTGGGATGCCGGAGAACGCGAGCATGTGGTCGAACGAACGGTTCTCCAGCATCAGCACGAAGATGTGCTCGAGAGCCGGATTGGAAGGCGACACGGCCATCGGATCCTCCCGTTGATCGCAGGGCAGAATGGCGACCCGCGAAACCACTACGGTAACAAGGAATTGATTGGAAGGCGGGTACCGGGAAGATGCCACGTCAGAACATCACGGTCCTGTTCACCGACATGGTGGACTCGACTGTCGTCTCGATGCGGGTTCCTCCTGAGGAGGCTGACGAACTGCGTCGTCAGCACTTCTCGCTCCTGCGCGGTGCGATCGCCGCGACCGGCGGTGTCGAGGTCAAGAACCTCGGTGACGGGTTGATGACGGCGTTCTCGTCGGCGTCGGCGGCGTTGTTGTGCGCCGTGCAGATGCAGCAGGCGATCGAGATCGACAACCGTGCCCGTCCGTGGTCGGTCGGGCTGCGTGTCGGCCTCAGCGGTGGCGAGGCGTCGTTCGAGGACGGCGACTACTTCGGCGACCCCGTCGTCGAGGCGGCACGGGTGTGCGCGAAGTGCCAGTCGGGAGAGATCCTGGTGACCGAAGTCGTACGACTGATGGCCGGGCGGAACGGTAGCTATACGTTCGCGTCCCGCGGGGAGATGTCACTGAAGGGGCTTGCCTACGAGGTCGTGGTCCTCGAGGTCGGATGGGTCCCCGAGCGTGGCGCGACGTCGGTGGAGCTGCCGCAGCGGATCGCCGCCTTGCCGGCGAATGGCTTCGTCGGTCGGGCAGCTGAGCTCGCGGTCATCGCGGATCTTCGGGCGCAGGTCGCGTCGGCCGGCGGCTGTCATGTGCTGGCGGTGGTCGGTGAACCCGGCCAAGGTAAGACCACCCTGGCGGCTGCTGCTGCGCGTCGCGCATTCGAGCTCGGTGACGTCGTGTTGTTCGGGCGGGCCGACGAGCACCTCGGTACGCCGTTCAGGCTGTTCGCGGAAGTGCTCGGCCACTTCGTCCGCCACGCATCGGACGCGCACATCGAGTCGATCATCGCCCCGACTGCGTCCGACCTCGCCCGTCTTGTGCCACACATCCACTCTCGTCTCGCCTCCGTGCCGCCGTCCGCGGCCGTCGACACGGACTCGGAACGGTTCCTGATGTTCGCAGCGGTCGTGGCGACGTTGTCGGAGCTGTCGCGGGCGCAGCCGGTGGTGCTGGTGTTCGACGACGTGCAGTGGGCCGACCTGGCCAGTCTGCGGCTGATGACGCACGTCGCCACAGCTGCAGCACCGATGCGGGTGCTGGTGATTGCTACGTGTCGGGACGACGAGTTGCCGGCCTCTCACCCGTTGGTCGAGGCGTTCGCGATGTTGCGCCGGCACGACGCCGTCACACGCATCGACCTCGACGGGTTGAGCCGCAACGAGGTCGAACTGCTGATCGGAGCGGTCGGCAGCGACGTCGACGAACGCACCGCAGAGGAGATTCACCGCGACACCGACGGCAATGCGTTCTTCGTCACCGAACTGCTCCGTCACTTCTCGGACTCGCCGGCCGGCTCGACACAGGGCGAGACACCGCGGAGTGTCCAGGAGGTGATCTCGACACGTGTCGGCCGCCTGGGCGAGGACGACGAACGGGTTTTGCGCCACGCGTCGGTGATCGGTAGCGAGTTCGACCTGGAGACGTTGGCCACCGTCATGTCGCTGCCGGAGGCTCCCTTGATCGATGCCCTGGAGCGAGCGGTGGGGGTCGGTCTGATACGTGAGATCAGCGACACGCCCGGCCGGTTCCGCTTCCAGCACGCGCTCACCCAGCGAACGATCTACGACGGACTCGGGGCGACGCGTCGAGCGTCGCTGCACCGTCAGGTTGCGCTGGCACTCGACGCCGCACCAGTTGTCGAACGCCGGCGACGGGCAGCCGAACTGGCTCGCCACTGGTCGCACACGGGTCGGGTCTCCGACCTTGGTCTCGCCGTGAAGTACGCGCGCCAGGCGGCCGAAGATGCTTTGACCGGCTTGGCGCCGGACATCGCATTCGCGTTCTTCACCGAGGCGATTGCGCTGCGAGTACGAGTCGGCGAGCCCGACCCGGAGCTGGACCTTGACCTCCTGATCGGGCTCGGGATCGCACAACGCAAGACCGGTTCGCCGGCCTTCCGCCAGACGCTGCTGGAAGCGTCGCGCACAGCATTGGCGATGGGGGACACCTCACGGCTGTTGACGGCGGCCTTCAACAACAGTCGGGGATGGTCCAGCACCATCGGTGCCATCGACGTCGAGCGGGTGGAGGTGTTGGAGCACGCACTGATGCACCTTCCGGAACCGACTGCCGACCGCGGACTGGTGCTCGCCGCGCTGTGCAAGGAGTTCTCCTGGGGGACGTCCCTCGAGCGACGCCAGGGGCTGGCCGCGGAGGCAGCGGCGATCGCGCAGGAGTGCGCCGACGATGCTGTCGCCGTGCGCATCCTGAACGACCTTGCCTTACCGCTCAGCGTGCCACACATGCTGGAGACTTCGCTCGAGCGCACCGCCATGTCGTTGCAGCGGGCTCAGCGGTTGGGTGACCCGGTGTTGCTGTTCTTTGCGTTCATGTGGCGTGCGCAGACACTGCACATGGCGGGCGATATCGAGGGCTGCAACGCGCTGTTCGCCAAGCTGGAGGACCTGGTCGAGCGACTCGGTGAGCCGACACTGAAGTGGTCGCAGATGCACAACAACGCGGTCCAGGCAATGATCATCGGCGACGTCGCCGAGGCCGATGCGATCTCGGTCGCGGCGCTGCAGTTCGGGCTCGACAACGGGGAGCCCGACGCGATGACCTACTTCGGGGTGCAGCAGATGGCCATTTGCCTGCAACGCGGCAACCTGGGTGACCTGGCGCCGCTCATCGAGGAAACGCTGCAGTTGATGCCGGAGTTGGGGCCGGCGGCGAATGCGGCGCTGATGCTGTCGCACCTTGAGGCAGGAAGGGACGACCTGGCGGCGTCAATGCTGGCGGCGACTGCGGCTTCAGGGTTCGACTACGGCATCGACAACTCGTGGCTCGTCATCACCGTCGACCATGCGGAAGTGGCCGTCGAGTTGCAGATGTTCGAGCAGGCGGCCGGACTGTACGAGATGCTGGAGCCGTTCTCGTCGCAAGTGGCCTGTACCGGCCTGACGAGTCAGGGCCCGGTGTCTCATTACCTCGGCGGTCTGGCGATGTTGGATGGGCGTCTCGACGAGGCGGACCGCTGGTTCAGCGAGGCCGATGCATACGCTCGCCGCGCGGGCGACAACTTCTCGGGCGCGCGCACGGCCCTGTGGTGGGGGCGTGTCGCAGCGCGTCGCGAGCATGAGGCGGCCCGTGGACGGTTCGCGCTGGCGCGTCTGGCAGCGACGGACCATGGCTACGAGAGAGTCGCTCAGCGCGCCGCTGAGGCACTGGCTGCGCTCCGCTGAGCGAGCCGTGTCTCAGCTGAGAGGGAAGCCGGCGCTGGGGTAGTGCTTCGTGATCGTCGCCACGGCAGCATCGGCCTGTGCCGTCAGGAAACCCGCGTCGGTGTCGATGCCGGCGGTGCCGCCGAACATCAGTGTGTGGAACGCGCTGTCGTCCTCGGTGTAGGCCATGAAGAGCGCCGAGCGCAGCACGGTCGGGATGAAGCTGGTGGTGTACTCGGGACGGGGGCACGGGAGGCCGAACGACTCCTGCCAGGTCGGGGTGAGCAGCGAGTTCGTGACAAGTTGCTGCGCGCCGGGCGCGTTGGACTGGTAGGCGCTGGCGACCTTGACCCCGCTCATCGACACCTGGTGCCAATTGCTGTTGCCGCACCGCAGGACCGTCGGCGGGGGCTGGAAGCTGACGGCGCCCATGTCGACGGTGCTGTACTCGATGCAGATCTCCTCGGGGACGCCGTACAGATAGTTGGAGAACCAGTTCCAGTCGGCGGTGCCGATACGGACGAGGTCCTCGCCGTGCACGACCGAGCCGACCCCGTGAGCGGCCTCGTACCCGAACGGCCGCGTCCAGCCGTCGGCTTTCGCGCAGTCGATCTGGTAGATGCCGAAGAAGACGTTGAACCACGGCGACTCCGGGTCGGCGTAGACACCGGGTCCCTTGCCGGGGTCGGCGCCGAGCCCGACACAGGCGAGGATGTTCAAGGTCAGCGGCCCGGTGGCGCCGAACAGCCGCTGCTTGACGATTCGGCCGACGTCGGCGAGCAAGCGTTCGTCGTCGCTGATGTGGAAACGGGTGACGTCGCCGCCGCCGCTCGGCCCATTGGGCCCATACCCGAGTACCTGCGGCGGGTATCCCGACTGTGCGCCGGCGATGAAACCCTTGGTCGGATCGATCAGCGTGATGTGCGGTTCGGTGAAGTTGACGACGGTCTTCCACGTGGGTGGCTCGATGCCCGGTTGGCGCACCTCGATCGTGGCGGTCAGCCCGACGACCCCGCTGAGCGGCTCGATCGTGATCTCCAACTGGCCCCACACGAGATCGGTGGAAACCCCCACCGGTCCGCTTGGGGCGCCGACGCTCACCGAGCCGTGCACGAGCTCGAGTTGCTCGAACCGCAGGTCCCAGTCGAGCTCGGTCGACGAGCTGAACTCGTAGTCGACGAAGAGACCGTGACCGAGGCTGATCGTGTGTTGCGACGCGGTGGGCATGGCGCGACTGTACGACAGCGTCGAGTGCCGGAGTTTCGGCCGTGGCGCAGCTGGTACGGTCCCGTTCCGCGGTCGACGCGACCGAGTGTGTTGATCGGAGGCCCCCATGCACGTTGCCAACCTTCCTGATCTCTCGCACCTGTGGAGCAAGTTGCCGAAGGAAGTGTTCGAGGAGATCCTTGCCCACCCGGAGGAAGTCAGGCGACTGGTCAGCGATGCCATGCATCTCGTGTTGCCGGACCTCGACACGGGCTACATCGAGCATGTCGTCGTGGCCGCGATGCTCACCAGCCTGGCTGTCGATCAGCGGCCGGTGATGCCGATGCTCGACCACGATCTGTTCTCGAAGAACGCGGCCCTTCCCGAGTTCTTGTGGGGCCTGCTCTATGACGATTGGGCACCTGATCCGACCAAGGGCAAGTCGGTGTTCATCACCGGCTACGACCAGCGGAGTCTCCCGTCCGACGCCAACCCGGCGTTGCCTGCAAACCTGCGCAAGCGGATCTACTGGTCGGCGGTCACTCCTGATCTGATGCCGCAGTACGTCCCGAAGATCCAGCCGTTCTTCGAGTCGCTCCTGGCGCAAGCCAACGCAGGATCCCCGCTGATGGGCGAGTACCTCGAGTCGTACTACAAGGACCTCTACTGGGACCTGCATGTGGGCGTCACCGGCGCGGATCTCCCCGACTTCGCCGTGGAGATCGGGCAGAGCTTCAACATCGTGCTGGCCAACGCGACGCCGACGATGAAACTGGTCTACGACAACTACGTCAAGGTCCGTGCACTACGCCCGCAGCTCGCAGCGTGGCTGCAGCAGCAGGTCGCACACTTGGCGCAGCACCCCGATTCGACGACCATCGTGAGCCACTGGCTGCAGAACAGCGGCTTGGGGACGGACGCGAACTTCCAGACCGCAGACATCGCGTTCGAGTCCTTTCACGACTTCGTTGCGCTCAGCCAATGGGGCAACATGATCTGGCACACCGTGCAGATGCTCAACGTGACGGACGGGAACCCTCAGGTGCAGGCGGCATTCGCGACGACGATGCAGGCACCCCCCGACGATGGCCCGTTCGATGCGCTCGACCGCTTCATCATGGAGTTGTTCCGCTTCGTCAACCCGAACAGCGCCAGCATCTCCACGTTCACCGCTCCGGCGTTGACCAACTCGCCGTTCGAGGTGTACCGCTACGTGTTCACTCTGCACGAGACGGCGAGCATGTACGGGTTGCACTGGACCGATCCTGAGGCCTTCCGACCGGATCGATTCCTCACCGTTCCGCTTGCAGCGGAGAACGATGCGCCGCGGTCAGCCGAGATCGGCTTCGCGACATGCCCATTCTCGCAGGAGTCGTTCAAGGTCGCGGACGGTCGCGACGTGGAGATCACGAACAGCCTGTTCGGCACCACGTACCCGGTCGTCAACGGGACGGCTACTCCGATCTGCGACTACGCCGGGTACGCACCCTTCGGCTTCGGCTATCGGCGCTGCCCGGGCGAGTTGCTCAACGTGCAGGTGATGCGAATCTTCCTGCAGATCGCATGGGACCGGAAGCTCGAGTTCTTCAAGCTCGACACCGAGCATCCGGTGATGCAGCCTGCCGGACCGTTGCTCGTCGTGCCCGACGTGTATGCGTTCCGCTACCCGTCCTGATCACAGCAGCTCGATCGACTGCGGGTGGTTGAACACGTTCTGCGGGTCCCAGGTCGTCTTCGCCTGCTGCAACCGGGCGTAGTTGACTCCGTAGTACAGCTCTTGCCAGTTGACGAGGTCGGCGTCGGGGTAGTTGACGTAGCAGCCGTCCATCAGTATGTCCGGCGTCGGACCTTCCAACCCGTACATGTCGGCGTACAGGCCGCGGATCCAGGCCAGGTTGTCGTCGTCGTCGACGCGGTGGGTCCAGTACGTCTGGTATTGCAGCTTCATGATCGACGACCGCTGCGGGACCGCTGTCGCCTGCGGAGCCACGGTGTTGATCGCGCAACCGTACGAGTCGACCTGGATGAGCGCGTTGGTGAACGCGGGGTGCTCGTCGGTGGTCAGCCACGTCCACATCGTGTCGATCTGTGACTGCGGGAACACGTCCTTCATGTACGCCGACTTGTACTTGCCGCGGCAGTTCGGCCCGGACGAGTTCTCCGATTGGGTGATCTCGAGCCACGGCATCGCCTCGGTCTGGGTCGTGGGCCGGATCAACCGATGGCCGACGACCCCGGTGATGGGGGTGACTCTCGGTGCCCTGGATGAATCCACGCCGGCCGTCATGGCTGCGATGAACTCATTCAGGGGTGCGTCGTCGGCATCGGCCTGCTGCACTGCGATCGAGATCTGCCCGGCGGCCTTGCGCGTCAGGTGGAGCAGGGCGAACAGCGTGTTGTAGCGGCTGTCCGGTTCGCTGTGCTCGGCGAAGAAGTCGGCGAAATTGCTGACCAGACGGTCGAATTGGTCCTTGGCGCCGAGGAGATCGCTCCAGTTCCAGGCGATCGTCGACCACCAGGCGCCGCTCGGCGCGGGTGGAAGCGGCCGGAAGTAGTACTTGGTGATCAGGCCGAAGTTGCCGCCACCGCCGCCGGTGTGCGCCCAGAAGAGATCCTGTTCGTTGCGGTCCGGCGAGTCCTTCTCCGCCGTCACCAACTGGGCGATGCCGTTGTGCACCAACACGACCTCGACGGCGGTGAGCCAGTCAACGGTCAGTCCATGGGTGCGCGACAGCAGCCCGTAGCCACCGCCGCAGATGTGTCCGCCGGCACCGACGGAGTAACACGACCCGCCCGGGATGGTCACCCCGAACCGTCGGTACAGGCCGTTTGTCAGGTCCCAGTTGGTGCAGCCGGCCTCGACCATGAAGCCGTTGCCGTTGGGGAGCTGTTCGAAACGACTCATCTGCGAGATGTCGATGATCACGCCGTCGGTGAGCGACGACCACCCCTCGTAGCAGTGGCCGCCGCTACGGACCACCGGCCGTTGGTGGGTGTCGAGACAGAACTGCACCGCCTGTCGGGCTTCCTCGGCCGTCCCGACCACCCGGATGGACGAAGGGGTGCCGACGAAGCGCTGGTTGAAGCCCCGCACCATCGTCGGGTACCTCGAATCCTGCGGGTCGATCGTGCTGCCTGCATGTGTATCCATCGCGACTCCCATCGTCGACGAGATCGTAGATGTCCACATTCGGCTGCGGGGCTCGGCTCCGACCCGATCACAGGGTGACAGCACCGCTTGGCGTTCACAACCCGAAGGTCATACCCGTTGCCCGACGTCGCGCGGAAGCGAGCACTCGGCTCCAGCCACTCACCGCCCCGAGACGAGGGCCCGCGCAGTGCAGCCTGCTACTCGGCCCATGTCCCCGCTCGAACTCATCGCCCGAGGTCGTTACCAGCGTGTCATCGCCCTCTTGCTCGCCATCGCCGAAGGCGTCGACGACGTTGTTGCGTTGCGATCCTGCCCGAGAACCTCACCGACGCCGTGCTGGCAGCGGATCTGGTTCAGGAATGGACGACGGCGTCGAGCAGACGGCCGCTCGGCGGTCAGACGCCGAGGGTGTCGCCGACTCGTTGCCGAATCTGTTCGCGCAGTTCGACCAACTCCGGGAAGCCGTAGAGGTAGAGGATCTTCTGCTCGGCCACCGTCGTGCCGGCTGGCGCGTCATTGATGACGAACTCGGCCCACACCTCGGCGATGTCCTCGAGCGGGTCGGTCGCCGCGTACCTCGTGACGAAGTCGGACTGGTGGACGGCGTAGAACGCGTCCATCGCGGTCGGCGAGGAGAGGGCGTCGAACACCTCCTGGCCGTAGCTCCACCAGAAACGATCGAGGAAGCCGTTGAGGTAGGAGTCCGCGGCCAAGCACCCCTCGTCGGTGCTTGTGGTGCCGCAGTCGTCGCCCCCACCAGTCATCTGGTCGGCGGAAAGGGTGACGAGGTGCCCGTACTCGTGGATGAACGTTCGAGCCAACGCCTTTAGGTCGTCGGCGTAGCGGGCATTCACGAGCACCTGACGTTTCCCCGGGGTCTGGCCATCCAACACGGTCGCGTCGGCGTTTCTGTAGAGGTCGTTGTACACCGTGAAGCCCTCGATGTATTGCGCCGTCGCGGTGTCGCCGAGTACCCGCCGGAACAGATCCCACAACACTTGATGGAGCTCCGTGGGCGTTGGGGAAAGGCTGAGGTCGGCTTGCACCGTGTACGCGCCGTACTGGCTGTCGCCCGCCGTGTCGACCGTGGTGGTGGCCGGCGCCGCCGCTGTACTCGTCGTGCTCGGCAGCGTGGTTGGGGGAAGGGTGGTGCGGATCGGCGGCGTCGTCACCGGTGCCCTCGGTGCAACCGTGATGGTCGTGCCGGGTGAGGCCGCCGGTGCGCCGGTGCAGGCCGCAAGCAGAGGGAGCAAGGCCAACGCCAGCGCGCCATATCGCTTCCGGCTTCGACCGCGAGCAGTCGGCTCAGGACGGAGTACGACCTTGTCTCGCACCACGTTGGTGATAGCACCGAGCACGCTGATGACAGTACTCGTCGCCGCGAAGGCGACTGGCGAGTCCCGCCCCGTCAGCATCGTGAACTTCGACATGCCAACACTCCGATCGACCGTTGGTGCCGTGCGTGACACGAATTTCCGAGTCCGCCATGTGAAAGGTCAACGCACGAAGGCCGTGCGACTCTGGCTACGGCGCTCGGCTCCGCTATGACCTAGGGGGTGACTCACGACCATGCCGCGCCGAAGCCTGTCCGCGAAGAGCGGCAGCCTCCGCGTGAGGGCATCGAGGAAGTGGCGCCTGGCATCCTGCGGCTGCAGTTGCCCATCTCGCTACCCGGCCTGGGCCATGTGAACTGCTACGCAATGGAGGACGCCCGCGGCATCACACTTGTCGATCCGGGGTTGCCCGGCCCCAAGACGTGGCGCGGACTGCAGCGGATCATGAAGGCGGGCGGCCTCGCGATCGACCGGGTGCATTCGGTGGTGGTCACCCACTCGCACCCGGATCATTTCGGGCAGGCCGGTCAGTTCCGCAAGCGCTTCGGTGCCGAGGTGATCACGCATCGAACGTTCCGAACCTTTCTCGACCCCGAGGCCGAGGACCAGGAGAGCGCTGACGAACTGGAGGTGATCGACGGCCCGGTGAAGGCGCAGGTCGAGTCAATGCAGGGCGTGGACATGCGTCGCGGCCCGTTTGCGAAGCACACCCCGTGGGGCGGCGACCCGTACTCGCTGCCTCGCGCTCGACGGATGCGCTATTGGGCGATGCGCAAGGCGGCAGGTCGCTTCGCCGCCACGCCCACCCCCACTCGCCGTGTGGACGATGCCCAGGTGCTGCAGCTGGGCGGCCGCGAGTGGGTGGCCGTGCACACGCCCGGCCACACGATCGATCACCTCTGTCTCTACGACCCGGTGGCGGGGGTGATGATCAGCGGCGACCATGTACTGCCCACGATCACCCCGCACATCTCCGGGTTGGGCACCACGATCGACCCGTTGAAGGACTTCTTCGACAGCCTTGACCTGATGAAGACCTTCGACGGTGTGCGGATGGTGCTCCCTGCCCATGGCCTCGAGTTCGATGACCTTTCGGGTCGCGCCGAGGCCATCAAGCGCCACCACCACGAGCGTCTCGACACGCTGCGCACCGCCAGCGGCGAGATCGGTAGCGGCACGGTGCACGAGTTCATGCAGGTGCTGTTCCAGAAACGGTCATGGGGCTCGATGGCCGAGAGCGAAACCTACGCCCATCTCGAACACCTTCGGCTCATCGGGGAGGCTGTCGTGGATGAAAGCGGCGACCAACTCCGCTACAGCTTCAACTGACGCGTCGGTTGACTCGCTGTCGCCACGGGGCAACCGAACGTAGAGTTGGGGGCTCGCCGCGGACTGGCCGGCCCGACCGTTGAAGGATGCGCATGATCACTGACGTCGAGCACTACTTCGAGAGTGGATGTGGTCGCTGCGATCGCTTCGGGACCCCCGACTGCTCGACTCGGCTGTGGGCCAAGGGCCTGGCCGATCTGCGGCGCATCTGTCGCGACTCCGGCATGTCGGAGCACGTCAAGTGGGGTCACCCGTGCTACATGCATTCCGATCGCAACATCGTCATCATCGGCGCGTTCCGCGATGACTTCCGGCTCACGTTCTTCAACGCAGCGCTGATGCGCGATCCCCATGGTGTGCTGATTGGGCAGGGGCCGAACAGCAGCCACCCAGACTGTTTCAAGTTCGACGACGACCGTCAGGTCGTCGGCTCGGAGGCGATCCTCCGCGAGTACCTCGCCGAGGCGATCGGGTACGCGGAGCAGGGCACTCGTCCCCCCAAGGTCGTGCGCGAACTCGAGCTGCCCGACGAGTTCCTCGACGCGCTGGAGTCCGACCCCGAGCTCGCCCAGGCGTTCGCATTGCTGACCCCGGGTCGGCAGCGCAGTTACGGGTTCGCGCTGAACTCCGCAAAGACATCGGCCACCAAGGTCGCGCGGATCATCAAGTTCCGCGACAAGATTCTCGCCGGTAAGGGCGCCCTCGACAGGTAGTCGCCGTGCATGGCGACGATCGGGCCTGTCGACTTGGGTCTTGACAGTCTGCTGCGGGCCACTAATATACAACCATATGGTTGTACGTGACACACGTGAGCTGAGCGACGACGAGGTCGACCGGATCTTCCGGGCCCTGGCCGACTCGACGCGCCGCGACATCCTTCGGCGCACGTTCGGCGGCGAGGCATCGGTCTCGGCGCTGGCAGGCACCTACGACATGTCGTTTGCCGCGGTGCAAAAGCACGTCGCAGTGTTGGAGGGGGCCGGTCTCGTGACCAAACACCCGAACGGCCGCGAGCGCATCGTGCGCGGCAACCCTGACGCCATCCGGCGCGCCCAGGCGCTGCTCGACAGGTACGAGCAGATCTGGCACTCACGCATCGAACGCCTCGACGCCCTCCTCGCCGAGACCGACGAATAGACCCGACGAACCCGATAGAAAGAGACCACGATGCCCATCACCTCGGTCGAGAAGAATCTCGACGCCCTGACCATGACGGTTGTCGCCGACTTCGTCGCCACCCGCGAACGCTTGTGGGAGGCCTACACCGATCCCCGCCAGATCGAGAAGTTCTGGGGGCCGCCCGAGTGGCCGGCCACGTTCACCCGCCACGACGTGTTCGTCGGTGGACGGTCCGCCTACTTCATGACAGGACCGCAAGGAGAGCGCTCCGCCGGCTTCTGGGAGTTCCTCGCCGTCGACGACGGCACGTTCTTCGAGGTCCGCGACGGGTTCGCCGGCGATGACGGCGAGGAGAACTCCGCCATGCCATCGATGCGCATGACCTTCTCCTTCGAGGACACGGGCGACGGCTCACGTCTGGTGACCACCACCCATTTCGGCTCCGTCGATCAGCTCCAACAACTCCTCGACATGGGGATGGAAGCCGGTATGGCAGCAGCAATGGGCCAGATCGACCAGGTACTCGCCGACCTCGCGTCGTTCGCCGTCGGAAGCGGCACCGAGCTCCACATCCTGTCCGACACGCAGGTGCGAATCTCGCGCATCATCCGCGGAACCGTCGAGCAGGTATGGCGAGCCCACCACGATCCAGAGCTGGTGACCCAGTGGATGCTCGGCCCCGACGGGTGGACAATGCCCGTGTGTGAAGTGGCGACCGAGGTCGCAGGCGCGTATCGCTATGAGTGGGAGCCCGATGACGTCTCGGCCGACGGCTCACCTGGACGGTTCGGCTTCGAGGGAGAGCTGCTCGAATCCGATCCGCCGCATCGCGCGGTCACGACTGAACGCATGATCGGGGTGGAGGGTTCGGGAACCACGAACGAGATGACCCTCACCCCACGCACCGGCGGCACGCTCTTGAGTCTCGTCATCACCTACCCCAGCGCCGCGGTCCGCGACATGGTGCTCGAAACGGGCATGGTCGGCGGGATGGAGACCAGCTATGCCCGTCTCGAAGCCAATCTTGATTGAGCCCGACGCACTCGGCGAAACGGAAACATCAGCGGCGCCGTCGGCGTTCGCGAGCGGGCTTTGAGGTTGCGTTGTCACGGGGGCGCTGCTTCCGCTAGCTTGACGACAGGAGAGCAAAGTTCGCTCCCCGTTGCGTCGCTCCGGACCCTGGTTGCGCCATGTGGCCAACGGAGGTGTCGTGTGACTGAGGTGTTGAGCGGTCCTGCGGTAGAGGGTGTGCCCTCGGACGCGTGTTTCGCCGGTCGGGTTCGGTTGGACGATCCGATGCACGTCGTCGTGATCACGGGCGAACTGGATCTCGCGAGCCGCGACGAGACTGTCCGAGCATGTACTGCAGCCGGTCAGGTAGACGTGATCGTAGAAATGGCGGGCCTGGCGTTCATGGACTGCGCCGGCTACGGCGCCTTGATCGCTGCGCGGACACTGCTCGAATTTCGGGGTGGTTCGCTGACCTTGGTCAATCCGTGTGGCCAACCGCTGCGGCTGATGGTGCTGATCGGTGAGGGCAAGGGTGGTTCGGGTACCTCAAGTACCCGTGTCGGGCGAGGTGCCTGAGCAACCGTCGTAGCGGGCCGGCGCCTAGAGGGTCTGCCAACCTGCGCTACCGAGGTCCGGAGCAACGCCCCCGGGTTTTGCTCACAAGGAACACCACCACACGACTACGGAGTTCGACTCACCGTGCGTGCTCACCCTACACCGATCTGCTTCGGCCGTGACACCGACGGTGCATTCCGGCAGACTCTCATGATGGCGACGAAAGTGATTCTTGACGTTGACACCGGTACCGACGATGCCGTCGCTCTCATGGCCGCCGCACTCTCGCCCGACATCGACCTGGTCGGCGCAACGAGTGTCAACGGCAACACCGGGGTCGAGTACACGACCGAGAACACGCTGCGCGTGTTCGACTGGATCGGGCTGCCGGAGATCCCGGTGTTCCGCGGCATGGATCGACCCATCGTTCGGGCGCAGCCAGAACTGGGGATGGCAGCGATCATTCACAAGAACCTGCTCGATCTTCCACCTGTTTCGCACGGCGCAACGCTGCAGCCCACGCACGCCGTCGATTGGCTGATCGAGACATACCTGGCATCTGACGGCGACATCGTGTTGTGCCCCGTCGGGCCGTTGACCAACATTGCGATGGCAATCCAGAAGGACCCGCGCATCCTCGAGGCGATCCCGGAGATCGTCATCATGGGCGGCGCGCACCAGATGGGGAACCTGACGCACTCGGGCGAGTTCAACATCCTGATCGACCCTGAGGCGGCGCGAGTCGTCATCAATTGCGGTCGGCCGATTCGGATGGTGCCGCTCGACGCCACGCATCGCGCGATGCTGTCGACCGAGGATGCTCAGCAGCTCCGCGACCTGGGCACGCCCGCCGGCGAGGCGGCCGCGCGTTTCGTGCTCCAGCGCATCGCCGGTTACGCCGCGACGCAGCCGATCCTCGATCGGCCGGGCTGTGCGCCCATCCACGACGCGCTCGCCGTGTGCGCCATCATCGACCCGACGATCCTGACGACCGAGTTCATCCCGGTCGATGTCGAGGTCAATGCTGAATTGTCGGTGGGCCGAACGGTGTGCGACTTTCGATCGCGCCCGAGCAAGCCCGCGAACGTTCACTTCGCAATCGACGCGGACGAGAAGAAGTTCGTCCGCATGCTGCTCGACATCCTTGGCCGAACGGCTGGGACCTCGGCCTAGACCGTTTTTCGTCGGCATGGTCAGGGGCGTGTCCATCGCTGTCGCTCTCACAACACGCTGGGCGGGAATGTTGCAGAGCATGCAACATTTCGGCCCAGCGTCAGAGCTGTGAGATCACCGCTGACTGGCGACCCGGCGCGTCACGGGTCGAGGCGTTGCACCCGCTTGCGATGGGCCGTGCCGTTGGCGCCGGAAATGCTCGACTGCTTGGTGCCCTTGATCTCGTTGACCTTCAGGTCCTGGCCGGTGACGGGTTTGGCCTCGATACGTGTCTCGCTCTCGAAGCTGTGCGACTTGCCGGTGTTGCGGTAGTAGTTCCACAGCCCGTAATACAGCCCGCCAGCGCCGGCAGGGCCCAGGACGAGCAGGAACGTCGGCTTGCTGGAAGCAATGAGCGCGAAGGCAATGGCGATCATTTGCCCGCCGCCAGAATCGCAATCACAATGCCTTCGAGCACGGTGCCGACGGTGAGTGCGGCGCCGAGCAGCCTCGCGGTGGACACCGGCACGCTACCCATCACCTCGCCGGTGCGACCGTTGACGGCGATGTAGTGCACCATGCTCTTGCCCTCACGTTCCTGAAAGTGCGAGTAGAGCCAGACCGGTAGGTACATCGCAACCCAGCGGGTGCCGTGCACCGTCACCCGCTCGCCCTCCCAGCGCACGCCTCGGTCGTATCGACTGAGGCTGGAGGCGACCTGCGACCGGGCGATGGACAGCAACTGGTCTTCGAGATGCGGCCCCAGTTGGGCCACATCCGTGTTGCGCTTCTCGGATGAGAAGCCGGTCAGGTAGCTGGCATTCCACTTCACCGCATTCTCGGTGTCGAACGGCAGGATCGTGTTGATGACGTTGTTGGTGTTCTGCTTGGCGTTCATCTGCGCTCGCTCGGATGACGCCTCGATCGTCAGGTCGTCGACGGTGAAGTCGACGTGCCGCTGCACCTGGTACACATCGGCGTCGTAGAAGGTCTCCTCGTCATCACCCGAGCCTCGGGTGTAGCGCCGTGTCTGCACCTCGCCGGCACCGACGACGTCGGCACTGACGTTGCCGTCGACCACCATGTACGGCATGTAGACGCCAAAGACGTTCTCCGGTTTGAAGCCATTCACGAAGGCCCGATCCGCGAACATGCGTCGTTTGCCCGCGAACTCGCGAATGATCGCCATCGCCGCGTCATGCGTGATCGAGAACGGCAGCACGGCGTCGGGCACCGCGCCGTTGGCCACCTGCTCGTTCACCGTCAGCACGTGTCGACACCAGTGGCAGCGAGCACCCATCTGCTCGGCCGTGTTGACGACGACCTCGGCGCCACAGCCGGCGCACTTCATGGTGATCAGCGAGCCCGCACCTGTATCGATGTTGGCAGCGCCCGAGCCCATCGTCGTCCCGGTCAGCGCGGTGAGATCACCGTTGGCGATGGTCTCGTCGAGCCGCGCCTCTGCCCACTCGTGTCGACAGAACAGGCAGACCAGCATGCCGACGGAAGGGCGTAGCTGGATCTCGGTGGCCCCGCATCGAGGGCAGCGGTTGACACCGTCGTCGAGCCGCTTGTTGCGCGTGTCGATGGTCGTGTCGGTCGGCGGTTGGAGGCCTGCGGCGACGGGCGGCTGTGGCTGGGGGCTCGAGCCCGGAGGCGGTAGCACACCCTCTCCCGGAGGTGGCAGTGTCGACATCGTTGCCTCAGTGCCTCAGAGCCCGAGCACTTTGTTCTTGGCGGCGTCGTAGTCCGCCTGGCTGATGAGCCCGGCGTCGAGCATCTCTTTGAACTTTGCCAGCTTCGCCATCGGGTCCTCGGCTGCGGGCGCGGCCGGCGGGGGAGGCGGGGCCATGGGTGCTGCGGCAGCGGCCGCGGGCGGCGGGCCGCTCTGTGCACCGATACCCGGCACCGGCTGCTGGAGGCCGCCGATACCTACCGACCCGGCGGCCATTCCCATACCGATGAGACCGGCGCCGCCGGCGTTGTCGCCTGCAGCCTCGAAGCCCGCGGCGACCGATGCCTGCAGGTTCGAGTTGCCACGAGCACCAGAGAGCGCATCGGCGCGTTGCACGTTGCGGAGCAGTTCACGGGTGGTCTCGTCGTACTCGATCGCGATGATCGCGGTGGAGACGATGGCAAGCCCGCGTCCGGTGCTCCACTGATAGTTCGTCTCGACCGCTGCCGAGAGGCTCTGGGCGAAACCGATCGAATCCTGCTGGATCTTGGTGATGCGGTTGCCCTTGGCCGGGTCGTTGGTGTACATCGAAAAGGCTGGGGCGAGCGATCCGACGACCTCGTTGAACAGCTGCGCAGCTGCGTCGTTCTCGATGTCGGTGAAGTCGAACACCTGGCCCGGCTCGAGGTACTTTGCCGGCACGAACCCGCGGATGAACAGGATCGGGTCGATGATTTTCATCGTGTAGGTGCCACGAGTGACGGCACCGACCTGGGCGTTCATGTACGCGTCGTCCCAGTAGATCTCGGACTGGGTGCCGAAGCGGTTGTTCGGCAACTCCTTGAGCGTCACGAAGTACGCACGCTGCTGGGTGCCGGGGCGACCGCCGAACTTGAAGCGCTCCCACGATGTCTTGATCAGCGGGCTCAAGATGCCGTCACCCGCGAAGATGGACTGCGAGTCCTGAGCCTCGCTGTTCCACTCGTACGCGCCGGGTTCGGCGGCGAGACCGGTGATCGCGCCCTGCTCCATCAGCACGAGGCCGTAGCCCTCGGGCACGACGATGCGGCTGCCGTTCGTGATGACGCCATCGGAGCCCTTGGTGTTCGAGCCGCGCCCTGCGTTCTGGCCGCGAGCGACGGCCGCGAACAGCGCTGCTGTTGACGCGAGGCCCTCGGGCACCGTGTAGAAGTCTTTCCACTGATCGGCCATCGTGCCGCCGAGAGCGCCGAGTGCCGCCTGAATGAGCCCCATGAGTAAATACCTCTCCTTTTGTCGGTGAAGACGTAGAGGACTGTAGTCGGTCCGCTTCCAACGCCTGGTCGCGCGGCTCCCGTACGATGGTGAGGTGACTGCGACGACTCCTTCCCCCGGCCGGTCCCCGTCAGCATGGACAGCGCTGCACAGCTGGAACCCTCGCCAGTGGCGGGTGGCGCTGGCCGGCGCAGTCGGCACGGCGCTGCTGGTCGGGCTTCCTACTGACGTCATCCCCAACCCTGTGTTCGGTCGCCCCGTGCCGGTCACGTGGTGGTCGTACCCCACGCTGGTGGTGACCGCAGTGCTCGGTGGGCTGTTGCTCTCGACCTACGTCCGCACCGGAACGCTCGAGGATGCGGCGATCGACCGTCCGGGTCGGATGGGCGGTGTCGGTGGTCTGCTGTCGTTCTTCGCCGTCGGCTGCCCAGTGTGCAACAAGATCGTGCTCGTGGCGCTCGGCAGTTCGGGAGCGATGAGCGTCTTCGCCCCGCTGCAACCACTGCTCGCGATCGCGTCGTTGATCGTGATGGGCGTGGCCCTACGAGTGCGTCTGAGCAACACGCTCAGCTGTCGCGTGAGCTGAGCGTGTTACTCAGGCCGAGCACCGCATTCAGCACGTCGGCTGGGTCGCCGCCGTCGGGGTCGAACAAGCGCTCGCCGTCATGAACTAGATCGGCGACCGTGGTGACACCACTCGCGACTGAGCGGTGGGTGATGACGAGTAGCGCCTTCTCGTGAATCGCGTCGATGACGCTGCGCACTCGTGCAACGGCCCCATCGCGAGTTGCGTTCGAGATCTCGCATCCGTCGGCAGTTGCTCGAATCACCGTCGCCCACCCGTTGTCGAGTCCGCAGTGAAGGGCCTCGGAGCCGTTCGGGGTGCTCACCAGAAGTTCGAGTTCCTCCGCAGGCTCTGAGAGCAGTTCGATGAGCTTCAACGCGTCGGGTCGTTCTTCGACTTCGATCGTGCCTCTCGCCACGAGTCGTTCGAGCGACTCGCCATCGGGGGCCAGCAACGCCACAAGTGAAGTGCGTTCCAATTGGACGGCAAGCGCTGCCAGAGCGTCAGGGCTCAGCATGATCGGCTCGTCGTCGACTTCCAGAGCCAACGTTCGTTCGGCGCTCAAGAGTCGCAGAAGGAACTCCGTTTCTTCGCAAGTCACCGTCTGCAGGCGATCTTGCCCATCACGCCAGAGGAGTGACCGTGCGCCACGATGACCGAAAAACTCGATGGTGGGGCCGCCAAGGGGAGTGCTGGCCGCGAGGTACACGGATCGTACTCGTAGCGCGCCATCGCGGGCTGCAATGTCGTCGGTCAATGCGTGGTCCGCGCCCTCGCCAACGTCCTGCGCAAGGCTGTGGAGCAGATCCAGGAGCGGGATCGCGTCAGCGACGGTGACGTCGCGGCCGACGTGGGTCAGCATCGCTGTCGAGCCGTCGTGGATCCAACGCTGCTCCATGAGGACCCCCGAATGGGCCAGACCGACTTCCAGAACGAAGGGTGCCGAGCAGAGCAGACGCAACTGCGTCTGGCTGAGCTCAGAATCGACTGTCGACGGCGACGAGGCCACTGCACCGATAACGGCAGCGACCGACCACGGCGACGTCGAAAGACCTGCAACCTTGATCGCGGCCGCAAGGGCTTCACGTTCGACGGTGATCACCACTTCGAGCCCCAGTACTCCCACGCGTCGGAGATCACCGAACCAGGAGCGGTGACCATCTCGTGGATCGTCTCACCGGTGACCGCCATGTTCTCGGCCCCTTTGCCGTGCTGGCCGGCAAGCGATTCATCGTGATAGCCGCGTATGTCGCCGCTGGTGTACATATCGCCGACGTACGCACCGGCTGTCTGCACAACGGTGGTCTTGCCATCGAGGCTCATCTGATGGATGGCCTCGAGACCTGAGTAGTCCCCAGTGCGAATCGCCTCGTCGAAGGCCCCCAGCGTTTGGGCCGTCGTTGTAGTCATGTTGCCGATCGAGACCTGGCTATAGCCCTTGTCCCCCAGGAACATCATTCCGGCGCTGTCGAACATTGCGAATATCGCGTAACCCGGTATTGCGCTCGCCGCCAGGTTCGTCAGGGCCAGTGATGTGCCAGCGACGGCCTTGGAGCCCGGGGTCTTCAGCATCGGGCTGCCGAACGCTACGGCGAAGAAGTCGAGTGACATTCCGACCGCCGGATGACCGATCACCCGTGACACCCGGCCGAGGAACTTGGCTCCGCGAACCCCGCCGAGGCGTTCGAGCAAGCCGTCGACCCCGTTCCTCCAGCGCTTCCAGAATCGTTTGTCTTCTCGAAGTTGCCTGAGCTTCTCTCGGTCGTTCTTGGTCACCCGAGTCTTGGGGTCGCGGCCGATTGCGTTGTGCTTGGCGACCTGCGCGTCGAGTTGCTCCCCAGTCAGCTTGTACTTCGCTTTGAGGCGAGAGACCGCCAACTCGAGCGACTCCTCGCTGCCACCCCACACACCGACCGCAAAGCTCGGGATACCGAAGCCGCTGGCAATGCTTCCCTGCATGTCACGCATGAGCAAGGTGGTGCGCACTCGCATCTCCGCGGCGGTGGTGCGTAGTAGCGGTACAGGTTTGCGCACGTCGCCGGCCGCGGCGGTCAGTGCGGCCCACACGGCGTCTCTGTCCTCAGGGCGCATTGGAGGGAGCTGAAAGGTCCCAACTTGCGTGGCGAGCCTTGACAGCCTTTCGGCAGCTGCAGTTGCTCTGTCCGCTGCGGCTCGAACGCCGATGACGTCGAAGAGGATGAGCCCCATCTCAGTCGCCTCCCAACAGGCGCCGAGCGGTCTCGGCGGCTCGCCGAGCAACTTCGGCGGTCCGCCGGACGACTTCGGCAGCCTGGGCTGTTTCGAGACTGGTTGCCTGTTGGCGCGCGACCTGCGCTGCATGGCGTACGGCGTCTGCTGCAGTATCTGCCTGGCGTTGGCCCTGCCTCAGATTGCTCTTGGCGCGCGCAGCAAACTTTCCCTCGAACGCGGTGGAGGTGGCGAGCTTCACGACGGGTGGCATCACTGCGCCGATCTCGTCGGCTCGACGATCGAGGGCTGATGCGAGAGCCCTGTAGTCGGCCGGACTGAGACTGAGAATGTCCACCGTCCTAGCTTGTCGCACCAGCAGCGTCACTTCTGTCAGCGAGGTGACACGCGCCCTTCGTACTTGCGCCTCGCCCCATCCGGTTTCCCGACGTCTCAGCGCTCGAACGCGGCAGGCCACGCTGGCCAAATGTCGCCGAGCATGCGACATTCCGGGCCAGCGTCACGCAGGGTGCAACAGATCGTCGGTGGACTCGAGGACTGGCAGGTCAGCGCGGCACACGCGTGAGTTCCGTGAGCCGGGCGATGAGTCGGTCCTGGAAGTCGGTGTCGAGTGTCGGCGCGGCGGGCGACTGCTCATCTTGGCGGAACCAGTAGCGGCCACGCACGGAGGCTTCCTGTTCTTCACTTGTCGCGAGCCATACCTGCGTGCGATGGCCGAGGACGAGATCTGCGGAGCCACTGGTGTGCATGTTGCTACTGAGGTAGATGAGTCGTGAGGGTCGTTCGAGCAGGGCAGTCAGCAGATACGGGGCAACGACGTTGACGGCGAACGTGACCGGTTGGCCGCGAGAGTTGTCGGAGCGTCGGTCCTTGTCGTAGAAGCCAGCGTTGTGGATGACTGCATCCACGCGTCCGTAGCGGTTCACCTGCTGGGCGAGATCGAGCGTCTCATCGACCTCGCCGAGATCACCGATCACGAGACCGGCGGCCTGCGCAGCGACGGATCCCAAGGCCGCAGCGCGTTCGGCGCCCCGTGCATGCACGAGCACCTCATGTCCGGCGTCGATCAGTTCCTGCGCTGCCGCGAGACCCAGCCCAGTCGTCGAACCGGTTACCAAATACGTGTCACCGGGGCGACTGTAGTAAGCGACTGATCGCAGCCGAGTGCGGCGTGGAGGCCGCTCGACACACCACCTCTTCGTCGTGCTCGAGCGGTTCATGTCTCACAAAGCTCTCCGTGACCTCAAGGCGGTTCAGCTGAATCGACCCAGGACAGTCCGTTCATAGCGTGCTCCGGTCGAAGGCAGGCGAGATCGGACTTCGGCTATGCCTGTGGGTCACCCAGAACGACGCGGATCTGATGGGTCGATCCGTCGTCGCGCAGGGGGATGGGCGCGCCCGGATCGCACGACACGCCATCGAGATCCACCGACGCGAGGCCACGGCTCGCGCCCTGAGGGTTCTCCACGACCACGTCGTACTCGCTCGTGTGATAGCGGAAACGGATGGTGTAGCCGGGCCACGTCGTGGGAATGCAGGGGTCGATGATCAGTTCGGTGCCACGTAGGCGGAACCCGAGAATCGACTCCACGCCTGCCTGGTACATCCATCCGGCCGCCCCGGTGTACCAGGTCCAGCCGCCCCGGCCGGTGTGCGGCGGCTCGGCGTAGACATCGGCCGCCATCACGTAGGGCTCCACCTTGTAGCGGTAGACGCCTGCTCGGGTGCTCGCGTGATTGATCGGGTTCAGGATCGAGAACAGCTCGCCGGCCTTGTTGCCGTCGCCCAACATGGCGAACGCGATCACTGACCAGATCGCGCCGTGCGTGTACTGGCCACCGTTCTCGCGGACGCCGGGCACGTACCCCTTGATGTAGCCGGGATCGAGCGTGCCGTGATCGAACGCGGGTGTGAACAGCCGGATGAGTCCGTCGCCACGATGAACCAGGTACTCGTCGACGGCAGCCATCGCTCGCGCTGCCCGCGCCGGTGTCGCAGCGCCCGACAGCACGCTCCACGATTGGGCGATGGAGTCGATGCGACACTCCTCGTTCGTCGCCGAGCCCAGGGGGGTGCCGTCGTCGAAGTAGGCGCGGCGGTACCAGTCGCCGTCCCAGCCGTGGGTGTCCAAGGACTCGGCCAGCTGTTGCGCGTGGGCTCTCCACTGCGCGACGAGGTCGCGCCTGCCTCTGGACTCGGCGATCGGGATGAAGCCGGTGAGTGTCCTGTGAAGGAACCACCCCAGCCAGACGCTCTCCCCGCGACCAAGCTCGCCCACGCGGTTCATGCCGTCGTTCCAGTCGCCGGTGCCAATCAGTGGCAGCTCATGCGCACCGAGCGCAAGGCTGCATTCGATCGCCGCGACGCAGTGATCGAACAGTGTGGCGGGGCGATCTGAGGTCTGCGGCTCGAAGTAGGCGTCAGCTTGCTCCGGGCGCAGCAAGGGGCCCTCGATGTACGGCACGATCTCATCGAGCATGGCGACGTCATCCGTGACCGCAAGGTATCGATCGACCACGTACGGCAGCCAGAGCCGATCGTCGGAGATGTGCGTTCGCACGCCACGCCCCGACGGCGGGTGCCACCAGTGCTGCACATCGCCTTCGATGAACTGACGGGCGGCCGCGCGCAGGATGTGCTCGCGTGCCAGGTCGCGCTGGGGCACGATCAGCGCAATCACGTCCTGGAGCTGATCGCGGAACCCGTACGCCCCGCCGGCCTGGTAGAGCGCCGCTCGTGCCCAGAGCCGACACGCCACCGTCTGGTACACCAACCAACCGTTCAACAAGATGTCCATGGACCGGTCGGGTGTGTGTACCTCCACCGTGCCCTGCACATCGTTCCACCATGCGCCTACTGCCAGCAATGTGTCGTCATGGTTCGCGGCGCGGGTGCGGCCGATCAGCTCTCGGGCGCTGTCGAGACTGTCGGCCTGACCCAGCGCCACCACGATCTGCGCGCGCTCACCGCTCGCGAGCTGGATGCTCGTCTGGAGCGCTGCGCACGGATCCAGGCCGGCACCGGCAGCGCCCTGCAGTTGGTGTCCGAGCGTCAGGCCGGAGGGCCGTCCGAGCTCACCGTTGCGGCCTATGAACTCGGTGCGGTCGGCCGTCCACGCCTGTTGCCGTCCGCCGAGATCGAGGAATGCGATCCGCCCGGCGAACTCGGTGTTCCACGGGTTCTTGACGAGAATTGCGCCCGTCTGTTCGTCGTGCTCCGTGATGATTCGGGGTCCACTCGCACCGCGAGATGTGCCCAGTACCCATTCGGCGTACGCGGTGATCGACAGGCGGCGGGGTCGCCCCGAGTGATTCTCGATGGTGAGGACCGACAGCTTGACAGGGTCGTCCAGTGGGACGAACTGGGTCATGCTCAGATGGATGCCGGAGTGCGCCAGCTCGAACCGGCTGAAGCCTGCTCCGTGCCGAGCCACGTACGTTGCCTCAGGGCGACGAATCGGCTGCGCGGTCGGCGTCCACACTTCGCCGGTGTCATCGTCGCGCACGAACAGCGCTTCGCCCGGGCTGTCGGTGACCGGATCGTTCGCCCACGGCGTCAGCTGGTTCTCCCGGCTGTTCTCGGACCAGGTGTAGCCCGACCCGCTCTCCGAGACCTGGAACCCGAAGGCGCGGTTGGCGATCACGTTGAGCCACGGTGCCGGGGTCGACTGACCCGGGCCCAGAATGGTCACGTATTCGCGGCCGTCGTCGTCGAACCCGCCGAGCCCGTTGAAGAACTCGAGCGCGGGTAGTGGTGCGTGGCTGTCGTGTGCGGTGACGGGCGCGATCGCCGGGACCGGCACGTGGGCGGTGGGGCCGCCTTCGAACCGGATGACCTGTTGCGCCAGCGTGCCGCGCCGGCTCAGCAGCACCGCCCGTGCCGCGCTCAGCAACAGCGTCCGATCCTCGGTGCTGAGCCGTTCGCCCCTGAGGACGTACACGTTGCCGTGCTTGGGGTGCCGATCGTGACCGAGGATCGACAGGCTCCTGCGAACCAGGCTCTCGAGCGTGTCGTGCAGGTCCTGGGCGTAGGTCGCGCCGTGCTCGTTGATGATCACGAGATCGACGTCGAGCAGCTTCAGACCCCAGTATTCGTACGCTCGCAGCAGCTGACGAACGAGGTCGAGGTCGTCGGCCTCATCAATTCTCACGACGACGATCGGCAGGTCGCCGGAGATGCCGTGAGCCCACAGCGACGGGGCACCGCGCTCGTTGCGCAACAGCGTTGTCGGGCTGGTGCGCAACGACGGATCGGAGTAGATCACCCGATTGGCCAACCGTTGGAACACCTGTGCCTCCGCCGGGCTGATGCCGAGATGGTGAAGTTGCACCTGAGCGCGCGTCCACGCCACGATTGCCGCTCGCTCGTAGGCGGCCGGTGCTCGGTACTTGTCGGCAAGATCGAGCACGAGTTCTCGGCTGTCCGCCACTGCTGTGGTGAAAACGACGTGAACCGTGTCGCCCGGCGCGATCGTGACCCTGCAGCGCAGGCTCAAGATGGGGTCGAGGACTGCTCCGACGGTGTTCGAGAGGGGCCGACCGTCGGTCACCGAGACCGGGTTGCGAACTGAACGGCCCCTGCCGAGAAACCTGGCTCGGTCGGTCTCGTACTGGATGAAACCGCCGTCGTGATCTTCGACCGTCGCGACGTGAGCAACCCATATCGACGGGTCCTCCGGCGAACGTGGCCGGCGGGTGGCGAGCAGCGCTCCTGCGTCGGCAACGAATTCCGTGCGGACGAACAAGTTCTGGAAGGTCGGGTGAGCCTCATCCGCCGCCTGGGTCGCCAATGCGACCTCCTGGTACGACGTCAGCTCGATCTCTCGTGGGCGTGCCCCGAGGTTGGTGAGCGACACCCGCCGGATTTCGGCGTCGTCCTCTGCCGATACGAGGACCTTGAGCGTCGTGGTGATCGGGCCGTCGCGACGTATGAACGTTGCTGCCTCCTCGCAGTACGCAACCTCGTACGCATCTGCTTCAACACCTGCCGGTTGGTGCGCCGCCGACCACACGACACCACTCGCCGTGTCGCGCAGGTACACGTAGCTTCCCCACGCGTCGCGGGTGACGTCCTCTCGCCATCTCGTCACGGCGAGGTCGTTCCACCGGCTGTATCCGGAACCGGCGGCCGACACCATCACCGAGTAGCGGCCATTCGAGAGGAGATGCGACCGAGGGATCGAATCATTGGGGGACGAGAAGGTGCGCAGGATCGGTGGGACCGTGTCTCGAACGTCGGCCTCGCTGGTGATCTCCTGCGAGAGCGGACGAGCCACCAACGCATTGCGCGGCATGCGCTCGTGCAGCACGAGTTCGGTGGCCTCCACCATCGGCTCGGCATGGAAGCGCTCGACCATTGCGAAGTTGTTCAGCACGTTGCCGATCGCGACCAACAACATTCCCTGGTGGTGCGCCATGTAGCTCTTCACCAGCACGAATGGCTGGTTGTCGGGTACGCGTCGAGCGGTGAAATCTAGGGCTTCGCGAAAGCCATACCGGGCGAGAGCGCCCAGCGCCTGCAACCGCTCGAGGTTGCGGATGGCCGCGGCCGGCTGGACCATGGCGGCAAGACCGCTCGCATAGGGGGCAATCACCATG
>Ga0073904_10000199_pt1 | contig 40352 bp, 35 predicted proteins | sample KloWWTrecipitate_FD_66668 | JGI IMG/M metagenome (GOLD analysis project Ga0073904, IMG submission 66668) | Active sludge microbial communities from Klosterneuburg, Austria, studying microevolution and ecology of nitrifiers - Klosterneuburg... | ecosystem: Engineered > WWTP > Aerobic digester >... | reverse complement strand
CTCGTGATGTCCGCACTGGGCAGCCTGCTGAGGGCGCCCGCCTTGCCGCCCGCCGAACCGACGACCGTCCCGACCGCCGTGGTGGCGCCGCCCGCCGCCGCCCCAGCCACCGGACCGCACATCAAGGCCACCCTCTACTTCGCGTCGCCCGACGGCCAACGGCTGGTCGGTGTCCAGCGGGAAGTCCCGCTCGCCGATGGCCCCGTCGCCCAGGCTCGTGTCCTGGTGGAGGCTCTCCTGCGGGCTGACGCGCCCGATGCGCTCTCCTCCATCGTCCCGGCCGGCACCAGCCTGCGCGGGGTCTACGTATCGAACCGCAACGAGGTGTTCGTGGATCTCGACAGCACGGTGCGGACGAAGCATCCCGGTGGGTCGATGCAGGAGCTGCTCACGGTGTACGGCCTGGTCAACACGCTGCTCGTCAATCTGCCGACGATGACCGAAGTGCAGATCCTGGTGGAGGGACGTGAGGCCGACACGCTGGCCGGGCACGTCGACCTCCGCCGCCCACTCCGCAAGAACGACGCGTTGATCGTCAGCGCCGACCCGACGCCGCAGGATCCTTCATGATGCGCCAAGACGACCGCGCGCCGGGCGAGCTCCGCCCGACGCAGATCACGCCCCACTTCCTGATGCACGCCGAAGGGTCCGTCCTCATCGAGGTCGGCCGCACCCGCGTGATCTGCACGGCCAGCGTGGAGGACCGCGTGCCCCCGTTCCTGCGCGGCTCGGGCAAGGGCTGGGTGACGGCCGAATACGGCATGCTGCCGCGCGCCACCACGACCCGATCGGCGCGCGAGGCCTCCAACGGCAAGGTGGGCGGACGCACCATGGAGATCCAGCGGCTGATCGGGCGGTCGATGCGCACCATTGTCAGGCTCAACGAACTGGGTGAGCGGACGGTCTGGCTCGATTGCGATGTCATCCAGGCCGACGGCGGTACGCGTACGGCCTCGATCACGGGCGCGTTCGTCGCGCTGGTCCTCGCGCTCGACCGGATGCGGCAGACCGACGTGCTCAAGAAGATGCCCATCAGCGACTACGTGGCCGCCACCAGCGTCGGTATCGTCGGCGGCATGCCGTTGCTGGACCTGGCGTACGAAGAAGACTCGAAGGCCGACGTGGACATGAACATCGTGAAGACGGGCGACGGCCGGTTCATCGAGGTGCAGGGAACGGCCGAGTCCGAACCGTTCGACCGGCACGCGCTGACGGGCCTGCTCGAGCTGGCCGACGCGGGCATCGCGCAGCTCATCGAGAAACAGCGCGAGATCGTCGGCCCCATCCTGGGTCGATGAGGCTCCTGCTGGCGACGACCAACGCCGACAAGGTGCGCGAGATCGCGCCCCTGCTGGCGGGCGCCGCGGTCCGCCTGGTCACCCTGGCGGACCTGCCGCCGCTGCCCGAGCCCGACGAATCGGGTGGGACGTTCTGGGAGAACGCGCGGGACAAGGCCCTCGCCTATGCCGAGTCCTCGGGCCTGACGGCCGTGGCCGAAGACTCGGGCCTCGAGATCGACGCGCTCGCCGGCGCGCCCGGTGTGCGATCGGCGCGTTTCCTCCGTCCGGAGGCGACCTACGCCGAGCGCTTTGCCGAGATCTATCGCCGGCTGACCGATCGCCCGCACGCGGCGCGCGGCGCCCGTTTCGTCACCGCGCTGGCCATGGCGCGCCCGGGCGAGATCCTGTTCGAGACCGACGCGCGGGTCGAGGGCACGATCGCACCCGTGCCCGCCGGCGCCAACGGCTTCGGCTACGACCCCGTGTTCTTCTACCCGCCGCTGGGTAAGACCACCGCGGAGATGAGCGCAGGCGAAAAGGCCGCCGTGTCCCACCGTGCGCGGGCGTTTCGCGACCTGCGGCGAGCCCTGAGAAACGCGCCGATCGGCCGGACATCGCCGGTATACTGAAAACCGATGCGACAGGAAGTGCGCTCGGAGCGCAGCCGAGGGGCACTGCTGGACGCGGCCCTGGCACTCTTCTCGAGACAAGGGTACCGCGCCACCAGCGTCCGCGACATCGCCGGGCAGGCCGGGACCTCGACCGGCAGCGTCTATCACCACTTCCGCGACAAGGAAACGATTTTCCAAACGCTCCTGGACCAGTTCTGGGCGGCGTCTTCGCGTCCGGACTTCCCCCTGTCGCGGGTGTTCGAGGAGGGCGCGTTCCCAGACGACCTCCCGGCCATCGGTCTGGCTGCGCAGGAAACCATCACGACCTGGCGTCCCTACATCGCGCTCATCTACGTGGATGTCGTGGAGTTCGAGGGCCGCCACATCCACCGCTTCTACGCCGATCTCGCGCAGCGTTATCAGGAGTTTCTGGAGCGGCGCACGGACCTCGAGATTCCGTCGCGCGTGCGCGAGAGCATCCCACCCGCCGTGGCCATGGTCCTGACGACCCGGATCTTCGTGTACTACTTCGTGGTCGAGGTGCTCTTCGGCGTGCCCAACCACTACGGCCTGAGCCGTGACGACGCCACGCGCCTCATCTCCGATATCCTGACCCGCGGAATCCTGCGCCAGAGGTGAGCGCCGGCTCGAGACGCGGCTCGCCGGGCGCGGGCCGATGCGTCGCGCCCGCACCGTCGCCCATCAGGTGGGCGCCTTGCCCCGCTGGAGCTCGCGAATCTCGTACTCGAGCGTCTGCTCCATGCCCTCGACCAGCGGGCGGGCGCTGAACTCCAGTTCGCGCTCGGCCTTCTGGCTCGATCCGAAGTAGGTGACGCCGGCCATCACGCGTAGCGCCTCGGGCGTCAACACGGGCGGCACGTCAACGATCCGCTGCAGCCCCTGCATCAGCCAGGCCGTGGCGCGCAGCAGCCGCGGACCCGGATGCAGCAGCGGCCGCCGCACATGGGCCAGTGTCGCGATCACGTCGAAGGCCTCCTCGAAGGTGTGCCTGGGACCGGCGAGGATGTAGGTTTCTCCCGGGCGTCCGTGTTCCATCGCCAGGATGTGGCCCCGAGCCGTGTCTTCGACGTAGGCCCAGCAGAACGCCGTGCGCCGGGGGGTGAAGTACAGCCGTTTGCGCAGCAGGTCCACCATGGCCGTGTGGAGCGCGCTCGTGTCGCCAGGACCGTAGATGGCCCCGGGCACCACGATGACCAGCGGCAGGCCGGCGCTCATCATGGGCAGCGCGACCTGGTAGTGCGCGAGCCACTTGGTGCGGTCGTACTCGCTCAGATGAGGCCCCTCGTAGCGGTAGCGCTCGTCGGGGACCGCGCCCCGCGTGTCCGAAAACACAGCCACCGTACTCGTGTAGACGCCTTTCGGGACGCCGAGCTCGCGCATCGCCTCGAGGACGTTGCGTGTGCCGCCGACGTTGGTGGGTTCGGCGCAGGCGCTGTCGGCCGCGCCCACTTTGTACCACGCCGCACAGTGGAACAGGCCGTCCACGCCCGTCATGGGCGCCCACAGGCTCTCCCGGTCGGTGATGTCCCCTTCATGCAACTCGACGCCGAGGGTTCGCAGCACGGAGGCCCTGGCCGGTGAGCGAACCAGCGCAACGACCTGGTGTCCGCGGCCGATGAGCTGCTTGGTGAGCTCGCTCCCCAGAAAGCCCGTCGCCCCGGTGACGAGGTACCGCGCCATTGGAAGATGCTACACGACGCCTCGCCGTGGCCGGCCTCGCGACGTCTCCGGGCACCGGGCGGCGCCGGCGTTCGGTTACAATGTGAGAGCGTCGGGGCGTGGCTCAGCCTGGTAGAGCGCCCGCTTTGGGAGCGGGATGTCGCTGGTTCGAATCCAGTCGCCCCGACCACTCCCCACCCCTGCACAGCCTTTCCCTGCACCGTGCGTCCGTTGAAACGGACGATCTATAATCGACACCACCTCCTGCGGAGGGGGTCGATGCGCGTCCTGCGGGTGGCGGTCCCGCGACGACCGGAGCGAACGATGGGGGGCGACGTGTCATCGAGCCTGATCCGGCGCTGGACCCGGGCCATCTCCGATTGGGGCGATCCCGTCAGCCGCGCCCTGGGAGTGTCGGGCGACCTCTACGTCGCCCGGTTCCGTCTCGGCCTCCTGCTGCTGCTCACCCTCATTCCGCTGACGACCTCGGTCGCCGAGCCGGACCTCATCGAAAACTGGCTCGGTCTGGCCTCGATTGGCGTGGCCCTCCTGGTCGCCCTGTGGTTCCTGAGCCTGGCCGCGCGGCCCATCCCACCCGCCTGGCTCGGCTTCGCCACGAGCCAGTTCGACGTCGCCATCATCTCGCTCGGCTTCGTGAGCTTCGTCTTCGCGGGGCGGCCCATTGTCGCCACCAACAGCCTGGTTCAGTACACGATGTACTACGTCGCGCTCGCGGGCACCGGGCTGCGCTACGACCCGCGCGTGTGTCTGTCGGCGGGGCTTTCGGCGGTCGTGCAGTACGGCTTGATCGTTGCCTGGGTCGCCTTCGGCGAGCCGGCGGTGTACCAGGCCTCGCCCGTCTACGGCACGTTCCAGTGGGACTCGCAGATGAGCCGCCTCCAGTTGCTGGCCATCGCCACGGTCATCCATACGTCGGTGGTCATTCGTTCGCGGCGCTTCTGGCTGAGCTCGATGCGCGACCGGCTCACCGGCCTCTATAACCGCGGCTTCTTCGACGAGGGACTGCTCCGGCTCATCGTCATCGCCCGCCAGACCTCGACGTCGTTCTCGGTGGCGCTCATCGATATCGATCACTTCAAGCACGTGAACGACCGCTACGGACACGCCACGGGCGATCGAGCGCTGGGCAGGGCCGCCGATCGGCTGCGGGACTGCTTCCGCGACGAAGACCTGATCGCGCGCTGGGGCGGCGAGGAGTTCGCGGTGATCCTCCAGGCGCACCCCGGCACCGCCGCCGCCCGCCTCGACGCCTGGCGGGCGTCGCTGGCGGCCGACGGCACGCCACCCGCTCTGTCGGCCAGTGTCGGCGTCGCCACCTACCCCGACGATGGGGCCACCCCCGAGACGTTGATGCGGGCGGCCGATCGCCGCCTGTACATGGCCAAGGCCCGGGGCCGCAACCGGACCATCGCTCGCGACGACGGCGACGCGGCCTGACCGCGTCCGGGGAGCGGCGCACGAATATTGACGATGGAACAGCAGACGAGTAAGATTTCCATAGAAATGCCAGCCCTCTCGTCTGCTCCGCGGCCCGCCGCCGCCTCCGAGGGTGCGACCGTCACCAAGGCCGTGCTTCGCGCCGCCGCCTTGCTGAACGTGCCTCAGAAGGCGATCAGCCGCATCATCGGCGTGTCCGAGGCCACGGTCTCGCGGATGAATGCCGGGACCCACGTGCTCACGCCCGGCGACAAGCCGTTCGAGCTGGCGGTGCTCTTCATCCGTCTGTTCCGCTCGCTCGACGCCGTGACCGGCGGCGACGAAGCGGTAGCCCGTGCCTGGATCAGGCAGGAGAACATCGCTCTGGGCGACGTGCCACTGTCGCACATCCAGTCGGTCGTCGGGTTGGTCGATGCCGTCACCTACCTGGACGCCCGCCGCGCTCGCATCTGAACGCCGGCGCCTGTCGGGCCGCTGCTGGCGCGTGGTCGAGGCCCAGCACCGGGTGGCCACGATGAAGCTCGTGGATACGCTGGCGGAGCAGTCGATGCTGGAGGAGGTGGTCGAGCGCGCCAAGCCGGCGGTGCCGCCGGCGTGCCGCCACCTGCATTACCTCATGAGTACACCGTTCCGCTACGGCGCGCCGTATCCGCGCGGGTCGCGATTCCGCCGTGCCGGCGCCACGCCCGGTGTCTTCTACGGCTCGCGCTCCGTGGCCACCACCATCGCGGAGATCGCGTTTCATCGCCTCCTGTTCTTCGCCGACGCGCCCCGCCTGCCCTGGCCCGCCAATGCCGGCGAGTTCACCGCCTTTGCCGTCGAAGTCCGCACGCGTGTCGCCCTGGACCTCACCGCCGAGCCCCTGGTACGGCAGCGGGCCGCCTGGACGCATCACACCGACTATGGGCCGTGTCAGGAACTGGTCGAGCACGCGCGCGAAGCGAGCGTCGAAATCATCGGCTACGAATCGGTGCGGGACCCGGTGCGAGGACTCAATCTCGCAATCCTCGCCTGCCGCGCCTTCGTCTCGCGTGCGCCACTCGAGCGCCAGACCTGGCGAATCGCCTTCGGCGCGGCGGGCGTGCGGGCCGTCTGTGCGTCTCCGGACGTCGGCCTCGAATTCGATCGCGAGGCATTCGACGCCGACCCGCGGATTGCCGGGCTCGACTGGGAGCGCTGACATGCCGGCCGTGGTTGCGTGTCCGCAAACGCGTCGTGGCTGCAGACCGCCGGTCTCGTTTCCGCTTGTCTTTCTGTGATGGTGCTCGCCGTCTACGTCAACAACGCCGATGTGTCTGAGTTGTGCCGTGGTCAGCGGCACGATGACGCGCTGGTCGCCGTCGTGACGGACCCGGCGACGTACGCCCTGCTGGCGCTGTCGGCGGCGGTTCTGGTGGCGGCGGCATGACCGCGAAGCCCCTGGCGCCGCGCCTGCCCGGTTCGAGGAGCCCGTCGCCAGACACGCCGCCCCTGACCTCGACGCTGTCGGGCTGGGGCCGCGCCCCGGTTGTCCCCGGTGTGGAGATCCGCGACGAGGATCTGCGTGCGCTCACAAAGGACATCCCGCTGGTGCGTGGTCTCGGCCGCGCCTACGGCGATGCCGCGCTGCCCGCTCCCGGAGACGTCGCCATCGCCGGCAGCACACGGGCCGACCGGATCCTCTCGTTTGACCCGACCACGGGCATCCTGCGCGCGGAAGCTGGCCTGTCGCTGGACACCATTTGTGACCTGTTCCTGCCGCGTGGCTTCTTCACGCCGATTACGCCGGGCACCCGGTTCGTGACGCTGGGCGGCATGGTCGCCTGCGACGTGCACGGCAAGAACCACCATGTGGATGGCACCCTTGGCCGACACGTCGGGGCCCTGACGATCCGCACGGGCACCGGGCACATCGTGACGTGCTCTCCGGATCAACACGCCGATCTCTTCTGGGCCACCATCGGCGGGATGGGCCTGACCGGAGCGGTGCTCGACGTCACGGTCAGGCTCACGCCCATCCCGTCGCCCTGGATCTTCGAAGAACGCGAGTGCATGCCGGACATCGATACGTTCGTCACGGCATTGAAGGGGGCGCAGGCGACGTGGCCGATGACGGCTGGCTGGATCGACTGCCTGTCGGGCGGCCGGTCGATGGGGCGAGGCGTCATCCTGCGAGGCCGGTGGGCGACGGCTGACGAAGCGCCGGGGCCATTCCCAGGCGGCTACCGACGGCCGTCGGTGCCGGTCGATTTTCCCGAGTTCGCGCTCAGCCGTCCGACGATTCGGCTGTTCAACGACGTCTTCTATCTGAAGCATCGCCGTGGCTCGCGGCGCGTGGTCCACCCGTACACGTTCTTCTACCCGCTCGACGCCATCGGCCGCTGGACGCGAATGTACGGAACGCGCGGGTTCACGCAGTACCAGTGCGTGTTGCCGGAGGCCGCCGGACCCGATGCGCCGCGGCGATTCCTCACCGCCCTCACCAGCCGGGGTGGCGCCTCGTTCCTCTGTGTCATCAAGGACTGCGGTGCCGAAGGACAGGGTCTCTTGTCGTTCCCCCGCCCGGGCATCTCGATCGCCCTGGACATCCCGATGCGGGATCACACGCAGGCGCTGATCGACGCGTTGAACGAACAGGTCCTGCGCGAGGGCGGCCGCATCTATCTCGCCAAGGACGCGTTGTCGCGGGCTGAGCACTACCGGGCGATGGATCCGCGTGTCGGCCACTTTCTCGACGTGCGCCGGCACTGGGATCCGGATGGACGTGTTCGCAGCGCGCAGTCCGCGCGCCTGTTCGGCTGGTAACGGCATGAAGGTCATACTGATGGGCGCCACCAAGGGCATCGGGCGCGCCGTGGCCCGGCGGCTCGCCTCACGGGGCGCGTCGATGTCGTTGCTGGGACGCGACATGGCGGAGCTCGAACGTAGCGCCCGCGACCTCGAAGCCAGGGGCGCTGCCGGACGGGTCGTCACCGCGTTGTGCGACATGGCCGATCCCGACACGTTCGATGCCGTTCTTGCGTCCGCAGATGCCGACCTTGACGGCTTCGACACCGTGGTGGTGACAGCCGCCGCCTTCGCGACGCAGGAACGCCTGGAGGCCGAGCCCGCCTTGTTGCGCAGGCTGCTCGACACCAACTTCACCAACACCATCCTCTTCTGCGAAGCGGCGCGCAAGCGCCTGTTGTCACGCGGCGGCGGCACTCTCTGTGTCGTCAGTTCGGTGGCCGGTGAGCGCGGGCGAAAGCCGGTCGTGCTCTACGGCGCCAGCAAAGCCGGACTGTCCGCCTATCTCGAAGGCCTCGATCACAAGTTCCGGTCCCAGGGCCTGGTGACGGTGTGCGTGAAGCCGGGCTTCGTCACGACATCGATGACGGAGGGTCTGCCGGCACCGCCGTTTGCCGGCACGCCGGAAGCCGTCGCGGCGCGGATTGTGCGCGCCATCGACCGCGGTACGCCGGTCGTCTACGCCCCCGGGATATGGGCGCTGGTGATGTTCGTGATCCGCCTGCTGCCGCGGATCGTGATGCGGCGCGTCGGCTTCTGAATCGATCGCCCGTGGCTACGGGCGCTAACGCCCGAAGATGATCCGTTCGCGTCGCAACAGCGCCGTGACCAGCCCCACCAGCACGAGCGCGGCCGCCAGCGCGGTCGCCGCAGCGGCGATGAACATGACGACACCCGGCGCCTTGCCGCCGAGCACGTCCGACAGCAGCAGGTGCTGGCCCAGGATCGGCACCGGGTACATCCAGGGCTGGCTGGCGATGGGATAGACCGCGCTCAGCACTCCGGGCAACATCGGCACGAGGATCAAGAAGCCCATGTAGCTTTGCGCCTCCTTGAACGAGCGGGCGAAGGTGGCCAGGCAGGTTTGGATGGCCGTGGCCAGAAAACAGAGCGGCAGTGCACCTGCCACGAGCCCGGCAACCTGGTCGGGCCCGAGGCGGAAGCGGATGCCGAGGTCCTGCAGGGGAATGACGCGGAGCACGGCCAGGCAGAGCAAGGTCGTGATACCCACGCTCAGCATGGCCGACAGCGCCGCCGCCATCCACTTGCCAGAGGCGATCACCAGACGCGGGGCCGGGTTCACCAACAGCGGTTCGAGCGATCCGCGCTCGCGTTCGCCCGCTGTTGCATCGGTGGCGATGTGCATGCCGCCCGTGAAGGCCGCCAGCACGATGAAGAGCGGGATGAAGTTGAGGATGACGGCCGCGCGCTGCTGAGCGCTCGACACCTCGACCTCCACCAGGTCGAGCGGACGCACGACCGCGGGACTGACGCCACGCCCGATGAGGCGCATCGCGCCCACCTCGCTGCCGTACCGCTGCAGCAGACCGAGGACGCGCTGGACCTTCGGCCGGGACGCGGCCCGCGACCCGTCCGACACGACCCGAATTTCCACCGGCCGAGACGCACGGAATCGCTCGGCGTAGTCCTCCGGAATCACCACCACGACGGCTTCCCGCTGGCCGCGGACGGCGGCCTCGGCATCGGCCGGGCCGTCCAGGACCGTCACGCCCGTCTGCTGTTCGAGCCACGCGATGAGCGCCGGCGCATGCACGCGTCCGACGATGGGGATCGCGACGTCCTCGATCTCGCGCTGGCGATCCGCCATCGCCGAGATCATCACGCCCACGAGGATCGGGCCGACGAGCGAGCCCAGGAGCACCGAGTAGATGGCGCGGCGATCCCGGAAAGCGTCCTTCAGTTCCTTGCGGACGACCACCAGCGCCTGGGCGACGGGACGGATCATCCGTCCCCATCGGCGGGCAGGCCAACCAGCGCCACGAAGGCGTCCTCGAGATTCGGGCGCCCGGTCTGCTCACGGAGGGCATCAGGGGTGCCCGCGGCGACAATCCGGCCGCGCGCCAGCACGATGATGGTGTCGCAGAGCGCGGAGACTTCCTGCATCACGTGGCTCGAGAACACCACGCTTCGCCCGTCGGCCTTGAGGCGGCGGATGATGTCACGAACGGCGCGCGTGCTCATCACGTCGAGACCGTTGGTCGGTTCGTCCAGCAGAACGTTCCGCGGGTCGTGGACGAGGGCTCGAGCCAGTGCCACCTTCGTGCGTTCGCCGTGCGAGAAGCCCACCGTTCGCCGATCGGCAATCCCGGCCATGTCGAGCAGCCGCAGCAGGTCGTCGGTGCGCCGGGCCAGGACCGGCCCGGAGAGCCCCTGCAGCTCACCGTAGTAGTAGATGTGCTCGCGCGCGGTGAGGCGCGGGTACAGGCCGGACACGTCGGGCAGGACGCCCAGCCGGGCCTGCGCCCGCTGAGGATCGGCAACGGCGTCCACCTCGTCGACCTCAATCCGCCCGGCATCTGGCCGCATCAGGCCGTAGAGCATCCGGAGCGTTGTCGTCTTGCCGGCGCCGTTTGGACCGAGCAGCCCCGTCACCGAGCCGTCCGGCGCCTCGAAACTGACGTCATCCACGGCCGCGATGCCGCCGAACTGCTTGCGCAGGTGCTCGACGCGGATCATGGCGAGGTGGACGCGGGCGACGGGCCGGGATCGGGGCCGGCCGGCGTGAGGAAGAACGGCGGGCGCTTCAGCCGCTCGACGCAGGATGTGTCGAGGCCCTCGACCGACCCGCGATCGTAGAACGCCTGGATCAGTCGCTGGCCGCACCCCGTGCCGAGCACGCCATGGCCCGTCGCCGGCGCGACGATATGGCGGCTGTTGGCCAGGTGTGCCGCCACCGATTCGCCCCACGAGGGCGGGGTCACCGGATCGACATCGCCCGACAGCACGAGCGCCGGGACCGCGGACACTACCGGTTCGTAGTAGTCGGCTGGCACCTGGCCTCTCGGCCAGAACTCGCACGCTTTCAACAGCGAGGTCTGCAGGTGCCGGGCGAAGACCGAACCAGCCGACGCGCGCTCGACGTCGCCGGGCGCAATCCGGGGCGCGTCCTCGGCGCACATCACCGAGAGCTGCATGCCGGCGCTGAGATTTTCGTCGGCTCCCTCGCCGGCAACGCCCAGCGCGAGCAGGCCCTGGAAGTCGTCGTGCTCCGCGCGCGCGAGCAACTCGGGGACCATGGAGGAGGTCAGCGGCGAGTAGAGCGCGCCAGCCACCAGATTGGCCACCAGCGCCGCGTCCACGCGCACCATCTCGGCCAGTCCGGTGCGCGGGTGCACCAGGCGCACCAGCGGCGCCGAGGTCTCGAGACGCGCGAACAGGGCTCGCACGCGGCCGGCCAGCTCCGGGTACCGGGCCGCGCACGCCGGGGTGCCGGCGCAGTCGTCCAGCAGCCGGTCGAGCGCCCGCTGCGCGTCGCGGGCGAAGAACAGCGGCAGACGCATGTCGGCTGGCGCCACGCCGTCGAGGACAATCGCCCGGACGCGCTCGCCATGCCGGCGCAGGTACACGAGGCCGGCACGGGTGCCGTACGACCCGCCGTACAGGTTGATGCGCTCGTAGCCCAAGTACGCGCGGACGTCGTCCAGGTCGTCCATGGCGAGGGGCGTGGTGTAGAACCGAACATCGGCGTCGTACCCGGCGAGGCAGCTCCGCAGGCGATCCAGGGCCGCATCGTCTGGCTCGTTGAGCAGGGCCAGCGAGTCGTCGTCGGGCCGGCATTCGAGGCCGTTGGACGCTCCCGTGCCGCGCTGGTCCACGAGCACGATGTCGCGGTCGGCCTGCAGGCGGCCGAAGATGTCGCGGACCTCACGCGCCATTCGAGCGGCGCCCTGGCCGGGTCCGCCGGCCAGCAGGAAAATGGGATCGGGCCTGGCCTGGTTGCTGAGCGCGGGAAGTACCACGATCTTGAGGCGGATGGTCCGGCCCTGCCGGGCTTCGCGGTTCTCGAACACCTCGAGCGTCCCGCACAGGGCATCGGTCGGGCCTTCATCGATGCCGCACGACGACAGGCGATCCAGCACCGAGCCGTCCGCTGCGGCCCGGCATGCGAGGCCGCCCGAGAGACACACCGCCACGACGGCCGCGCCCAGGCGGTACAACCGCGCGCGGGGTGAACGGCCGGAACGCACGTGCCGATTCTACCCTGCCGGGATTGCCCTTTCGCCCGGGCTGGCGCAGGTGCACTACCATCGTGCCGCACCTGATGGCAGATCAAGGGTCAGGTGATGACCTGACCCGCGGCGCTGAGCGCTGACGGTGAAGTGAACAAGGAGACACGCCGGGGCTGAAGCCCCGGCGCTCCAATGAAGTCGGAATCCGGTATTCCGGTGGGTCGAAGCAAATTGCCATCTATCAGTATCTTGAAGCCATCGTCGGGCCGTTTCACGGCCCAGCCGCCCGGTTACCGGCACCCGGCCATCTGGTGGGTCTCGAGCGGCAGGCGCGACGGCACGCGGCTGCGGCGCCTCGCGCGGTTGCTTGAGCCTTCCTCCCGCGAACACCGGCTTGACGTGCTGCACGGCCAAACCGGAACCACCTCCACCCCCGCGCCACGGATGCGCCGCTGATGGTGCGCGTCGGCATCGACCTCGGCGGCACGAAGATCGAAGGAGTGGCGCTCGCCGATGACGGGCGGGAACTGGGCCGGGTGCGGCGCCCAACCCCCAGGAACGACTACCACGGCACCGTCGCCGCCATCGTCGCCATCGTCGGTCAGCTCGAGCAGCAGTACGGGGGGCCGGCCTCGGTCGGTGTCGGCATGCCGGGCATCATCTCGCCCGCGACCGGATTGGTGAAGAACGCCAACTCGACGTGGCTCATCGGCCGGCGGTTCGACGAAGACCTGGCCAGCGCGCTGCGGCGGCGCGTGCGGCTCGCCAACGACGCCAACTGCTTCACCTTGTCTGAAGCGGCCGACGGGGCCGCCGAGGGCGCTGAGGTCGTGTTTGGCGTCATCCTCGGCACCGGTGTCGGCGGCGGCGTGGTGGTGGAGGGCCGTCTGATCGAGGGTGCGCACCACATTGCGGGCGAATGGGGCCACAACCCGCTTCCCTGGCCCATGGACGACGAGCGTCCGGGCCCGGCGTGCTACTGCGGGCGCCACGGGTGTATCGAGACGTTCCTCTCGGGTCCCGGCTTCGCTCACGACTTCACCGCCCACACGAAGCGGGCGCTCGACGCAGACGCGATTGTCGTCGCGGCACACCGCGGCGACTCGGCGGCCGCGGCCGCGCTCGGCCGCTACCTGGGTCGCCTGGCCCGCGGGCTGGCCAGTGTGATCAACCTGCTCGACCCGGACGTCATCGTGCTGGGCGGAGGCCTGTCGAACGTGGACGAGATCTACACCTCGGTACCCGCCCGCTGGAGCCCCTACGTATTCTCGGACGAAGTCCACACCCGCCTGGTCCGGGCACGTCACGGCGACTCGAGCGGCGTCCGCGGCGCGGCCCGCCTCTGGCGGGCCTGAAGGGCAGGCAACTGTCACGCCGCAAACCGGCACCGACCTCCGTTCCCCGCCGTCGTCGTCCTACCGGATCTCCAGGTCGTAGATGGCGACCGGCCACACCTGTCTCGAGCCGCGGCCGGCGAGCGGCCCGGGGGGACGCGGGTCGGCGGGGTCGGCCGGTTTCACGCCGAGGCTCCGGAACGCAATCTGGTTGAACCCGCGCCTGAAGATCCGTCGCGCCACCGTCGCGGGAATCTGGAACGTGGCCGTGGCCGCGCCGGGCAGGCCGGCGTCGAAGCGGCCTACCTCCTGGCCGTTGACCTCGAGCGCCAGGGCCGCCTGCACCGGCGGCTCCTCGAAGCGCGTGCGCGATCGCACGGTGATGATGACGTCGCCATCCGAGAGAGCCAGCGGCACGGCCATGACCGCCGGAGACCCGCCGATCCACCAGCACGAGCCCCAATCGTCGCCACCCGGCACGTCCCAGCCGCTCAATAGATACTTCTCGATCGTGCGATCGAAGACCAGGCTCGCACTCGCCTGCGGGGTCTCGGGCGACAGCACGTCGTACTTGTCCACGGGCACGCCCTCGCGCCAGGCGAACCAGACGTTGGCGGGAAACGCGAAGGGATACCAGTAGGGCGACCTCGTGTACAGCTCGGCCTGCTGCCGGACGATGCGGCCGAAGCTCACGGGCTCGTCCTTCGGCAGCATCCCGGCGGTGTACTGCACCATCAGCAGGTGGTTCCACCAGAGCGCGCCCACGACGAGCGGCGCCAACGCGACCAGCGGGCGCCGGACGATGAACTCGATGACCAGCGCCAGGCCGGGCCCGAGCATCACCAGTGCGCTCGAGTAGCGCCGGCCGCCGAACGACCAGCCGCCCGCCCAATCGAGCGTCGCGCCGTTGATCCAGGCGGTCAGCAGGAGGATGACCAGCGCCGAGGCCGCCCACCGCCACTCGCGCCGCAGGTAGGCGAACGTGCCGATGACGGCGACGTAGGCAACCGGCGTCCACGACAGGAACCCGTGCCACGACGAGAACAGCGTATCGACCCAGCGTGAGTGCAGCGGATGGAAGTAACCGCCCTGTCCGAACAGGTTGTACTCGTATCGCGAGAAGAGCACGTAGCTGTGCGCGAGCTGAAAGACAATCCACGGCAACGCTCCCAGTAGCGCCCATCCCGCCAGCTTCATGGCTCCGCGAAGGCGCGCGCCGCCGGGGACGCCGGAGGAGGTCAGCACCAACATCCCCGGATAGATCGCGAACAGCGACTCCTGCGATCGCGCCATGAAGGCGAGCCCGATGAGCGTGCCGAGCAGCAGGCTCTGGCGCACCGTCGCGCCAGGCGGCACCCAGCGTGCGGCACCCACGATGAAGAGCGCGACGAAGCCAAACGACGCGGCGTGCGTCATCGACGGCTCGTACACCATGTACCAGTAGAGCGGCGTGGCGCCGAAGACGAGCACCGTGGCCGTGAAGGCCACCGCGCGCGAGAACTCACGCCGCAGGTGGCCGAGCATCGCGACCAGACCCGCGGCGCCGACGGCGAACGACGAGAGCAGCGCCGCGCGCACGTAGGGCAACCCGAGGCCCAGGGCGACCGGGTCGGCGGGGGCCGTCCAGGCGCCCAGCATGCGGCCGGCGGCATCGAACGCCGCCACGGCGAGATAGAGCGGGGCCCACAGTAGCAGCGGCCCGACGGGCACCACGTGATTGGGACGCGCGGGCTGGTTCAGGTACGCGAATTCGCGCGCGACGTCGAGGTCGCCGTCGAAGACGAGGCTCCGCAGTTGCGTGAAGTAGGTGACGCCGTCGGTCGTAATCCCGTGCGTGTCGGCCAGTTGCACGCCGAGCGCGTAGAGGAGCACCAGCCCGAAGGCGTGCACGTCCAACGTGTCGCGCACCAGGGCCGGCCAGGGCAGGCCGCGCCGGCGCGCCGCGCGCCACGACAGCACCGCCACGAGCGGCAGACCCGATACAAAGACGAGCCAGGCCGATGGGCGGGGCGGCAGCGACAGCAGGATTCCCAGCCACAGAGCGACGAGCGTAGCCAGCACGGCCCTCGATGATACATTGAGGCCCGCGCCCGCTCCTCTGTCACCGCGTCAGAACCGCCGAGCGGCTACTTCCCTGCTCCCGCCCCGCGAATCACCTGTCCCGGTCGGGCCTCGGTGATGGCCCCGTCGCGCACCACGGCCTGCCCGTTGACCAGCACGTGGCGGATGCCCTCCGAGTAGTGGTTCGGATCGGTGTAGGTCGAACGGTCGCGCACGGTCGCGAGAGCGAACACGGTGATGTCGGCCTTGAACCCCGGACGCAGCAGGCCGCGGTCGGTGATGCCCATGCGGATGGCCGGGCGCGAGGTGAAGCGGCGGACGGCATCCTCGAGCGTGATCAGCTTCTCGTCGCGCACGTAGGTGCCCAGAATCTTCGTGAACGAGCCCCACGCCCGCGGGTGCGACTTCGATTCGGAGAGCGGACCGTCCTCGGCCCGCGCCCCCGAATCGGTGCCGATGGCCACCATCGGGTCGGCCAGCGCCGCGCGCACGTCGTCCTCGCGCATGATGGAGATGATGACCGAGGCCTCGCCCCGGTCCGCGACGACCAGGTCCATGACGGCGTCACGCGGGTCCTTGCCCATTTCCTTGCCAATCTCGGCCAGGGTCTTGCCCTCCCACTTCCTGAGCGAGGGGTCGAGCACGGACGAGAGCAGCACGCCGCCGGCCCCGCCCGATCCGTACCACTGGTTCTCCCAGTCGGCCGGGTTCGGGTCTTCCATGTCGCGCTTGGCGCGCTCGCGCTGGGCCGGATCCTTCAGGCGCGCCATCATCGCCTCGGTGCCGCCCTCGCGCACCCACAGCGGCAGGCAGGCATCCAGGCCATTGGACGCACGGTCGTACGGATACATGTTGGCCGTGACGTCGAGACCGCGCGCCCGGGCCGAGGCGAAGTGTTGCAGCACCTCGGGCATGCGGCCCCAATTGGCGCGGTAGGCCGTCTTGAGGTGCCATACCTCGGTCGGGATGCGGGCGCGCTCGGCCACGGCGAACGCCTCGTCCAGCGACTCGATGATGCGGTTCGACTCGGAGCGCTGGTGCGTGAGGTAGACCCCGCCGTACTCGGCGGCCACCTTCGCCAGTTCCACGATCTCGTCGGTGCTGGCGAACCGGTCTGGCACGTACTGGAGCGACGTGCTGAGGCCGAGCGCACCCTGCTGCATCGCCTGCCGGACGAGCGTCTTCATCTGCTCGAGCTCATCGGGCGTCGCGGCGCGCTGCGAGTCGCCAATTACGTACGCGCGCACGCCGCCGGCACCAACCAGCGTGCCGACGTTAATCGCGGGATGCGAGCGCGACTCGAGACGAGCGAAGTACTCCTCCAGCGTCCGGAAGTCGAGCGCCACCTTGAAGGAGTCGAACTGCGGCTTCGCCTCGGCCGCCAGCCGGTCGTTGAGCGGCGCAATGGAGCTGCCCTCGCCCGTGATTTCGGTGGTCACCCCCTGGGTAATCTTCGACGCCGCGCGGGGGTCGGCCAGCACGTTGAACTCGGACTGCCCGAGCATGTCGATGAAGCCCGGAGCGACATAGGCACCCGCGGCGTCGATGCGCGTGCCCGCCGTGCGATCGCCCAGCCGGCCGATGGCGGCGATGTGGTCACCGACGATGCCGACGTCGCCCTCGAACCAGGGGGCGCCGGTGCCGTCGAGCAGACGGCCGCCGGTGATGAGCAGATCGAAGTCGGTGGTCCGGGCGGGCGGGCCCGCGGGCGGGGCGCTGCACGCGCCGGCAATCAACGAGACAACTAGCAGGGTCTTTTTCACGGTCCGGATTGTACAATCGTCCCTCCATGCGACGTGCCGCGGTCTTCGGACCGCTCTCGGCCTGCCTGATCACCGGCGCGGCGCTTTATGTCAGCCGCGGCGTGCTCGATGCGTTCGTCAGCGACGGGCGGGCCGTGCGCCTGGCTCTGCTGCCGCCGTGGGAGTCGCTCCTCGGCTTCGTCGTGCTGGGCGGCGTCGGCCTGCTCCTCCTCGACCGGTTCAGCCGCCAGGGCGACGGATCGCATCCCCCGCTGTGGTCCCTCGTGCAGCCCGCTGTCGCCCTGTCGGTGCTGCTACTGCCCTTCCTGCCCGTGCTGCCAGACCGCTGGCCCGTGCTCCAGACGCTGGCCGGCCCGATGAGCGCGCTGGTCTGGCTCGCCGTCGGCAGCCTGCTGATGTGGGTATGGTGGCAGCACCACGTCGTCTCGGCGCCCTGGCTCACGCGCCGCACGATCGCCGAGTGGACCGTGATGGTGGGGCTGGCCACCGCGCTCGTCAGTGGCGCGGCGGCAGCGCGACTCACCGGCACCGTGCTCTTCCCCGCGGGCGACGAGCCCCACTACCTGGTGATCGCGCAAAGCCTGTGGCGCGACGGCGACTTCAAGATCGAGAACAACCACCAGCGCGGCGACTATCGGGAGTACTTCGGGCAGGATCTGGAGCCGCATTACCTGACGCGCGGCGCCGACGAGGAGATCTATTCCATTCATCCGGTCGGGCTCCCCATCCTGCTGGCGCCGGTGTACGGGCTGGGCGGCTACCTGGGCGTGATTCTCGCCCTGATAGCCATGGCGTCGGTGGCTTCGGCGCTGATGTGGCGGTGGGTCGCGACGACACTGCACGATCCGGCGGCGGCAACCTTTGCGTGGGCGGTGATCGTGCTGTCGGCGCCATTCCTGCTCAATACCTTTACCGTCTATCCCGAGATCGCGGCGGCGCTCGCCGTCATGGTGGCGCTCACCACTCGCAACCCGTGGGTGGCCGGCGTCGCCTGCGGCCTGCTCCCGTGGCTCGGCACGAAGTACGCGCCGATGTCCGCCGTGTTGCTGGTGACATCGCCCGATGTGCTGCGCTGGCCCGTCCGCGCGGCGCTGCCGGCCCTGGCTCGGCGGAGTACGCCGTACGCCGCCCTGCTCGTGCTCTGGTTCTCGTTCTTCTACGCCATCTGGGGATCGCCGTGGCCGCAGGCGCCCTACGGCGCGATGGTGCAGACCACACCGTGGAACCTGGTGTTTGGCGCGCCGGGCCTGCTCTTCGACCAGGAGTACGGCCTGCTGCCCTACGCGCCGGCGTACATCCTGGCGGCCACCGGCCTCTGGGCGCTGTGGCGCATGGGCGGCGATCGTCGCTGGCTGGCCTTGCGCGTCGTCCTCGTCTTCGGCGCCCTGCTCGGCACGGTGGGCGCGTTCCGGATCTGGTGGGGCGGCGCGGCTGCCCCCGCCCGGCCCCTGGCGTCGGGACTTCTGGTGCTGGGCCTGCCCATAGCCGCGGCGTTCGCGGCGGCGCCCCAGAGATCGGCCCGCCGCGCGGCGCAGCACCTGCTGCTGTGGATTGGGGCGGGCATCGCCGCGACGCTGGCGGTCGCGCAGGAGGGCCTGCTCATCGCCAACGGCCGCGACGGCACGTCGAGCCTGCTCGAGTGGTGGTCGCCGCGCTGGGAACTGTGGACCCTGGCGCCCACCTTCATCTACCACGAGGCACCGACGGCCCTTGCCCACGCTGTCGCGTGGCTCGCCATCGCGGCGGTGGCGGCCACCGTGCTCGCGCGGATTCGTGCCCGTCACGCGGCTACCGCCGCCTGGGCGGCGTGTGCCGTCCTGGGCGTCGCCCTCGCCTCCGCATCCGTCATCATCCCGTGGCTGCCCGCCGACCCGCCGCTGCCGCGCGTCAACCTGCTGGCGCGGTCGCGCCTGACGGCACTCGACGCCTACGACACCCGTGCGCGGCCGGCGGCCGTGGTGTACGACCCGCTGCGAAAGACGACTGCCGTCGACATGCTCCCCGCGCTGACGCTCGGCGTGACGCCGGGCCTGCGTCCGGATCCGCAGCCGCTCCGTGTGCTGCACAACGGACGCTTCTCGCTGCCCGCGGGCGAGTTTCGGGTGGACGTGACGCTGGTCCCCGGGCTGCCGGCCGCGGGCGGATCCATCGCGCTGCAAGTGGGCCGCACGGGCCCGCCCCTGCGCGCCTGGCCCGTCGCGCCCGGCCAGACGCGGCTCAGCGAGCGCTTCGGTCTGCCGGTGGATGCCGGCTTCGTCGGCTTCCGAGGCTCGCGCGAGATGGAGCAGGCCATCGCCTCCATCGTCCTGACCCCGCTGGCCGTCGTCGACCAGGGCTTGCGGGTGACTACGCCGCAGGTGCTGGCCTCCGCGCAGTATGGGCACACGCTGTTCCTGATGCACGACGACCAGGTGAATCCCGAGCCGACCGGCTTCTGGATTCTGGGCCAGCGGGCGACGCGGCTGAGCGTCGCCCTGACCGGGGCTGAGGGCCGGCCCACACTGCGGCTGCGTAGCGCCGCCGGCGACAACGCGGTCACCTTGCGGACGCACGGATGGGAGCAGGTCGTGACCCTCGCGTCCGACGATTCGCAGGAGGTGGAGTTGCCGTCGCCCGAGCACGGCATCGTTTCGCTCACCATCCAGACGAGCCGCGGGTTCGTCCCGATGGACCACGACCCGGCGTCGCGGGATCGGCGCTACCTGGGCGTGTGGGTGGACGTGCCGTAGAGCGCGCCCGCCCAACCGCCAGGTTCTTCTCGGCTACACTTCCTTCATGTCCCTTGCCGACTTGCGCCGCGAGTACCGGAACCACGTGCTCACCGATCACGATGCCGCCGCGGATCCCATCGCGCAGTTCCGGCTGTGGTTCGACGAGGCTCTTCAGGCCGAGTCGCTCGAGGCCAATGCCATGACCCTGGCCACGGTGTCGCCGGCCGGCGACCCGGCGGCGCGCACCGTGCTGCTCAAGGGGTTCGACGACGACGGGTTCGTGTTCTTCACGAACTACGAGAGCGCCAAGGGCGCCGCCCTGACCGCGCGTCCGCGGGCGTGCCTGCTGTTCTTCTGGCGCGAGCTCGAGCGGCAGGTGCGCATCACGGGCGACGTGTCGCGCGTGTCGCGCGAGGAGTCGGCCGAGTACTTCGGTTCACGTCCCCGCGAGAGCCAGATTGGCGCCTGGGTGTCGCCCCAGAGCCGTCCCATCCCCCATCGCGGCGTGCTCGAGGAAAACTACGAGTCGCTCACGGCTCAGTACGAAGGCGGTCCGGTGCCGGTGCCGCCCTTCTGGGGGGGGTACCGCGTGGCCCCCGGGCTCGTGGAATTCTGGCAGGGACGTCCGAGCCGGTTGCACGACAGGCTCCTGTACACTCGGACGCCAACCGGGTGGACGCGCGTGCGGTTGGCGCCGTAAGGGCGGTTGGGGCAAGGTGAGATGGTCGACGGGCCATCACGCCATGCTCACACGTCCACCGACCCGGCACCCTCCGCAGTCGGCGCAGCGCGCCCGCGTCGGCTTCGGCGCGGTCCACCTCGCCGCGCGAAGCGAGGGGCACGAGGAGGAACGGCACGCCGCACGACACTTCCTCGATGGGCGGGCAGCACGAAAGTGGACTCCGAGAAGTTCATCTCCCGGGTGATCACCTGCATCCGCTCGGCGGGCAATCCGCGCGCGTCGGGGAACACCGCGAGCTGATTGCCCTCGAAGGGCCGGTTCGTGAACACGTCGTAGTGCAGGTAGTGGGGCATGGCCATCGCTCCAGGTTCGCCGTCACACCATCCCAGCCGCCATGCGTGCCGGCCGCCACTGCAGTCCCAGGCTCATGATGCGGTCGAGGAGCTGCGCGTAGCCGACACCGGCGTGCAGCGCCGATTCGGCGAAGTCCTCGCCCTCGGCGAGCTGCGGGTTCGGGTTCCCCTCGATGACGAACATCTTGCCATCCGCGCGCAGCCGCAGGTCGATGCGGCCGTAGCCGCTCAGATCCAGCGCGCGGTAGGCGCGCTTGGCCAGGTGCTGCGCCTGGGCCGCCACCTCTGGCGTGAGCTCGGCCTCGCCGGTCTCGATACCGTGCTTGTCCTGGTACGCCGCGCTCCACTTCACGCGTTCCGTGGCAATGTGCCAGTTCTGCTCGCTCATCTTCGAGAAGTACATTTCCCACACCGGAAACGCCTGCAGTCGCAGGTTCCCGATGACGCCGACGTACAGCTCGCGGCCGTCGATGTACTGTTCGACCAGCGCCGGGGTTCCGATTGATTCGTGGATGAACTGCACGCGCCGCGCCAGCTGCTCCTCGTTCTCGACCACGGAGGCCTGGGAGATGCCGGTGGATGACTCGTAGGTGGCCGACTTGACGATTAGCGGGAACTTCATCTTCGCGGGCAGCGACGCCTTGCGGTTGAGCGGCACCAGCTTGAAGTCGGGCACGGGCACGCGGTGGTAGGCGAACAGCTTCTTGGCGAGCGCCTTGTCGCGCGCGAGCGTCATGCCGCGCGGGTTGCAGCCCGTGTAGGGCAGCCGTAGCAGCTCCAGGTAGCTGACGACGTTCTGGTCGAACACGCCGACGTCGGCGAACGCCTCCATCAGGTTGAAGACGATGTCGGGCGTGAACTCGTCCACGTTCTGGCGGATGGGCGTCAGGTCGTCGTGCACGCCGATGACGCGCAGCTCGTACCCGTTCTTGCGCAGCGTCGACACCACGTCGTACTCCATCCGCCACGGTGCCGTGAGCACGTCGGCGGGAGCGGCGGTGGCGGGCGGCACGAGGTCCTCGTGCACGAGCACCAGGACGCGACGAATCGTCATAGGGCAATCCGGTGGCGGCCGCTGTGCAGGTAGTTCATCACCTGCACCGTCAGCAGCACGGCGAATGCCTGCCGGGCCTGATCCTCCGGCATCGTCATGCGCAGTTTCAGCTCCCGGGATCGCTCGATCATGTCCTCGAGCACGCGATCGACCGTGTACTGATAGATGCCGGTCCACTCGGCCACCAGGCGCCGCACGGCGCGCCGGTGCCGCTGGATGAAGCGGGCCGCCGTGGACTGGTTCGCGTGGGCGGGAGCGTCCGAGAAGAGCCGCCGCAGGTCGCGATCGTAGAACGACGGGTGGTCGACCCCGTAGTGCCGCCGTTTGCGGCGGTAGTGCTGCCGCAGGGTCTGCCGCAGGCGGCGCAGCGGCTCGACTTCTTCGGCCGACTGCACCGGCGCCGGCCGCCCCGCCAGCGACCGCATCAATGCGTCCAGGTACTCGAGCTTCCTGAGCGCCGGCCAGCCGGCGTAGCGCTGCTGCCAGTTGGACTGCGGCGTCACCCACAGCGCGAACGTCTCGGCGAAGTCCTCGTCGGGATGGCTCTGCGCGTACCAGGGATCGAGGTGCAGGACGAAGCTCTTGCTATAGGGCTTGGGCGTGTAGAACTCGGGATACGGCAGCGACGACAGGCCGAAAAGACCCTGGCGCTGCCGGCGCAGGCGCAGCCGGTACGCGTTGTCGACGACGTGGCCGGCCTCGTGCCGCAAGATGCGCATGCACCAGTCGTGCTCGCCGCCTTCTACGTCGAGCATCTGGGCCTGCTCGAGCTTCTCGAGTCGCGGATGGGCCAGGTAGAAGGGCACCGCCATCGACACGTGGCCGTCGGACGTGAACCACTCGGTCGACAGGTAGAAGTGGATGGGAAACGCCAGCCCCTTCGCGGCCAGCTCCGCCCTGAGCTGGCCGATCCGCGTCTCGAGCACCGTGCCCTCGATGGTCAAGGGCAGGTCCGCCATGCGGACATCGAGCAGCGCCTCGTCTGGCAGCTCGGCCCAATCGGGCGGCAACGTAGAGACGCGAGCGCGGGCCATCCAGCTCAGGGAATGACGCCCACCGGAACGGTGGTCGTACAGAGCGCCGCCAGGCCCGTGCGAACCCCCGCCCGGGAACCTGCTGCTGCACAGGTCATCGACGTCCCTAGGGGATGAAGGTGAAGCGGGCGGAGCCCGACGTGCTGCCGCCCCACGGCCAGAAGGCGGCGCCGCTGCGAGGGCGGGCGTCGGCGCGCACGACGACGTAGTACTCGCGGTTCTGTTCCAGGAGCTTGGTATCGAACAGCGGCAGGCGATCGAAGCTCGTCATCATCTGGCGCACGATCGCCTCGTCTTCGACGACGCGGGACTCCTCCATGCGTCCGTCGAGCGTGCGGGAGATGCTGTGGCGCCGCGTGAGGTTGTCGTATTCCACTGTCGTCGAAACGACCGCGGTGCCGATCGTGCGGTCGACCCACGCGGGTACGCGGAGGCGCAGTTCGACGGTATAGGTGAAGGTCGTCCGCAGGCCGGAGCGGACGACGTCGCGGACCGCGTCGGTGAACCCCTGCTCGAGGGCGAACGACACCAGCACCTGGCCGTCCCGCACGAGCGGGCGTACGCGCAGGGTTTCGGCGGACACCGGAACCGCGAGAGCCGTCAGTACGACGGCGAGCGATCCCACGAACAGGCGACGGGTGAGCAGGCGCACTCCGGTCCCAGACTTTACCACACCTTGTCCGCCGCCCGGCAGGACCATGGGACGAAAATCCGGGGCAGTGCTATGATTCTGGTTCCGGGACCATGAATCGACGTCTGCCCGTGGTCGCCTTGGCGCTATGCGCCGCCGTCAGCCTGGCCAAACCTGTGTCTGGCCAGGTGTTGCTCTATTCCCTGTTCGAGCGCTATATCGACTCGCTGCGACAGCAGACCGGCATTCCCGGCATGTCCGCGGCCCTGGTCAAGGACGGCCAGGTGGTGTGGGATCGCGGCTTCGGCCAGCAGGACGTCGAGCGCAGCATCCTCGCGGCGCCCGACACCCCCTATCCGGTTGGCGGTCTCACCCAGACGGTGGCCGCGGTGCTGCTGGGTGCGTGTGCCGAAAGCGGCCGTCTCGACATCGACGACCGCGTCTCGCTGTGGGTGCCCGATTTCCCCTCGGAGGACGCCAGCGTCCGCCGCGTGCTGGCGCATGCCTCGAACACCCCTGTCGCGTTCCGCTACGACGAGTCGCGCTTTTCCGCCCTCACCAGCGTGGCGCAAGCCTGCGACGACGAGGACATTCGAGTGGCCATGGCCGACGCGGTGCTCGAGCGGCTGGGCATGGCGGCGTCGGTGCCCGGCCAGGACCTCGGCGACCCCGGCAGCGCGGCGCGCGAGTTGTTCGACTCCGGCCGGGTGAACCGCTATGCGGATGTTCTCGCCCGCCTGGCGGTCCCCTACCGGGTGGATCGCGACGGCCGCGCCTCCCGGAGCGATTACGGAGCGCGCGGTCTCTCGGCGGCCGACGGCCTGATTTCGACCGTGCGCGACCTGGCACGCTTCGACGCCGCGCTCGATGATGCGGTGCTGCTCAGGAGCGAGTCGCTGAGCGTGGCCTGGACGCCGGCGAACTTCACGGGCACGCCCCTGCCCACGGGCCTGGGCTGGTTCGTGCAGAACTACCAGGGTGAACGGCTCGTGTGGCACTTCAGCCATATTCCCGGCGCCTACTCGGGTCTCATCCTCAAGATGCCGTCGCGCCGGCTCACGCTGATCATGCTGGCCAACAGCGACGGCCTGAGCGCGGGCGCCAGTCTCGAGCAGGGCGACGTCACGGCCTCGCCGTTCGTGAAGATCTTCCTGCGGCTCTTTGCCTAGTGTCACCAGCCGGATGCACCCTGCCCGGGCAACGCCGCGCGGCCCTGCGCCGCTGCCCGACGCTGCTGGTGCTGGCGTTGCTGCTCGCCGCACCCGCCCGGGCCCACGCGCAGGATGTGCTCGTCATCCCCTACCTCGGCTTCACCTTCAAGGGCGGCAGCGCTCTGTTCGCAGACCTGGAGCGGGGATCGGGCGAGACGGCCAGCGCGCTGGGCGCGTCGGTGGCGCTCGTGGGCGCCGGCATCCTCGGGCTCGAGGCCGACATCGGCTACCTGCCCGGGTTCTTCGAGCGGGGCAAGCGCCAGATCGTGGTGCCGGGCAGCTCCGTCACTAGCCTCACCGGCAGCGTGATGCTGACCCTGCCGCTCGGGATCACGCGCGAGTCGCTGCGGCCGTACGTGGTGGCCGGTGGCGGCCTCATGCGCGCCGAGGCGCGCGATATTATCTCCACGTTTCCCATTCGGAGCACGATGCCGGCCGTGGCCATCGGCGGCGGCGCGGTGGGGTTCCTGTCCAACAGCGTTGGCGTGCGGTTCGACCTGCGGTACGTGCGCAGCCTGGGACAGGGCGACGACCCCATCGCCGGCACGGGCCCGCGCATCCGGTTCTGGCGCGGCAGCGTGGGGCTGGTGCTGCGGTACTGAGCCAATCGGCGGCGGCCGCACCGCCCGACCAGGCTCGGGGCGAACCTGAGCCGCTCGCCGGGTCGGGCCGAGCGCTCACCCGGCCACGGCGGGATCCCGGTCGATATCCGCCTCGTCCTGGAGGAGCGGGCCCGAGAACTGGCTGTGATACATCGCGGCGTAGGAGCCATGGGCCGCCAGCAGTTCCCGGTGCGTGCCCTGCTCCACGATGCGGCCGTGTTCCATCATCAGGATGAAATCCGCGCTCCTGATCGTCGAGAGACGATGGGCGATCACAAAGGTCGTCCGCCCCTGCATCAGCTCGGCCATGGCCTTCTGAATGAGGACCTCCGTACGGGTATCGACGCTGCTGGTGGCCTCGTCGAGGATGAGAATCGCCGGGTCCGCCAGAAACGCGCGCGCGATCGTCAGGAGCTGCTTCTGCCCCTGCGACAGGTTGCTCGCTTCCTCGTTGATGACGGTGTCGTAGTTGTCTGGCAGCGTGCGGATGAAATGGTCGGCCCGCGCGGCCCTGGCGGCGTCGACGATGGCGTCGACGTCCGCGCCTTCCCGTCCGTACGCGATGTTGTCGCGGATGCTGCCGGAGAAGAGCCACGTGTCCTGCAGCACCATGCCGAACATCCGTCGTAACTCGCCCCGCGGGCGCTCCCGGATGTCCACGCCGTCCACGCGAATCGCCCCGGCGCCGACGTCGTAGAACCGCATCAGCAGGTTGACGAGCGTGGTCTTGCCGGCGCCCGTCGGCCCGACGATGGCGACCATCGTACCGGCGGGGACGTCGATCGTCATGTCCTCGATGAGCGGGGCATCCTGGCTGTAGCTGAAGCTGACGCGGTCGAAGCGCACGTTTCCATGCGGCGGACCGGACGAGATCGCGGCGGGCGCGTCGGCGGGCTCCTCGGGCTCGTCCAGCAGCTCGAACACGCGTTCGGCCGAGGCGATGGTCAGTTGGATGTTGTTGGCGATGGTGCTCAGCTGCGTGATGGGCCAGGAGAACTGCCGGCTGTACTGCATGAAGGCCTGCACGTCCCCGAGCGCCAGGGCGCGCTGGGTCACGAGGTACCCGCCGATGACGGCCATGGCCACGTACCCGAGGTTGCCGACGAACATCATGATGGGAAACATCATCCCCGTCACGAACTGCGCCCGCCAGGCGCCGTCGTAGTACTGATCGTTGAGATCCTCGAATGTCGCCGCGGCGCGGGCCTCGTGCCCGAACGCCGTGACGATGGCGTGGCCCGCATACATCTCCGCCACGTGGCCGTTGAGCTCGCCGAGCGCCCGCTGCTGCCTGACGAAATACGACTGCGAGCGCCGGGCGAGGGTCGTGATGATACCCAGGCTGAGCGGCAGCGTCAGGAGGATGACGATCGTCAGCACCCAGCTGATGGTCAGCATCATGCTGACGACGCCGACCACCGTCAGGGCCGACGTGATGAGCTGCGTCAGGTTCTGCTGCAGCGTACTGCTGATGCTGTCGAGGTCGTTGACGACCCGACTCATGATCTCGCCGTGGGTGCGCGAGTCGAAGAACGAGAGCGGCAGGCGCCCGAACTTCGCCTCCACGTCCGCGCGAAGCGCGTAGACCGTCCTCTGCGCGATGCCGGACATCAGGTACTGCTGGGCGTACTGGAACGTGGCGCTGACGACATAGAGCACGACCAGCCAGGACAGGATGGTGCCGACGTACGCGAAATCGATACCCGCCGTCGATGTGCCCGCGGCACGCGCCAGGTATCCCTCGAAGATGCGCGTCGTCGCCAGGCCGAGCATCTTCGGGCCGATCACGCTGAAGAGCGTGGCCACCACGCCGGCGACGATCACGACCGCCAGGGCGGACTTGTGCGGACCGAGGTACCCGACCAGCCTCCCCAGGGTGCCCTTGAAGTCCCTGGCCTTCTGCACCGGCGTGCCGAACCCGATCATCGGCCCGCGGCCGAACATGCCGGCCGGCGGCTGGGACCGGCGGAGCGCCGTCCGCTCGTCGCTCATGCCATCTCCTCGAGCGAGGCCTGCGACTCGGCAATCTCCCGATACACCTCGCAGGATGCCAGCAGCTCGGCGTGGGTCCCGATGCCGGCGACCAGGCCCTCGTCCAGCACGACAATCCGGTCCGCCGTCATGACGCTGCCGATGCGCTGGGACACGATGAAGACCGTGGCGCCGCTGGTGTCCCGCTTCAGGGCCGCGCGGAGCCGCGCATCGGTGCTGAAGTCGAGTGCCGAGAAGCTGTCGTCGAAGACGTAGATCGTCGGGCGCCTGACGAGCGCGCGCGCGATGGCCAGCCGCTGCTTCTGCCCGCCCGACAGGTTCGTGCCGCCCTGCGAGACCGCGGAGGCGTAGCCGTCGGGCAGGCGTTCGATGAATTCGGCGGCCTGGGCCACCCCCGCGGCCCGCTGCACCTCGTCGTCGGTGGCCGTCTCGCGCCCGAAGCGGATGTTGCTGGCCACGGTGCCCGAGAACAGCACGGCCTTCTGCGGCACGTAGCCGATTCGGCCGCGCAAATCGTCCTTCCGCATCTGCCTGACGTCGACGCCATCGACGAGGACGCGGCCTTGGTTGACGTCGTAGAAGCGGGGAATGAGCCCGGCGAGCGTGGACTTGCCCGAGCCGGTGCCGCCGATGATGGCGATGGTCTCCCCCGGCCGCGCCGTGAACGACACGCCGGAGAGCGCGGGCTCCTCGGCGCCGGGGTACTGGAACGACACGCCCTGGAACTCCACGTGGCCGGCGGCGGCGGGCCCGTGCGGCTGCTCTGGATCGGTGACCTCGGGCGCCACGTCGAGCACCTGGTTGATGCGTTCGGCCGACGCCGCCGCGCGCGGCAGCGCCACGAACATGGCGGCGACCATGAAGACGGCGAAGAGAATCTGGATGGCGTACTGCAGGGAGGCCATCATGGCGCCGACGTCCATCCCGCCGGCATCGATGCGGACGGCGCCGAACCAGATGATGGAGACGCTCGTGAGGTTCATCATGAGGAACATCGACGGCATCAGCAGCGCCACCAGCCGGTTCACCGTGATGGCCGTGTTGGTGAGGTCGAGATTCGCGGCATCGAAACGGCGGCTCTCGTGCCTACCGCGGTCGAAGGCCCGAACGACCCGCACGCCGGTCAAGCCCTCGTCGATCACCAGGTTCAGCGTGTCGATCTTCGCCTGCATCTGCTGGAACAGGGGTACGGCCCTGCTCATGATCAGGAAGAAGATCACGGCCAGGATCGGGACCACCGCAATCAGCACGCGGGCCAGCCGCGCGTCCTGGGACAGCGACAGGGCCACCCCGCCGATGGCCATCAGGGGTGCCGTGATCGCCATGCCCAGCAGCATGATCAGCATGGCCTGCACCTGCGTCGTATCGTTGGTCGTCCGCGTGATGAGCGACGCCGTGCTGAAGTGCTCGAACTGGTGGACGGAGAAGCGGGAGACGCGTTCGAAGATCCGCCCGCGCACCAGGCGTCCGAACCCGGTGGCCACCCTGGACGAGAAGAAACTGCCCGCCACGGCGCACGCCGTGCCGGCGACCGCCACCACCAGCATCAGGCCGCCAATGGACAGAATCCGGCGCGAGTCTCCCCGGACGATGCCGTGATCGACGATGTCGGCCATGAGGCGCGGGAGATACAGGCTGGCGAGGGACTGGGCGAAGGCCAGCAGGCAGACCAAGGCCACGAGGGCGCGAAACGGCCTGAGGAGGCCGAGCAACTTCAGCATCGACGAGACACGGGCGGAAGGTCGGTCTCTGGAGTCCGGCGCGGCTGGTCGGGCCGGACGGGTGCCACATGACTAGACGTGGCCGGTCTCCTTCGTGGTGGCGCTCGTCGGCAGGTCGAACCCGTTCGGCATCGTCGTATGGTAGCTCTTGTACCCGTCGCGACGCGCGTGGCCGCCCCAGTCGCCAATGTCGAGCATCGTCTGCTGGTCATCGTCGCTTCGGCTTTTCCGGTTCGTGCGAGGGCGGCACGGTTACCCCGCGCTCCCGCTACAATGGCACCAAGCGCCCGTAGCTCAGCTGGATAGAGCACCGGCCTTCTAAGCCGGGGGTCGCAGGTTCGAGTCCTGCCGGGCGCGCCAGTATTTGAGTTGGCGCATGTTGTTTCCGGCTTGCCGGCAGCCTCACCCTGACAGCCAGGGAGCGACACGATGCAGCACAACCCGACGGGATCGTCTGTCGGACAAGCTCCGCGCAGCCGTATCGTCGGCTGTAGGTACTGCCGAAGACGTCGTCGCCGGTGAGGATGCAGCCGCCAAGCGTCACGATGCCCCATGCACCAGTCCACTTTACCTCCCTCGTGGTGATACTTCTGGGCACGCGTGTAGAAGCGCCCCCCGACCCCGTGCTCGAAGGTGTGCCGCGCCAAGGCAAGAAGCATCGCGGCGATCTCCGGTGTTCGGGCGATGTATTCGTGGGGCAGGCCCTCAATGGGAACCTCGCTCGACAGCACTGATCGTTCAGCTGCGCGCCGACGGGGTGCGTGGGCCGAATGATCCGGCGCCGCAGCGCTTGCCACCCGACGGCCCGGCATCCGTCCAGGCCGGACCATCGGGCAGCGTGACGCACGAGCTAGAAGTTGTGATGGACCTCGTTCGTCTTCTTCGAGATCTGGGCCGCGCTCGTCAGGTTGGTCAACAGGAGCTTTGCGTAGACCTCGTCCTGCCCCCAGTCCTCGTCGAGCACGCCCTCGCCAAGCGTCACCGTGAATGTGCGTGCCTCGGTGGCCGTCGGTGACCCGTCCGGGAAGTAGAACGCGGTGCCGAACGTGTAGAGGAAGTCGTCGGCGCCGGTCAACCCCGAGTCGGCGCCCCAGAGCTGGCACTTCAGCTTGAAGTGCCGGCCGTCACCGCAGCTCTTCATCTGGCACAGTTCGAGCGCCGTGAAGTTCACGTCGCACTTCACCGTGACGTTCGCAAGCTTCTTCTTACGGTCGTGCTGAATGGCCAATGTCGCGTTCGTGATGCTTGCCATACGTTCCTTACCCTTTCGCGGGGCTCCGCGCCCGGGGCGGCGACGGACAATCCGCGTGGGTCCCGTCTCCCCACGGCCGTTTTCGACTCGCAATGGAATAGTGTTGCTGGACAAGGAAACGTGACAAGCGCCGCAGCGCAGGAACACCCGTCCCAGGTGGCAGTTCCTGCAAAGCGGCTCCGGTGCCCTCCGCATCTCCGCGCGGAATCGACTGACGGTAACGTCCCTTCGTCAGTCCGGTGAAGAATCCAAGAGGGAGCGCGGGACCGGACGCTCCCACGCCGGACGTCATCGGCCCCCGTAGCCACAGGCGGCCGGTGAGGGTGACGAACCGGTCGAAGTCGGCAGTCGGCGGCTCGCACCGTTCCGGCCGGTCGAGCTTCCCCTCGTGTCTGAGGTCAGTGGGGCGCCTCGCGGGGTTGCAGGAGCTTGGCGACGAGTCCGGTCCAACCGGTCTGATGCGAGGCCCCCAGACCATGGCCATCGTCGCCATCGAAGTACTCGTGGAACAGGACGTAATCGCGGAAATGCGGATCCTCCGCGTACGGCCCATGCTGGAGAGCGCCGGGGCGCTGTCCCTTGGCGTCGGGCAGGAATAGGCGCGTCAGCCGATCGGTCAATTCGTCAGCCACCGCATTGAGGGTCATGAAGGTGCCGGAGCCGGTGGGATGCTCGATGCACAAGTCGTCGCCGTAGTAGTGGTGGAACTTCTGCAACGACTCGATGATGAGCACATTAACCGGGAACCAGATAGGGCCGCGCCAGTTGGAGTTGCCGCCGAACAGACCGGACGCCGATTCGGCCGGCTGGTAATTCACGCTGTAGGACTGACCGTGACCGGTGAAGACGTAGGGATGATCGCGGTGATGTCGCGAGAGCGAGCGCACCCCATAGGAGGACAGGAACTCCGTCTCGTCGAGCATGCGCCGGAGCAGGCATTTCATGCGATGACCAGGCAGGAGCGACAGCAGCCGCCGCTCGCCGCTACCCGGCTCGGACCATCGCGATACGAGACGGGCCAGGTCCGGCCGATAGTTGAGGAACCATTCCAGCCGCTGCCGGAACGCCGGTACCTTCTCCAGGAGGTCGGGATTGAGCGTCTCCACTGCGAACAGCGGAATGAGCCCAACCATCGAGCGCAGCCGCAGGGGGACGCGTGCGCCAGTCGGCAGCTTCAGCACGTTGTAGAAGAACTCGTCCTGCTCGTCCCAGAGGCCCGATCCGTCACCGGCCATGTTGCTCATGGCGGCGGCGATCCCCAGGAAGTGTTCGAAGAACTTCGTGGCGATGTCCTCGTACACCGGGTTGTGCTGCGCCAGTTCGAGGGCGATGCGCATGAGGTTCAGGCTGTACATGGCCATCCAACTCGTGCCGTCGGCCTGATTGATGTGGCCGCCAGTCGGGAGCGGCACGCTACGGTTGAACACTCCGATGTTGTCCAACCCCAGGAACCCGCCCTGGAAGATGTTGTTGCCATCGACATCCTTGCGGTTCACCCACCACGTGAAATTGAGCATCAGCTTGTGGAGCACGCGCTCCAGAAACGCGAGGTCGCCTGTTCCGCCTCGCCGCTTGCGATCGATCCCGAACACGCGCCATGCCGCCCAGGCATGCACCGGGGGATTCACGTCGCCCAACGCCCACTCGTACGCCGGCAGCTGACCGTTGGGATGCATGTACCATTCGCGCGTCAGCAGCACGAGCTGGGACTTGGCGAACTCCGGGTCGATCAACGCCAGCGGGATGCAGTGGAAGGCCAGATCCCACGCGGCATACCAGGGGTACTCCCACGTGTCGGGCATCGAAATGACGTCGGCGTTGTTCAGATGCTGCCAGTCGTGGTTCCGACCGTGGAGCCGCTCCGGAGGCGGCGGCGGCTGCGCGGGATCGCCGTGCAACCATTGCGGCACGTCGTAGTAGTAGAACTGCTTGCTCCAGAGCAGGCCGGCGAACGCCTGGCGTTGCACGTTGCGCCGTTCGGCATCGGGCAGCCCGGACTGCAGCCCGGCATAGAAGTCGTCCGCCTCGCGCTGTCGTCGCGCGACGATCGCGTCGAAATCGCTGAATGGCTCCACGGCTGACGGCGCGTCCGTGAGGCGCAGCCGCAGGCAGGTCGCACCGCCCGCCGGTACGGTGAGCGCATAGTGCGCGGCGGCCTTCGTGCCGACTCGCCACGGATTCACCGCGTCGCTACGATCGGCGACGACATACTCGTGGAAGGCGTCCTTGTAGTAGCCCGAGGCGCCAGAGCCGAACAGACGCGCCACATTGGTGTCGTTGTCGCAGAACAATAGCGTCGCGCCCGCATCGCAGTACAGCCGGTAGCTCCCCAGCTCCGGATGGCGGGCGCTCACGACCCCCGGCGCCACTTCGCGCAGTTCGGGCTTCACGGCGGCATCAGTCCACGACCAGGTGTTGCGAAACCAGAGCTGCGGCAGGACGTCGAGGCGGGAGGCTTCGGGGCCACGATTGTGCACCATGATGCGCATCAGGATGTCGTTCGGTGCGGCCTTGGCATACTCGACGAACACATCGAAGTAGCGGTGTTCTTCGAAGATGCCCGTGTCGATCAGTTCGAACTCGGGCTGCTCCCTCCCGCGGCGCCGGTTCTCGTCCACCAGCGCGTCATACGGAAACGCGCGCTGCGGATACTTGTAGAGCATCTTCAGGTACGAACTGGTCGGCGTGGCGTCGAGATAGTAATAGAGCTCCTTGACATCCTCACCGTGGTTGCCTTCGCTGTTGGTCAGGCCGAACAGGCGTTCCTTCAGGATGGGATCGCGTCCGTTCCACAGGGCGACCGCGAGGCAGAGCCACTGGCGGTCGTCACTCAGGCCAGCGATGCCATCCTCACCCCAGCGATAGGCGCGGCTGCGGGCTGCATCGTGCGATAGATACCCCCAGGCGTCGCCGTGCGGGCTGTAGTCCTCGCGCACGGTGCCCCACTGCCGCTCGCTCAGATACGGCCCCCAGCGCTTCCACGCGTGCGTACCGCGCGCGTCTTCAGCCAGGCGCCGGTGCTCGGCGATTAGGGTTGCCACCTCTGCTTCCGTGGCCGGTGGCGTGGCCGTCGAGTTCGTCATCTAGCCGTTCTCACATTTCAACGATGCACCAGCGCAGGGAACATCGCCGTTATATCATCGGGTATCGCGAGGAACGCCCGAAGATCCGTTACAGGGCATCGGTCTGGAGGATCGACGGAATGACACCGCAAACACATCCATTTCTGAGGCAGCTGCCAGAGGGGCTGGCCGACCTGGCCGAGCTCACCCTGGATCTGCACTGGACCTGGAATCACGCAGCCGACCGGCTGTGGAAGACACTGGCACCGGAGATCTGGCACCGCACCGGCAACCCCTGGCTGATCCTGCAGAGCGTATCGCAGACCCGTCTCGAACAACTGGCTGCCGACGCCGGGTTTCGCACCGAGCTCGAGCGGCTGGTGGCAGCGCGCCGCGAGTATCTGACCAGGCGCACCTGGTATGACGACGCGCATGCCGGCTGCGAGATGCGAATCGCCTACTTCAGCATGGAGTACGGATTGGCCGAGGCCTTGCCGGTGTACGCCGGTGGCCTCGGGATTCTGGCCGGCGACCACCTCAAGACGGCGAGCGATCTGGGCGTGCCGCTGGTGGCGATCGGGCTTCTCTACCAGCAAGGCTATTTCCGCCAGATGCTCGACGACAATGGCAGGCAGATCGAGCTGTATCCGCACAACGTTCCGACGAGCCTGCCGATCAGCCCGGTACGGGCCGCCGACGGTGCGTGGCTCAGCGTGTCGCTTGAGCTGCCGGGACGGCGGCTGGTATTGCGTGTATGGCGGGCGCAGGTCGGGCGGGTGCCCTTGTACCTTCTCGACAGTAACGACCCCATGAACAGTCCGGCGGATCGCGGCATCACCAGTCAACTCTACGGCGGCGATGAGGAGACGCGACTCATCCAGGAGATGGTGCTGGGGATCGGCGGCTGGCGGGCGCTGGAGGTTCTCGGTGTCGAACCCGACGTCTGTCATCTCAATGAGGGCCATGCGGCCATGGTCACCATCGAGCGCGCCCGTTCGTATATGCAGCGCCACGGCGTTGGATTCCGGGAGGCCCTATGGGCGACGCGTGCCGGCAATGTGTTCACCACCCACACGCCGGTGGCGGCTGGATTCGACACTTTCCGGATCGAGTTGCTCGCCAAATACGGCGGCGCATATGCCACGCAGCTCGGCGTGGAGCCGGCGACACTGCTGGCATTAGGCCGCCGCCGCGCCCACGATGACGATGAGCCATTCAACATGGCGTACCTGGCGGCGCGCACGTGCGGTCGCATCAATGGTGTCAGTCGCTTGCACGGCGCAGTGAGCCGCTGGATTTTCCGCGAGCTGTACCCGCGCTGGCCGGTACCGGAGGTCCCGGTCGACCACATAACCAATGGCGTGCATGTGTCGTCCTGGGATTCGCCCTGGGCGGACCAGCTGTGGACCGAGACCTGCGGCAAGGGTAGGTGGCATGCCGGGGTGGCCGCGCATGCGGAGGCCATTTCCCTGTTGAGCGATGAGGCCCTGTGGACGGTATGCAGCCAGGAGCGCGCCGATCTCGTCCGCTACGCGCGCGAACGTCTGGCGCGACAGATGGGGCAGCGGGGCGCAGACCCGGAGACGGTGGCTCAGGCGCAGGACATGCTCGATCCGCAAGCCCTGACGCTCGGCTTCGCCCGCCGATTCACCGAGTACAAGCGCCCCAACCTGCTGCTGCACGACGGCGAACGATTGGTGCGTCTGCTCACCGACACCGAGCGTCCAGTACAACTGATCGTGGCTGGCAAGGCGCATCCGCGCGATCACCAGGGTAAGGAGTTCGTGCGTAACTGGGCACACTTCGTCCGGCGGCCAGACGTCCGTGCGCACGTGGTGTTTCTGGAAGACTACGACATCGCGCTGGCGCAGGAACTGGTACAGGGAGTCGACGTGTGGATCAACACGCCGCGCCGCCCGTGGGAAGCGTCTGGCACCAGCGGCATGAAGGTATTGGTGAATGGCGGCCTCAATCTTTCCGAGCTCGACGGCTGGTGGGCCGAGGCCTACAGTCCCGATGTGGGTTGGGCGCTGGGCGACGGGCGGGTGCACGATGAGCCCGGGCGGGATGCCGTGGCGGCTGAGGAGCTCTACCGGCTGCTTGAAGACGAGATCATCCCGGCCTTCTTCGCGCGCGATGCGGACGGCGTGCCCCACGGCTGGGTCGCGCGCATGCGCGCCAGCATGGCGAGGCTGGCTCCTCAGTTCAGCAGTAACCGTATGCTGCACGACTATGTCGAACGGAGCTACCTGCCCGCCGCGCAGGGCTACCGCGATCGCACCGACGATGACGGTGCGGTCGCCAGAGCGCTGCAGGCGTGGGAGGCTGAGCTCAATCGACACTGGGCGCAGTTGCGCATCGGCACGCCGGAGGCCATGCCGATGGGTGATTCCTGGCAGTTCAGTATCCAGGTTTATCTGGGACACCTCGATCCAGCGTTCATTGCTGTCGAGCTCTACGCCGACCTACGCGATACTGCCGGGCCCGAGATCGTGCCAATGGAACGCACCAGCTCTCTCACCGAGGGGGCCCACAGCCACCTCTATCGCGCGCAGGTGAGCGCCGAGCGTCCCGCACAGGATTACACCGTGCGGATCACACCGCGGCATCCGAACGCCAATGTGCCCATCGAGTTGCCGCTCATCCTCTGGAGCGATACCGGGAGTGCGTTGCGAGGTTGACGATCAGCTGAAAAGGCTCCAGCGGCCTGCTCGGAGCGTCCGACTCGACGACATCCGGTGCGAGATGGCGGGCATCCAGGAAAGGGACCGCCCCACCCTCGCAGCACCGTGTTCACGCCATGGCGACGACGCCTCCGACTACAATCTGAGGGATGGACGTCACTCAGGTCCGGCCCTCGGACGACGAACTGCTGGGAGCCGTCCGCCGCGGCGACGCGGACGCGCTCGAGGCGCTGGTCACACGCTACCAGCCGCGCGTCTACCGGTTTGGCCTGGCGATGTGTCGAGACCCAGCTGACGCACACGACGTGACCCAGGACACGTTCGTGTCGATGGTGCGCGGTATCCAGGGGTTTCGAGCCGATTCGACGATATCGACGTGGCTCTACGCGATCACCCGTCACGCCTGCCTGAGGAAGCGCCGGCGGCGCAAGTCCGCACCGCACGGCGAGGTCTCCCTCGAGGCGCTTCCGGCAAGCGAGCACGAGACCCTGCGAGCGCACGCGCCCAGCCCGGAGGAGGCTCTGGCCGCACAGGAACACCGCACGTTGCTCCGCGCAGCCATCCGGTCGCTCGCCCCGTCTCAGCGCGAGGTGCTCATGTTGCGGGACGTCGAGGGCCTGACCGCCTCGGACACCGCGAAGGTGTTGGGGCTCAGCGTCGCCGCGGTCAAGAGCCGGCTGCATCGGGCCCGTCTCGAGTTGCGAGCGGCTCTCGGGCCCGTGGTTGGCACGGGATCGCCGAACCGCGGCGAGCCATGCCGGAACGTGTTGACCGATCTGTCGACCCACCTGGAGGGCGACCTTGCACCAGGCACGTGCGCACGCCTCGAAGCGCACGTGGCGGCGTGCCCGCCGTGCCGGGAGGCCTGCGAATCCCTCAGGGAGGCGCTGGCCTTGTGTCGCGGAACGTCACTGCCCGTCGTGCCGCCGTCCACCCAACGGGCCGTTCGACAGGCGATCCGCTCGTGCCTCACGGAGCACGGGACAAGTCCACGGTCACGGTCACGGTCACGGGCGCACCCGGAGCGTGCGTCTCGCCACGAGGGCGATCGCTGACCACACGAGGGTTCGGAGCGTCATCGCGGCCAGGCTGTCGTTGGCCACGGCGCCTCCGCCGAGGCGCATGACGATGAGCACCGTGAGGATCGCACCGTGCGCCGCCGCAAGCGCCCCGGCCGTGGTGATTGCCCAGGCGCTGCCCCGCCACAAGCCGACGGCGACGCCGACACCGAACAGTCCGGCGCCGACGTTGTACCAGACGAGCCATGGCAGGACCACGTAGTCGGGCACGTCGAGCCCCAGCAGCACCCGGCTGCCGGCGAAGACCGCGAGCGCGCTGAAGAGCCCGCCCAGCCCGGCCGCCACCCGCAAGGGCCAGCCCACGGGCGCTTTGTATCGAGTCTCGTTCTGCTTCATGGGTTATGGCCGTCGCCCCTCCGACGATGCGGCGTCCGCTGAGTTGCCGAGGTCGTTACGACGCGCCGACCGGCGCGGCTGTGGAACCGCTCACGTCGGGACGCCCAGCCGCGGCAGTAGCCACGTCTGCACGAGCGTCCAGACCACGAGCACGACGATCACGCCAATCCAGCCATCCATGCTCGATCCCCCTCTGAACCCCTACACCGCCGCTGGCACCCGCAACCCGTCGTCGCCAGTCGCCACAATACATAGGAGCCTCGTGAGCCCGCAAAGGGTTCGCCCGCCGCGCAACAGGGCGTGACAAATTCATGCACGGATCAGCACTACGACAGACCTGGACTGCAGGACGCAGGCCTGATCGCGGAGTGGGATCTCGTGCCCTGCGTCGCAGAAGTCCTCCGGGCTGCTCAGGCTGGTATCGACCACCTTCTTCCAATCACCTGCCGCGCCTTCTTGAACGGTGAAAGTGAGCGGCTCCCAGTATGCGTTGATCATGACGTAGAGATCCCGGTCTCCTTGTGAGGCGCCCCGAAGGCAGAAGGCGAGACTGTGAGACTGGTTCGTCGCATCCACCTCACGGCCGACGCCGTACCAACGGACGTCGTCGCGCCAGAAGCGGCTTCGTCCCAGCGTCGGATGCGCCTTGCGAAACGCGATCGCGGACTTGAAGAAACGAAATACGTCGGCATTCTGCTGGAGGCGGGCCCAGTCGATCCAGCTGGTCGGGTTGTCCTGGTTGTATGGGTTGCTGTTGCCGCCCTGTGTCTGCATGAACTCGTCGCCGGCTCTGAACATGGGCGTCCCGTTCGACAGGAACAGGAGGCAACAGAGATTCTTCACCTGGCGCTTGCGTAGCGCCACGACGTCGGGCGGCACCCTCTCGTCGCCTTCCCATCCGCAGTTCCAACTGTAGTTCTCGGCCGGCCCGTCCGTGTTGCCGTGGCCGTTGGCCCAGTTACGCTTCTCGTTGTACGACACCAGGTCGTACAGCGTGAATCCATCGTGAGAGTTGATGTAGTTGACGCTTTGAAAGGGGCGATAGGCGTGCGCGCGGTCGTCCGGAAACAGATCGTCGCTGCCGTACAGACGGGACATCAGGGTGCCCACCAGGCCGGGGTCGCCGCGGACGAACCGACGGAGGTCATCACGGAACCGGCCGTTCCACTGGAGCCAGAGAATGCCCGGAAAGCTTCGACCGAGCTGATAGATGCCGGCCGCATCCCACGGCTCGGCAATCAGACGTATCCCGGCCAAACCGGCATCAGCGGTGATATCAGCGAGCAGAAGTGGATCCAACAGGTTGATCGAACCGTCGGCGTTTCGCGTGAAGATTGATGCCAGATCGAATCGGAAACCGTCGACGTGCAGGTCGTTCGTCCAGTACCGCAGGCTATCGAGCACCATCTTGCGAACGAGCCGGTGCGAACAGTTCAAGGTGTTGCCGGTGCCGGAATAGTTCGCGTACGGTGCGCCAGGCACGCTCGACATCATGTAGTAGGTATCGTGGTCGATACCTTTGAAGCTGTAGGTGGGCCCATGCTGATCGCCTTCCGCCGTGTGGTTGTAGACAACGTCCAGGATGACCTCGATGTCAGCCTGGTGGAGGGCGCGGACCAGCTCGGCGAACTCGGCGCGCTGGCCGCAGGCCGTCGCAGAACTCGCATACCCATGATGCGGCGCAAAGAAGTTCAAGGGCATGTAGCCCCAGTGGCTTCCCTCGCCAGGGTCCTGCTGAAAGATCGGCATCAGTTCAACGGCAGTGATCCCGAGGTCCTTGAGATAGGGAATCTTGTCGATGACACCCCCGAACTGGCCTCGCGCCGTGTCGCGCACTCCCGAGTTCGGGTTCTGGGTGAACCCACGGACGTGCAACTCATAGATGACCGTGGCGGCCTCGTGTCGAACGCGCCGATCGCCCTGCCAGTCGAGCGTCCGTTCGCACGCGCGGAGCGATGCGAGAGGGGCGCGGCCCGCGTTGTCCCCTGGTTGCATGGCGGCCGCCCGGTCAAACGTGGGCGGGAAGAACACGGCGGTGGCGTACGGATCCAGCAGGAGCTTCTGCGGATCGAAGCGATCCTGAGACATCCCCGCTGGCGGTGCCGGCCCTCGAACGCGATAGGCGTAGAACAGGGCGCCGCCGGCCGCGCTCTTCGGGACGCGACAATGCCAGATCGGACCTGACTTGTTCTTCAGGTAGTCGAACTGATACTCGTACACTGACACGGCAACATCATCGCCGTACAGGAGAAGCGTGACGGCTTCGGCACGCTTGGAGTACAGCGCAAAATTGTAGGCAAGCTCCGTGGCTACCCACGACACGCCGAGCGGAGCCGGCGACCCTTCAACGGAGGCCCACCGGGCCGCTGCCTTTCCTTGCGTCATCTTCGCGGTCACGAGTCGAATCCCGCCTTCCCCTGCGCCGTAATCGCAGCGCACTCATCTGCTCCGGACAGTAGCACAGCCCCGACCGCCGTTCTTCAGTTCCGTCAGGGTCTCCGGGCCACGCTGCGCGACGGCGCCGCTGGTGAATCCTTTTCGCCCGGATGCGCTCTCACGTAGCAGGTGGGGTGTCACCACCGAACGGCCGCCTGCGGCTCCCTGGTCGCATTCGCGGTCATCTCTGGCGCGTGCCGGCGGCGATGGCTCGATGTCAATCGGTCGGTTCGCTGTCGAACAACTGGCGCCGTAGCCACCGTTGGAGGGGACGAGCGTGATGAGATGGTGGTGGACCTTGGGCGTGCTCGTGTTCTTCACGGCGCCGCCCGCAGAGGCACAAGCCCCGATGTCCGTCGTCGACGCGAC
>Ga0073904_10000196_pt1 | contig 40755 bp, 42 predicted proteins | sample KloWWTrecipitate_FD_66668 | JGI IMG/M metagenome (GOLD analysis project Ga0073904, IMG submission 66668) | Active sludge microbial communities from Klosterneuburg, Austria, studying microevolution and ecology of nitrifiers - Klosterneuburg... | ecosystem: Engineered > WWTP > Aerobic digester >... | reverse complement strand
TGCAAAACGGCGCCAAGTTGTTCGTCAATTACTGTCTGAACTGCCACTCGGCAGCATTCATGCGCTACAACCGCCTGACCGATATCGGTCTCACGGTCGAGCAGATCAAGGACAACCTGCTGTTCACGACGGAAAAGGTTGGCGACAACATGGTTGCGGCCATCGATCCGAAGGAGGCCAAGCAGTGGTTCGGCGCCAATCCGCCAGACCTGACCGTGATCGCACGCTCACGTGCCGCCGCCGGCCAGGGCAGTGGCGCGGATTACCTGTACACCTATCTGCGCACCTATTACCCGGACGCCACCAAGCCGACCGGCTGGAACAACCTGGCGTTTCCGAACGTCGGCATGCCGCATGTGCTGTGGCAGCTGCAGGGCAGCCGGATTCCGGTTTACGAGACCAAGGAAGAGCATGGCCATGAGGTGCATGTGTTCAAGAACTGGCAGCAGGTAACGCCGGGCAGCATGTCCACGCTGGAGTACGACAATGCCGTGGGTGATCTGGTCAGCTATCTGCAATGGATGGGCGAGCCGTCGCAAAACACGCGCAAGCGTGTCGGTGTTGGTGTACTGCTGTTTCTTGCGGTGTTGACCGTGTTCACCTGGCGCTTGAATGCCTCGTACTGGAAAGAAATCAAGTAGGGCTTGAGCCGTCCAGGCCCCTTGCGATCCGAGGGGCTTGCGTTTTCAGAGTGGGTTTGCAAATAGGCATCCCACTCTTTTTAGTTTCGACGCCGACCTGTTTCCAGGGTCAATCGGCGCTGTGACTGTTTTTGATTTTGAGGAGCTCCCGCCATGATGGTGTTGTATTCAGGAACCACCTGCCCTTTTTCCCACCGCTGCCGCTTCGTGCTGTTCGAGAAAGGCATGGACTTCGAGATCCGCGATGTCGATCTCTACAACAAGCCGGAAGACATCAATGTGATGAATCCCTATGGCCAGGTGCCTATCCTGGTCGAGCGCGATCTGATCCTGTATGAGTCGAACATCATCAATGAGTACATTGACGAGCGTTTTCCGCATCCACAGTTGATGCCTGGCGATCCGGTTGACCGCGCCCGCGTGCGCCTGTTTCTGCTCAATTTCGAGAAGGAACTTTTCGTGCATGTCTCGACGCTGGAATCCCGGGCGGCCAAGAGCAACGAAAAGCTGCTTGAAAAAGCACGCTCGCACATCCGCGATCGCCTGACCCAACTCGCGCCGATTTTCCTGAAGAACAAGTACATGCTGGGCGAGGGCTTCTCGATGCTGGACGTCGCCATCGCTCCCTTGTTGTGGCGGCTGGATTTCTACGGCATCGATCTGAGCAAGAACGCGGCACCGCTGTTGAAATACGCGGAGCGCATTTTTTCGCGACCGGCGTATATTGAGGCATTGACACCATCTGAAAAGGTGATGCGCAAGTAAGACGTACACCGCGATTGCCGATGATTGACGCACAAAACTCGAGTTCGACCCGCCCTTACCTGATCCGGGCGTTGTACGAATGGTGCACGGACAACGGCTTGACGCCTTATGTGGCGGTCCAGGTCGACGATACCGTGCAGGTTCCGCGCGAGTATGTCAAAGACGGTGAAATCGTTCTGAATATCAGTTTCGATGCGACCAGTTCACTCAAGCTGGGCAATGACCTGATTGTGTTCAGTGCGCGTTTCGCTGGCAAACCGCGTGAAATCATGATTCCGGTGGATCGCGTGATCGCAATCTATGCGCGGGAGAACGGCCAGGGCATGGCGTTCCCCCGGACTGCGGCTCAGGCACCGAATGTGCCTGGTCCTGAAGCAGCGGATGATGCGCGTGCCAGGGAGGCTCCGCGGACCGCCGACAGCGACGTGCGACTGGTCGATTCGACCGCTGCGCCACCGCCGGCCGATGCTGCCAAAGCGGTGCCCAAAGCCCCGGGTTCTGGCAAACGGCCGAAGCTGACCCGCATCAAATGAACCGGCGCCGGGACGCCAGTTCAGAGCGACCCGGAGCATCTTGTAAAATTCCCCCGTGCCGATTTAGCTCAGTTGGTAGAGCAACCGCCTTGTAAGCGGTAGGTCGTCAGTTCGATTCCGACAATCGGCACCATTTGGACACTGACCGGTCATGCCCGGCGTGTTCGGGATTCTTGCACCTTCAAACGGATGGACGTGACGTCCCAGCCCTTGACGCGCAGATGCGCTTGCAGCGATGGCAGCAGTTGCCGCATTTTGGCTGCGGTGGCATTGTTGTCGAGCAGCAGACACCAAGTGTCGCCTTCGATCGGGCCGGCCTTGACGGCTGGCCGAAGCGGGGCGGGGATCAGGGGCGCAATGGATTGAAGCCGCGCCACCGAGTCGCGGCCGAGTTCCGCCAGCCGTGCCAGCGTCGGCGAGGCTTCGGTTGCTTGCTGCAATGTGACGGAATGTGCGCGGCGATCCATGGCCAAATGATAGACGGGGGTTTGAATGCACTTGATTATCACGGACGCATGGCTGGCCAGGAGTCGTGCGATTCACCTGTCCGGAAGCCGCCTGGTGCTCTCGGCGCTGGTGCTGTCGCTTGTACTGATGGTGGTGGCGGCCGGTCTTTACCACTGGGTTTTTCTCAAGGGCGCGCGTGAACGCTGGCCCATCGTCGGCTCGCTGGTGCGGCTGGTCGTGCAGGATGAGTTCGAGCAACGCGACAAGTTCATGCGCGAGAACCTCGACGTGCTGGCACGGCAACTCGGTGAAATGCAGGCCAAGCTGACGCAACTCGAGTCGCTGGGCGAGCGGGTGTCCGGATTGGCAGGCATCAATGCCGCTGAAATCAAGGCCAAGCCCGGGCGGGGCGGTGCGCTGGTCACCGGGCGGCCATTGTCGATGGATGAATTGCAGGCTACGCTGGCCGACCTCGATCGATTGACGTCCCAGCGTACGGACCTGCTGACGGTGCTGGAGTCGCGGCTGTTTGACCAGAAGATGCGCAATATGATGATTCCGACGCAGAAGCCGGTATTCGACGGCAACCTTGGATCGGATTTTGGCTGGCGAATCGATCCAATTACCGGGCGCTCGGCGCTACATACAGGACTCGACTTCCAGGCAGATGCCGGTACACCCATCCTGGCTGCAGCCGGTGGCGTGGTGGTGGTGCAGGAGTACCACCCTGCCTACGGCAACATGGTCGAAATCGACCATGGCAATGACCTCGTGACCCGTTATGCCCATGCCTCGGCGGTGTTTGTCAAGAAGGGTGATATCGTGCGGCGCGGACAGAAAATCGCGGCCGTGGGCACCACGGGGCGATCGACCGGTGCACATCTGCACTTCGAAGTGCTGGTGCAGGGGGTTCCACAGGACCCGCAGAAGTTCCTTGCCGCCGGCGGCAACCTGGCTGCGCAGCAACTGGCTGCGAACACCGAACGACCTGTCCGTGCAGTAGCAAAAGGGGCGTCTGCGCGCGCAACCAGGGCACGTACCCCGCAAAGGTAAAATCCTGCATCGGATTCTTTACGGGTAACGCCCGCATGTGCGTCAGTTCGGCGGGTGAGACCCCACTTCCATATTCTGTTTGATAAAAGGATTGCGCCTTCCGGCTGGCCGCATCAGGTCATCCGGCGGGACGGGCATTCATGGCAACCAACTTCCTGACCAAAATTTTCGGTAGTCGCAATGACCGCCTTCTCAAGCAATACCGCAGCACGGTCAAGCGCATCAACGCCATGGAGGCTGAACTCGAGGCCTTGAGCGACGACGCCTTGCGTGCCAAGACGCAGGAGTTCAAGGACCGCATTGCGGCGGGAACCGCGTTGGACGACCTGATCGCCGAGGCATTTGCCGTGGTGCGCGAGGGCTCCAAACGCGTCATGAAGATGCGCCATTTCGATGTGCAATTGCTCGGCGGCATGTCGCTGCATTTCGGCAAGATATCGGAGATGGGCACGGGTGAGGGCAAGACTCTCACGGCCACCTTGCCGGTATACCTCAATGCGTTGACGGGCAAGGGCGTGCACGTGGTCACGGTCAATGACTACCTCGCCGGCCGCGACGCCCAGTGGATGGGCAAGCTCTACAACTTCCTGGGCCTGTCGGTCGGCGTCAATCTGCCTCAGATGCCGCGCGAGCAGAAGCAGGCTGCCTACCAGTCGGATATCACCTACGGAACGAACAACGAATACGGCTTCGACTACCTGCGTGACAACATGGTCTACGAGGTGGCAGACAGGGTGCAACGCGGCCTGAATTTTGCCATCGTCGACGAGGTCGACTCGATCCTGATCGACGAGGCACGCACCCCATTGATCATCAGTGGCCAGGCCGAAGACCATACGGCACAGTACCTGGCGATCAACAAGGTGGTGCCGTTCCTGACCAGACAGGAAGGCGAGGCCGACCCGCGTACCGGAGAAGGTGTCATCAAGCCGGGTGACTTCACGGTGGACGAAAAAGGCCGTCAGATCGTGTTGACGGAGGCTGGCCATGAAAACGCCGAACGCATCCTGTACGAAAACGGCATGCTGGCCAAGGGTGCGACCCTGTATGACCCGTCCAACATCACGCTGGTGCACCATCTGTATGCGGCGTTGCGCGCCACCCATCTTTATCACCGTGATCAGCACTATGTGGTGCAGGATGGCGAGATCGTCATCGTCGACGAATTTACCGGTCGCCTGATGTCCGGCCGTCGCTGGAGCGATGGGTTGCACCAGGCCGTGGAGGCCAAGGAAGGCGTGGCGATCCAGGCCGAGAACCAGACGCTGGCCTCGATCACCTTTCAGAACTATTTCCGCCTGTACGCCAAGCTGGCCGGCATGACGGGTACTGCCGACACCGAGGCCTACGAGTTCCAGGAAATCTACGGGCTCGAGACAGTGGTGATTCCGCACAACCGTCCGAGCAAGCGCGATGACCAGCTCGACCGTGTCTACAAGACGACACGTGAGAAGTACGAAGCGGCGATCGCCGATATCCGGGAGTGTTACGAGCGCGGGCAACCGGTGCTGGTAGGCACCACGTCGATCGAGAACTCGGAGATCATCGACCAGTTACTCGAGCGCGAAAAGCTTCCGCACCAGGTGCTCAACGCCAAGCAGCATGCCCGCGAAGCCGACATCGTGGCGCAGGCAGGTCGTCCCAAGATGATCACGATTGCCACCAACATGGCTGGTCGCGGAACCGACATCGTGCTCGGCGGCAACGTGGACAAACTGATTCTTGCCGTTGAAAACGATCCGGCACTCGATGATGCGAGCCGCAAGCAGAAGATTGTTGCCTTGCGCGAGCAGTGGGCGCGAGACCATGAAGCGGTCAAGGCTTCGGGTGGTCTGCGCATCATTGCCACGGAACGTCATGAGTCGCGCCGTATCGACAATCAGCTGCGTGGTCGATCCGGCCGCCAGGGTGATCCGGGCTCGTCACGCTTTTACCTGAGCCTGGATGACGCGCTGATGCGCATTTTTGCCGGCGACCGCGTCCGTGCCATCATGGATCGGCTCAAGATGCCCGATGGCGAGGCCATTGAAGCGGGCATCGTCACGCGCAGCATCGAAAGTGCGCAGCGCAAGGTCGAGGCGCGCAACTTCGACATGCGCAAGCAGTTGCTCGAATACGATGATGTGTCGAACGACCAGCGCAAGGTGATCTACGAGCAGCGCAATGCGATTCTGGACGCCAGCGACCTTTCGGCGCAGATCGCGGCCTTGCGAGAAGGCAGTTTCGCTGACCTGGTGCGCGTGTACGTGCCGGCTGAATCGGTCGAAGAACAATGGGACCTCGATGGTCTCGAGAAGACGCTGGCGCAGGATTGGCAGATCACGCTCAAGCTCAAGGACGAGGTGCAGCAAGCCAGCGCAATCACCGACGACGACTTGCTGGAAAAGGTGCAGTCCGCGGCCAACGAGGCATTCGCCGCCAAGCTGGCACTGGTGGGCAATGAGGGATTTCTGCAGTTCGAACGCATGGTCCTGCTGCAAAGCATCGACACCCATTGGCGTGAACACCTGAGCTCGCTGGACTACCTTCGCCAGGGCATCCACTTGCGCGGATATGCGCAGAAGCAGCCCAAACAGGAATACAAGCGTGAGGCGTTCGAATTGTTTGGGCAACTGCTCGATTCGGTGAAGAACGAGGTGACCAAACTGTTGATGACGGTCCGGATCCAGTCGGGCGAGGAGGCCAGCCAGGCTGCGCAGGAACTGGAGAGTCGTGCCGACAACATCAGCAACGTCACCTATACGGCACCCACCGAAACGGGTGAAGTGGAAACCACGCAGGATGCGGACAGTGTCGCGCGCCGCACCGGTGTCGCTGCCGCTATCGCCGCAGGTGGCGCGGTTCCGCGTGTGGGCCGCAACGAGCCCTGCCCTTGCGGCAGTGGCAAGAAGTACAAACAATGCCACGGCAAACTGTCCTGAAGGTAATCCATGCCTGTCAATCTCACTGCTCCCCAGGCGGCTGATCTGCATCCGGTCGCCGGGCTTCGCATCGGCACGGCCGAGGCCGGCATCCGCAAGGCCCATCGCAAGGACCTGACGGTCGTGTTGATCGAAGCCGGAGCAGGCGTGGGCGCGGTGTTCACGAAAAACCGGTTCTGCGCCGCACCGGTGCAGGTCTGCCGCGAGCATCTGGCCGGCAGTCTGGAAATCCGTGCCCTGTTGATCAACACTGGCAATGCCAATGCCGGTACCGGTGCGCAGGGGCTGGAGCGCTCGCGCAGCAGCAGTGCCGCGCTGGCCGCCAGATTGGGCCTGAGCGCGCAGCAGGTGTTGCCGTTTTCCACGGGCGTCATCATGGAGCCGTTTCCGGTCGAACGGATCGAGGCGGGTCTGCCGGCGGCCATTGCCGATGCGGTGGAGGACAACTGGTTCAATGCTGCGCAGGCGATCATGACCACCGATACGGTGCCCAAGGCCTGCAGTGTCCGGGCACAGGTCGGTGGCGTGGAGATCACCGTCACAGGTATCAGCAAGGGCGCCGGAATGATTCGTCCTAACATGGCCACCATGCTCGGCTTCATGGCCACCGACGCATGCGTGGCGCCGGGCCTGATGCACCAACTCGCGCAGGAACTCGCGGATGCCTCGTTCAACCGCGTCACGGTGGATGGCGATACGTCGACCAACGATTCGTTCGTCGTGATCGCTACCAACAAGGCGGCCAACGCCCGCATCGCGTCGCTCGACAGCGTGGACGGGCAGGCACTCAAGGCAGCGATGCTGCAGGTGGCACGCACGCTGGCACATGCCATTGTGCGTGACGGTGAAGGGGCAACCAAGTTCATCACGATCACCGTTCAGGGTGGACGTGATGCGGCTGAATGCCGGACGGTCGGGTATGCGATTGCGCACTCTCCGCTGGTCAAGACGGCATTTTTTGCCAGTGACCCCAATCTGGGTCGCATACTTGCCGCGGTGGGTTACGCCGGCATCGACGACCTGGATCAGACCGGGATCGAACTGTATCTTGACGATGTGCACGTGGCCACCCGTGGCGGACGCAACCCGTCCTACCAGGAGTCCGACGGGCAACGCGTGATGAAACAGAGCGAAATCGTGGTCCGTGTGGATCTCGGACGCGGCAGCGCGACCGATACCGTCTGGACCTGCGACTTCAGCCACGAGTACGTCACGATCAATGCGGACTACCGCTCCTGATCGCGCAGCATGAAGCCGGGCAGATGCCCGAATGGATGGGTTCGAGGATGGATGACAAATTGCAGCACCTGCTGGTGCGGGCCGAGCAACTGATTACCCGCATTGAAGCGGCGCTTCCGCAAGCCTTGTCGGCACCCGACTGGAATGCCGGGATCGCATTTCGTTATCGCAAGCGCAGCTCCGGCCACGGCGTGCTCGAACCGGTGCGCCATGTGGCCTTGATCGAACTGGCTGATCTGCAGGAAATCGCGGTACAAAAGGAAAAGATTCGACGCAATACCCAGCAATTCGTCGAAGGCCGTGCCGCCAACAACGTGTTGCTGACCGGCGCACGTGGCACCGGTAAATCATCGCTGATCAAGGCTTGCCTGCGTGAGTTTGCGCCCGCCGGCTTGCGTCTGATCGAGGTCGACAAGGCCGATCTGGTAGACCTGCCCGATATCGTCGATGTGGTGTCGGATCGACCGGAGAAGTTCATCGTATTCTGCGATGACCTGAGCTTCGAGGACGGAGAGCCTGGCTACAAGGCGCTCAAGTCGATCCTGGACGGCTCGGTCGCCGAGACCACCGCCAATGTGCTGGTGTATGCGACCAGCAACCGCCGCCATCTGTTGCCCGAATACATGAAGGAGAACCTTACCTACACCCATACCGATGATGGCGAAGTCCATCCCGGCGAGGTGATCGAGGAGAAGATCTCCCTGTCCGAGCGGTTTGGTCTGTGGGTGAGTTTCTACCCGTTCACGCAAGACGAATATCTGACGATCGTGGCGCAATGGCTGCAGTCCTTTGGTGTTGAACCGGACCATATCGCATCGGCGCGTGCGCCTGCGCTGGTCTGGGCGCTGGAGCGCGGGTCGCGCAGCGGGCGTGTGGCGTACCAGTTTGCCCGTGATTTCAGCGGCAGTCGCGGCGTGCTGGCATGAGCCTGTGGTGCGCGCTTGGGGGCTGCAACCCGGCGCGTCTGTGCCGGTCGCGCGCATGACCGGCGAGCCGTTGAAGGCCGATCCCGATCGTCCGCGCGAAGGTGGTTCTGCTCGGCCGCTGGTGGATGTCGCCGTTGGAATCCTGTTGCGGCCTGACGGACATTTTCTGCTCACCAGTCGGCCGCTCGGCAAGGTCTATGCCGGTTACTGGGAGTTCCCCGGTGGCAAGCTCGAGGCCGACGAAGATGTGCTTCAGGCACTTGCGCGCGAACTGCACGAGGAACTCGGGATCACAGTGCAACTTGCTACCCAGTGGCGTGATGAGATCGTCGATTACCCCCATGCGCTGGTGCGCCTGAACTTCTGCAAGGTCACCGATTGGCAGGGCGATCTGCAGATGCGCGAGGGCCAGTCATGCAGCTGGCAGCAATTGCCGGTACAGGTGGGGCCGGTCTTGCCGGGCACCGTGCCGGTGTTGCGGTGGCTGGCCGATGAGCGGGGCTTTGGCGGCGCAACCCATTGACGGCTCGCTGGCACAGCGGTTGGCGACAGACGACGCGTGCGCCGGTACCAGTGACCGGCAAGTCTGCGGTGGCGCTGTCTGCCCGGCTATTGCAGGAGCTGGTCTGGCGGCTTCAATTCATCGGGCTCTGAATCTGCGGCAAGGCGAAACGATTCGCCGGCCCAGGCGCCGAAGTCCAGGCCCTTGCATCGCGCGCTGCAGAACGGACGGTACGGGTTGGAGGGCGCATAGATGCTGTCCCCGCTGCAGTTGGGGCAACGCACGATCCGGATCCGGATCGACGCATCTGCTTGCGTTTCCGATTCTTCAGGCATGGCTTTGTCGCTTGTTCTGGATCGATCAGGCATCACGAACACAATGTCAATTCGAAGTTGCAATCGTCGCTGGTCGAGTGCAGCCGGTGATCCGGTTCCTGGCGCATGAACCGGATCGACACCATCAGCCGATTGCCGCTGATCTCGGGGATTACACCCAGGCCAGGGTTGATCGACAGGCGCAGCAGCTGGAAGGTCTTGCCTTGGGGAAGATTTTGCTGGAATTGACCGCCGGATGCCACCACCTTCTGGGGCGCGCCTGATTCGCGCAACATCTTCATCAACAGCGAAACGGATTCCGCCATGGGGGCGAGTGTGCTGGCCCAGCGGTGCAGGTCGACCCGGCGCAGATCGCCGCTCCGCTGTTGCCAGGCGTAGTAGGCTGGCAGGTCGAATTCGCAAGTGCCGCCGGGAATGCCGACGCGGCTGCGAATGCTCATCAGCCAGTCGTTCTCCGTCAATATGTGGCCAGCCTTGCCCTGCACGCTGCTCAGGCCGTTGTAGCAGTGGTCGACCTGACCCGTGACCGCGTCGAGCGCACGTTCGGAGATCGCCGGATTGCCGCGGTAACTGTGCAGGATCTGCCGTTGTTTCTCCAGATCCTTGAGCAGGTCGGACTTGAGATCGGCGCGCGCGCCCACGTCCATGACTTCAAAAATCGTGGACAGTGCGTAGTGATGATCGATCGGGTGATCGCGGGCAACCAGTTCTGCCAGGCGCCGAAACAGGTGCTCGATTCGCAGGTAGGTCCGGATGCGCTCGTTGAAGGGATATTCGTAAAGAATCACGCTGGTATTTCCGTTCCGACAATCATAGCCCGAAGCGCCTGGCGATCTGATTCACCTCATCTGCGATCTGTTCTCTCGACGGACCGGCATTGAATATCACGATGTCGGCTGCGCGCAGCCGCTCGGTGCGCGAAACCTGGGCGGAGATGATGCGCTCGATCTCGTCGCGGGCCAGGCCACTGCGCGCCATCACCCGGCTGATCTGGACCTCGACAAGGCAATCCACGACCAGCACCAGATCCACCCGTTGACGCCAGCGCCGGGATTCCACCAGCAGGGGTACGTCGAACACGATGCAGGGCGCGCCGGCATCCAGCGCGTTTTGCTCGCGCAGTGCCGATTCCTGCGCGACCAGGGGATGGACGATCGATTCCAGTGTGGCTCGGGCCGCTGGATCGGAAAAACTGGCCTGGCGCATCCTGGCCCGGTCCAGGGCGCCATCAGCCGTGATGAAGTCTGCGCCGAACGCTGCGGCAATCGGGGCGATGGCAAGGCCGCCTGAAGCGGTTGTCGCCCGCGAGATCGCATCGGCATCGATCACCACAGCGCGATGCTGCGTGAAGAACTCTGCCACCGTGCTTTTTCCACTTCCGATGCCACCGGTCAGGCCGAGTCGCAACATCAGCTCATCGGGCGAGATGCGAGAACGGGAATGCAAACGGGACCAGGCTCTCGAGTCGACCGGGTCCGGCCAGCATCGCCACCATGCCGGCGCCGGCAAGGAAGGGGCCGAAAGGGATCGGAATATCCCGATTGGCGAGTTTGCCCACCAGCAGCAAGCCACCACCCAGAATCGAGCCCACGACAGATGACAACAGGATCAGGGCGACCAGATATTCGGCACCAAACCAGGCGCCCAGGCCCGCGAGCAGCTTGAAGTCGCCGTGCCCCATGCCTTGCTTGCCAGTGAGGCGATGGTGCACCTGGTAGACCGACCAAAGGCTCAGGTAACCAAAAACGGCGCCCCACACCGACGAGGACAACGCAACCGTGGTCAATCCCATGGCAGAGGCAATCAGGCCCAGCCACAGAATGATGTAGTTGAGGTCGTCCGGCAGCAGCTGGGTGTCCAGGTCGATGCAGAACTGGGCGATCAGCAGGCAGGCCAGGGCGGCCCATACCAGGCCAGCTGCAGTGGGCCCGTACATCCGGGCCATGGCCACGAAGAACACGGCCGTGACGATCTCAATGACCGGATACCGGACGCTGATCGAGGTCTTGCACTTGGCACACCGTCCGCGCAGCACGGCAAAACTGAGCACCGGAATATTTTCGTACCATCGGATCTGGTGCTGGCAGCTGGGACAACGGGAGCGGGGACGCGACAGATTGAACGGTTCGACTGCCGGCACGTCCTTGCCGGCCAGTTCCGCGCAGTTTGCAGCCCATTCAAGTTCCATCATCTTCGGCAGACGGTGGATGACGACGTTGAGAAAACTTCCGACGAGCAGGCCCAATACGCCGAACAATGCGACGTCGACGCCCGGGGACACCAGCATCAGACCACGGCTCCCAGCTTGAAGATGGGCAGGTACATCGCCACCACGATGCCGCCGATGATCGTGCCCAGGATCACGATGATGATGGGCTCCATCAGGCTCGATATTCCGGCCACCATGTCGTCGACCTCCGCCTCGTAGAAGTCGGCTGCCTTGCCCAGCATGTGGTCGATCGAACCGGACTCCTCGCCGATGGCGCACATCTGCAGCACCATGGACGGGAAGAGGTTCACATTGGTCATGGCCACCGTCAACGCGGTACCGGTCGACACTTCATGCTGGATCTTGGTCGTGGCGCGTTCGAAAACCGAATTGCCGGAGGCGCCGCCGACCGAGTCCAGCGCCTCCACCAGCGGGACGCCCGCGGCAAACATGGTGGACAGGGTCCGGGTCCAGCGTGCGATACACGATTTCTCGACCAGAACACCGAAGATCGGCAACTTCAACATGACCCGATCCATGACATTCTGCATTTTCTCGTTGCGTTTCCACGATTCCATGAAAAAGTAGACGCCACCGCCAAGTCCGCCAAATATCAAGTACCAGTACTTCACAAAAAATTCACTCATCGCGATGACGATCAGTGTCGGAACGGGCAGTTCACCGCCGAAGTTCGAGAACACCTCCTTGAAAGCCGGAATCACGAAAATCATGATGACGGCTACGACCACGAACGCGACGATCAGCACGGTGATCGGATACATCAGTGCGGACTTGATCTTGGACTTGATGGCCTCGGTCTTTTCCATGTAGACCGCCAGCCGGTCCAGCAACTGGTCCAGAATACCGGCGGACTCCCCGGCTTCGACCAGATTGCAGTACAGGTTGTCGAAGTAGAGCGGATATTTGCGAAACGCAACGCTGAGCGAGGTGCCGGTTTCGACATCGGTTCGGATGTCGCTGAGCAGTTTGGTGACTCTGGGGTTGGGATTGCCACGTCCGACGATGTCGAACGCCTGCAACAAAGGCACACCGGCTTTCATCATCGTGGCCAATTGGCGCGTGAAGATCGCCATGTCCTTGGGCTTGATGGAAGAGCCCCCGCTCATGCGCCGCTTCTTGATCTTGGTGGGTGTGACGCCCTGGCGCCTGAGCGTGGCCTGCACCTGGTTCACGCCAATCGCCCGGGACTCTCCGCGCACCTGCTTGCCGTTGCGGTCCTTGCCCTCCCACTCGAAGACGGTTTCGGTAATGCCCTTGGGCTTCGCAGTTGCCATATGGTCTATGAGTCCCTGTTCTTAGTCGTTGGTTACGGCGAGCACTTCTTCCAGTGAGGTCAGACCCAGTTTGACCTTGCGCAACCCCGATCGCCGCAATGAATCAACCCCTTCCTTGGCGGCCTGCTGCGCGATATCGAGCGCGCTGCCGTCACGCAGGATGATGCGCTGGATTTCCTCGCTGATCGGCATCACCTGGTAAATGCCGACGCGACCCTTGTAACCGCCATTGCACATGGAGCAACCGACAGGACGATACGTGGTCCATGTGCCATCGATTTCGCTTTCCTTGAAACCGGCATCCAGCAAGGCTTTGTTCGGAATGTCTGCATCGGCCTTGCAGTTGGGGCAAAGACGACGGGCCAGCCGCTGCGCCGTGATCAGGATCACGCTTGACGCGATGTTGAACGGCGCAATGCCCATGTTGCGCATACGCGTCAATGTGGTTGGCGCATCGTTGGTGTGCAGGGTCGACAGGACCAGGTGGCCGGTTTGTGCGGCCTTGATGGCGATGTCGGCCGTTTCCAGGTCGCGGATCTCGCCAACCATGATGATGTCCGGGTCCTGGCGCAGGAACGATTTGAGCGCCGCTGCAAAAGTCAGGCCGGCCTTCTCGTTGACATTGACCTGATTGACGCCCGGAAGATTGATCTCGGACGGGTCTTCGGCCGTGGCAATGTTCACACCAGGCTTGTTCAGCAGATTCAGGCAGGTATAGAGGGATACGGTCTTGCCCGAGCCTGTGGGACCTGTGACCAGGATCATGCCGTAAGGGCGGCCAATGGCGTCGAGCAGGCGTTGCTTCTCCACCGGTTCATAACCCAGAGCGTCCACGCCCAGTTTTGCACTGCTGGGGTCGAGAATCCGGATGACGATTTTTTCGCCGAACAGCGTCGGCAGAGTGCTCACACGAAAATCGATGACCTTGTTGGGCCCGATCTTGAGCTTCATCTTGCCATCCTGGGGCACGCGCTTCTCGGAGATATCCATCTTGGATATCACTTTGATCCGCGATGCCAGTTTGTCCTTGATGGCAATTGGCGGTGAGGCAATCTCGCGCAACTCGCCGTCGATCCGGAAACGCACGCGGTAGGTGTGCTCGTAGGGCTCGAAGTGCAGGTCGGACGCGCGCATGCTGAAGGCATCGAGCAGCATCTTGTGCAGGAACTTGACCACCGGAGCGTCGTCGACTTCCGACGTGGTTGCCTGTTCGTTGTCTGACACGCCATCGGCCGCGGCGTCGTCGAACTCGAACTCCCCGCCGATGATCTCCTCCATGGTCTCGGTTGTCGAGGCCGCATTGGTATCGACCAGCTTGAGAAGCTTGTCGTATTCTGCAATGACCCAATCGACCCCGAGTTGGGACGCGAACTTGATTTTCTCGACAGCCTCCTGATCCGAAGGATCCGCCGTTGCCACGGTCAGCCGGTTGTTGCGCTTGCTCAGCACGATGATCCGATAAGCCTGGCAGATCTTGGGGTCCAGCAGGCCCTTGGGCAAGCGGTGCTGGTCTATGGCGTCGAGGTCTACCAATGGCGCGGCGTAGGCCGTCGACATGGTATGGGCCAGGTCGGACGCTGACACGGCGCCCGAGCCGGTGAGCTCGGCGATAAAGCTGGTCTTGCCGGACGACGCCTTGCGATAGATGTCCTCCGCCGACTTTTGTCCGAGTTTGCCCGCAAGAATCAGCGCGCGCCCCAGGCCTGGCAGGGCAATTGAATTGTTTTCGCGATTGGCGGTATCGACTGCGGACATGGACTGAAAATGTACTACGGCGGGTGGCAATCGCCTAATCATCTCCGATTGCCGGATCGATGTAAATCGAAAGCGGCTCCATGCCACTTCCGAGGGGGTCGATTGACAACACTCTCCGTGATGGTCGGGGTGAGAGGATTCGAACCTCAGGCCTCTACGTCCCGCACCAGCACCTGTAGCCCATGAAGAACCGACGTGAGGGCGTCACTCCCATATCGATTGACAGCTTAGCATAACAAGCTTGTGCCGAAAATCCAGCGATTTGCATGGCTCGCACCCGCCAATGCAGCTCGGTAGCTTGCCGTCCCGGCGCGTCGGTTCGACAACCAGGTTCTGCCACACGACGCCAAATCCCGGGGTCGTGCGCAAAGGGGCATGGCCATTACACGCTGGTTCCGGATGCCGGAACTGGTGTCGGGATGCGTTGTCCCAAATTGATCGAGCGCAAAGAATCAAGCCCATCACTCCACGGCGCAAAAGCAGATGTCTGTAGCGCCTGGAACCCACGGATCCTGGCATGTCGCCGGTGTCTTCTTTCACCTTGATTCTGACTCGATATGACCTATTCACTGCGTGTTCCCGATTTTCAGGTGGCGGGCGATTCCGACACCACTGTATTCCTGCTGCACGGCGCCTACGGTTCCAAGGACTATTTCCGCCCCGAGATTGAGACGCTGGTGCGTGCCGGTCTGCGCGTGGTCGCCTGGGACGCCCCGGGCTATGGCCTGAGCGCGTTGCCGGATCAGGGCCTGAGCATCGAAGGCCTGGCCGAGGCGGCAGCACGCCTGATCGAACGCATGGGTAGCCGCACCAACGTCGTGCTGGGACACAGCATGGGCGGTATCGTCGCTCCTGCAGTGACGCTGCTGCTGCCCGACACAGTCCATGGCCTGGTGGTTTCCGCTACCGTGGCTTCGTTCTCGCAGAAAAGCGAAGCCGACAAGAAAAACTTCCTGGCCGAGCGGGTAGAACCTTTGAAGCAGGGCAAGTCGTTCCGCGAAACCGCCGGCGCAGTCATCGACTCGATGTTCGCGCCGGGCTCGGGCGGCCCGCTGGTGGAACTGGTGCGCGAAGTGGCGCTTGGCACGACCAAGGAAACCTTCATTGCGGCCATCAGCGCGATCGTCAATTACGAAGGTGTGCAGACCCTGCGCAGCGTCAAGGTGCCGACCCTGTTGCTGGCCGGCCAACACGACAAGGTCGGCCGACCGGACGGCATGCAAAACATCAAGACGGCGTTCATCCCGCATGCACAGTTCCATGTGTTGCCGAACTCCGGCCATTATGGATTTGCCGAAGAGCCCGAATTGTTCAACCAGCATCTGCTGGCGTTTATCCGCCAGCAAGTTCTTTAAGGAGTCCGATCATGTCCTTCTGTTTCTCTCGAGTACGCGCATCCATTGCAAGGTCGAGCGCGCGGCTTTTGCTGGTTTTGGCGACAGGCCTGTGCGTGTCCGCTGCCCACGCACAGTGGCCTGACAAACCCATCAAGTTGATCGTGCCTTATCCAGCCGGCGGGCTGACCGACATCGTGACGCGTGTGCTGGCCGATGAAGTCGGCCGGAACCTGGGTACGACGATGGTCGTCGAGAACAAGGCCGGCGCGGGTGGACAGATCGGCCTGGACATGATGTTGCGCTCTCCCAAGGATGGCTACACCATCGCGCTGGTTGTGCCTGCCACGATGATTACCTTGCCGCTGACCAACCCCAATTTCAAGATCAAGCCGTCCGAGCAATTCGCGCCGATCACGATTGCGGTCGACACCTTCCTGACACTGGTGGTGGACAGCAAGCTCGGGATCCAAACGCTGCCGGAATTCATCGCCTACGCCCGCAAGAATCCCGGCAAGATCAACTACGGCACGCCAGGCGTGGGAACCAGCTACCATTTCAACAACGCCCTGATGGCACGCAAGCTGGGCATCGACACGGTGCACGTTCCTTACCAGGGCGAGGTCAAGATACTGACCGACATCGCCGGTGGGCAGCTGCAATACGCGCTGGTCACCAACACGGCCAAGTCCTTCATCGACGGTGGCCATGTCAAGGCGCTGGCCGTCACATCTGAAAAGCGTGTTGTGAGCATGCCCAATACGCCGACCTTCAAGGAGGCCGGTTCGGACTTCACGTCGGACGGATGGGTCGGTTATGTCGCGGCAGCCGGGACGCCAAAACCGATCATGGACAAGCTCGGCGCTGCGTTCGTGCGCGCGTTGAAAGCACCTGCGATCCGTCAGAAGCTGACCGACATGGGTTACGTCGTATCCGGCAACGGGCCCGAGGAGTTCGACAGGATTGTCCGAGACAGCACCCGGCAATATTCGGAGCTGCTTCAGTCGGGTGCGATCAAGCTCGACTGACATCCCTTCATAACCCCAACCAGGAAATTCGAGCATGCAAAATGTCCTTCGCACCTACCAGTCCACATTGGCGCCCGACAACGCGCATCCGTTCCTGCATGGCCCGTTCACCCCGGCCATGGACGAGTACGAGGCCGACACAGACAGCATGCAGGTCTTCGGAGAAATACCGAAAGACCTGGCCGGCATGTATGTGCGCAACACGCACAACCAGGTTCATGAGTCGATCGGCATCTACCATCCGTTCGACGGCGACGGCATGCTGCATGCGATGCGTTTCGAAGACGGCAAGGCGGTGTATCGCAACCGTTTCGTGCAGACCACCGGCTTTCTTGCCGAGCAGGCTGCAGGGAGGTCCCTGTGGCCTGGCATGATGGCGCCGCAATTGCAGGCCCGGCGCGGCTGGGGCTCGATGGGTGCGATGAAGGACAACGCGGGCACTGACGTGAAGATGCACGCGGGCAAGTTGCTGGCGGCCATGTCGCAAGGCAGCGAGCCCTGGCGGTTGGACCCGGTGACGCTGGAAACGCTGGGGCCGGATCAGGACTGGGCACGTTTTGTCCCGGACGGCGTGGCTTCGCACTACAAGATCGACAACGCCACCGGCGAGATGATGTTCTTCAACTATCCCGAGAAGCCGCCGTACATGAATTATGGGGTGATCGATCGGAACAACCGCCTCGTGCACTACGTGCCGATCGAGTTGCCTGGCGCGCGTTGGCCGCATGACCTGGGTATCACGAAGAACTACACCATCCTGCACGACCTGCCGTTCCATTTCGATAACGAACTGCTGGCCAAGGGCCAACGCAAGATGGTGTTCTACCGTGACAAGCCGGCGCGGTTCGGCATTCTGCCGCGTTACGGCGACTCTGCGTCGGTGCGCTGGTTCGAGGCCACGCCCTGCCATATCCTGCACCTGGCCAATTGCTATGAGGACGGTGACGAGGTGGTGATGGACGGCTGCATCATGCCCGACCCGCACAAACCCAACGTCGGTCAATCCTCCGCCGAGGGCCTGCAGGCGGCGTACGACAAGATGCGCGCGCATCTGGACAAGCACAACAATCCGACACGCATGTACCGCTGGCGCTTCAACCTCAAGACCGGGCAGACGCACGAGGAACTGATCGACGACGAGATCACCGAGTTCCCGATGGTCAGCAACGATTACGTCGGGTTGCCGTACCGCTACAGCTACAACGTCTTGTACGAAAAGGGCGAGTGGTTGTTCCGCGGCCTGAAGCGTTACGACATGCTGACGCGCAACACCCAGAGCCTGGAATATGGAAAGGGGTGTTTTGGCAGTGAGCCGCAGATGGCTCGGCGTGTCGGCGCTACAGGGGAGGATGACGGGTACGTACTGACCTTCGTCAACAACATGACCGAGAACCGTTCTGAATGCTGGGTCATTCCGGCGCAGGATATCGCCAAGGGACCTTTGGCGCGGATCATCCTGCCGCACCGGATCTCCGCAGGAACCCACTCAGCCTGGGTCGAACACGACCGCATGGAGGGCGAGAACCGCGATCCGAGGTATATACCGGCATGACACACACCTTGGTCCTCGTTCCAGGGCTGAACAACACCAGCGCGGTATTCGACGGCGTGGTACGGGCCTTGCCGCCACAGGTGCAGGCGCGCACGGTGGACAATCCGCCACTGGAGACGGTCGAGGCCATCGCGCAGGTGCTGCTGCAGCAGCTGCCCGAGCGATTCTGGCTGGCCGGGTTTTCGTTCGGCGGTTATGTCGCACTGGCTTTGCTGGAGGCAGCGCCAGAGCGGGTGCAAGGCATCGCGATGATCTGCACCGGGCCATACGCCGATCCGGCTGCGGCGCGCCCCAAACGGCTTGCAGCCCTTGAAACTGTGGCCCAGGGGCGCTATTTCGAGATGGTAGAGCAGCAGGCGGCCAATGCATTTCATCCGGACAGCCTGGGCAACAAGGTGCTGATGCAGGCGCGAAGCGCCATGGTCCTCGACTACGGACCCGACAGATACGCTGCGCATGTACGTGCCACGATGGCGCGGCCGGACCGGTCACATCTGCTCGATGGCGGCAAGCCGACGCTGGTGGTGACAGCGTCCCATGACACCGTGATCACACCGACATCCGTTGCAGCTTACGCCGCAGCGATACCGGGCGCGCAGCACCATGTAGTGCAGGGCGCCGGTCATCTGGTGCCGATGGAGAAGCCCGCCGAGTTGGCCCTACTGCTTGCCGAGTGGATGGTGCCCTCGACGGTACGTGCAGCGGCTTAGCCGATGCCCTGCTGATGCCGTGCATGCCGCTGCCCAAGGGCGGCCGTAGTTTCCCGACACTGCCTGCCCCGGTCTTGACCGGATTGCCGCCGGCGCTGGCCGATGCCACACGCACGGTGGCATTGCTGCAGGGCTACATGGCAGGCGCCTGGGGCTTTTGCGATGATCTGCAGCCGCCTGCGGGCTTGGCGATTGTTTCCGTGCGGGGCTGAGGGCCGGCAAGTAGCAACGCAAAGCAGCGCGCTCCCGAGAATCGGATGGGGCAGGAGCGGTGGTTCGACAACCGCGTCTTGGCCATGACTGTTTGAACCTTACCCGGCCCCGAGCCGCTGCATCGCCGGCCGCTTGAGCGCGATCGTCACCGTCTTCTCTTCGGTATAGAAGTGGCGAAAGCCGTTGATGCCCTCGCGTCCGACGCCGGAGTCCTTGTAACCACCAAACGGAAAACGCAGGTCGAGCACCATCGGGGTGTTCATCAGCACCACACCGGCCTCGATGGCATGGGCGGCCCGGTTCACTTGCTGCAGGTCGTTGCTCCAGAGGTAAGACACCAGCCCGTAGTCCGAGTCGTTGGCAACGGCGAGAGCCTGCTCGAAGTCGTCGTAGATCTGGATCGCGGCGAATGGGCCGAAGATTTCCTCGCGGCAGATGCGGGCGTCGTTCGACGGAACCAGTATCGCGGTGGGCTCCAGGTAATAACCCTTGTCCAGAGCGGGCGGGCGGCGCCCCCCACACAACAGTTCGCCGCCTTCGCTTTTCGCTATGTCGACGTAGGACATGACACGCTGGTAGTGCGCCGCGTTCGACAGCGGCCCCACTTCGGTCGTGGGGTCAAGCGGATCCCCGACCCGGATCTTGCGGGCGCGTTCGACAAAACGGCGGATGAAATCGTCCGCGATGCTGCGATGGAGCAGGATGCGTGAGCCGGCAAAACACTGCTGGCCGTTGTTGGTGAAGATCGGCGTCAACGCGCCGTCCAGCGCGTCTTCGATGACGGCCGATTCAGTGATGATGTTGGCTGACTTGCCACCCAGTTCCAGATCGACTCTTTTCAATGCCGGGCTCGCCGCCGCAGCAATGGACCGTCAGGTGGCGGTGCCGCCGGTGAACGACACCACACGCACATGCGGCACGATGACCTTGATGGGTTTGCTCGGAAATGCGGTGTCTTGCGCGAAAGCCGGCGTCAAGACCGTCAAGGCGGCCAGTGTGGCGGCGGCGAATTCGCGCCGGTTGATGGATGGGGTCATTGCCTTGGTCTCCTGGGTCTGGGTCATTGGCAGGTAGGCATTACCTGCGCCGCGTGAATTCTGCGATGGCCTTGACCTGCACCAAAGCAATAGCCACTTCCATTCCGACAGCCGGAACTGGAGAGTCGGCCCGCCGCACGACCCGACTGACCGGCCCGTATACGACTTGCCGGCTCAGGGTTGGTGAATCTGGGGCTCGACCAGCACGCTTTGCGGTGGCGCTCCCAAGGCCAGGCGAATGTCGCTGATCATGCCCACTAGCCGGGGGCCGATCTCGCGCCGGATGCGTTGCAAGGGCAATTGGCTCGCCGGCCCGGCGCAATGGAATGCATACAACATATGGCGCTCAGGCAACTGCAACGGCACGCCGACGCCATTGACATCCCTGCCCCAGGACTTCTGCGTGATGACGAAGCCCTGTCGCTGGTATTCGAGATGTGCCTTTTCAATGTTCAGGCGCAATTGCGGCCATTCGTCCTTGTGACGCTTGTTCAGGCTCTGCAGGATCTGCGCGCGCTCCTTGACCGGTGCGGCGACGATGTAGGCCAGGCCGATGGAGGTAGACGCCAATGGCAGGACCGAGCCGACATCGGTATTGGTGACCAATCTGGCACTGGAAGGCGGGCGTGCCACTTCCAGAAACACGAGACCTGTGCGGTCGCGGGTGCCGAACGATACGGTCAGCTCGAGTTCGCGGCTCAGTGCTTCCATGAATGGGCGCGCCACGCGTTGCAGGCCGACCTCGCGCTGCACCGTGACGCCCATGCCAAGCACCCGAGTGCCCATCTGCAACTTGCGCGACTGCGTGTCCGGCTGCAGGTATCCCAGTGTCACCAGGGTCGTGGTCAGGCGCGAGACGGTGGCCTTGGGCAGACCTGTCAATTTGACGAGTTGCTGATTACCCAGCGATGCGCCGCCGGAGAATGCGGAAAGGATTTCCAGTCCTTTGGCAAGCGACTGGACGAAATCCGGATTGCCTTTTGGCGTGCCACTGTGTTGATCGACGGTGGGGCTGGAACGCATGGCAGGCATGACCTTTTGGCAGCACTATAGATCAACTCCCCGCTGGCACCGGTCGACACATCCGGCGGGCGGGCGGCAGGGTTGCGCTCAACCGCCATGGCGCGCGATCACTCTACCGAGATTCCAGCCTTCTTGATCAGTCCGGCCCAGCGCGTGTATTCGCTGCGGACCAGTGCCGCAAACTGCGGTTGCGACAGCTTGCCGGGCGTGTAGCCAAGTGATGTCATCTTTTCAACATATTCCGGATCGATCGTGATCTTGTGTACGGCAGACTCCAGTGTTTTCACGATCGACGGCGGTGTGTTGCTGGCGACGAAAATGCCGGCCCAGGTTCCGGCTTCGAAGCCGGAAAAGCCCAATTCACCCAGTGTCGGAACCTCCGGCGTGAACTCGGAGCGGGTGGTCCCGGTTACGGCGAGAAGCCGGACCTTGCCAGCCTCGACTTGTGGCTTGAGGGTGACGTAGTCCTGAAATACGGACGCCACCTCACCTGACAGCAACGCCTGAAGGGCGGGCGAACTACCCTTGTACGGCACGTGGATCGTGTCCAGATGGTTGGCCTCGTTCAAGCCGAAGCCAAGCAGGTGTCCTGTCGAACCCGGACCGATGGACGCGTAGCTGAAGTCCCTGGGATTGGCTTTTGCCTGCGCCACATATTCCTTGAGTGACCTGGCCTTGACCTTGGCCGTGCCGACAGCAAACCAGATCTGGGATGCGTTCAAGTCCGCCACTGGTATCAGGTCGGTCAAAGGGTCGTACGGCAGTTTCTTGAACAGGCTTGCTGTTTGAACAATCAGCGGCACATTGAGCAAGATGGTGTAGCCATCCGGTTTCGATTTGGCAACCAGGTCGGTGGCGATGATGGTGCTGGCGCCCGGCTTGTTTTCGACGATGACGGTCTGCTTGAGCTGCTCGGCGAGTTTCTTCGCAACCAGTCGGCCCAGCACGTCGCCACCACCGCCCGGCGAAAACGGAACGATGATCTTGATGGTCTGGCTTGGGTAGTCCTGGGCATGTGCCGGGATTGCGCCAGCGATGGCGGCGAATGCAGTTGCGGCCGCGGCTTGAACAATCCATGTGCGACGGTTGCGGTGGGTCATGACATGTCTCCTGATCGAGGGTTTCGGGCAAGTCCGACATTTCGGCGGACTGGAAACGGGTTTTCCGTTGCATTGATTGGACCCACTGTAATATCGCGTATCAACATTTTTTTGTGAATTATCCCAATGGGTGAGAAATTGGCAGGAACATCCGGTGCGCAAAGCGCGAGCAAGGCGTTGATGCTGCTCAAGCTGGTCGGCAACCACCATCCACAGGGCGTGCGGTTGCGGGACCTGATCACCGAGACAGGACAGGACCGATCCACGGTGCATCGATTGCTGGCCTGCCTGGTGGAAGAAGGCTTCCTCGAACGTGCGGCGCCCTCCAAGTTGTACCGGTTGGGCATGGAGGCGATGCAGTTGGGATTGATGTCCGCAGGGATGGCCCCGGTGGTCGACCGATTCCGTCCGGTGATGCAGCGCGTCGCACGCCAAAGCGGCGACACGGTATTCCTCATCGTGCGAAGTGGTGACCACGCCTTGTGTCTGCATCGGGAAGAAGGACCGTACCCCGTCAAGGCCTTCGTGGTGGAGCCGGGAAGCAGGCGACTGCTTGGTGCCAGCTCGGTCGGCATGAGCATACTGGCCAATCTAACTGATGCAGAGGTTTTGGCAAGTTATGCGCGGCACGAAGCGGAGTATGGCCGATTGCGATTCACTGCCGACAGGCTGATGCGCGCCGTACGCGACGCGCGAAAAAAAGGCTATTCCGAAGCGCAGGATTTCCGCAGCGACGAGACCAACGGCGTGGGTTGCAGCTTCAAGCTGTCGCGTGGCAGCTTCGCTGGCATCAGCATTGCGGCCATCAACTCGCGCATGCCGCCTGAGCGCCGCCGGGAGTTGGGTCAACAACTGGTGCACGAGGTACAGGCGTTTGCCTGGAGCCCGGAAACGGATCGCGAGCCGCCTGAGCGAAAGCCTGCCAGGACCCGATCGGCATGAACTGACGATCGCCAGTGGCGAGGCGGAAATGCGCGTGCTGTCCATACAGCACCGATAGATGAGCTGGATTCGCCTGCTTGCGGGGCCTCATGCTTGCACTGTCGGACCTGCCACTGGCATTCAGTTGACCTTGATTTATCAAAAATCTCGCCATGCAAGATATTTTCTTGATAAATCTTGTCCCTGGATTATGTGTTGAATAAATTCGACAGATTGCATCAACGCGTGGCGCCAATCATTTTTTTGCTCGCGACAGCGCAACTGCCCCGCGCACATGCAGTCGATCAACTTGTGTATCCAAGGAACACCTTATGAACTGCTCTCTCAAGGACGAAGAAAAAATTGCGGCTTTTCGCGAGATGGCTGGCCATTGGCAAAACAAGGACTGGCGCAGATGTGCCGATATGTTCGCATCCAACGGAGTCCTGCATTCGATGATGAAGGACCCGATCGTTGGTCGCGAGTCCTTTCATGAACGCATGTTGCAACTCGCCACGCCCAACAAGTCGGTGAAGCTGCATATCGGCCGCATTGGCGTCATCGATGGTGCTGTGGTGGTGGAGCGTACGGACGAAGTCATCGTCGACGGCGTCAGTCGTTCCGTGCCTGTCGTCGGTATCCTGGAATTCGATGGGCCAATGATCACGGTGTGGCGGGACTATTACGATCGTGGCCAATTGATGTGGGCGCAACACAAGACCGAGCAGGTCACTGCCCGGCCGTTCGTTCCGTCCGGTGAGACGAAAGAGGTACTGCATGGCTAACGCATCCTTGAGAAAGATCGTCTCCTTCTATTGCCGCTTTACGCCCAGCTACAGCAAGATCGGATTTCATGCGCGCCGGCTTCTCTGGCCACGCATGGACGATGATTTCTCTGGCCAGACCTGGCTGGTCACCGGTGGCTCTGAGGGTATCGGCGGCTCGGCCGGACGATCGGCCGTCAACGCAGGCGCGAGCTTGATCGCCGTGGCGCGCGATATTGGCAAGCTCAAGGCATTTTCCGAATCCACCGACCATCCGCGCAATGTTGCAACCGAGGTCGCGGACTTTTCATTGCAGCACGACATCCTGCAACTCGTCGACCGATTGCAGGCGCGCGGCTGCCGAATCGATGTGCTGGTGAACAACGTCGGCATTCAGAAACGCGACCAGGTCATCACCGGGGAGGGCGTCGAGTTTTCTTTCGCCACCAACGTGCTCGGGCACTACCTGCTCACGCGGGAACTGCTCGCGCGCAAAATACTCACCGACAACGCGGTGGTGATAGAAGTGTCGTCGGGTGGCATGTACAACCATGCGATGGTCGTCGAGGATCTCAATATCACCGGCGACGGCTACCTCGGCGTGCGGGCCTACGGATTGGCCAAGCGTGGCCAGGTCATGCTGGCGAGCTACTGGCGGCAGAAATACAAGGACACGGCAAAGTCTTTCTACGCCATGCATCCGGGTTGGACCCGTACGGCCAGCGTGGGTCGTTCGATGCCGCGGTTCGTGGCCATCCTCAAGTCAGTGCTTCGCAAGCACTACCAGGGGGCCGATACCATCGTGTGGCTGGCTGCGACACGGCCGCAACAAGTGGGTGCGGAGTCGATCTGGTTCGACCGCAAGGAGCGGCCGGCGCACATCTATGCGCACACGCCAAAGTCGACCGCCAGTTCTGCCGACGTCGTGACAACGCTCGAGCGCTTTCTGGTGCAGCCTCCGTCGCAATGGCAGTCCGAAAGCGCAAAGGACAACGAGGCTGTCAGCAATCCGGCCAAAGCGGCGGTGCCTGCATGACGAGGCGTGTGCCGGCAATCACTCACCAGCCGATGGGAAGGGGGCTTGCTGGCGCAATTTCCAACAACGGTATTTCCAGTTTGGGCTGCAGAACTGGCGGCGCGGCGATGCAGGTCGGACATCACGCAAGTATTCGGCGGTATCGCGATCGCCCATTTCGGCCGCGGACCGGCTTCCTGCCGATGCAGTTGGCAGCACACGGGGGTGCTTTGCTGGGCCTGACGGGCGGTCTTGCACTGCGTTGGGTGACTGCAACGACAACCCAGAACTCGGGCGCAGGTTGACAACTTGTCGCCGACTCTACCCGCAGCATGCCAGACTCCACGCGAAATCCACCTGCATGCCCCTGACCCAGACCCCACACGCCAACGCATGAAGATCCGGGTGTCGGATTTGTTCTCCATTGCGGATTTCCGCAAGCTGTTGTTCGTCGGCTTCGCATCGTTCGTCGTGCGCTGGATCGAGATGGCTGGCCTTTGCACTGTTTGCCTACCAAGGTCAGTGAGCCTGAAGTCTTGCCAAGCAAGTTCGCACGGCTTCAGTTTTGCTGAAGGTGAACTCCCGCTTCAGGTCATCGGCATTTTTGACGGAGATGCAATAACCGGAACGGATTTTGATGGTGGCCATGAAGCACTCCAGGTTGAGGAGTCTTCTATAGGCAGCAGGCTTATTCGCCGCTTATCGAACGCGGCCAACGTGTTTGATTTGGCACAGTATTCTTGAATCGCCCAAATCTCAGACACTGTTGATTGCGTATGTGTTTGATCTTTGACGATATGTGGTCGGGGTGAGAGGATTCGAACCTCCGGCCTCTACGTCCCGAACGTAGCGCTCTACCAGGCTAAGCTACACCCCGATTCCAGGCACAAAAACCGATTTGATCAGTTGTTGCGCTCCAAAAGTTGCGCTGCCAATTGTATCAAACAAGCGGTGTGCGGCCCCTGCGGCAACTGGCCTGCAGCGGCAATTGCACGCTTTGCTTCCTCGGCCGCAGCATCTCGCGAATAGGTCAGTGCGCCGGTTTCTCGCACTATCTCCACTATCTGTTCCAACAGGTCCACGGCACCCGTCTGGATCGCGCTGGTGATCAGTGCCTTCTGTTGCGCCGTGCCGCGTTGCATGGCACAGATCAACGGCAGTGTCGTCTTGCCTTCGCGCAGATCATCGCCCAGGTTCTTGCCCATCTTGCCGCTGTCCCCGGCATAGTCGAGCACGTCGTCGATGACCTGGAACGCCGTTCCGAGCGCCTGTCCGTAGTCGGCGCAGGCCTGCTCCAGCGAAGGCGAGGCTCCGGCAAGAATGGCGCCGGCCCGTGCGCTGGCCTCGAAGAGTTTGGCGGTCTTGGATCGGATGACATGCAGGTAGCCGGCGCTGTCGAGCGTGGCATCGTGCATATTCATCAACTGCAGGACCTCGCCTTCTGCGATGACATTGGTGGCGTCTGCCAGGACCTCCATGATGCGCATGTCCTTGGCGTCAACCATCATCTGGAAGGCGCGCGAGTACAGAAAGTCTCCGACCAGGACGCTGGCCGGATTGCCGAAGGTCTCGTTGGCCGTGGCGCTGCCGCGCCGCAGGGCTGAACCGTCGACCACGTCGTCATGCAAAAGCGTGGCGGTGTGGATGAATTCGACGACCGCTGCCATGTTGAACCGCTGCGAGCCTTGATAACCCAAGGCGCCACAGGTCAGAAGCAGCAAGGCCGGTCGCAGTCGCTTGCCACCCGCGCCAATGATGTAGTGTGAAACCTGACCAACCAGGGGTACACCGGAGGCGAGCCTGCGCGCGATGACGGCGTCCACTTCCTGCATGTCTGCCGCAATGACGGCCAGACCAGGGGATGTTGGGGGGGAAGAAGCCTGCAAGGACAATAACTCGATCTGTTTGGCGCGATTATAGAAAGATGACCGGGCCTCGCACATGCATGACGAACAAAGCCTTGCCTGATCCATTTCAGGTGTGCTATGCTCTTTGGCTGCGCGGAATTCCGTCCGCGCAGCTATGGAAGAGTCAAGAACGACTTGAAATAAGAGGTCAACATGTACGCGGTCATAAAAACCGGTGGCAAGCAATATCGGGTTGCTGCCGGCGAGAAAATTAAAGTAGAACAGATTGCTGCGGATGTAGGCCAGGAAATCGTCATCGACCAGGTTCTGGCCGTCGGAAACGGCGCTGAAATCAAGGTTGGTACGCCCCTGGTATCCGGCGCAACAGTCACAGCCACGGTGCTGGCACACGGCAAACACGAAAAAGTGACCATCTTCAAGATGCGCCGTCGCAAGCATTATCAAAAACGTCAAGGTCATCGCCAGCAGTTCACCGAACTGCAAATCGGCGCGATTGCAGCCTGACGACCTATTGAAACCGGAAATTCCTGTTTCAGACTGACTGGAGAAGCTAAATGGCACAGAAAAAAGGCGGCGGCTCAACGCGAAACGGGCGCGATTCCAAGCCCAAAATGCTGGGTGTGAAGAAGTTCGGCGGCGAGGCCATCTCTGCTGGTTCGATCATCGTGCGTCAGCGTGGCACCAGGTTCCACCCAGGTACCAACGTCGGCATTGGCAAGGATCACACCTTGTTCGCGCTGGCAGACGGCAAAGTGTCGTTTGCAGTCAAGGGCGCGATGAACAAACAGACGGTGTTCGTCACCACGGCCTGATACGGCCCAGTTCTGGCTCAAAACCCTGCGCCCGGCGCGGGGTTTTTCGTTTATAAGCTCCGATGGAGCAAGCCAGATCGTGCAGCAGGCGGCTTGTCTGCCATGAACGCGCCACCCGCCCTGAACGCCGGCCAGTTGAATCCATTGCCATGAAATTTGTTGACGAAGCCTTTATCGACGTCTCCGCTGGAGACGGTGGGGCGGGCTGCGTCTCGTTCCGGCACGAGAAATACAAGGAGTTCGGCGGTCCCAATGGCGGTGACGGCGGCCGCGGCGGCCATGTTTTCGCTGTCGCTGACGTCGGCCTCAACACGCTGGTGGACTTTCGTTTTGCCCGCCGCCACGATGCCAAGCGTGGCCAGCACGGCATGGGTTCGGACATGTTCGGCGCCGCGGGTGATGACATCACACTGCGAATGCCGGTCGGTACGGTGATCTCTGATGCCGAAACCGGAGAGGTGCTCTACGAACTGCTGACGCCGGGGGAGGTCATCACGATTGCCAAAGGCGGCGATGGTGGTTTCGGCAATATGCGTTTCAAGAGCGCGATCAATCGCGCGCCACGGCAGAAAACGCCGGGCTGGCCAGGCGAGAAAAAGAACCTGAAGCTCGAACTCAAGGTATTGGCCGATGTAGGTCTGCTCGGCATGCCCAATGCCGGCAAGTCGACCTTGATATCCGCGATCTCCAACGCACGACCACGTATCGCAGATTACCCGTTCACGACCTTGCACCCGAACCTGGGGGTCGTCCGGGTAGGGCCATCGCAGAGTTTTGTCGTCGCCGACCTGCCCGGACTGATCGAAGGTGCAGCCGAGGGCGCCGGCCTGGGCCATCTGTTCTTGCGCCATCTCCAGCGTACCCGGTTGCTGCTGCATGTGGTGGACATGGCGCCTTTCGACGACAGCATCGACAACGTGGCGCAGGCCAAGGCCATCGTCAATGAACTGAAGAAATACGACCCGAAGTTGTACCGCAAGCCGCGCTGGCTGGTTCTCAACAAACTGGACATGGTGCCGCAAGAGCAGCGTGCCGAACTGGTTGCCACTTTTGTTCGTCGCATGCGCTTCAAGGGGCCTGTCTTTGAGATTTCGGCGCTGACACGCGAAGGATGCGAAGGCCTGGTGCAGGCGGTCTTCAAGCAGGTCAAGGCCCAGCAGGCACTGGAAACCCTTGTACCGGTGGTGGATCCCAGGTTCCCGACGGGCGACACGCCTGCCACTTGAGTTTCCAATCCCCTTTGTCGGTTCACGCGCGCCGAGCCATGTATTTTCTGAAACGATGAGCAAATTTGTCCCGCCGGCCGTGATGCGTCAGGCCCGACGCATCGTTGTGAAAGTCGGCTCCAGCCTGGTCACCAATGACGGGCGTGGCCTGGACGAGGAGGCAATCGGCGAATGGTGCCGGCAGCTTGCTTTGCTGGTGGCCGACAAACGCGAAGTGATCATGGTGTCCAGCGGCGCAATTGCCGAAGGCATGAAGCGCCTGGGCTGGCGCACCCGACCGCACGAGGTGCATGAGTTGCAGGCAGCGGCGGCGGTCGGGCAGATGGGGCTGGCGCAGATGTACGAGTCCAAGCTTCGTTCGCATGGGCTTGGCAGTGCGCAGGTCTTGTTGACCCACGCCGATCTGGCCGATCGGGAGCGTTACCTCAATGCACGCTCGACGCTGATGACGCTGCTCAAGCTTGGCATCATCCCGGTGATCAACGAGAACGACACCGTTGTCAATGACGAGATCAAATTCGGCGACAACGACACGCTCGGTGCATTGGTTGCGAATCTCGTGGAAGCTGACCTGCTGGTGATCCTCACCGACCAGAAAGGGCTTTACACCGCAGACCCGCGCAAGGATCCAACCGCGCAGTTTGTGCACGAAGCCAAGGCTGGTGATCCCGCGCTCGAGTTGATGGCGGGTGGCGCCGGTTCGAGCCTGGGACGGGGCGGCATGATTACCAAGATCCTGGCCGCGCGCAGGGCGGCTGGTTCGGGCGCATCGACCGTGATTGCCTGGGGCAGGGAGCCCGATGTGCTGCAACGCCTGATTGGCGGCGAGTCGATCGGGACACTTCTGGTGGCGCAAACGCAGAAAACGCAGGCACGCAAGCAGTGGATCGCCGATCACCTGCAACTGCGTGGCGCTGTCACCGTCGACGCCGGGGCAGTCGCCAAGTTGCGTGATGAAGGCAAGAGTCTGCTTCCGATCGGAATGGTCGGTGTGACCGGCGAGTTTTCACGTGGTGACGTGATCGCCGTCAGGGCCCCATCGGGAATCGAGATAGCACGTGGCCTGGCCAATTACTCCAGCTTTGAAGCCAGGTTGATCTGCCGAAAATCGTCGAATGCATTGGAAGGCCTGCTCGGTTACGTAGCCGAGCCGGAGATGGTGCATCGCGACAATCTCGTGGTCACCCGCTGATCGCGACGGCACGCCATACCCGCCTGACCTGGCGCATGCACCCGCGCAGCGTGGCTCCAAGCCGGCAGGACTGCAGTCGTCCCGGCTGAATCGCTACTGCTGCGTCCCGTCGAAACGCGATGACTTGAGTTTGCGGATGATCGATTCCGGCGAACTGGATGTTGCGGCACGGCCATCACAAGCGCCCTGGCGCGCCAGGGCCAGCGCGTGCATCGAGCGCTGATTGCCGTTCAAAGGCAGCCATTGCGCGTCCTCGACCGGGTTCCATTTGCCGTCGCTGCCAAAACGGGCATATGTCTTGACCTCACCCTTGAGGCACCAGATGCCTTGGTACATCGCATTGACGTTGCCGCTTTGCGACACGGCCACCGCGACATAACGAACGATTCCATCCTTGCCAACGCTCAGGCTGTCGGGGTCCACGCCGACCTTGACAGTCACGTAACGCGGCATGTCTATCGGAACCAGACGGTCGGCGCTGAACCTGGCAGGAGGCGGCACCTCCAGCTCTTTCCAGTCGGGATCCAGATCGGCAATCTGCGCCAAGGCATTGCCGGCCAACAAGAAACACATAACCACTGTCAAACTAACGCGCATGGGGTTCCCCGGATACATCGGTCTCTGAATTTGTCTGTGGATCCGGTTCGAAGCTTCCACCCGGCGGCAACTCGAACGATGCACCAGGAGGCGCGTCGGCGTGTCCACCATATTCCTGGTCACGCGCCCGGCTTCCGCTGCGCAGAAAACGATTGCGCACGTCATGCCGGGGCAGGTAACGTGACAGTTCGGTCAAGGCCATCTCGTAGACGCCGCGCTTGAACTCCACGACCATGTCCAGCGGCACCCAATAGTCGTTCCAGCGCCATGCATCGAACTCTGGATGGTCTGTGGCGCGCAGGTTCAGGTTCCAGTCGTAGCCGGTCAATTGCAGCAAGAACCAGATCTGCTTCTGGCCTTTGTAATGGCCTCGCGCGTCGCGTCGAATGTAACGATCAGGCACCTCATAACGCAACCAGTCCCGGGTACGAGCGACGACACAGACATGCTCCGGCTGGAGGCCCACCTCCTCGTGCAGTTCACGGTACATGGCCTGTTCAGGGGTCTCCCCCCGATCAATGCCACCCTGCGGAAACTGCCATGAGTGGGTGCGAATGCGTTTGCCCCAAAATACCTGGTTCCTCTGGTTGAGTAGAACGATGCCGACATTGGGCCGAAATCCGTCCCGGTCAAGCATAATCAAACCCCAATTTTCTAACTGAGACCATTATGCCCCGCAAGCGGTGGGTGGCAAAGGTCCCTGTCCTGTTTCGAACCCCATGAAAGCCTCCCGATTTTTCATTTCCACCCTCAAGGAAGCACCAGCCGATGCAGAGGTCGCCAGCCATAAACTGATGATGCGCTCGGGCATGATCAAGAAGCTCGGGGCCGGGATCTACAGCTACATGCCAATGGGATTGCGGGTCATCCGCAAGGTCGAGGCCATCGTGCGCGAAGAAATGAACCGGGCCGGGGCCGTCGAGTTGTCGATGCCGGTGGTGCAGCCGGCCGAGTTCTGGCAAGAGACCGGTCGCTTCACCAAGATGGGCCCCGAATTGCTGCGCATACAGGATCGCCATGCGCGTGACTACGTCGTGCAGCCCACCAGTGAGGAGGTGGTGACCGACATCGTGCGGCAGGACATCCGCAGCTACAAGCAGTTGCCGCGCAACTTCTACCAGATCCAGACCAAGTTCCGCGATGAACGCCGGCCCCGGTTCGGCCTGATGCGCGGGCGCGAGTTCACCATGAAGGATGCCTACAGCTTCGACCAGGATGTCGCCGGAGCCAAGAGCAGCTATCAGACAATGGCCTTGGCGTACCGTCGCATATTCGACCGTTTCGGCCTGCGTTATCGTGCGGTGGCAGCCGACAGCGGCGCGATCGGCGGCGATCTGAGCGAAGAGTTCCAGGTGATTGCCGCGACCGGTGAAGACGCCATCGTCTATTGCCCGGGCAGCGACTATGCCGCCAACATGGAGAAAGCGGAGGCGCTGGCACCGGCGCAACCGCGGCCTGCCCCCGGCCAGACGCTGACCAAGACTGCCACGCCTGGCAAGAGCACCTGTGCCGACGTTGCACAATTCCTGGGTGTTCCATTGCAGCAGACGGTCAAGTCGCTGGTGGTGACGTCGGAAGAAAAAGACGACACCGGAAATGTCACGAAAACCCAGGTATGGTTGCTGATGCTGCGGGGTGATCATGACCTCAACGAGGTCAAGGCCAACAAGATTCCGGGGCTTGAGTCCGGATTCCGGTTCTCGACATTGGAGGAGATCGACGCGCATTTCGGCTGCAAGCCCGGCTACCTGGGCCTGATCAACCTGCGCCTTCCGGTGCGGGTCGTGGCCGACCGCGAGGTTGCCGTCATGCACGACTGGATTTGCGGCGCCAATGAGCCTGACTTTCACTACACGGGCGTCAACTGGGGACGTGACCTGCCTGAGCCGGAGGTGGTAGCCGACATCCGTGATGTGGTTGCCGGTGATCCTTCGCCCGATGGACAGGGCGTACTCGCGATCGAACGTGGAATCGAGGTCGGCCACGTGTTTTACCTTGGCACCAAATACAGCCGCGCGATGAACGCCACATTCCTGGACGCGGCCGGGAAACCGCAATTCCATGAGATGGGTTGTTATGGCATCGGCATCACGCGCCTGCCGGCGGCGGCGATCGAACAGAACCACGACGACCGCGGCATCATCTGGCCCGATGCGCTGGCGCCATTCACCGTGGTTGTCTGCCCCATCGGCGCGGACCGCAGTGCAGAGGTCAAGACGGCGGCCGAGACCCTGTACGCGCAGTTGCTGCAGGCCGGTGTCGATGTGATCCTGGATGACCGCGGTGAGCGGCCGGGTGCGATGTTCGCCGACTGGGAGTTGATCGGCGTGCCCCATCGTGTCACCATTGGTGACCGTGGGCTCAAGGATGGGCAGGTTGAATACCAGCACCGCCGCGAGACGGCAGCGACCAAGGTCGCAGTGCACGAGATCCTGGGTTTCGTGACGTCCAGATTGGGGCAATGAGGGATTTGACAGCCAGCCACACCTACACACATCACAGCAGCGGCGCCGGTGCGGTCACACGCCGCCAATGGCTGGTCTCCATGGTTCCGGCAGGGATCCTGGCGGTCGCTCATGCGCCGGCACAGGCGGGTGGCCAGCTCGAAGAGCCGCTGATCGACTCGGTGCGCACGGCGCTGAGCGCTTCGGTCAACAGCGCCGCGCCGCCGGTCCCCGATTTCACCGATACCGCCTCCCGGATTGCGTATCTGCGCTGGCTCGGTGCCATGAGCACCCGGTTGAGCCGACGCAAGACCGATCTCGAGACCCGCAAGGAGTTTTTGCAGACCGTCTGGTATGAAAGCAAACGGGCTGGACTCGATACGACGCTGGTACTGGGCTTGATCCAGGTGGAAAGCGGCTTTCGCAAGTTTGCGGTGTCGATCGCCGGAGCCCGGGGTTACATGCAGGTCATGCCGTTCTGGACCCGGGTGCTGGCCTCTGGCGATCCGTCGGTGTTGTTCCACATGCAGACCAACCTGCGGTTTGGCTGCGTGATCCTGCGCCACTATCTGGACCGGGAGAACGGCGACCTCTTCATGGCGCTGGGTCGATACAACGGTTCGCGGGGCAAGGACACCTATCCACGCGCCGTCATGGGCGCGAGCCGCCAATGGCAACACACCATCGTCTGAACAAGGACACTGCGCAGATGCTGCGCTACTGCATGAAGCCGATCGCAGACTTGCGACCGGTCGGCCTGGGCAAGTCTGCCACCTGAACCGCGTCGCGATTGTCAAGGCGGGCGTTGCCGAACCCGGTCATCAGGGCCCGGCGCATATCGCGGGGCGACAGTTCGGCCAGGCGGTCCAGCAGGTCCGATGCCGGTTCGGCGACAAAGCGTTCACCCCATCCGTGGTCGGCGCGGATCGCCTGGTACAGGTTGCGCGCAATCTGCCGCGCCGCGTGTTCATCGGGCGCGTCGACCCAAAACACATTCATGCGGTTCAGGATGGGCTCCGGTATCGTGCGTTCGTCGTTGGCGGTGGTGATCCAGATGACCTGGCTGGCATCGATCGCCACTTCGGCAAACTCATCGGTGAAGTTCTGCGCCGTGTCGTGCTCCAGCAGGCTGTACAAGGCGCCCAGCGGATCGTATTGCGCATCGGCACTGGCCTTGTCGATTTCGTCGACGACGATGACCGGATTGGCATATTCGCCGTCGACCAGCGCCTCGAACACCTTGCCGGGCCTGGCGCCTTTCCACTGCGACGATGCGCCTGACAACAGCCATCCGGCCGTCATCGAACTCATCGGCACCAGGCTCATGCCGGTCCCCAGCAGGTCGGCGAGTTTGCGGGCGAAGTGGGTCTTGCCGATACCCGGTGGCCCCAGCAGCAGGATAGGGGTGACCTCGAGGCCGTCGCGGCAGTCCTGCGCCAGCGCGACATGGCGTTTGACATCGTCCAGTACCTCATGAAAATTGGGCAAGGTCGCATACAGATCGCCCATGTCGGGCACACCGGAAGGTTTGACCTGAAAGCGCTGGGGCCCGCGCTCGAGCATGCGCTGGTAGGTGGCACGCAGGGTGTCGTAATCGCGCTCGGCAAGGCCGTCGAGCTTGCGCTGGACCTCATGCGGTTCGAATACCCGGCGCATTTGCGCTACAGGTAACCGGAACGTCGATGGTGGGGACACCGGCTTGTCGAATTCCATGAACGCTTCCTTTCGCAAAGCTGCTGCAAGCATTCAATCACAGGTTTGCTGCGATGCGAAATCGACAAACCTCCATCGGGCTGGATATTGTTGCAAATATGCCGACGGAACTGCGGGGCCGGCGGCGGATGGCATTGCTCCATCCGCTTCATGGGCCGCGACGCCAGGTGTGTCAGCTGCGCTTGGTCAGGACCTGCTGAAGCTCGCCGTTTTCGTACATCTCCATCATGATGTCCGAACCGCCGACAAATTCGCCGTTCACGTACAGCTGGGGAATCGTGGGCCACTGGCTGTAGTCCTTGATGCCGGCGCGGATTTCCTGGTCTTCCAGCACATTCACGGTCTTGAGCTGGCGCGTGTCCACGCCGCAGGCCTTGAGAATCTGGATCGCACGGCCCGAGAAGCCGCACTGCGGAAAACTGGCTGTTCCTTTCATGAACAGCAAGACCTCGTTGGACTTGACCAGTTCGTCGATGCGTTGTTGCGTGTCGCTCATAAATTCCTCCTGGGAGATCAACTGCCCGATTATTTCACCTTCCCGCGGCCGTTGCGGCACAAGACCTGGCTTGTCCGGGGTCTTCGAGGTTGCATTGTCCGCCCGAACAGCGCCAATGACCGCCCAGGTCACGCCGGGCCGAGATGTGTCGGAAACCGGCCGCCTGCAACAGCGCGCTGACATCGGGACCCTGATCGAAGCCATGCTCCAGCAGCAGCCAGCCATCGGGCAGCAGGTGGGCGGCCGCACCGTTCACGATGTGGCGGATGTCATCCAAGCCGTCGGCCCCGGAAACCAAGGCCGTGCCTGGCTCATGTGCGAGGCCGGGCAGGTGCGGGTCGTCCGCCCGAACATAGGGCGGGTTGGACACGATCACGTCATATTGCCCCGTGACCGGTTCGTACCACGAGCCTTCGAGCCATTGCAGCGCCAGTCCGAGCCTTGCTGCGTTCGCACGGGCCAGTTCCAGCGCACCTGCGCTGGCATCGACCGCGTCGACCTGCGTCAGCGGCCGGGCATGCCCAATGGCCAATGCGATGGCACCACTGCCGGTACCAAGATCCAGCAGCCGTATCGGGTCGCCTGTGCAGCGCAATGGCAGCTGATCGATACATGCGAGTGCCCATTCCACCAGGACTTCAGTGTCAGCACGGGGTACCAGAACCCTGGGATCGACCAGCAGGTCCAGTCCAAAAAATTCCTTGTGACCCACGATGTAGGCCAGTGGTTCGCCGCCACGTCGACGCAACACCAGTTGCTCAAAAAGCGCCTGCGTGTCCGGCGCGACCGGGTCGGCATCATGCGCCAGCAACCAGCTGCGCCGCTGGTTCAACTCCGTGGCACGGTTTCCGAGTGCATGCAGCAGCAGCAGGTCGGCATCGAGCCGGTCAAGACCTGCCGAACGGGCTTTCGCCAGGGTGTGGGCGATGCTGGACATGGCTGACTGCGCTCAGGCGCTGGCACCGACTTCCAGCGCGGCAAGCTGCTCGGCCGCCTGCGCCGCCTGCAGTGCCTGGATCACGTCGTCCAGATCACCTTCCATGATGATCAGCAACTTGTAAAGGGTCAGGTTGATACGATGGTCGGTCAGTCGGCCCTGCGGGAAGTTGTAGGTACGAATCCGGTCGCTGCGGTCGCCGCTGCCGATCAGGTTCTTGCGCTCGGCTGCGTCGCGTGCGGCGCGCTCGACCCGGTCTTTCTCCTGGATGCGGGCCGACAACACCTGCAAGGCCTTGGCCTTGTTGCGGTGCTGGCTGCGGTCGTCCTGGCATTCGGCGACGATGCCGGTCGGCAGGTGCGTGATGCGCACGGCCGAATCGGTCTTGTTGATATGCTGGCCGCCGGCGCCGCTGGCGCGGTAGGTATCGATGCGCAGGTCGGCCGGGTTGATCTGCACCGCGACCGATTCATCCGGTTCGGCCAGAACGGCCACGGTACAGGCGCTGGTGTGGATACGCCCCTGGGTTTCGGTGGCCGGCACCCGCTGCACGCGGTGGCCGCCGGACTCGAACTTGAGGTCGCCATAGACATTCTGGCCGACGATGCGCAGCACGATCTCCTTGAATCCGCCCAGCTCGGACTCCGAAGCGCTGATAACCTCGGTCTTCCAGCCGCGGCGCTCGAAGTAGCGCGAATACATGCGAACCAGGTCGCCGGCAAACAGTGCCGACTCGTCGCCACCCGTGCCGGCGCGGATTTCCATGAATGCATTGCGGCAGTCGTCCGGGTCCTTGGGTAGCAACATTCGCTGTAGCTCGGCGGCCAGCCGAACCAGTTCGCCGTTGGCAGCGTCAACCTCTTCCTGCGCCAATGCCATCATGTCGGGATCTTGCGCCGCGCTCTCGCGCATCTCCTGTGCCTGGCCCAGCTCAGTCTCACGGCGCTGATACCGCTCCCACCGGGTCGCAACGGCAGCCACATCCGAGTGTTCCCGCGAGAGTTGCAGAAACTGCTCCATGTCTTTCATGATGTCTTCGCGCGAGAGCAGAAACTCCAGCTCGCCGAGACGGGCCGTATATCGGTCGAGTTGCTGGCGGAAAAAGGCTTTCATGGCGGTGCTTCAGTGGCTTGCCTGGTCGGCGCAGGCGCAAGGGAAAAAAGAGATGTCGAGACCCGCTGTGGGCCGGGTCGGAAGCTGTCCGCGGCGGCGGGCAGCGCGCGGGCGTCGCTAACGTTCCTTGCGCAGGAAGAACTGCTGTACTGCCGAGCCGGCCTGCTTGCGGGCATCGGCGTCACCGGCGCGCAATTCGGCCAATGCGCCATGCAGCATCTTCTGCGTCAAGCCGCGCGACAAGGCTTCGAGTACTGCCTCGACATCCTCGCCCCTGGCCAGTAGCTTGCGAGCGCGAGCGATCTCGCCCTGGCGCCATTCATCGGCCTGGGCATTGAGTTGCTGGATCAGCGGCACGGCATCGCGCTGGTCGATCCAGTGCATGAAACTCTGTACGCCTGCGTCGATGATGACTTCCGCCTGCGCAACCGCCGCCTGCCGATTGGCGCGTCCGGTCTGCACCACTTGGGCCAGATCGTCGACGGTATACAGGTAGACATCCTGGAGTTCCTTGACTTCGGGCTCGATATCGCTGGGAACGGCCAGGTCGACCATGAACATCGGTCGATGCTTGCGGCGCTTGAGCGCCCGCTCGACGGCGCCCAGGCCCACGATCGGCAGTGAGCTTGCGGTGCAACTGATGACCGCATCGAATTCGTGCAGCCGTTCCGGCAGATCGGCCAGCCGCATCACCGCGCCACCAAGCTGGGCAGCGAGTTTCTCACCACGTTCGAGGGTGCGATTGGCGACCGTGATGGACTTGGGTTGGCGCGCCGCAAAATGCGTCGAGCACAACTCGATCATGTCGCCGGCACCGATGAACAGGACCCTGACCTGTGCAAGGTCCTCGAACAACTGGCTGGCAAGGCGCACGGTGGCGGCCGCCATGCTGATGGAATGGGCGCCGATTTCGGTGGAGGAGCGCACTTCCTTGGCCACCGAGAACGAACGCTGGAACATTTGGCTCAGCGTGGTTCCCAGTACGCCGGCCTGCTGTGCCACGCGAACCGCATCCTTGAGCTGGCCCAGGATCTGGGGTTCGCCCAGCACCATGGAGTCCAGTCCACTGGCAACCCGGAATGCATGGCGTGCGGCCATGCCGCCTTCGAGCGTGTAGGAATGGGTTCGCAGTACCGAACTCGACACCCCACCCGCACGGGCCAGCCAGTCGAGCGCCGGTTCGAACTCGGGTTTTTCGCCCGCGCAGTAGATTTCGGTCCGGTTGCAGGTCGAGACTATGGCGGCCTCGGGCGGGCGTGTCAGGGCCAGGCGCAGACCTTGCAAGGTCGGAACGATCTGTTCGCTGGCGAACGCCAGCCGACCACGCAGATCGAGCGGCGCGGTGGTGTGGTTGATGCCAAGTGTCCAGACAGCCATAAGGTCACGTATGCGGCGATTATAAAATTGGTCTTGCCATGGGTGTTTTCAATCTGCTAAACCATTTGATCAATTTTGCGTTGCCGGCCGTTGCCGTCGGTCTGTTATTGCCTTCGTTGATCCGCTTGACCGCCATGGGGAGCAAGGCCAAGGCCGGTTTCTGGTGGCAGGGTCTGGTGAATGTGGTCGCCGGCATTCTGGTGCTTGCGGGGGGCCTGTGGTTCTGGGGCAATGACGGGAAATTGTCGACCTACATGGCCATGGTTGCAGTTTGTGCCACCAGCCAATGGCTGATGCTCGGTGGCTGGAGACGCTGACCGTCAGACGGCCGCAGGCGGCTGTTCATGATCTCGAGGCCATGGCCACGCGGCGCGCTAACGCATCCCGTACGGGTTTGTCGGGCTCCGATATCGAGACCTGGTCGCGACCAGCGGTCTTGGCCAGATAGAGTGCGGCGTCGGCCCTTCTGATCAGGTCTTCCAGCGTCGAGGCCTGTCCCGGCATGATGCCGGCGGCACCCAGACTGGCCGTGACCACGACAGACTGATCGCTGACGGTGATCGCGGGTGCTCCGACAATCGATGCACGCACCCGCTCGGCCAGTTGGCGGGCCTGCGCCAGCGGCGTGTTGGGCAGCAGCATGATGAATTCTTCTCCACCCCAGCGCGCCAGCAGATCGGTTGTGCGCAGCGCCTGGCGGCACCGCTGCGCGACCTGCACCAGGACTTCGTCGCCGCCCAGATGGCCCAAGGCATCGTTGATGCTCTTGAAATGGTCGACATCGAGCACCACCAAGGCCAGCGGCTGCTGATGCCGCAGCGCCAGATCGAGCTCACGCTGGGCCGCAGGCATGAAGTCGCGGCGGTTGCTCAGGCCCGTCAGCGTGTCCAGCATGGCCAGTTCATGCACCTGTTTCCAGGCCTGGTCCAGCGAAATCACCAGAACCACGCAGACGCCCCCACATACGATGGTCAACGGAATCGGTACCAGCAGCGAGATCCAGATGGCGTTGCCCATCCGCTGCGAGCCATTGGCCCAGAGGAAGATCCAGGTCAGACAGAACGAACCCAGCGAACTGGTCAGGCTCATCAGCAGCGTGGCGCGCACGACACCGAGTCTGCTCACCCCGCTGGAAAAGCGCCGCAACAGTGGCAGTGGTGCCGAATCGTCAATGGCATTGGGAACCTGGGCGTTCATGTGCGGTATTGTCGGTGACGGCTTCGCACTTTCAGTGGTTTGCGCCCCACATGTTTGCCAGATAGTGGCTGCGGGATTGATCGCTCAGGCGGGCGAAAAAAGGTCGATCCGGTCGGTGATGATGCCGTCGGTGCCCAGCGTGTTCAGTCGATGTGCGATCCATTCGTCGTTGACCGTGTAGCTAAGGCAGCGCAGGCCGGCGCCGTGGGCGGCCGCGACTGTGTCGGTGTCCCACAGGCTGTAGTGGCAGACGACGGCCACACACGCCAGTTGCCTTGCCGTGTCAAGCCAGTCAGCACGGGCCTTGTCCAGCAGCAATCCGCGTGGCAGTGCGGGAGCCGTCGCTTGTGCGCCCTCCAGCGCCGCGATGTCGAATGAGGTCATCAAAGGCGCGATCGCGGCGTTGGCCCACAGACGCGCAGCATGTCGTGCCACGACTTCGCCGGTATGGCGCTCGATGCCGGG
>Ga0073904_10000191_pt1 | contig 41066 bp, 47 predicted proteins | sample KloWWTrecipitate_FD_66668 | JGI IMG/M metagenome (GOLD analysis project Ga0073904, IMG submission 66668) | Active sludge microbial communities from Klosterneuburg, Austria, studying microevolution and ecology of nitrifiers - Klosterneuburg... | ecosystem: Engineered > WWTP > Aerobic digester >... | reverse complement strand
CGGCGCACCGTGTATTTGTCCCAGTGAATCTCGCTGACCTCGCGATCAGCAAACACCACGGCGTAATGAGTTCCGCCAACCAACTCTACCGTGTAGCCAGCCGGCAACGGGCGATACTGTCCCGGCCATTCGACAGTGCTCATCGTAACTCCAATCTAGTCCTAATGCCCTCGACGTTGACGTGCCTGCGAACGATCCGGCAAATCTTGGTTTTGTTAGCTGCGCGGGCTGCTGCGTAGGCTGCTGCGTAGGCTGCTGCGTAGGCTGCTGCGTAGGCTGCTGCGTTGGTTGCGTAGGCTGCTGCGTTGGCTGCTGCGTTGGCTGCTGCTGCGTAATTGGCCTCGCTCGGATCGGCCAAACAACGCTCCGCAGCCTCAACAGCCAATCTGGGCCGGCCCTCCCCTTCAGGAATCAGGTGTAGCACAGCCCGCGCCGCCTCGCAGGCCAGCGCCCCCCAACTGCCACCCTCTCCGGTTTTTCTAGCCAGCCAAATCAGCCACTCGGGTTCTACGCATTCCGCCCAGGCCTGCTCGAGAGTGCGGTCACCTACCCACTCACGCGCGGATGCGCAGGCACCCAACTCGACTAGTTTTTCTCGAAATGTCATTTTAACCCCTAACTATCGAACCCAAATACTATCCTCAGCCGCGCAGGTGACTGCCCTTTGTATTTCCTAAGTACCTCTAAAATCCGTTTCAAAGCCGAGCGTTCGCGCCGATTCGTTCGTTGCAGAATCTCGTCGGCGTACAGAAACGACCTATCGTGCCAGTTACCGCCGCAGTTACCGCCGGCGAAATACAATTCGCTATCGGCCGACTCGTCGGTTGGCGCGCCGCGTGGGTCGGCGATTGGGTCAAACTCAGCTCCACGAACGCCGGCCAATAGACCGAACAATTCGTAGTCGCGCCCAACGTCGATGACCTCTTGGCCATACCAGCGGCAGAGTCTCTTGTCGTAGACCTCAAGTAATATTCTGCAATCGCATCCCATGTGTAGCCTCCTAATAACCCCGTCGGCGCATATCTCTAACCTGATACTCAAATCCCCTACGGAACTCCTCCATTTGCGCCTCTGCCATGGGCTTCGGGGTGTGCATGTAGTCAATTCGTGACCACTCAAATCCCCAGAAATTGTCATTCCAGGCAACAGTACCTCGGTGTGCCAGCACGTAGCCTGCTATCAACCGGCCGATGATGAAAAAACGAAGCATATCCCATGTTGTCTCCTGTCAGTGGGTGAGGCGGGAATCGAACCCCTTGCGCGCGAGAACGCCAGATTTACAGTCTGGTACCAAGTCCAGTAAGGCGGCTCGCCCGTATATTCAATCAACGTATTCGTCACTCAACACCACAACACCGTCCTCAATTGCCGTCTGCCCGTGCCACCCGTTCTGACGGATGTCCGAGTAAGCGGCAAAGGAACATTCATGCACGCGCCATGTCCTAGGCTTGCCGCACCACTCGTCAGCGTCATTGAGCGCCTCTGAATGAGAGGACCCGACGCCGTAGACTGCCTTGTTTTTGTCACCCTTGGCGATCGCGGCGTAATATTTAGGTCGCGAGGCATTAGTGAACCCGCCGAGCGCGGCATTATTCCTCATTTGGTCGTTGGCTGTGCTGCCAATATAAATGAGCATGATTGTTGACGCGCCACCCCTGCAGGGGAATGACGATTGTACGTAATCAACGCCGAGACTGTTTAGATGCCGCGTTGCTAGCCAGACAAGCCAGTCAAGTTGGTCGTCGTTGTCTGCGTCTATTTGCAGGCAATTGAGTAGGTGATTGTGCACCACAAGCGGGCTATGAATAACTTTAACGATCGATTGAATCACTGAAAGAGCGTCAGGTTGGTTCATGGCGTTGCCTCATGTAGTCTCTTGAGAACTACCAATAGTTTTTCGTCCAGCCCGCCGTAACACATCTGGAGAATCGCCCAGAATGCATACATCTCGGTAACGCCAGACTCCAGTTCCAACAGCCTATCATGGAGAACGGCGTCGTGAGCCGCATCGTAACGGAACAGTTTCCACGACATTGGCTTCGGCCCCAGCTCATTGCGGAGTTGGTTGACGCCATCGCTGTCGATGGTTTTTATGAAGTCATGAAACGCCTGTATCCCCTCCAGGGCCATGCGATAGAGATGCGGCTGCATGGATTCGTACTCAGCAAGCGCAGTGATGTTAAAATCAAGCGCGAGCGCAGTCATGCGGACCATATCATCACTATCTGTCAGGAATTCGCGGTCAGAATCGTCAAGCAGTGAGTTTTTCATATTATTTCCTCAGAACATCAACGCGGATGCCGCCAGTGAAATGCGCATTGCCTGTGTTGCTCCACCTCAAAACATAGCTACTCGGGCCGATACTGGGGCTGTCCATGCCGATGGTCAGCGTCGAGGTGACGATGTGTTCGCACCCTGATTCTGTCGGGCACGTGTAGAATTCATCCGTAATCGTCATAGAGCTGAGTTTCGCGCCAACAAGCTCAACGTCTTTGAAAATGCTCGTGCACCCAAAAGGGACGCGCACCGCAACAACAGCAGAAATGGTTCGGCGAGTGTTTTCAACGAGAAGACAGAAGCCACGCTCGCCCAACATCATTGATTCCACTGCCGACCGTCGAAACGTCACTGACGACAGGAATGGCACTTCGCGTGTTTTGGATATGTACGACGACATTGATGCTCCGTTCGTTGATGTAAATACAAGGAGCATGAATCATGCCGCACGACTGCGCGCCAAACATCAGCCGGTTGCATGGCATACGCATGGGTAGTTCGTGACACATGGGTGCCGAATACCAGACAGTCTATCGACCGGCAGTGGCTCCGGTGCCAAGAAAGACCGGCATGACAAATTGTCAAAACGCCGACCACTCGAGTTGTCATTCGTATGGGGTCAGCCGTACCCACTACCCATTCGGTTAGGTGATTCCAAGTGGTTGCAAAGTAGTGACGCAACCCAACTTGACAGCCTGTTTTGCGCCCGCTAAGAGGGAACCTACGGAGGGTGATAGTACGATACCCTTTCGATTCAAATGACCTCAGTGACGCTTCGGTGCTCTCGTACTCCTCATTTCAGGCCAACGCAATGAGAGCGTAGACGTTCTACGGTCTGTGGAGTTATTGAAAGCTCCTCGTTCGCTCTCGCTCACGAAAACCTTCCAACAGCCTCCACAGCCTCGGCGACTGGGATTGAATGCTTATATAGAACCGAGCAAGCATGTAGGCGAGAGCCGAAATGCGAGACGAAGGTTCCGGGAGCTCGAGGGGCGCGACCCTCGACATATGCCATGGACGCTACCTCTGAAAAGGTTAGGGAGTTCGAGGGGCTTGCTCCTCGATACGGGGCGCGGGGTGTAAAACCCCGGTAGTACGTAGTGGCTGAATTAACGAAAGACTGAGCACATTCATCGAATCAGGAATGCCACAGCGGCGGACTGACGACGAGGATAGAGCGCACCGTCAAAGGACAACGAGCGAGGTAAAAACGACGGAGTAGGACGAGGTATAGTGGTTGTAGGAAAACAGCTATAGGCATGGTAAAGTGCTGAACTGTGGCTCTGACAGAAAATCAAAGAAAGTTTGTTGAGCATTACTGCGGCAATGCTGCCAATGCAGTGATTTCTGCAGGGTACAACGTTAAAAACAGACAGAATGCTGCTGTGGTTGGAAGCGCATTAATGAAGAAGCCTGAAATAATCGAGGCAATCAAAGAGCGTGACCTTAAGCAGCAGATGAGAAGCAACGGTACGGTAAGGGTGCCAGGCACAGGTAAAATCGCCACTCGAGCTGACAGGCAAGAGTGGTGGACGAAAATCATGTATGACGAAGACGTTGAGATGTCGTATCGAATCAAGGCATCAGAGTTGCTTGGTAAGACTGAGGGCGATTTCGTTGAACGCGTTGAGCATTCTGGTGCAGTGCTCACTCTCGAAGCACTTGTGTTGTCAGCAGTACGAAAGGAACCAGATGCGATCGAGGGCCGCTATGAAGAAGTCCCGCAACTCGAAGCCGGCGAAGAAGTCCAACCTTCAAAAGCAATTGAACCCGAAGCCAACAGCGCCTTCACGCCCGAAGAATTTGCTGGCGCGATCAAAAGCAGTTGAGCCGACGTGGTGGTGTCCTGCGTGCGTTGATTTTGTCTGGAACGCAGTATTGGACCCAGCCGACACGTTCCGATGCAATGGATGCTACGCGGCCGTATTGCCGTTTAACGCGCACATCGAGGGCGATTCGATGCTGGACAGCCATCCGCCTCCGTTGCCAGCGTATATCGCCGATGAGGAGCTCAAGAAGGAGCGCGAAATCAAGGAAGCGATTCGCCGATTGGCTCAAATCATTCATTGCCCGCATTGTGAAAAATGAGCACCGCCGTCGAACGCATACGCAAGTGGCATCACGAACCATGGGTATTCGCCCGCGAGGCGCTCGGGATTACGCCCGACGCCTGGCAGGACGAAGTGCTAAAGGCGCTGCCTGACAACCAACGCATAGCTCTGTGTGCATCGAAGGGGCCAGGCAAGTCGGGCCTGCTGGCGATGATTGGCCTCTGGTATCTCTCGACGAGGCCGCATCCGAAGATTGTTGCGACCTCAATTTCTGCGGACAACCTCAGAGACAATCTGTGGTCTGAGTTTGCGAAATGGATGATGCGCTCGAAGTTCTTGAGCCATACATTCAAATGGAGCGCTGAGCGCATATTCGCCAAGGACCATCCCGAGACGTGGTGGATTTCTGCGCGTGCGTGGTCGAAGAGCGCCGACAAAGGACAACAGGCCGACACGCTTGCCGGTATTCATGCTGACAGCGTTCTGTTCTTGCTCGACGAGGCCGGGGGCATTCCTGATTCTGTCGCGGCAACGGCCGAAGCCGGCCTTGCGAATGCATCGAAAGAACATGGGCGCGAGGCCAAGCTGGTAATTGCCGGCAATCCCACGCAATTGAGCGGGCCGCTGTACCGAGCGACGACCTCTGAGCGCGACCTCTGGTGGGTGAAGGAAATCTCGGGAGACCCTGACGACCCGAATCGTGCGCCACGCGTAAGCGTCGACTGGGCTCGGGAGCAGATTCAGAAGTTTGGCAGAGATAACCCGTGGGTGCTGGTCAACGTTTTCGGCAGGTTTCCTCCATCGCAGTCGAATGCGTTGATTGCGTTGCATGATTCGTTGGCTGCATTGAAGCGCGCTGTTGCCGGCGATATGCGCGGCGTGCCAAAAATACTCGGAGTTGATGTCGCAAGGTTTGGCGACGACGAGAGTGCGATTGTTCTGCGTCAAGGTCCCGTGTTGTTTGAGCCGAAAAGGTTCCGAAACCTCTCCTTGATGGAGCTGGTAAGCAAGGTTTCGTACTCCATTGAGGAGTATCGGCCTGACGCGGTGTTCATCGACCAGACCGGCATGGGCGCTGGCGTTGTCGACCGGTTGCGTGAACTGAAATACTCGGTCATTGGCGTTGACTTCGGATCATCGGCAGGTCGCCCTGAGCGGTATGTCAATAAGCGCTGCGAAATGTGGGGCTTGATGGGCGACTGGGTGAAGTCCGCGTCCATCCCGTCGTCATGCGAAGAGCTTGCGCGGCAGATGGCTGAGCCGACGTATACGTTTACGCCCAAAGGACAGCTGTGGCTCGAGAGCAAGAAGGACCTGAAGGCCCGTGGCAAGGATTCTCCAGACATCGCCGACGCCGTCGCACTGACGTTCGCCCAGCCTGTTGGCGCTCCGCAAGTGGTCACTGGCGACCGCAAGGCCGTCAAGGTACAGTATGATTGGAACCCACTGGAGTGAGGTGATTTATGGCCACGGAAGAAGAACTGAAGAAGAAATTCACGGACATGTTCGCCGAGGGGACGCAGGGCGCCACGTACTCATTGTTGAAGCTCAAGGACGACGGAACGGTCGACATGGAGCACATCGAGAACATTATGAAGGAAGGTGGCCCTAAGGCCGCGCAAGTGCTTCGTGAATTCGATTATTGGTACAAGAATGTTGCTGACAATGCCCTGAAGGACAAATCATTCAACAGGTCGATTCTCGAAGACTTCGGTGGCGGAATCGGTCGCCGCAACAACATGATATTTGCGTCAGCTACTGCCCAGCTGAAGAGCGATGAGGCCGCTGGCTTCGGGTTGTGGAAGCCGGGCGCAAGGCAGCCGGATGACCAGGCCGCCTCGGCCGCCCAGGAGGCAGCCGACAAGAAAGTGCTCGAGCAAGACGCCACCGATAAGTTCATTCTCGCGGCCCAGCGCGCTGACATCGTTCGCCCATCGTTCGGCGCCAGCGAGATGTTCTCGAGTCGACAGCCCGAGGGTATGCTCGCACCCGGCCTCGGCGCATATAAACCCAAACGCAACGGCATCCTGAAAGCGCGAGGAATCCTGTGAAACCAGCGGATTACGAGAAGCAATATGCTGACGCTCTGCGTGAGCGACAGAAGTATGAATCGCATTGGAAGGAATTGGCCGAACAGTTTGCGCCGAACCGGCTGCGACTACAGGATGCCGACCGAGACAGCGGCAAAAAGAAGCATCAAAGCATCATCAATTCGTCGACAATCCGGGCGCTGAATGTCCTCGCGTCAGGCATGACGGCCGGAATCACGTCGCCTGCAAGGCTTTGGTACAAGGTCAATTCTCCGCTTCGAGAGCTCAACGAGGCCCCCGGTGTCCGAGAATGGCTGGCTGACGTCGAGGAAATCATCTTTCAAGAGCTCGGTAAGTCCAATGCCTACAATGCTCTGACGACGGCATATATGGATTTGGGCGCATTCGGCAGCGCGGCTGTCTATGAGTACGAAGATGAACAGACAGCATCCGTCAGATTCCGGGTGTTCCCTGTTGGCCAGTGGACCGCGACGTTTGATGCGAACCAGCGGCCGATGGCGTTCTACCAAGAGTTCTCGATGTCTACTGAGCAGCTTGTTACGGAGTTCGGCCGAGACAGGTGTTCGATTGACGTGCAAAACCAGTTTGACGCTGGGCGCAAACAGGAGTGGCATAAGGTTGTTGCATGCGTAAGGCGCACAACCAACGAGGACAACTACAGATTCCCGTTCATCTCGCACTGGTACGAGAGACGCCTGGCGAAGGCTGATGGCGACAAGTTCCTCCGCGAGGACGGATTCGAGGAATTCCCGGTGTTCCTGCCGCGATGGGATGTTGCCGGCGAGGACGTATACGGGACGTCTCCAGGCATGGAAGCACTCGGCGACGCTCGCGCAATGCAGTTGTTTGAGAAGCGCAAAGCCCAGCTCGTTGAACTGCTGGTCGCTCCTCCGATGCAAGGCCCGTCCAACATGATGAATCAGCGGTTCTCGCTCCTCCCTGGCGAGCTGACGTTGGTTGACCAGGTTGGCCAGGGCGGCGGGATTCGCCCGCTGCATGAGGTGAACCCAGCGGCAATTTCGGTAATCAACGAATCCATCCAAAGCAAGGAGCGCCAGATTCAGCAGGCGTTTTATGCTGACCTGTTCCTTTCGCTGTCGCTGTCGTCAGACCGTGCGAAGACGGCGCGCGAGGTCATTGAGCTCCATGAAGAGAAGATGCTGCAGCTCGGGCCAGTTCTCGAGCGACTCGAAACGGAACTCTTGGGACCGTTGATTGAGCGCACGTTCGGCATCCTATGGCGCATGGGCAAAATTCCGCCTCCACCGGAAGACCTGCAAGGCCAGCCTTTGAAGATTGAATACATTTCAATACTTGCTCAGGCTCAGAAGATGATGGGCGTCACGGCTCTGGAGCGGGTGGTTTCGTTTACTGGCGCGATGGCGCAGTATTCTCCGTCCGTGCTCGACAAGGTCAATTTCGATCAAGTGGTCGACGAGTACTCACGGATGATTGGTGTATCGCCAGAGGTCATCAACTCTGACGAGATTGTCGCACAGCAGCGCGCAGCGAGGGCCGAGCAGGCACAGCGACAGGCCCAAATGGAGCAAGCGCAGGTCGCAGCCTCAACCGTGAAAGACCTTGGTGCGGCGAAGCTCGAGGATGACACCGCCCTCGGACGTCTTCTTGGCGGTCTCGGCGGGATTGCGACGGCAGGGCGATGAAGACGCGACGACAGCTGGTCGAAGAGGGAACTGAGCAGCTCGTGGCGGACTTCAGGGCTTTCATGAGCGCCCCGGCCGGCAGACGAATTGCCGCGTGGCTGCTGTTCGACGTTTCTGGCGTAGACCGTTCGTCGTTCGCGAACAACGACAGGCTCACGGCCTACAACGAAGGACAGAGGTTTGTTGGCCTGGCCCTGATGCGGCACCTGAAGAGAATCTCGCCCGGCGACTACCACAAGATGTTGGTCGAACTTGATCATCAGAACGACGTGCTTGAGTCCGCCCAACAGACAGACGAGGACTGACATTTTCGTCATACACCATGACGTTGACGTCGCGTCCCCATGGGTTTAGTATGACCTCCATGTCAGATACTACCCCAGCGCCTCAAGCGATCGAGGCTGTTCAAGTTAAGGCCGAGTCGGTTGATGCTGCCAAGCAGGCGGCGCCCACTCAGGTCGCAGAAGTTCAACCACCCAAAGCAGCGGAGCCCACCGCGGTAAAGGACTCAGTTCCTGCGGAGCCCGAGCCTGCCAAGGCGGTTGAATTTAAATACCCAGAAGGGACGAAGGCCGAAGACTGGTCTGACATTGTTGCCATAGCTGGCGCCCATAAACTTGATGCCGAAGCCACAAACAAGCTCATTGAGTCTCAGTTCAAAGCGCGCACTGCGATGATTTCTAAGGCCTCTGAAGTATGGGAGAAGACAAAGGCCGGGTGGGCGGAACAACTCAAGGCCGACCCTAAGTTCGGCGGCACAGAGTATGACAAGAATGTCGCGCTCGCTCGCAAAGGGTTCCAGAAGTTTGGCAGCGAGGCGTTGCAGAACTTCCTGGCTGAGTCGGGGCTAGACAACCATCCTGAGCTCGTCAAGGCGTTTGCGGCGGTCGGCAAGTACGCCGGAGAGGGCAGTCTAAATATCGGAGTTCGTGCGGGTAATGGCGGCAACGGCCAACCTGACACCAAAGCTGCGTTGCGGGCTATGTATTCGAAATCACCAGAACTTTTCAAGGAGTAAACCGCAATGGCGACTATTGGAAGCACTGTTCCTACGCTTGCAGACCTCGCGCGCAACATGGCGCCTGACCAGTCTGAAGCCCGAGTTGTTGAGATTCTTTCCCAGAACAACGTGGCGTTTGAAGACATGCCGTTTGTTGAAGGTAACCTTCCTACTGGCCACGAAATCACGCTGCGCACTGCGTTGCCGTCGCCGACCTGGCGCCGAATCAACGAAGGCGTCGCTTCGACGAAGAGCACCGAAAATCAATTCACTGAGTCTGCCGGTCTGCTTTCGGCTGTCTCGAAAATCGATAAAGCCCTCGTGAACCGAATGGGCGGCCTCGGCTACAAGGCCAGCCAAGACAAGGCGCATATCGCCGGCATCGCGAATGCCGCTGAGACTGCAATCTTCTATTCGAGCACCAAGACGGATCCAGAGAAAATCATGGGCTTCGCTCCTCGTCTAGATTCGACGACCGGCCTTTGGGGCGGGCAGATTGTTGACTCACAGATTGCGGCCAGCGGTTCTGATCAGTCGTCTGTGTTCCTTGTTGGCTGGGGCGAAGACAAGGTGTACGGCTTCTACCCTAAAGGTTCGCAGGCTGGCGTTAAGGTCAGCGACCATGGCGTCGAAACCGCTCTCGACGGAAGCTCGAACGCGTACGAAGCATACGTGACGTACTTCTCGTTCGAATTTGGAATCTGCGTCGCTGACGCTAGATACCTGGTTCGACTGGCGAACGTCGACACCTCGGCGATTGCTGAAACGGGCAGTCTCTTCGTGCAAGACCTGATGAAGGCTGTTGGCCAGCTGCACCGGACCGACAACTGCAACCCGGTCATGTACATGAATCGCAAGCTGCACACATACCTGATGCTCCAGACCCTCAACGGTACGTTGAACGGCCAGGCGAGCTGGGACAATGTTGGTGGCCGCCGAATCCTCCACTTCCAAGGCATCCCTGTTCGAATCAGCGATGCAATCGTTAACACTGAAGCCATCGTAAGCTAAGGAGAACTGACCATGATTATCGACAAACAAGCGTTGCTTTCTGATGGTCAAGACCTGTCGCAGACTGCAGGCACTTACCTCTCCACAAACTCCTTCGACATGACCACGGCTGGCACAATCCCGGCTATGTTCCAGGCTGTTGGGAACTTCCCTGCTGACCTGGGTCGCTCAATGCGACATCTTGAGCTTGTTGTACAGATTGACGAGACGTTCACGTCGGGCGGCGCTGCCACCCTTCAGGTTCAGCTCATCACTGACAACGACGCTGCCCTGGGTTCGCCAACTGTCATTCAGTCGAGCGACACGGTCGCCCTCGCCACATTGGTTGCCGGTTATCGTTTCCGTATCGCGGTTCCTCCGGGACTTGCGGAACGCTATCTCGGGGTGCAATATGTCATCGGGACCGCGACGACCACCGCAGGCACCTGTTCAGCATTTCTGCTGATGGACGGACAAACCACTGTGGTCTGAGGTAGCACATGACTGACAAGACTGGCGCAGTGGATCCGAAGAAAGAAAAAATCGCGAAGCTCGAGGCGTTGCGAGCTGCAACGAAGCGCGAGGGCGACCACTGCGTCTACGAGGTCACGAAGTCGTTTTACCGCCTGGGCAAGATGTACAATCCCGGCGAGCTGGTCCGGTTGCCGTTTAAGGAGCTGCCATCAATCACCTTCAATGCCGTTGAAGATGTTGTTGCGGCCCCGAAGTTGCGATCGAAAAAGGTATTTGACGAGCAGAAAGAATAGGTGACACATGGCCAGCTCCGAAGTGCAAATCTGCAATTTGGGGCTGGTGCATGCCGGCATCCGACAGACAATCGCGGACCTTTCCGAGGATACGACCGAAGCATTGGTCGCCGAGGCCGCTTTCGACATGTTGAGGGATGCGCTCTTAGAAGAATATCCGTGGCGATTTGCGACCGTCAGAGCGGACCTGTCGTCAATTACTGACGGCGAGCGCGGTGACTGGGAGTACGCGTATTCGGTCCCAGCCGATATGATTCGTGCGCTGTATATCGAACCAGGCAGCCACAACCCGCATTCCAATGACTTAGTTGAATATGAGCTTGAGGGCGATGCCACGCACGGCCGAGTGTTGCTGTGTGATGATGATGCCCCGGTTTTGGTTTACACGCGTCGAGTCACTGAGGTTGCGTGGTTCTCGTCGCAATTCGCTATGGCGCTTTCGTGGCGCCTGGCGTCTACTTTTGTCGCCTCGCTGAAGGCCGACGCACAGGTTGCGCTTGCGTTCGATCGCAAGGCTGAGATGCAGGTGCAGAAGGCGTTTGCGCTTGATTCGTCTCAACGACATCTTGGCCGCGCACCAGATTCTGAATTCATCAACGTGAGGTAACATGTCCTCAATCCGCCAAACTTCGTTTGCGGCCGGCGAGTTGGACCCGAAACTCTGGGGTCGCAACGACCTGAGCATATTCAATCACGGCCTACGACATGCGCTGAACTTCTTCATCACCAAGCAAGGTGCAGCGGTTTCGAGGCCGGGGACGACGTATGTTGGCGATGTGCTCGATGAAACATCTGACCCGGGCCAACCGCCGATAGCCTTGGCTGACAATGTACGCTTAATCCCGTTCCATTACTCTGACACTGCGTCAGCTGTCTTGGAGTTCGGCCCCTATTATGTTCGTTTCTGGCAAAACGGCGAACCGGTAGAGAATCCGCCGGGGACTCATTTGCATCTGCTGACGACCATAAGTAGCGACAATATTTGGAATATCAGATACATGCAGTCGGGCAGCACGATGTGGATTGTCGCTGGCGGGCTGGCCGCACAGTCACTGTATACGTTGACGAGAACCTCGGCGACAGACTGGACATGGGGCGAAGCCCTTCCGGGTTTCTCGTCTCTCGGCACGATTATTGATGTCGACGCTGCAACACGTACGACTGGGTTCATGCTGCGGACCGATGCCGCTATGATCGGCACCACTGATACCAGCCATCCTGATCGTGAATGGGTATGGTGGTATTCGGCAATCCGCCAGGATGCGACGACCGGAGTTATTTACGAAGAGGCCGCGCGCAAGGTTTTGCTTGAGTTTGACTCTACAACCTACCCAGGCGTTCCGGCTGTCACAGTGCGCACCTCCCTGCCTGTATACTCCGACAGGGCGGTAACTCTCAGTCGAACGGCAGAGGCCGGCGCGATCAGCGGGAATCGTGTTATCGCGTGGAATATCTATCGTGGCCGTGGAGACCTCGGCGGGTTTGTTGGCCAGACCAAGACGAGGAATTTTGTCGACGTCGGAGAAACGCCGGACTACTCGAAGCAGCCACCAAAGAGTGATTCCCCGTTCCTTGTTTATAGTAACGCCGGCGCCCTGACGGATGTGGCTATCCCCGCGTCCTTGGGATTTTTTGAGGGCCGGTTCTTCTTCGGAGGCTCAGACCTGACGCCAACCAGGGTTTTTGGCAGCGGAGTCGACAATATCTATGACTTCAATGTCAGACTACTGCAACCGCCCGGAGGGCCGATTCAGTTTGATTTGAACATGCGGCGCTTCGAGAGAATTGAGCACATCGCCTCGCTTGAGCGTCTGTTGATTTTTACTGACTCCTCTGTTTGGTCGATTGCTGGCCATCAAGGCGCTGCGCTGGACGCCAACTCAATCGACGCCAAGGTCGTCGAAGACATCGGCTGCCATGATGTCGCCCCGCTCACTTTTGACGGCGTGGCGATTTACGCTCGTCGCAAGGGCTTCGGCGCGCGAATGGTGGTCCCTGCGCAGTCTCTGAGTGGCTACCAGGGCGTCAGCGTTTCGGATCACGCTCAGCATCTGTTTGGCTACCGCATCGTCGATTGGTGCCACCAAGAAGACCCGTTCGGGCTCATCTGGGCCGTGCGCGAAGATGGTAAATTGCTGTCGGGCACGCTCGACAAGGCGTCGGGTCATGTCGCTTGGTGCGAGCACGAGACAGATGGCATCGTTGAATCGATTTGCTCGGTCCCGGAAGACGAAGAGGACGCGGTTTACATCGTCGTACAACGCACCGTAAACGGAGCGACAGCGAGACATATCGAGCGGATGGCATCGAGGCTTCAATGGCCCGATGACCCGACAATCGACGAGATTTGCTTAGATTCAGTCATTACGTCGACAGCCACACCGTCAGACACCATATCGGGGCTCAGCACGCTGATAGGCGAAGAGGTCTACGCAACCGGCCAGGGTCTCGCTGTCTATGGCCCATTCACCGTTTCTGCCGCCGGGACAATCACGCTTCCAGAAACACCTGACGCGAATGATGGTGCCAATCTGACGATTCATGTCGGCCGCTCGTACTGGTGTGAGATGGAGACGCTCGATGTCGCGCATTCATCAGCCCGATTGCAGCAAAAAGGTGTCACACGTGTGGGGTTCGAGGTCTACGACTCCACGGGCCTCGAGGTCGGCACAAACGAAGATAACCTCGTTCCATGGAGACAGCGACAGGTCTCTGAGTCCTACGGAATCGTTGGCAGCGCCACCGAGCTGGTCTCGGTTGCGGTCAAGGGCACGTATGGGCTCGCGGCACGGGCATTCCTCCGTCAGCCGAACCCAAAACATGTTACGGTCGTAGGGATTACAAGGCTTTTGGAAGGGGGAGGGACATGAACCCGCTATCGATGCTCGGCGGATTTATTACTGGCGTTTTTAACATGTTCGCCATGGGCGAGGAATTCAATCTTAAGATGGACGAGTCGCGCGACAACGAAAAGGCACTGCGGCGGGCGTCGTCCGACTCGATACTTCGTGGGCAATACCAGGGGTTTACGCGTCGTCTCCAGGCCTCGCAACTCGAAGGTCAACAGCACCTCGCATATGCCAGTTCTGGCATATCTGCATCCTCAAAGAGCGCTCAGGCGACAATCATATCGTCGCAAATCATGTCAGAGCTTGACGTGCTCACGATTGAGAACAATGCCGCTCGTGAGGCACTCGGATTCAGGCAGCAAGCCGATCAAGAGGTTGTTAAGCGCGAGCGGGCAGGTAAGCGGCTTGCCAACCAGATGTCGGCCAACTCCATCAAGTCAGTCTTCGGTGGCGCATGAAAGTCCCGGTACTCGACACGCCTTCGGTTGCCGTTCGAGCGGCGCCAACGCAGCTTCGCAATGAGAACCTCGACACAGGTCTCGGCGACATCGGGCAAGCCGTTGGTGGAGCCGTTGCCAACGTCGGCGGGATAGCGTGGAAGGCCAAACTTCAGGCCGATGAGATGGCGGCAGACCAAGCGGCCGTTCAGTATCAGATGGACTCGCTCAGGGCGCTTCATGGCGGTTCAGATGCCGTCAACCAAGACTTCGGGCTCGACCTCACGTCAAAGAGCAAGGACGTTGCGCCAAACGCATTTCTGAGCACAAAGGGGTTGCAGGCTGTTGGTCAGTCGGCGGACGTTTCGGCGTATCTGTCGAAGCGGCAGGCCGAGATTGAAAAATCTCTCCCGAGCAATTCGCAGCGCGAACTTTTCCGGGCAAAGGCCCAGAGCATTTACCAAAACTCGTATAAAACCATCGAGTTGCACGCATCGAGGCAGTTCGCCATGGCCGAAGAGGCCACCGCGAAAGCTCGCGTAGAGACAGCACTCGCGGCGATTGAAAGCGGCTATTCCGACCCAGACATCGTCAAGAGTAACACCGACGTCATTTTTGGTATTGTCCGCAAGGGCGCGTTGTCGCCGGAAGATGCCGCTTCGCGTGTCGCCAAGGCTGACGAAGAAATCAACGGAGCGCGTCTCAGACAATACCTCAAGAGCGGTGATTACGGCGGGGCCGAAGAGCTTTATAACGGCCTGCGCGGTCGTCTCGGCCCAAAAGAAGATTCGTACGGCAAGGCGATCGGCGAGATGAAGCTGTCGCGCGAGAGCGAGATGGCGGCTCGTGCTGCTGTCGAGAGCGCGAGAGACCCTGAGGGCCGCGTTGATGCCGACCGCGTTCGAGTTGCCGTTGACAGGCTTGGCCCCGGCCCGGCGTCAGACGAAGTACGCAAACGCGCAGAAGACCGCCTGGCCGACGAAGAGCGCTCATGGAAGGGCAAGGTCGCCAAGATTCATTCCCGTGCTCTGACGGGGTTTTACGGCGCTGGTGAGTCGCTCGGCGGGATAGATTCTCAAGACAGAGCTTGGCTGATTCAGAACGCTCCCGAAAAATGGGGCGATATCTCCGACCTGCACGCGAAGAAGCTGGCTCGCGGTCGTTCCGAGGTTTCGTTTAGAGAATCAAGGGTTTTGAAGGCGCAACGCGTCCAAAATGCAGGCGCTGAGGAGCAGACGCAGGCATTTATAGAATTCTCTGCGGACATCGCCGAAAACCCTGAGAAATATCGCGGCATGTCGGCTGATGAGTTGCAAAGTGATTGGCGCACACGCCTCGGCGAGAAGCATTACGCGGCCGCCGGGAAGATTTTTGCCAGTACTCAAAAAGAAAAACCTGAGTCCGCGAGCGAGTTCAACGCCTACGTCAAATCTGCGATCGCAAATTCCGACGCGCTCCGAAACAACAAAGAGGCACAAAAGAAATTCACAGGGCTCATGGCCGAGGCACGCCGTCTGAAGATTGAAGCAACAGGCAAGCCGCCGACTATGGATGAGTTTGATGACCTGGCCTCGAGCGTCTGGAAACAAGAGAAAAACTGGTTTGGTATCTCGCGCACCGTACTGAAGAAGGCTGAAGAACTTTCGCCCACAGTCGCGCCTGTTGGCTCACGAGTCGGAGCTGCACCAGTTGGAGGAGTCTCAAGACATGATAGGATTCGTCAGCTCTTGAGGGCAGGCAAATCCAAGCAGGAGATTGCCGCTACCCTCAAAAACGAGGGGCTTTGATGCCGACACTTGACGAAGAGATTGCAGAGATTCAGGCCGAAGACACGGCCGCGCCTGTCGACGATATTGGCGCTGAGATTGAAGCGACAGCGCAGCAGGTTGACGCCGAGGACAACGGACTTTTGAAGTCCTCGTTCGAATCTTCACTCAGCACGAACGCCGATCGTAAATCGAAGGTCTTGGCTTTGGCCCGAGCGACGCGCCTCGATTCAAACGTCGTCGAATCAAACTTCGAACAATTTGATGCGACTTGGCGCGCATCCCAGATGGACCCGGCGAAGTGGAAACGTGACAACCCTGAGCTGTCTCGCATGGTTCTCGACAACCCGCACCTCCGCGAGCTTGTCCCGAACGACAATGAGCTGCACGGGTTGACGAAGGCGATCAAAGCCGTCAGCGCGCTATTCGCTGGCGAGCACGATGCTGAGCGCAAGGTGCGGCTGTCTGATTTCTCCGCAGAAAATCTTGGCAAAGCGTTCGAGGAGTCAAAGGAGCGTATCGCGGCAGCCGTGGCCCCGGTCTCCGGGCCCGGTGTGGAGCAAGCGCTTCCAGGTCCCGAGTTTCTCCCAGATGCCGTTCGCGCGGCATACGGTGAATATACGAGGTCCGACGCAGCACTTAAGCGTAGCCAGCTTGGTGCTGAGATTCTACAGAAGCGGATGCTCGGGCTCGATACGTGGGAGCTTGAAAAACAAGCCAACGACATGGCCCGCGACGAAGTGCCGGTGAAGTGGGCTGGTGACGGTCCACTCATGTCGCTCGGCCGAGATATCGGGCAAACACTTCCATCAATCGTCAGTAGCGTTAAGGCTGGCGGAGTCGGCGCTGCAGTCGGCGGCGTTGTCGGCGCGATTGCTGGGCGCGGTTCCCCTCAGGGCGCGATGGCTGGCGCTCGTCTCGGCGCGATGATCACAGGTCGCGCGATGGCTGCAGCCCAAAGCTTCACTAATGAGGCTGGCGGAGCGTATCTCGATATTCGCAACACAAAGACAGACGATGGCGAATTTGTCTCAGATGAGACTGCCCGCGGCGCTGCGGTGTTGTACGGCCTCGCCGCAACCGGCGTCGAAGTCGCTACACTTCCGATACAACTAAAGGCATTCGGCCCCGTTGGCGAAGCTGCGCTGACCGGCAACCTCAAGGCCAAGCTTCTTGATGTAGCTCAGAACAAGAGCAAGGCCGAGATATTTAGGAACGCAGCGAAGGCGTGGGGCAAATCGGCTGTCGCGGAGTCGACCGAGGAGGTCGTCCAAGAGTCGGCCCAAATCGGTGTCACTCACGCGGCGAAGATGATTGAGGCCGGGAGCTCGCAGCGATTCGATGCAGGGGAGGCAATGACACGAATCGGCGAGGCTGGCGGGACGGCGTTTGTCGGAATAGGCGGGCTCGGCACGCTCAGCGCAGCCGTGAATGTTGGGACGGCGATGGTTGCGTCCAATCGCGCTCGAGCCGCTGGCGAGGTGATTAAATCCGTTGCAAACTTCGACGGCAAAAAATCTCCGACCAACGTCGCAGCGCCGGACATGGTTGCGAACGCAGTCAAACAGGCTGCCGCAACGGGCGGAGTAAACATTGATGCGATGTATCTCGATGTCGCCGCGACCGAGAAGTATTTCCAGGGCCAGGACATCGACCCCGCCGAGGCCGTGCGCTCAACGTTCGGAGAAGAGGCCGCGCGAAACTGGGTAGAGGCGAAGGTCTCTGGCTCTAAGCTCCGAATACCGTTGGACGTTTACCTCGAGAAGTTTGGTGGCTCAGAGGCTGCCAAGGCTTTGGCCGGGGACACTGCTGTTGAGCCGCTCGGCATGACGCCAAACGAAGAGCAAAAGCTCGACCTCGAGAAGGCCGCGCAAGAACTGGCAAAGACGATTGAGTCGGAGCCAATGACGGCGAAGGAAGATGCCTACGTCGGCGTCTTGCGTAAATCACTCAGAGCGCAGAATCAGTATTCGGATTCCGACATCAATGCGATGGTATCGATTCATCGCGCTTTCGTTAGAACCTTGTCAAAACGCACCGGGGTTGATGCGGATGCGTTGTTCCAAGACAAGGCTGTGCTTGTCCGGTCCGCAAGTTCTCCTCTCGAGGTTCGGCTGACGCCCGAGGAATTCCTGACCCAACGGGCCGCCAAGCTGACGCCTGCCGAGCGAGTTGGTGAGGTTTTCACTGACCGCAACACTGGGCTGCCGAACGCCAAAGGGTTTGCGCGGATCAACGACCCAGCTCGTCCGATGTTTGGAACAATCGCCGTTGAAGGCATCGCGTGGCTGAATGACAAAGATTCACACGACAAGGCGGACCTCCTTTACCGGACAGTCGCGCGTGTCGCTCGACCGCTTTCGACAACGATTGCGAAAACGGGCCCGGATTTCGAACTCAAGGTTGCAGATGAAGCCGAACTCAAGAGTGTCGTCGACGCGCTCAATGCCTCGCCGGAGCTAAAGGGGTTTCAGATCACAGGCACAGTCGGAGCGACGCGAGAAGAATCGAAGTCGGCCGGCATCGCCCAGCGCAGCCAGCTCGAAGCCCAAGGGCTGCGATCGCCACGCAAAACTGCACCCATCGCGCTTGCGGGCACAAACGCGGCAGACGTGCAGTTCTCTGAGGAGACTGCGGTTTCGCCCGTTGATGCCTCTCTTGCTGAAGAGCTTTCGGCGTTGTCACCGGCAGACTACGTGAGTGCGGTCTATCGAGACCCGATGGGCGTATGGACGGCCGAAGGATGGAACGCTCTTCCAAGGAAAAGATATGTCGTAGCAATTGACTCAAAGGGCTTGAAGCTGGCGAACGATACGTTCGGCAACGAGGCCGGCGACAGAATCATCGACGGGTTGAAGCTTTTGTCGACCGCACTCGGGGGCCAGTTCTTCGACTTCTCGCATCTGCACGGAGATGAGTTTGCATTCCAGTCGGACAACATCGAAGACGTTGAGATTTTTCTTAAGCTGCTCTACTCAAAGGCCGCAGAAAATCCGATAGAGGCGATTGATCCAGCGACCGGCAAAACGGTTTACATCCGACTACAGTTCAGGCACGGTGTGGGTGAGGGTTCATATGAAGCGGCAGACAAAGACTTCAACCGACGCAAAAAGCTCGAAACCGCAGGAAGCTCAGGCGTCGCAAGCGCCGAACCCTGGTACTCCTCAACCCGAGAACTTATCGCTCGAGGAAGCGGCGAAGAACGGTCCGTTCAACAGCCCGAGATGGATGTTCGACGGGGTGGACGTCCTGGTGCCGGGAGTGAGTTTGGAAGTGCGGCTGAAAGCGATCCGCTCGCATTTGGGCCTGCAACCGGCGAAGAAATAAACAAGACGGCGATTGCCGAAATGAGGGCTTCGGCTCGAGCATGGATTGGTGCTCTCCCGCGCGAAGAGGTCTCGTCCGCATGGGCATGGTACCATTACGCCACTGGCGAAGCGACGCTGAGACCGCCCACGCCAAGCGACAAAATCGTTGGAGGCCTCGCCGGGTTCGGACTCGTTGACCCAGTTGGCGACTTGTCGGCCGACATCGCAGTCGAACGACAGAGCACGCCAGATGCGCTGCGGCTCGATGTCCCGACATCCTCGGACGCGACGACATTCAATCAGACCGATGAGAAGAAGGCCGTGCGCGGCCAACTGAACATCATCAAGCTTGCAACAGGTCGGAAGCTTTACGACATAGCGCTGCATCCGAAAGCAGACAAATCGACGTTCCTGCATGAGTCTGCGCATGTATTCCTCGACATGCTTGGAGATTTTGCCGAAGACCCGCTCGTCGCTCAGACGGTCAAGGCAGACTTCGAGCTCCTGCTGAAAGAGCTTGGCGTCTCCAGCCGCTCGGAGATTACGACCAAAGAGCACGAAATTTTCGCGCAAGGGTTTGAGGCCTACGCTATGCGCGGCGAGTCGCCATCCCCGGCGCTTGTGTCTGCGTTCAAGAGATTCCAGCGATGGCTGCTTAACGTTTACAAGGGAGCTAAATCATTATCATTCAAGCTGTCGCCCGGCCTAACGAGCGTGTTTGATCGGATGCTCGCGACGAGTGAGGAGTTCGAAGCGGTCCGCGAAGCGACTGGTCTGCACAAGGCTGCCTTCAGAAGCCCAGAAGAAGCGGGCATGACGCCAGAGGAGTTCCGTGCGTACTTGGCCGAGTTCGCTGACGGGGAGAGTTTTTCGCGACGTCGCGTAGAGCTGCGGGCCGCGAAAGATCAACTGCGTGAAGCCGAATCATGGTGGAAAGAGGAGCTCGCCAGCCGCAAGAATGAACTCGCTGAGGCATTCGAAAAGATGCCAGTTAACAGAGCCTTGCGCTTTGTTCGGACTGGAGAGATGATTGCTGAGACAGGGGAGGTGATGCTCAGCGGTACAGCTCGGAAACTTGATCGAGACAGCGTCAAAAAAATCCTCGGTCGCGAATCCAAGCTGAAGACGTCTTTGCTTAAATCGGGCGGAGAAGACCCGGCGACCATTGGCTCAATGTTCGGGTTCTCCGACCCCAAGTCATTCCTCGAGGCAATCGAGAAACCACTGCAGAAATCAGCCTGGGTGAATGAGTCTGCAGACGCAGCGATGCGCGAAGCTCGAGGCGACCTGCTCTCGAACATCGAAGCCCTGCGAGCTGAAATCGCAAAAGGCCTTTTTGGTGATCACAACCTCAAATGGCTTCAGCGCGAGGTCGTTGCACTTCAACGCAAAGCAAGACCAAACGAAGTTCCTCAACCAATCCAGCTGCTTAAGCGCGCTGCCGAGATAATCGTTGAGCGCAAGCGACTTGGCGACATCCGTCCTAAATCAGCCTTGGCCGCAGAGCGCTTGGCCGCCAACAGAGCACAGGCTGAGATTCTGAAAGGCAACTTTGCAAAGGCGCTGGCTCACAAGCGCGAACAAATTCTCAATATGTTCATATACCGCGCGATGGCTGACGTCGCCGAGGAACGCGACAGCAACTTCGCTTACGCCAAGAAGTTAACGAAGCTTGACTACCAGAAGCGCTTGGGAACGGCGTCGATTGTTTATCGCGATGCCGTGGCCGTGATTCTTGGCTCGCTTGGTCTCTCCGACGTGAAGCCATTGGAAGTGGTGCCGAACGCAAATGACATCGTCAGGACGTTGCAGAGTCACGCGGCTGAACCCGGGTTCGAGGCCTCGGAGCTTGATTTCCTTCTTCGGCAAGGAACGAAGTGGGAGAACATGACTGTTGCGGAAATGCGAACGGTCAACGCTGCGCTGAGAAACATCTACACGACCGCGCTCTTCGCGACGAAGGTGTCGAAAGAAGAGCAGGCCGCGGAACTTGCTGAGGTTGTTGAGCAATTTGTTTCGGAGGCGCGCACAAACCTAAAGGAATTTAAGCATGTGTCGCCAGGCGTTCGGACGAGGACGCAAGAGGCGAAGGTGGCCTTGTCGCAGCTTGACGGATCGCTTTTGCAGCCCGAGAAGCTCTTTAGGGAGTGGATTGGTAGCGGCGATTTCGAGTCGGCGGCCTTCAAGTATATCGTCCGTCCGTTACAGGAAGCCAAGGCAAAAGAAATCGACATCCTGCAGAAGCATGTCGAACCGATTTTGCGGGCATTCGATGGCGCATCGAAAGAGCTTCGTGCGCTGTGGCAAGAGCCAATCGACGGGGCCAGTATGTTCCCGAGTCACATCCAGCGCCCGGGTCCGCCAATTATGCGGTCAGAGGTATTTTTGATGGCGCTGCACACGGGCACGCCGTCATCTCTTGAGAGGCTCACAAAAGGCAGAGGCATCACAGAGAACCAAGTCGACGCCGCCCTAAGGTTGTTGACTAAGGAGGAGTGGGACATCATTTCGGCCGTTTGGCAGTCGGCACGAGATCTATGGCCGCAGATGAAGGCGCTCGAAGAACGAATGACTGGAGTTGCCCCGCCCGCGCTTACAGAGCGAGTTATTCGCACCCAGTTCGGAGATATCCGGGGCGGATACTTCCCGGCTGTCTACGACACGGCTGGGTCAATCACTGGCTTGCGCCAAGAGGCAACTGACATCGCCAGTATCATGGATCCGTCGTATTCAAGACCTGGTACCGCGCACGGACATCTTAAGGGCCGCGTCGAGGGATTCACCGGGGCTTTGAGCTTTGATGGCGGCATCATCACGCGACACCTCATGCAGGCGGCGCACGATCTCGCATTCCGGGAGCCGCTCACTCAGGCCGCGCGCATCTTGATGCATCCGAGGGTCGTCGACGTAATGCAAGAACGCCTGGGCGAGTCCAAGCAAAAACAAATTCAGCAATGGCTGAAGGATGTTGGCGGAATGCGTGGCGAAGACGGAGTTCGGGCGAACATGTTGGCGCGGATATATAGGGCGCTTCGCGGGAACATCATGGTTTCGGCACTTGGGTTCGCAATACCAAATGCGATCGAGGATCTCTCCAATATCCCTGCCGCTGTTGCGCGCACTCCAATCAAACCCGACTCAATGACAGCAGCTGTTGCGGAGTTTGCAAGAACTGGCCTGAAGTTTACCGATAGGGCCGCAGAAAAAAGCGGAGAGCTTAGGACGCGTAGAGATCGGATTGTACGGGAACTGGTTTCGAAGATGAACGACCTCACTCGATCAAGAGGCAAAGTAGCCAAAGCAATCCAATGGCAGCAAGATCATGGCTTTGTCTTCATGGAGTTCTCCGACAGGATCACGTCTTCGATTGTTTTTTGGGCTGGATATCGACAGAACATCCTCGATGGATTGGACGAGAAAGAGGCTGTGTCGAGAGCTGAGGCATGGGTGCGCGATGTGTTTTCAGGTCAGTCGGCAGTCGACAAGGCGCCAGTCCTGCGAGACAAAACAGTCATCGGGTCAACACTCATTTTCTATGGCTTTTTAAGCAATTATTACAATGGTCTGCGCGCGCTTGGACACTCCATGGTTGGCAAGGAACTGTCGGCCCAGGCGGTCATTGGGGCTCGGCTGGTGGCTTATGTGCTCACTGTCTCGGTTCTTGCCGAAGCTCTCCGTGGCAGAGGGAGAGAAAAGGACAAGGACGGCGTTATTGAGCCTTGGGAGCAATGGTTCGCCCGCAAAACGCTGTCAGGGCTCATCTCGTCTTTGCCGTTTGGTGGAGATGTATCCAACAACATTGACGCCCACATCCTCGGGAAGAAATCGAACCCGCGAGTAATGTCTCTCACTGGTGCGGCTTTTGATTTAGGCGAGGCTCTCGTCGACACCCTGAAGGACGACGTTGAGGTCGATCGCAAGATTCAGGGCGTTGTTCGCGCCCTCGGCCCAGCCGCAGGCGTTGCCACGTCCCAGCCGATCAGAACAAGCCGGTATTTGTACGATATTTCTCAGGGCAGGGATGCGCCGGACGATCCGTTCGAATTCATCGGCGGAGCAATTCGCGGTAACAGGCCCGACAGACCGGGTGACTTTTGGCAGTGGGCTTCTGATACAGTTTCGGGAGAGGAATAAATGACAATTACAACCTCAGTTGCAGGGATTGACTACGATGGCGACGGCGCCGATGTGTCGTTCCCGACGACGTTCTATTTCCAGTCTAATTCGCATGTCTCCGTGTCAGAGGTCGATGCCAATGGCGCCGAGACTGCAAAAACGGAAGGGGCGCATTATTCCCTGGCCGGCGCCGGGACGGCGAGCGGCGGCACTGTGACTATGACCACAGCGCCTGCTGTCGGGACCACGCTCAGAATCCGCAGAACAATCCCGCTCACACAACCAACGGCATTTAGCTCACTCGGGACGTTCTCGCCGGCCATCCATGAGGCGGCCTTCGATCGTGTAGTTCAGCAGGTTCAGCAAGTGCAGTCTTCGGCGTCTGACTTAATGGATGATGTCCGGGCGGAAGTCGTGGCTCTACGTGCTGATATCGCGTCCGACCCCAATGCAGCAACTCTCGATGCTCGGACAGTTTTAGCCGCAGGGACGACATCGGCGAGGACATTGGCGGCGTGGTTGGCCGATGACGGGTTTAATGTGAAGGCGTTCGGAGCGGTTGGCGATGGTAGCAATGACGACACAGCTTCGATTGAGGCCGCAATAGAGGCCGCGCGCGTCGCCGGCGGAGGGACCGTGAAGTTCCCTCGAGGGACATATAAATGCACAAGCACGATTGCGCTGCCTGTCGACCAAACCATATGTCTAGTAGGCCAGCCGGCGGGCTGGCATAGACCGCTATCTAGAATTCTTTTTACTCAAACAGATGGGTCGGCCGGCCTCTATATCGACGGGTCCGCCAGAAGCGCTGAGGCTACAGTCTATATCGCCGGCCTCTATATCGACGGCAACAACAGTATGGGCCCGTGTATCCATTTTGACACATACTCGTGGGCCACGCTCGAACATGTCATGACCGACAGAGGGTCATACGGATTGCGTCTCGACAGCGCATACATAAACAGGTTTCAAAATTGCAAATTCTACAGAGCTGTAAACGACGGCGTGATTATCACAGACGGCAATGAAAACAACTTCATAGACTGCCATATGTCTGGCAGCCCTGGTTATGGTGTGAACATCGCAGACGGTAGCGCCAATTATTTTCTAGGCGATTGTTCGTTGAACGATACTGGCCAATTTTTAATTACTCGCGGTCAAAGCAACACGATCGACGGGTATATAGAACCAGATGCCTCATACCTTGCCGTTAAGTTCGGCAAATATACTTCCTACAATAGGGTTTTGGCTTGGACGTCTGAAATGTATTGCCAGGACGATGGCTTTGGCAACTCCTTCCCGTCCGGACAGTCATGTCGGCCTATCTATCCTGCCTCATGGCCGGCTCTGGTTTCGAATATCCTCCCCGACTCGAGCTTTACTGAAGGCGTTGGGTCATGGTTCGCAACTTCTTCCACGATAACACAAGACACAACAACCGGCGTCACAACCGGCACAAGCATGAAGGTAACCGCCAGTACCACCGGCGTTAACGCCGAAGCCCAAAGCACCGTTGTCGCCGCACTGTCAGTCGCCGACGAGGACGTGTATTCCATCTCTGGATGGGTGAAAGCCTCGAAAATCATGACGAGAAGTGGCACGTATTTCAGGGTCGGCTTTAATCTCGGCGGGTCGAACGATCTTTATCCAGTGCATTACGCTATCCCGTATGTCGACACGGAATGGCGTCCGTTTTCGATGGTAGCCAGGGTAGAACGGCCTGGCGTTACCGATGCAATGAACTTGCACGTAATTATCGCGAGCCCTACGGCCGGAGACTGGGTGAAATTGGCCGACGTCCAATGCATCAGAAACCCGCCGAAATCAATCGATCCGCTCGGAATACCGTATCTGCGAAACGGACTGACTAAGGAAACATTCACGACTCAGTCACATGGCGCCACTTACAATAAGGACACATCAGCGACACCAGGCAACGCAACTGCAAATGTCCTAAGAGGCACTTCCGCGATTGCGTTAGGCGCAAGCAGCTGCACGATAACCAATAGTTACTGCCTTGCAGTCGACGCTGTCCTGGTCCAGGATGAATCCGGAGACGCCACCGGCATGAGACTGAAGGTGGTCCCGGCAAATGGCTCATTTGTTGTTACTAGCTTAAACGCCGCCGGAACCCCTACAAACACAACAGCCAACTTAGTTTTTTCGTGGGTGGTAGTGAAATGAACATTTATCTCGCTTTGCTGACTATTGTATCTGCGGCGACACCAGACAGCATGCCAAGGATGGATGGTTCCAGGGGTTCGGGTCGAACCAACCTGCACAGGCGGGTCAAGAAGCCCGCATTCTCTTTTGCTTCGACGCCAGGGCAGGGGATGGGTAGCGCGTGCGCGTGCGCCGCCCCAACGGGATCGCGAGGGGAGACTTTGTCTGTGGCGCGCGCCGGCTCTGCTTATTGCGCTAAAAACGGGTTGGCCGCCACGGGCATCGCCAACGGTGACCTTGTCATGTGCGGCACAAATCAGGCCCGCGTCATGCCTGGTGTGCGAAACGGACCACTCGGTCTTTTGCGTGAAAAAACAGCCACTAACTACGTATTACAGTCGCAGTCGTTCGACTCGGCTGCCTGGGTAAAATATACGGGCGGCACAGCGCCTGCAGTCCCTACGGCCGACACAATCGTGGCACCAGATGGCTCCACGACAGCGGAATCCATTGTTTTCCAGGCCGTTACAGGCGGACAGTATTCTATTATGTACCAAGAAACGGCTTGCCTTAATAACCCGTCAACCCTGAGTCTCTATGCTAAGTCTGCGGCCGGCAGCGGAACGCAGCAATTGGGTGTATTTCTTGGTCTCGCCGGCGGGTTCGTACAGCCATTGGTTTGCGAGATAAACGAAGATACATGGACGCGCTGCTCTGTTACAGCCAACACCGTTGGGGGCGTCGGGTCTGTAGGCATAGGCAACTCGAACGATACAGGTACCAACAACAACACCGTCGTCAGTGCTTATGTGTGGGGGGTGCAGTGCGAAAAAACAGGATACCCGACAAGCTATATCCCTACAGTCGCAGCGGCAGTTGCTAGGGCTAGTGAGGCATACACATTCAACTCTGTGCCGGCTGTCGCCAATACCGCGCCGCTGTCAATTTCCTCGTCAATCGTGCCGCTTTGGATATCGCCATCCGCCATGCGCGCAAGCGGTGCGTTCGTCTCCGTGCCTGCCGTGTCATTCTCGGAAGCCACTATCGTATCAATGATGTGGGCCGAGGACGCATCGCACACAACGTGCTACAGCAATGGGAAGACGGCTGACCGCGCCCCGGCTGCTATTTTTAATCATTGGTGGTGCTCCTTCCCGGCTGCCGGAGATGTCTCCGGGCGCTCCGACGCTTCACTATCTGTCGTCACGTCTGGCGCTCCGGTTGGCGCCGCAGCCGTCGGAGTTGCCATAGGAAGTTGGGCCAGCGGGCTCGCAACGGATGCGGTGATTTACGACGTGTGTGTCGATCCTAACCCGGAGAGGTGCCGATAATGAGTGAGACTTCTCTTGAAATTGCCCTAAGAGCCCATATGTCCGCGGAAGGACAACAACTTCTCAGAATCGACGAGGCCCTTCGCAATCTGTCTGAGTCGACCTCTGTTATACGTCAGCAATGGCCTGAGCTCATTCAAGAAATTAAACGATTGGCCGACAAGTTGGATGACCTCGAGCGAGACATCGCTCTACTGAAGCCCCTCGAACAGAAGTTCCTTGATCACGAGCTTAGATTGCGCGCCGTTGAATCGTCTGCTTTGAAGATGTCAGCACAAGCCGCAGTTATCGCGGCCGTGATAGGTTCAGGCCTGCCGTTTATTCTTAAGCTAATTGGAGGATGAAAATGGAAACGTTTGCGATTGTTGTTTCGACTGCTGTTCTTTGCATATCCCTCTGGGCGTTTGCTGGTGAGGATTCCGCATGTGCGATTGGGTGCGGAACAGCTGCGGCGCAATCCACGCACGCAACATGCACTGTTACGGATGGAGGCGCTGAGACATTCGAGTGCTCTCCAGATGCTGGCGGAACATGCAACTGGAATACAAACGAATCGGTCCTCGTGCAGTGCGATCAGGACGTCTACCTGAATCACACGGCCGGCGGCACTGCAACATCTCTCGACTTCGAATGGCTGTTCTCTGCAGACCGCGATCCAGTGGTGCTGCATTTATACAAAGATGACAAAGCCATTTCATGCCTCGCCAAAAGCAGCCACGCGAAATGCAAATTCGGCAAATCCAACCGACCCTCGCCATGGAAAAACAACCCGTGATAGAGGACTGGATGCATGTCGAGCGCTGGGAGCCAGTGACGCCGCGCAAAACTTGCGGCACTCTCCCCGGCAGAACGCCTGAGATTTACGAGGCAATCATCGATCAGTTTAACGTCGAGAATGCTCCGCGCTACAAGCCAGGCAATGGGGCGACGTACTGCAATATTTTCGTCTGGGATGTCACCCGGGCGCTGTGTTGCGAAATACCGCACTGGAAAGGGCCAAGAGAACTGACGGCGAACAACCTCGTCGACTGGCTCGATGGCCCCGGCAACGAGCATGGATGGTATAAAGTAAGCGACGTTATGGCCGGGATGTCGGCCGAGCGCGGCAGCCCAACAATCGCAGTCGCCCGCAACCTGAAGGGCCATGGCCATATCGCGATGCTCGTGCCGGCCCATAACCAGCCCGGACTATGGGTTGCACAGGCCGGACTGAAGTGCGCCCGCAGGATGCCTTTGGCTACGGCCTTTGGTAGCCTGAAGTACACATGCTACACGCACGCCTGACAGCCCTCCTGTTTCTCGCTTCATGCGCTCATGCCGTTGGGCCTCATTGTGAAACACGATGCGGGGTCCAACTTGTCGGCGTGTTCCCAAACTGGGAAATGCCTGAGCGATGGTCGTGCGAAAGCCTTCAGCTCGCAGAAGACGTCTTCCTTGAGACGTTTTCCGACATGCACCCAAACGCATGCAAGAACGTGCCGAGCTACCTCTATTTCGCTTCGACAGATGAGTTTATGCATGCCGGAGAGAGCGTTGCCGGGCTTGCTGTATGCCATATGGCGCAAGTCCAGCTTTCAGCGCTGCCACCGCACGAGAGCGCCTATGCGCATGAAATGGTACATTTGATGCAAAAATGCGATTCTCCGATGCCAGTCGACGAAGGGCTAACGCATGATCATTCGGATTGGAACAGAAGTGGAATATATGAACGACTCAAGGTCTGGGGCGAGACCATGGCGAAAGAGAGCAAGTGATGTCGGTTCACCAAATCCACAACCTTCAGGCAACAATCGGGACATCCGAGACGACTGTCGGCACGATTGTCGTTTGGGGATACGACAGCTTCGCTGGGAACGTAGTCAACCTTGATGCCACGGAGTCTGTTCAGATTGGGTTCGAGGTAAGTCATGATGACTCCACGTACGCAAACCTAGAGTCGGCGCATCCAGACGTGATTGGCCCAAGCAGCCAAGAGTCATTCAAGGTAAATATTAACGGTCACCGATACCTTAGGGTGCGGGCCAGAGCCACAGCGGCCGACACTGAAATCATCTTGTCAGTGGTCAGGGGGACACCATGGCGCTAGCCAATGTCTTACCCGAAGCAGTAGCAGTCGCACCAACCGAAACAACAATTCAAGAATACGACTGTACGAACCTCAGGACGCTGACAGTCCAAATCACAAACACTGACGGCTCGCAAACGCTCGTTTGTTCCGTGTACAGGCGGCAATACTCAAGCCAGGCATGGGCCCTGTCGGCCCTATCTGATTTTGCTCTCTTGGCCGCTGGGCAATCTGTCGTGGCCGACCTGGATGTATCCAGCACCGGGTTCATTAAAATCACTGGGTATATGAGCGGGGCTGGCGGAGACTGTGTTTGTTCTGCTCGGAGGCTATCCAAGTGATTATGCTGCTGATTCTCGGTCAATTCAATTTGAACCTCAACCAACAGCCGATCATTGTTAAAGACGAGGGCACGCAGCAAAGCGCGCAACGAGCGACAACCATCAACTGCACTGGCACCGGGGTTACTTGCACTCAATCAGGAGCAACGATGACGCTGAACGCAGCCAGCGCGGGTGGTGGGGCCCCGGTAGACGGCGGTTACGTGGTTTGGCAGACGGCGGGTTCCAGTAACGAGCGAACCTTATCGGCCGGTAACTACACCAGTATCGACACCGGTACAGCCAGCCAGATTCAGGTCGACTGGGCGCACGGGTTGACTTGCTCAGCCGGGCAGGTCGTGACGTCGGGGTCCACTTCAACTCTGGCGTGCACCTCGACTATTACGGCCTCGGACGTGGCCTGCGCAGGGACTTGCGTTGCGGATGGCGAAATAGCCGGTGTTGCTGGCAGCAAGGTGTCTGGCTCGGTGTCGTCCGCAACCGCGCTTGCCGCCGACCCGGCGGATTGTTCGGCCAACCAATATGCGAACGCGATTAACGCCTCAGGCACACTGACCTGTGCTCAGCCTGGATTTAGCGACCTCTCTGGGGCCGCAACAATCGCCCAGGGCGGCACGACCGAGACGGCCTCGACCGAGGATGCTGTCTTGGTAGGGGCCAGCACGACTGACTGGGCCCCTGCAGTGCTTCCGTCGTGCAGCAACGCCACGACTTCTAAGCTTTTGTACAACAATTCCACAAACGCGTTTTCGTGCGGCACGGACCAAACAGGCGGTGCCGGCGGGACTTCGCCATTGATACTTAGTTTCGGAGGCTTCTGATGCTCGCCTTGATCGCTGCGATTGTAGTTGGCAACGTGGTCACTCTTGACGCTACAACCGAGACGCTTGAGGTCACGACGTCTGCGGCCGTCAACACCGATTACACGGTCAGCTACATGGACAATGCCTCTGGTACCTTAACGCCAGGGTCGTCTCACGGACAGATCACCACGGCCACAACCACGGCCGTGCTCGCCGCCCCAGGGGCATCGACCCAACGGGCTGTCGCGGCCGTCACGCTGTGTAACGTTGGGTCTTCGGCGCAAACAGTCATCATAAAGCACGACACTTCCGGCACTGAACGTGTTATCGCACGCGCGTCTCTGTCTGCCTCCGAGTGTCTGCAGGCCGGCAATGATGGCGTCTGGGCGACACAAAATAGCGCAGGCAGCACCAAGACAGCCAACACACCAAACACGCTCGGCGGTCGCCCATACGTATTCTCAAAGGCCGCCACAGTGGCCGATACGATCGGATACCATTACGCCTACTTCAAGGACAATGGGTTTCCTGGCGTATTCTCGCTTGGGACGCCAGGACTGAATGGTGTCGCCACCGATTGCTCGGTTGTTGGCACAGCCGGCACTGGCGGGGCACTGAGCCTCGGGTCGCCAGTCATCAGTAATGCCGCTAGCGGGAGTCTTTACTTAGAGTCATGGAGCGTCACAGGCGCCGTCGCCGGGACTTACGCGCTCATCGACGTGCTTTGGTACAATACGGGCCTTGTCGTGACAACAACCACAGCCCAGGCGATCACAACGCCAACGTTCCCGGCGCGAGACGCCAACGGATCCTCGAACGGCGAGAATGTACAACTGGCCCTGTTAACGACTACCGCCAACACGAACGCCGCAGCCGTCGCGAATACTACGGCCAGCTACACCGACAGTTCGGGCAACGCCGGCAATACTGCCACGTTTTCGGCGGTCGTCGGCTACCAGGCCCCGGCCACGCCGGTACTCGGGACATGGATGCCATTCTCGATGGCTGCAGGCGACACAGGCACCAGGGCAGTGGCATCAGTTACGCTAGCAACGTCATACGGAGCCGGAGCCTTGTCTTTGGTGGCGTTTAGGGTTCTTGCCGTCGCAGGTGTAACTGTGGCCAACAATCCAACAGTCACGGTGCCGGCGATATCTCCCCGGGTTTACAATGGGTCATGTTTGATGATGGTAGCTATCGGGGTGCCTGCCGTAACAGCGCCGACAATCACGTCGGCCATAGCCCAGATTGTGGAGAGATAAATGATTGAATACCTTATATTGGCCGCAGTTGGTGCTAACCTCGTAGTATCGCTCGTCAAGTTGCGACCATCTCGCCGTCATGCGCGTCGCGAGGAGCTTGCCGCCATGGCCGTCGATTACGCGGAGATGATCGGCGGCTCGGAAAAGCTTAAACACGCCATACATTCTTTCTCGCGTCTCGATGAGGCTGATAATGGCAAAAGAGACTACTCTGACGCTGAGGCACGAATCGCCATTGAGGCGGTAATCGCAAGAAGGAAGGCACAATGAATCCCATACTTAAGGCACTTGTTGACGCGCTGTTGTCTCCCACCGGCATTGTTACAGCGATTGGGGTCATCGGTGGAGTCGTTGGTTTGCTCACTGGCGCTGATGTCATTCGGCGCCGTCGCGTCGCTGCCGCCGTGTATCATGCGTTCCATGTCGTTGAAGACATCGACACGGAGCTCAATAGCGAGCATCTCGACAAGGTCGTTGCCGGACTCAAGGCTGCTGACGATTGGATGAAGGCAAACGGCTGGCGCGCGCTCAAACCGGGAGAGCAAGAGGTCGCGAAGCTCGAATTCACTGCCCTTAACGGTCAAATGCATGCGGCCGCGAAGGTAGCGACTGAGGCGACGGTTGGCTCGATGTCTCAGGCGCTGACGTCAAACCCTCCCAATCCCTGATCGACGTACCAAGGAACGCCGTCGCCAATGGACTCACTGCGGCCTCGGCGCTTCCTGTTGGTCGGGGGTATTTCCAGGCGATGGTTGGGTTGAGCAGAGCAATCCCGTTTGGCCATGCCGAGCTCGGTTGGCGCCCGCTGAGCCCGCTTGCGGTATTTGGCTATGCGCATCTCGAGAAAGACGCTACACATGCTGGGCTCGGTGCGCGGCTTTCATGGTGATCACCGTGCATTGTCTAGCCAGATAGGTGCAGTGGCGGCGAGCTCTCCGCCGTTGTGCGAGTGAATCAAGAAGAACGCCTGTCGGGCCGGCTCTGGGCTGGCCCCAATCTGTCGAGCGTACGTGTTGTATCCAATCAACGAGCCGTTGACGATATGGTCTCCGCCATTGAGTAGTTGATGGAAATGGCCCATCGCTGTTAGATCGGCCTTGATGCTTTTGTCCCAACTGGCAATCTTCTTGCGAATTGGGATAGTCACGCCGCCGATTCCGCCCTGATAGCCAATCTCATACCCGTGCACCATGCGTGCAGTGAAGTTGAAATATCTCCTGTATGCCATGGCGCCAGGAGCGAGCGTAAAGCTGACGCGAGGCTCATCGCGGTAATAGTTCTGAATAGCGCGGTACAGGAATGTCTCGAGCGATGTGCCCTCGGGGTGCGACGACGGCATGAACCTAGTAGTTCGCCCGTGGTTTCCGCACACGCCATCGAAGTCGAACGCGAAGTCGCTCTCTTTCAGCCAGTAGTTGACGCCCGAGATGATGGATTCGAGTGCAAAGTTTATCGCATCGCTCGGTTGGAGAAGGTTGTGAATCTTATTGTCGTCATGCAGATGGTTCGTAATGATGTCGCCCAGCATTGCGCACCAAACTCGTCGGATAGTACACGCCGAGGCCTGGATGTGCGTCAGCTTTAGTGCGTTGACGAAAAACATACGGGCTCGCTCGCGAGCGATTTCGAGGTTGAACTCATTCAGACCATGCATCTCTGTTTTGTCCACGGGCTCCTCTAGATGCCAGTCGCTCAGCAAGACGCACGCAACAGCGTCGCCGAGCGTGTCAGGCGGACGGCTGATCACCTCTGGGGCGATCGGCGCCCTAATCGACTTGGAGATGTTCAACAGCCTCGATAGCCGCTCGTTTTCGTCAAGCAGCGCCCTGTGCTCCGCAAGCAAGTCGCGCTTCCGAGCTGACGCAGATCGCGCTACGCGGGCCGTTTCAATCGGCGTGAGAGTCTCGGCATCTGGCGCGTGTGCGCCGCTAAAACCTGTCGCGCAATCGCCCAAAGGGGCCGTGGGCCGAGGGTCAGGTGCCGCCTGGGCCCGCCTCTTGAGATTCCAACACGCCAAACAAGACGGTCTCAGCCTGGCGCCATCCCTGGGGAAATCCTTGTTTGGCTTTTCTTCTCCGCAGCTCTTGCATGTTTGCATATCTCGATGTTACTCCCGCAGGCCTGTAATTTAAACTCGCACCTACGGAACATCATTTGCGCCGCTGTGCGTCACTGTATCCCCTGCGCCAGTCTACGCAGGCCTGCTTGTAGCGCTCGGAGAGACCCCAAATATCATCAAGACCGACCCCCAATGACGACGCAATAACGTCGTCAGGCTTACACATAAGCGCCTGAAACGATTCGTTGGGGTCTATGACTGTGCTTAGGACGCGTTTATCGTTTTTATGCGCGGCCATCCCGCCCCTGTAGGCCGCGATTGAGTGGACAGTCATATAATTTCGCCGACACAGTCGTACGATATACCTCTGTCGCACAGTACGGCATGCGGACCGCCGAGCCCGTAACGGTATCCGCCGCACTTCCCGCACTTAACGATTCTTGCTTTTGGCGTTTTTGCGGTTGTATTCGTCGAGCCATTTAGCGCTTGCGTCTTTGGCCTTGTCGTCTTTGCCGTCGAGCTGTCGGAGCGTTTCGACTTCGCCATAAACCCTCTCAATCCCGTAGAGGATAATCAAAAAAACTACCAAGCCACCAAAACACGCTGCCATTAGTTCAAAGTCCATTAATAACCCCGTAATCATGCCTTACGTTTTGGGCGCCGCGATCAAACGCATAATCAGCCAGCGGTCTAGGCCATCTGGCAGAAGCAATGTCCCGTACAACATTCCCGTCTCCGTCAATTACAGCGAGTATGAAAATTGGTTCTGCTTTGTCTTCGTACCGAATGGATAAAATCTCGTCTTCTTCTGGGTGTTTGCCGATTCGCACAAAACTAGAAGGGGATTTCGTCATTAACGTCGTCTCCATTTCCGCCGCGCTTGAGCAGCTCTTCGGTGAGTGCATCCAATAGGCTTTGGTTGCTGTCGCGCCATCGTTCTTTTGACGGGTCCTCGATGTTTCTGGCGACGCATCCCATATACCAATTCAGATCACGGTCAGTGAGCTGGTCGGGAGTCGCCCCTTTTTGCTTGCCGAATGCCATTCTGATTCCACTTCCACTGCCAGAGCTACTTGGTGCCGACTTGGCTTGGCGCATTGAACTGACAGAGGATGCGAAACCGACGACCGCAGCATCCCAATTGGCACTACCTACTTCGCCTGTGACAATCTCTCGCATCAACCTGATCAGCACGCTTCTCATCTCTTCTTCGCTCATTTTTGGACGCTCCCGTTGTTTGTTGCCTGGCTACATCAGCTGAACGCGACATGCCCCCTGCCCCGTTGTCGAGCCAAACCGTAACGGCCCCACATCGCAAGCCGCGTTCAACCGATATGGCGAACTCACGTTCAATTGCAGATGCAATTTCCGATTGTCCGACCATGTCTTTTCGTAAAGCATTCTTCGTGCCAATGAATCTTTTCTTAAACTTCAATACCTTGCGGTTGTGTTTCATGGGTGGATTGAGACATGGTGGGTGCCGAAAACAATACAATTCGTGATTTGCTCGCTCATGCGCCTGAGTGATTGCGGCATCTTGCCGGACATTGACTCTGGCACAGTGAGTGCACGAGCATCGCGCATGGCCAAAATACAAACGTACACTGGGCGACTGGTTTCTGTCCCATTCATTCGAGAGGAGGATGTGTGTCTGGAAGACATTGCTCATTCCCTTTCAATGCAGTGCCGGTTCAATGGGCACACTGACTTCTTTTATTCGGTGTTGCATCACTCGCTGCTTGGATCAAAAAAAGCAGAATATCCAACAATCGAGCTGGCGTTTCTTCTCCATGACGCCGCAGAGGCTTACACCGGAGATATCGCTACGCCACTCAAGCGGCTGACAAAATACTCGAACTCTAGAATGACGTCCTGCGGACCAGTCGACGTCAGTGTGGCCGATGTCGAGAACAGAAACCTCAGCACCATATTCAGGGCGCTTGGCATCGAATGCCTGGACCTCCCGCAAATCCATTGCTGGGTGAAAGAAATCGACACCCGTATGCTGGTGACAGAGGCGGGTCGCCTGATGAAGCGTGGTGACTACCAGTGGCGCGATCACGGTGAGCCGTACACAGACATCGTGTTCAACAAGATTGAGCCAGAGGACATCAAACGCATTTGGATGATGGCCGTCCACGAGGCCGCCATCAAGTGCGGAATCAACCTGGTAGACGCCGACACGAAACGCTCAGCAGCGTATTCACTGAGAGCCACAACAAAAATATACGGACAGCTCATTCCCTGATTACCGATACAAAATTCATTGCGTCTGCCCGGCTGGTGAGGAGGACGTACACTCCTCCGGCCGAGAGTACTCTGGTGCGCCAAGCGAGCTGGGCTGGGCTTATTTTGCCGTCCTTCGTTTTGACCTCTATCCCATAAAACTTCCCGCGGTAGACCATAAACACGTCGGCAGCACCGGCCTCGCCGAATTTAACAAATGCTCCACCTGGCGTGCGCATGGCGCCGACATTGTTTCGCCAAACCATCGCCTTGCTGCCCAGCATCTTGAGCGTACTAATAACGCCAGACATGATTATGGTCTCTGGGTTCGAACGTCGTTTAGTCATATAGCGTCGCTGTCCCTTCAGATGATGCTGTCTCAACCACCACGGCTGAGCGCTTGTCTAGATTGAGTGAAACAGTTACGTCGCGGATCCCCTGCGTCTGCTTGAGAATTGTGCAGTTGATTTTATTCTCATCTCCGCTGAGCCAGAGCCCCATGGCAACACGGGCCATGCGCTCAACGCCAGAGGAGAACGCAAAATCATTCATCTTTGGTTCTGAATCGAGCGACAGTCCTTCCCTTCGACGCAAATGGCAGAACACGACAATCGGGATTTGGTGGACCTTCGCCAACGCACGCAGATCAGACAGTGCCTCCGAGATATCGAGATCGTGTCTGTCCGAACGCTTGAGTCGGATCTCGCCCAGATGGTCGATGAATATCGCCTTAACGCCTCGAGCAATCATTGAGCGAGCGGACGCGACAACGTCGTCAGTTGTCAGCCCGCTGCGGTCGTCGATATGGATTCTGCGCATATACTGAGAAATCACGCCGGCCGCGATTTGCGCGTTCTCTAACTGACGAACCGTAGGCGGCCTGTTGGCCACAACAAACAGCGGGACGTCGGACTCGAGCGATAACAGTCTCCTAGTCAGCCAGCCGCGCTCATCCTCGAGCGAAATCATCCCGACATCCAACCCGCGTGTCGCGAGCAGACGACAGAAGCCAGCAGCCAGGCTAGATTTCCCAACAGACGGAAGTGCACCGATTATCGTCAGCGTCGGTTGATGGCCGCCGATAACATCATCAAGAGCGCTGATTCCGGTGGGGACAACACGAGTAGCCTTGCGGCTGAGCGCATCGTCCATTTCTCCAAGGACCCGCGCGAGGTCTGGCTCGAGAGTAGTCTGCTTCTCGTTCGTTTCTGACCATGATTTCATGGTTCTATTCGCTTCGGCGATAATCTCCGGCAACTCTACGGCCCGACTCTTGGCCAGCATTGCGATTGACCGCAGGGCGTCGACGTATCTTTTTCGGCACGCATTGTCCCGTACGAGGGCCAATCTTGGTTTGGCGGAAAACGGCGACACACTAACCGCGTCCATGAATATTTTGCCAACAGTCCCTTTGTCGCACGCCTTGCTGACGACGAACTGATCGGGTATTTCGCCTGCGCGAAGTGCCTTTGCAACGGCCGCAAACACGGGCGCGACGCGGATATCTTCGAAGTCCTTTGACTCGATGGCCGTGGTGTCGATTGCCTCAAGAGCAGAGGCGAGGCCCTTCGAACCGTACTGCGTGGCCTCACCAACAAGAGAAGCCATCGCTCCGATTTCGAGCATGTACGTCTCATGCCTGGGGTCCATTCAATTCAGCTTTCTGGTGCTGACTGGCGGCTGTTGCTTGAACGTAATCGGAACCTCGCTAGCAATCGCCTGCCATTTGGCCGCCAGCTCTGAGATCGTGCGGGCTGACGTGTATCCTGTCGTTTTCTTCAGCGCCCACTCCCAGCGCGCAGTGATCAGTTTGAACTCAGCAACACCCATGAGCCGCTTTAGGGCGTTGCTGTCCTTCTCGCCGTGCCAAAGATATTTTTCACCCCTGACCTTAAAGTATATGGCGCACAGCTCATCCGTAAATTCAATGAACGGCTTTCCGTACTTGTATGGCGGCATTAGCGATCCTGTCAGTCAAAACGGGACTTCCTCAGTTGGCTCTGTCGTGGGCGATAGCTTTGGAGCTATTGCCCTCAATTCGTCGACATGCTTTTTTACTGACGAAGCCCATCTGGCCTTCGGTGATTCTGCGAGCTTGGCTTCGAGCTCCTGAATCACACTGTAGCACTGGTCTTGCGTCAGACATTCGACATGCTCACCCTTGAGTTCGCCAGCCAAAACCCTGAACGGCTCTTTCGGCGCGTCCACGATTGGCGTCTCAGGAATAACAGCCGGAGGCGGCGGTGGCGGAGGTACCGGAAGGGCGGTGTCTGTCTTTTGCTCGACCACGTCAATGATTTGCAAATGCTTGGCTACGCGCTCTTTTGCCGACTGTAATTCGTTCGCAAGAACGGGCGATGAAGCTTGGGTCATAGGCGGGGCGGACGTCAGCTCGTCGGCGTCATACAGCCCGCCAACAACATCAGGCCACATTGCTCGACAAATACGAGCCAACGACCTGGCTCGCAGCATGTCGGCCGGGTACATTGTCCAATTCTTTTTAGACAAAAGCCCGGCTCGCTTTGCGTCTTCGAGCGTAAACGAGAACTTTTCGACGCCAGGCAGGTCGGTACGCTCGCCCTCGTAGACGCACTCCTTGTCTGTTGCAGTTGTTGTGCGCAGCGACTTGCAGTAACCGCTACGCTTGACGAGCGCCGCCATGCCATCCGCACGCATCGAAATCTTGCCGTCAACCACATCGAACATCCTAAGGGCCGTAGTCGGAGCAAGCCCCATATCCCGACCTGTCATCAGAATCAGGTAGATATTCGCTGGCGAATTTTGCAGTGCCTGCGGCAGTATTTTGGAGGTCGATAAATCCTTCGACATTTCCTTCAACTGCGCCAACGCCAGTCCGGTTTCCTCACTCATTTTTTGTGCCTCGTTCGGTGATGCGGAGCGTTCGCCCGCCGTTAAATGTTGTTGTGAACTTCAATAACGATTGTTCCAGCCTCTGTCCGTCTCCTCCGGCCAGGTCCTCGGCAACCTTCTGCCAGTCGGTCTTCACGCGCTGAGTTGGTTTGCTCCAAACTGCGCGCAGGCCGTCACGCTCAAAACCAAAGTCATCACCTATGCGCTTCTGTATTTCGGATCGAAGCATCTCGTGTTCACGTTCCACCTCGTCCAACATTTTGCGCAACTTAACGACCCCAAGAGCAAGCTCGTATTCATCAGGGGTACCCAGACGAATCTCTCTCGACTTCGGCGACGGATGCTTGGCTCGCAAGTATTGCTGTACCTTCTTGGGTTCTTCGCCTGGATTTGGAAGCTGCCCGATTGCGACCGTACCAGCCCAAAACACCTCGGCGGCTGTTTTGAGCATTTCAAAGAAAGCGCGGTCGAACTCGAGCTCGTACATGACAAATTTGTCTTGGGTTTTAAACAGGGTCGGAACGAGCGCCCGATGCATCCCGGTGATGCCCATTTGCCATTGAATCTGAGCGGCGTATAGATCAGGAATCGAGCCACCGCCATCACCCCACGACTCTGTCTGTGAGCGCGCTGTCTTCGCTTCGACCACCAGCTTCCCGCGGACTGACCCGTCAATCGTAGCCAGCCCGAGCAAGCCCTTGAGTTGAATCTCACGCGTGTCTCGGTTGCGATCAACCTTCTCGCCAATCTGGTCTTCGGCCCAGTCAAGAACTGCGCGCTCGAGGTATCGCCCAGCGTACAGGGCGCCGGTATCGTATTCCTGTTCGCCATGTATTTTTGCATAGGCGATATCAAACGGTGTTTTCGATTTGTAGTCAGACGACGACAGGCCCGCAACCACGCCTATCTCGGATGATCCAAGTCCGAGACGGCGCTTCTCATGCCATGTTGCGGAGGGCTTATTTTCGAGCATTGGCGATTTCCTTGACGCGCATCTTTCTCAGTCTGCGTTGACAAACCTTGACGGCGACGAGTGCGTGAATGGTTTCGTGGAACTCAGGCGGGAGGTCTTTGCCGGCCGCGACCATCCCGTCGATTGCGTGTTCGAGCTCATTACACAACAGCCTGTGAGCCACATCGAGATGTCCGGCAGCGTCAACAGAATTTGTTTCATTGCCGAGGCCAATTTTCTTTAATGCACGATTGATGTTCATAATTCCTCGCCTTTCATTCTGCGCCCAACGCGTTTTTTATGGCACCTAGCGCAATGAGCAACGCCGCCCAATTCGCGCCACCCGGCCCGCCACAAGGACTTGCGAGTATCGAGACCGGCCCGAGCCCGCCTGTCGCCCCTTACGAAACCCGAGTCGGCGCCGCATAAATCGCATATCACGGGGCCAGACAGCCATTTCATCGAGTAGCAATCGGGGCACAGGTCCAACGGATTGTTGATTGAGGACTTCCAGCCTGTCCGAGAAAGCTTCCCGCGCATAACCTCGGCGGTTCCCTTCGGGCCCTCCATCCCAACAACTCCGCATTTGTCGCATTTTACGGCCACGGTGATCATCCCGAATACTTATGCATTCAGCGTTCCGCGATATCGTCCTAGAGAAATCAGTCGGTTGCGCGATGTGTGTCTGGGTAAATCGCGACACGGTGGGTGCCGATTATAGGTCGCCGCGGTTGACGCGAACACTGTCTACAGAGACGATGATGTCGCCGATCGACGTATCTAGGGTGACCAAACTCACCACCTTATCAACAAAAATGCTTTTTACGGCCTCACCAAGCAGCTTCAGCGCTGCGCCGTAATCCTCGGTAGCTCCGGTGCGGCAGTAATACGTAAGGACAATCTCCCCGGCCAACGGCAGCTGTAGTCTGATTTCCTCCCGCACCGGGCCGCCAACAACGTCACACCAGGCCGTGAGCGTAACGCTCCGGACCACCCCGGGCAAAATCTTATGCGCGTTCTTGATGTCAACTATCATGCTTTCTTTCCGCCGTGTCGATATGGGCGCTTGGCGTTGTATTCGATTTTGGCCACGACGGCTGATTGCAGGTCGAGGTTGAATCGAAGGGCCGTTTGCAGCACGCGACGGATACACCACTCGACGCGCCTAAACTGCACTAGATCCATGTCCTCTAACTCGGCATGAGCAAGCTGAAGCAGATCCAGCATCGAGTAATTATCCAGTCCCATTCCCTGGCTGTTGTTTGATTTTGCCTGCGCAAGGGCAATCGTGAGACCGCCAAAATCTACATCCAGCCGGCCGTCCAGTGACTGCAGGTAATCCAAGCATCGAATCAGCACGTCGGCCAGCTCAACAACCAGCCCCTCGGGTTTCCCGTCGACTATATGCATGGCCAATTCGCCGTTGCGGTAACACTCCACGGCCTCGGAAATCTCGGAGTGAATCAAACACGCAATCTCAGACCACTCGCGCGGCGCGTCCCACCACCCCTTCTCTTTGGCCATGTCGTGGACGAGTTCAGCGAGCTCAGCGAGCGTGTAGTCCTTGAGTTCCTTCACGGGCTCGTCGGCGAGCAGCTCGATTGCTCGATCAACCACATACCTAAACGCCTCGCTGTCGTATACGCCAACTAGCTCGTTGTTTTTGCGCGTGAATACCTGAAACTGTGTGGCCTGGGCATGGCCGACAAGTTCCTCT
>Ga0073904_10000190_pt1 | contig 41129 bp, 35 predicted proteins | sample KloWWTrecipitate_FD_66668 | JGI IMG/M metagenome (GOLD analysis project Ga0073904, IMG submission 66668) | Active sludge microbial communities from Klosterneuburg, Austria, studying microevolution and ecology of nitrifiers - Klosterneuburg... | ecosystem: Engineered > WWTP > Aerobic digester >... | reverse complement strand
GGGTGCGCTGTATTCCGTACATGTGGCGATCATGCCTCAGGGCAGTCGTCGCAATTTCCGTTCGCGGGCAAGAACTGTCACCATTGCGCCCTTTCATAGCGCGAGCTTTGAGCATTCGATGTCCGAAGTGCGTCATCCGCTGAAGGCAGACCTGCTTCTCGTCTGCGCCACGCTGGTTGCGGCAGCCGGCTGGGTTTTTTCCAAGGAGTCGCTCGCCGGGCTGCCACCGCTGCTCTTCGTGGGCGTGCGCTTTCTTCTTGCCGGCGTGGTGCTGATGGCTTTCAGCTGGCCGCAACTGCGCCTCCTTGACCGTGTCGGCTGGCGCGGTGCGCTCGTTGTCGGTGCGCTGTTCAGCTTGGCGATGGTGCTCTGGATCAAGGGGCTGGAGCACGCCAGGCATCTCGGTGAGGGTGCCTTCATCTCCAGCCTGGGTGCGGTGTTGGTGCCGGTCGTGGCGCGCCTGTTCTTCGGCGAGCATCCGCCGCGCATTGCCTGGGTCGCCATGCCGGTGGCAATGGTGGGCTTCGCTTTCCTGTCACTCGAGCATGGTTTTCGTTTCGAACCCGGGCAGTGGCTGTTCCTCGCGGCCGCGCTGGTGTTCGCCGTGCTGATCAACCTCAACAGCCGCGTCGTGCGCAAGGTGCCGCCGCTCGCACTCAGCACGGTGCAGGTGATGATGGTCGGTGTGGTCGTGCTGCCGCTGTCCGCGGTTTACGAGACCTGGCCCGCGGCGGTGGCAACGCCGGTGCTGGGTTGGGTGCTGGCGAGCGCGCTGATCGCAACCACGCTGCGCTTCTTCACCCAGCTTTACGGCCAGAGCCTGACCACGCCGAGCCACGCATCGATGATTCTGATGCTGGAGCCGATGTGGACCGCGATGCTGGCCGCCTGGTGGTTCGGCGAGCGCATGAGCGGGCTGCAATTTGTCGGCTGTGCGCTGATCTTCTCGGCCCTGGTGCTCAGCCGCTGGCGCGTGATGCGTGATCTGCTCAGAACGGTGGTGGCCCGCTGAGTGCGTGCGCGGCTTCACCCTTGATGAGCTGCCGTGGCTCCGGATTATCAAGGATGGCAGGGATCTAAAATGGCAGGGCGTTGCCATAGGCTTGTCCGCGCCACAGCGCCTGAATTATCAAACCATGCACAAGAAACCCCGCTTGCCCGAGAAGCCTTGTCAGCACTGCGGCTTGCCTTTTGCTTGGCGCAAAAAATGGGAGCGGGTGTGGGCAGAAGTAAAGTATTGCTCCGAGCGCTGCCGCCACGAACACAAGCGCACCCGCGGTGCCGGGGGTGAGCGATGAGTTCAGTGCTGTTCTGGTTTCGCAATGACCTGCGCCTGCACGATCAGCCCGCGTTGCACGCCGCGTGTTCAGGCGACACGCACACCTGCCAAACCCTGCGCCTGGTCCTCGGCGACCAGCTCAACCCCGGGCATTCATGGTTTCAAAGCGTGGATCCTGAGGTGGTCCATGTGCTGATGGAGGTGCGCCAGGAAACCGACTATGTGCTGCACCATGCGCAGAAAATTCTCGCCATTTTTGCCGCCATGCGCGACTTTGCACGCCATCTGCGTACGGCAGGCCACCGTGTGCGCTATGTAACCCTGGACGACCCGAGTAACAGACAGTCCATCACCGAAAATCTGACAGCACTGACACAACACTACGGCGCCCAACGTCTGGAGTGGCAATCGCCGGATGAGTGGCGACTGGACAGCCAGCTATGCGCCTGGGCTGGGGGTCAGGCTTTCGTCAGTGCTGCGGTCGACAGCGAGCATTTCCTCACGGCTCGACACGAGATGGCCGAGTTCTTTGCTGACCGCAAACAGTGGCTGATGGAGCACTTCTATCGTCACATGCGCCGTCGCTTTACCTTGCTGGTGGACGCGCAGGGGAAGCCTGAAGGCGGCAAGTGGAACTTCGATCATGACAATCGCAAGCCCTGGTCGGGCACGCCCTCCGAGCCAGTGGATGCGCGCCCCGTGCACGACCATCGTGCTTTGTGGGACGTGGTGCAGCGCTGCGGTGTGAGCAGCTTTGGCGATGCGCAGGCAGACAACCTGCGCTGGCCTTTGAACCGCAGCGAGGCCCTGGCTTGCCTGGATGCCTTTATCCAGACCACGCTGCCGCACTTTGGCGACTTTGAAGACGCCATGAGCAGCAAAAGCCAGCGCTTGTTTCACTCCTTGCTGTCGTTTGCGCTGAACGTGAAAATGCTCCATCCGCTCGAGGTGGTCCAGTGTGCCGAGGCGGCCTATCGCAGCGGCGATGCGCCTTTGGCGGCGGTGGAGGGCTTTGTCCGGCAGATCGTCGGCTGGCGTGAATATGTGCGTGGTATTTACTGGGCGCACATGCCGGGGTACGAGGAGCGCAACGCCCTCGATCACCGCCAGCCACTGCCTCACTGGTTCTGGAGCGGCGATACAGGCATGCGCTGCATGAAGCATGCGATCGGCCAGTCACTGCAAACGGCCCATGCCCACCACATCCAGCGTCTGATGGTCATTGGCAACTTTGCGCTGCTCGCCGGGCTGGATCCGCAAGCGCTGCACCGCTGGTATCTGGGCGTGTACATCGACGCCTTCGAGTGGGTGGAGTTGCCCAATACCCTGGGCATGAGCCAATGGGCCGATGGCGGCCTGATCGCCACCAAACCCTATGTCAGCAGCGCTGCCTACATCCATCGCATGAGCGACTATTGTCAGGGTTGCCGCTACGACCATAAGCAGAAGCTGGGCGAACGCGCGTGTCCCTTCAATGCCTTGTACTGGGATTTTTTTGCACGTCACGAGCCGGTTCTGGGCGGCAATCATCGCCTGGGCATGGTGTATCGGCAATTGCAAAAGCTGCGGGGGCCTCAGCTAGAGGCCTTGCGGGCGCAGGCTGCTGAAACAGGCGCCAGGCTTGATTCGCTTTGAGCATTGGGTGGCGTTTTGTGCAAAACGCCGCCGCTCCAGGCGAACTTTCGCCTTGCTGTCATGCGAATTCTGGCGCTCCGGAAAAGCCGGAGCGCTCTGCAGAAAAGCCTTTAACGATTACACGTTGAACAAGAAATTCAACACGTCCCCATCCTTGACCACGTACTCCTTACCTTCGGCGCGCATCTTGCCTGCTTCCTTGGCGCCGGCCTCGCCCTTGTACTGGATGAAGTCGTCGAAGGCGATGGTCTGGGCGCGGATGAAGCCGCGCTCGAAGTCGGTGTGAATCACGCCTGCCGCCTGCGGCGCGGTGTCGCCGGCGTGGATGGTCCACGCGCGTACTTCCTTCACACCGGCAGTGAAGTAGGTCTGCAGACCGAGCAGGGAGTAGCCAGCGCGGATCAGGCGGTCGAGGCCGGGTTCGTGAAGGCCCATGGACTCGAGGAATTCGGTCTTGTCGGCGTCGTCGAGATCGGCGATCTCGGCCTCGATTGCGGCGCACAGGGCGACGACCTGGGCACCCTCGGCGGCGGCGTGGGTGCGGACGAGCTCAAGATACGGGTTGTTGTCGAAGCCATCCTCGGCGACGTTGGCGGCATACAGCACCGGCTTGGCGGTGATCAGGCAGAAGGGCTTGAGGCTTGCCCATTCATCCTTGGCCAGATCCAGTGCGCGCACCGCTTTGGCCTGGTCCAGTTGCGCAAAGCATTTTTCCAGCACCGCCACCAGGATCTTTGCTTCCTTGTCGCCGGAGGATGCTGGGCGCCGGTAGCGCGCGAGTGCCTTCTCCACGGTGGCCATGTCGGCCAGGGCCAGCTCGGTGTCGATGATTTCGATGTCGCGCAGCGGGTCGACGCTGCCTGAGACGTGGATCACGTTGTCGTCGGTGAAGCAGCGCACGACGTGCACGATGGCGTCGGTTTCGCGGATGTTGGCCAGGAACTGGTTACCCAGACCTTCGCCCTTGGAGGCACCGGCAACCAGGCCGGCAATGTCGACGAATTCGACGATCGCTGGCTGCACCTTCTGCGGCTTGACGATCGCGGACAGCGCGACCAGACGCGCGTCCGGCACCTCGACGATGCCCACGTTTGGCTCGATGGTGCAGAAGGGATAGTTCTCGGCCTGAATGCCGGCCTTGGTGAGGGCGTTGAACAGGGTCGACTTGCCGACGTTGGGCAGGCCGACGATTCCGCATTTCAGGCTCATGTGAATCCTTGGTCGTTACCGGGAAGGTGGGCGCAGGCGGCCTACTTCCTTGATCCGGTGTGGAAAACCGTGAATTGTACCGTGTCGGGCTGGGTGCTTCCAAAGGTGGTGGCAGGCGTTGGCTACAAAACCGTGGTGCTGCGCCTACAATCTCCGCTCTGCATGGCCAAAGCGCCAATCAAGCAAGGAGAGGACATGACGAACAACTGGATGAAACAGGTCGATGCGCGCAGTGCAAGTGCGCTCGCCTCTGGTGCGCTGCAGCCGGTGCAGGTCGAGCAGACCGAGATGGAAGAGGGCGGCATGCGCTTCATCGTGCGCTGGGTGGCTTCGCTGGCGGTGAAGGATGCGGCCAAGGTGGCGATCCCGGGCGGTCCGCGCGATCCGGACTTCAACCCTTTTCTCAAGCCTGATCCGGAATTGACCGTCGGCCCGATTGGCGACCAACATGTTGTGATTCTGAACAAGTTTCCGCTGTGCGAGCGCCATCTGGTGCTGGCCAGGCGCGAGTTCGAAGAGCAATTGCTGCCGCTGGCACGCAGCGACTTTGCCGCTCTGGCGACGATCATGAGCGAAGCCGGCGGTCTGGGCCTGTACAACGGCGGCACGGCGGCGGGTGCGAGCCAGCGCCACAAGCACGTGCAGTGGATGTCCGAGGCAGAAGGCGGTGCCGGTCTGCGTGTCTACGCGGGCGGGCTGTCAGCCGAACTGCCCGAACAGGGCGTGGCGACCCACCCGGCGTTGGCGATGAAGCACTGCTTCGTGCGCGTACGCTGCGGCAGGGATGTGCCGGCGGAGCTGGCTGCGGACAGTCTGTATGCAGGTTTCAGGCGAGCCTGCGACGCGCTGGAGCTCACGCCGGGTGCCGATGGCCTGCTGCCGCCGTGCAATGTGCTGGTGGGTGATGGCTGGCTGCTGCTGCTGCCGCGTAGCCAGGAACACTTCGAGGGGATTTCGATGAGCGCGGTGTGCTTCGCCGGAACGCTGTATACGCGCACGCCTGAGCAGATCGAGGCCGTTCGCCGGGTTGGGCCGCTGCGTGCGCTGGCGGCCGTGGGCTATCCTGCCGGCGACTAAAAGACGCCAGGCTCCCCGCCCTCAGCTGCTGGTGTCGGCGGGCGGTGGGGTCAGCTTCGCGGGTTTGGGCGGCTTGGGCTGTGCGGGGCGGGCATTGAGCCTGGTTGCAGCGGCGTTGAGTTCGCCGCGCGCCAGCTGCGGCCAGGCGGCTAGCGCCTTGTCGATGGCTTCGTCGATGTCCTGTTGCTCTTCGCGTCGCGCGGACTTGAGCACGAAGTTCACCACCTCGTTGCGGTCGCCCGGGTGGCCGATGCCGATGCGCAGACGCCAGTAATCGTTGGTGTTGAGGTGGGCGGAGGTATCCTTCAGCCCATTGTGGCCGCCGAGCCCGCCGCCGAACTTGAGCCGCAACTGGCCGGGCGGTATGTCGAGTTCGTCGTGCACGACGAGAATCTCGGACGGTTCGATGCGGTAGAAGCGCGCCAGGGAACCGACCGCCTGGCCCGAGCGGTTCATGAAGGTCTGTGGCATCAGCAGCCACACGCCAGCTTCACGTGCGTTGGCGACCAGACCGTGAAAACGGGATTCGTGCGAGAAGCGCAGGCCGAGCTTGTCGGCGAGCCGCTCACAAAACCAAAACCCGGCGTTGTGCCGGGTTTCGGAGTACTCGGCCCCAGGATTGCCGAGACCGACGACCAGACGAAGGGGGCGCGAAGGCGCAGCGCTCATTGGTTCCTGGTCTCGGTAATCCGGACGGGCATGGGCAAAGTGGCTTAAGCCGCTTCGCCTTCGCCTTCTTCCTCTGCGTCGGCTGCGCCTCTGACCTTCAGCGCAGTGGCGACGACCGCGTCGCCCTCACCGTGCTGAACCAGCTCGACGCCGGCGGGCAGGGTGATCTGGGAGACGTGAACCGACTGGGCGACGTCGAGCGCCGACAGGTCGACTTCGACGAACTCGGGCAGGTCCTTGGGCAGACACTGGACGTCGATTTCAGTGACGACGTGCGAAATGATGCAGCCACCCAGCTTGACGGCGGGGCTGTTCTCGTCGCCCACGAAGTGCAGCGGCACCTTCAGGTGCATTTTCTCGTTGGCGGCCACGCGCTGGAAGTCGATGTGCAGGACTTGCTGCTTGAAGGCATGCCACTGGGTATCGCGCAGAATGGCGGTTTCCTTCTGGCCGTCGACGTCGATGCTGAGCACGGATGAGTGGAACACTTCCTTCTTCAGCAGGTGATACAGCTCGTTGTGATCGAGCGTGATCGACAGGGCTTCGCCCGCGCCGCCGTAGATGATGCCCGGCAACTGGCCGGCACGACGCTGGCGGCGGCTCGCACCCGTACCCTGAGCGTCACGCTTGGTGGCCTTGAATTGAATCTGCATGGTGTTACTCCTGAGTGGTGTGTTTTCGCCCGCGACCAGGCGAGAACGGTAAAAACCCGCGCTACGCATGACGCGTGGCGCGGGCGAGAAAATCATTCCATGAACAGCGAGGAAACTGACTCTTCGTTGCTGATCCGCAGAATGGTGTCGGCCAGCAAGGAGGCTACCGAAATCTGGCGGATTCGCGAGCTGGCCTTGGCATCATCACGCAGCGGAATGGTGTCGGTGACGACCAGCTCGTCCAGCGCGGAGTCGTCGATACGCGACACTGCGGCACCCGACAGCACCGCGTGCGTGCAGTAGGACAGTACGCGCTTGGCGCCATGTTCCTTGAGGGCGGCGGCAGCCTTGCACAAGGTGCCGGCGGTATCGACGATGTCGTCCATGATCACGCAGGTGCGGCCTTCGACCTCACCGATGATGTTCATGACTTCGGAAACGTTGGCCTTCGGGCGGCGCTTGTCGATGATCGCCAGGTCGCACTCCATGCGCTTGGCGAAGGCGCGGGCGCGCACCACACCGCCGACGTCGGGCGATACGACCAGGAGGTCGTCATATCTTTGCTTGTCGAGATCGTTCAGCAGCACCGGAGCGGCATAAACGTTGTCGACTGCGATATCGAAGAAGCCCTGGATCTGGTCGGCATGCAGGTCCATCGTCAGCAGGCGCTGGACGCCAACGGCCTGCAGCATGTTGGCAATGACCTTGGCTGTGATCGGGACGCGTGCCGAGCGCGGGCGCCGATCCTGGCGGGCATAGCCGAAGTAGGGGACTGCAGCGGTGATGCGGCCGGCGGAGGCCCGCTTCAACGCGTCGACCAGCACCAGCAGTTCCATCAGGTTGTCGTTGGTCGGCGAACAGGTGGGCTGCAGGACGAAGACATCCTTGCCGCGCACGTTTTCAAGCAGTTCAACGTTGATTTCGCCGTCTGAAAAGCGGCCGACGGTGGCCGAGCCGAGGGAGATACCCAGGCGCCGCGCAACGTCGGCGCCAAGCTTGGGGTTGGCGTTGCCGGTGAAAACCATCAGGCTGCCGTGGGGCATGACCGCTACTCCGATGCCATAAGAATGTATGCGTAAAACTGTGCGCGTAAAAACGACTCGGGCAGGCTCCCGGAAAACCTGGGCCTGCCCGTCGTTGTATGGCTGGGGAGGAAGGATTCGAACCCTCGAATGCCGGAATCAAAATCCGGTGCCTTAACCGACTTGGCGACTCCCCAATAAACCTGTCTCGTCCGCGTTGCGTATCGACTGACGAAGCGGCCGCTATTCTAGCCATTCGGACAGTGGATGGCGAGCGCTGCTTCGCACTTTCCAGGCTGTCCAGGCCTGCGGGCAACTTGCTGCAACCCGCTTGGCGTCCTGTTCGGAGGCGAACTCGGCAAAAACACAGCTACCCGAACCCGTCATCCGCGCTGGTGCGTATTGCGCCAGCCAGTCGATCACACACTGCACTTCCGGGTAACGGCTGCAAGCCACAGGCTGCAAATCGTTTCGCGTAGTGCTCGCTGCGAAGTCCGCTATTTTCAACAGCGGCGTGTTTCTCGTCAAGTCCTTCGCGCCAAAAATTTCTGCGGTGGGGATCGAAACGCCCGGCGACACGAGCACGTACCAGGCGGGCGCCAGTGCCAGCGGCTGGAGCGCCTCACCCACACCTTCGGCAAAAGCGTCGCGCCCGTAGATGAAAACCGGCACGTCAGCGCCGAGTTGCAAACCCAGTGCCTGCAGCTCACCACGGCGCAGGCCGGTGCCCCACAGCTGGTTGAGTGCGATCAACGTCGTCGCTGCATCCGAGCTGCCGCCGCCGATGCCGCCGCCCATCGGCAGTACCTTGTGCAGTGCGATGTCGGCGCCAAGCCGGCAGTGGGTGTGCGTTTGCAACAGGCGTGCTGCGCGCACCACCAGATCATGCTCGGGGGCAATGCCGGCGATATCGGTGGTGCGCCGGATCCCGCCATCCTCGCGCAGCGTGAAGTCCAGCGTATCGCCCCAGTCGAGCAGGCGAAAGGCAGTCTGCAGCAGGTGGTAGCCGTCGGCGCGGCGGCCGACTACGTGCAGGAATAGGTTGAGCTTGGCGGGGGCCGGGCAGCCTTGCAGGCGGCGGGTGCCCGGGCTGGGTAGCGAAGTCAGGGCAGCGTGGTCCATGCGTCGATGAGAAGGCGGATGCGGGCGTCGCCGCGGGAGATGTCGAGGCGTGCGGGAGGCGCGTCGGCGGCATCGCTGCTGTAGTCGAGATAGTCGATGCGCCATCCCTGGTCGATGACGAGGGCTGGCCGTCCGGCCGCGTCGCGCGTGCGCACCTCCGCCGCGCTGTCCGGCGCTGCCTGAACCCAGCCGCCAAGGCGCTCGACCGGCACGTCGACGCCCAGGACACGTGGCAGCAGGGCCGCGGCGCTATCGGCGGTCTGCAACTGGCCATCCGCGGTCTCAAGCCGGGCGCCCAGGGCGTTGGCATCAAGCCGGGCCGCAACCTGGCCGAGCGGGGTGAGCAGCGTGATGCGCTCGCTGGCGGGGTCATGCTGCCATTCGATGCGCCCGCTGGCGGCCTGCTGGCCGTCACTGGCAGAGATTCGGCCGCCCAGCTCGAAGGCGGGCGCCCGGGTGCGCGCCGCGATCGTGGACGGTGCGACCGCGGCAAGCGGCGTGCAGGCAGGCAGGCAGAGCACGGCCGCAAGGGCGCCTGCCGTGGCGCAGACGAATCGACGCACCTTCACTGTCCGCGCAGGCGCCGAACGGTGTCAGTCAGCAGGGTGTTGGAGGGGTGGGCCTTGAGGCCTTCGTCGAAAATGCGGTTTGCATCTTCACGTCGCTCCATCGACCACAGCACTTCGCCGAGGTGGGCGGCGATTTCGGCGTCGGGGCGAATGCCGTAGGCACGCTCGAGGTGCGTCAGTGCCGTCGCCGCGTCACCGCGCCGGAAGCGCACCCAGCCCATGCTGTCGAGGATGAAGGGGTCGTCGGGCGACAGTTCGAGCGCGCGCGCGATCAATGCTTCCGCTTCGTCCAGTCGCAGGCCGCGGTCGGCCAGCGAATAGCCCAGCGCATTGTGCGCATGGGCATGCTCGGGTTTGAGCTCGATGACGCGGCGCAGACGGCTTTCCATCAGCTCGACGCGGTTCAGTCGCTCGGCCAGCATTGCCGATTCGTACAGCAGGTCGCTGTCGTCCGGGGTGGCGCGCAGCGCCTCGTCGAGCACGTCGAGCGCTGCGGCGGAGCGGTCGGCCTCGCGCAGGACCTGGGCTTCGGCGAGCAGGTAGCTGCGCCGCGCTTCGGCACTGCCGCCCTGTGCCTTCAGCAGCGCGCATGCCTCATCCACCTGTCCTTCGCGTGCCATGCTCTGTGCGGTGAGGATCATCGCCTCGGGACGGTGGGCTGCGTCGCTGACTTCGCCGAACCACTTGCGCGCCAGCGTGCCTTCGCCGCGACGTTCGGCCATCTGACCAAGCTGCAGGCGGATCAGGTCGGGTTGAGGGTAGCCGGCTTCAAGTGCCCTGAGGTAGTGGGATTCTGCGGTTTTCTCGTCCTTGAGCTGCATCGACAGCAGGCCGACGGCGTAGAGCAGCTCGGCGTCGTCCGGCTTGGCGGCGAGCAACTGGTTGAACTGGTCGCGCGCTTGTTCGAAGCGCTGTGCGCTGACCAGGGCGCGAGCCAGGGCCAGACGCAGGGGGGCGCTGTCCGGGTTGCGCTCAAGCTCGACCTCGAGCTGGCGGACCGCCTCGGCTGACGCCCCGGAGTGCACCAGGATCTGCGCCTTCAACTGGACAGCGGGCTCCCAGCTTGGTTTGAGTCGCAGCGCGGCATCCACCGCCCCCAGGCCCTGCATCGGGTCTTCCGCGACCATGGCTGCGTGAGCGCGGGCGAGGTGGGCTTCGGGTACATCCAGATAGGGTTCGGTCAGGCGCTGGACGATTCGCAGCACGGCATCCTTGTCGGGGATGCCTGCCAGCGCCCGGTTCAAACCCAGCAGGTTCTGTCCAATGCGGCCATTCGATTGCGCCAGCGCACGCGCAAGCTGCAGCTGGACCTGTTCAAGGTTGCTTGTGCCGCCCCCTCCGCCCACGCCGGCAAACACGCGGCGTGCTTCCTCGGATTGAGGGGCGGTTTCCATCCACAGCCGCGCCGCCTCGCCTGCCATCTGCGGGTTGCGCGAGAACATCGCGATCTCGGTGGCACGGCGCGCGATGCGCGGATCCCGCGTTGCGCGCGCGAGCTCAAGATAGATCTGCGCCGACAGGCTGATCTGGCCGCGTGCGCCGGCGATCTCGGCGAGCAGGAACTGATAGATCGTCTGCGGCGCAAGTTCCTGCGCCGGCAGCGGGCCGCCCACGCTGTCCTGCTCGGCTGCACCTGCAACGCAGGCAGTGGCGCCGAGACCGATGGCCAGGCAGAGGGTGCGAACGGTGCGGGAGGGGCGAATTTTCATGTACGTGGTCCGGCAGTGTGGAGCGGTTCGCGCAGGCTGTATCGGACGCCGCGCAACAAGGGGCCGCAAGAGCAGTTGCCCATGTGGCGGGAGTCCGAAGGCTTTTTACAGTGTCAGGCTGCGGAGCACCGACGCGGATTGGAGCGCTGCTCTAGAATTCGGTTCGCACCATGGTATGCAGATCGATGCCTTGCCCGCAAGACGGACGGGTCCAGGTCTCTTCGACAAGCTTCCGTCACCCACGTCATCAATGCCCGAGTTGCCTGAAGTCGAGACCACCTGCCGCGGCCTGCGGCCCCATGTTGAAGGTCGTGTGCTGAGTGCGCTGGTCGTGCGTAACGGCCGGCTGCGCCAGCCGGTGCCGTCCGACCTGGCCGACGAGATTAGCGGACGCGCGCTGTGTGCGGTTTCGCGACGGGCGAAATACCTGCTATTGAGCTTCGCTCACGGCACCCTGATCGTGCATCTCGGCATGTCCGGCAGCCTGCGCATCGTCGATGCTGTCCTGCCGCCCGGGGCGCATGATCATGTCGACCTGGTCTTTGGCGCGCAGGCGCTGCGGCTGCGTGACCCACGGCGTTTCGGCCTGATGCTGTGGCAGCCCGGCGACGTCATGCAGCATCCGCTGCTGGCGCGGCTGGGCCCCGAGCCGCTCGAAGACGCATTCGACGCAGGCTGGCTGTATAAGGTCACGCGCGGGCTTCGCGCACCGATCAAGCACGTGTTGATGGACAGCCGCCGCGTCGTCGGGGTCGGCAACATCTATGCGTCCGAAAGTCTCTTTCGCGCCCGCATCCATCCGCTGGAGCCAGCCGGGGCGCTGGGCCCGCGCCATTGTGCGCGCCTGGTGCAGGCGGTGCGCGAGACGCTCGTGGCTGCCATCGCGGCGGGCGGCAGCACCTTGCGCGATTTCGTCGGCGGTGACGGTCAGCCGGGCTACTTTCAGCAGCAGTACTTTGTATATGGGCGGGACGGTGAGGCCTGCCGTCAGTGCAGCACGACGGTGCAGCGCGTCGTCAGTGCGCAGCGCGCAACGTATTTCTGCCCGCGCTGCCAGCGCCGTCGCTGACGTGGTTGCGCTCGTCGGACGGAGTGGACCGCTGGTCCTTCCCGCGAAATCGGTCATGGCCGCGTGCTGCGTTCGCAGCTATGCTATCTGCACCTGAAGCATCCTCGCGCACCTGCGCTCCAGTCATCTCGATGAGCGAGCCGATGACCCAACTGATTGACCAGTTTTCCGCCTACGCCAAGTGGCGTGCCTCCGCTGCCGAGTCAGTCACACGCTTGCGTACGTGGTTGTCGCGCAACGAAGTCGGTGATGCCCAGTGCGACCTGCGCCTGCAGTATCTGCTCGAGCGCCTGCGCGACGACAAGCTGACGGTCGCCTTCGTCGCCGAGTTCTCGCGCGGCAAGTCGGAACTGATCAACGCCATTTTCTTCTCCGACTACGGCGACCGCATCCTGCCCTCCAGTGCCGGGCGCACCACGATGTGCCCGACCGAACTGCAGTGGAATCCGGGCGACCAACCCGCGCTGCGCCTGTTGCCGATTCGTACGCGTGAGCGTCAGGCCGCGGTGAGCGAACTCAAGCGCTACCCGGAAGAGTGGCGGGTCGTGCCGCTGCAGGCACTGGATGTCGTCGGGCTGCAGACGGCTCTTTCGCGCGTGGGCGAGATCGAGCGCGTGGCCCAGGACGAGGCGCAGCGGCTGGGCTTTGCCATCGACCCGAACGGCGAGCAAGGGCTCAAGCCTGGCGCCGATGGCCTGGTCGAGATTCCGAGCTGGCGCCATGCGGTAGTCCACTTTCCGCACCCCCTGCTCGAGCAAGGGCTGGTCATTCTCGATACGCCGGGCCTGAATGCGATCGGTGCCGAGCCTGAACTGACGCTGTCGATGTTGCCGAGCGCCCACGCGGTGCTGTTCATCCTGGCCGCTGATACGGGTGTGACGCAAAGCGACCTTGCCGTGTGGCGTCAATACGTGCAGGGCGGCGGCCCACGCCAGCGCGGCCGCTTGGTGGTGCTGAACAAGATCGACAGTTTGTGGGACGGTCTGCGCGACGAGGCGCGGATCACGGCCGAAATCGCCAAGCAGGTCGACTCGGTGGCGGAATCGCTCGCGGTGGACGTCGGCGCGGTGTTTCCGGTGTCGGCGCAGAAGGGGCTGGTAGCGCGGGTGACCGGGGATGCGGCGCTGCTCGAGCGCAGTCGCATGCGGTCACTGGAGGCGGCGCTGGCAGGCGACATGCTGCTGGCCAAGCAGGATATCGTGCGTGACGACACGCTGGCTGAAACCGGCGACGTGGTGGCACAGACGCGTGGGCTGCTCGAGGCGCGCCTGACCGGGCTGCGCGAGCAGCTGCAGGAACTAACCGACCTGCGCGGCAAGAACCAGAGCGTCATCGAGTACATGATGCGCAAGATACGCAGCGAAAAGGATGACTTCGAGCAAGGCCTGCAAAAGTACTACGCAGTGCGCTCGGTGTTTTCCAGTCTGACCAACAACCTGCTCGCCAACATTGGCATGGATGCGCTGCGCGACGAGACTCGCCGCACGCGTGAGGCGATGCTGGAATCGACGTTCACCAAGGGGTTGCGCGATGCGATGGAGGGCTTCTTCCAGCACCTGCGCGCGAACCTGCAGCGCTCGACCAGCGAGATCGGCGAAATCACCAAAATGCTCGACGCGATGCACAAACGCTTCAGCGTCGAGCATGGACTCAAACTGTCCCAGCCCGAAACCTTTTCAACGCTGCGCTACGAGAAGGAGCTCGACCGTCTGGAGGCTGCCTTTAATCGCCAGCTCAACACCACGCTGACCCTGGTGACGACCGAGAAGCATGCGCTGACGCAAAAATTCTTCGAAACCATCGCCGTGCAGGCGCGGCGTACCTTCGAAGTCGCCAACCGTGACGTCGAGCAGTGGCTGCGCGCCGTGCTGTCGCCGCTGGAAACCCAGGTCCGGGAATACCAGATCCATCTGAAGCGCCGGCTCGAGAGCGTCAAGCGCATCCACCAGGCAACCGATACGCTCGAAGACCGTGTCGAAGAACTGAAGCAGAGCGAAGACAGTGTGTTGGCGATGCTGGCGCAACTCGATGCGCTGCGCTCCGAACTCACCACGACCCTTGGAGACGCGGGCCCCGAACTTGCCGAACTTTGCAACGCGGCCTGAGGCGCCGCCGCCTGACACCTGAATGCAAGGAGGCCACCGCCAGCTGGGCGCTGGGGGGGCCTCCTTGCATTGGTGGGTGAGGCTCGACTGGTGGGTGAGACTCAGGCCTTGCCGGTCAGCTTGACGAATTTCTCCATCAGCTGGTCCTTGGTCTCGGCATGGTCCGGGTCAAGCGGGATACAGTCGACCGGGCAGACCTGCTGGCACTGGGGTTCGTCGAAGTGGCCGACGCATTCGGTGCACTTGTCCGGATCGATGACGTAGATCTCATCGCCCTGGGAGATGGCGCCGTTGGGGCATTCAGGTTCGCAGACGTCGCAGTTGATGCACTCGTCGGTAATGATCAGAGCCATGGTGTTCGCTTCCTTGCTATCACTTTGAATTCAGTTTGTCCTGCAGTCGTGCCAGCACCGATGGCTGGACGAACTTGCTCACATCGCCGCCGAGGCGTGCGATTTCCCGCACCATCGTGGCTGAGATGAACATGTACTCTTCTGCCGGCGTCAGGAATACCGTTTCGACATCCGGATAGAGTTTGCGGTTCATTCCCGCCATCTGGAATTCGTACTCGAAGTCCGATACCGCGCGCAGGCCACGCAGGATTACGCGTGCATTCTGCTGTTTGAGGAACTCCATCAGCAGGCAGTCAAAGCCGACCACCTTCACGTTCGGGTAGGAGGCTACGGCATTGCGTGCAATGTCTACCCGCTCGTCGAGGCTGAAGATCGGGTTTTTGCTGTTGCTGCGTGCGACAGCGACGACCACGCCTTCGAACAGCACTGCCGCCCGGCGCACGAGGTCTTCGTGCCCACGGGTGAAGGGGTCGAATGTCCCCGGATAGACCGCTACCGCATCCTTCATTCCTGGCTCCTGCGCATCAGATGGAAATGGACCTGTCCGGCACGGCTCTGCTTTACCGTGCGCCAGTCGCCCAGACCCGTCATTGCGGCTTCGGACTCGACATAGATCCATCCCTCCGGCTTCAACAGACCGTCCATCCAGGGCTGCATACGCTCGATCCAGCCTTGCCTGTAGGGCGGGTCGAGAAACACGCCGTCAAACTTTCGCCGCGTGTTCTGAGCGAATCTTACCGCATCGCCGCGTACGATCTCTACTTGCAATGCTTGTAGGGTCTTTGCGCTCTTGTGCAGCGCATCGAGCGCTTCGGCATCACGTTCGACCAGCACCACCGCGGCGGCGCCGCGCGAAGCGGCTTCGAAGCCGAGAATGCCGCTGCCTGCGAAAAGGTCGGCACAGTGCTGGCCGTCGAGGTCCTGCCCAAGCCAGTTGAACACCGTCTCGCGCACCCGGTCGGGTGTGGGGCGCAGGCCCGGGAGGTCGGCGACCTCCAGTAGGCGCGAGCGCCACGCCCCGCCAACGATGCGCACACGGTTCATTGCTCGGTTTGCGCCGCCGCCGGCGCTGATGCAGAGGCAGCTGTGTCTCCGTCGCCACCCGCGATCACGGTGACGAGTTGCTCGCTGCGGATGCGCCGCGTGAAGGCGTCGCGCACCTGTTCGACGCTGACCGCGGCGACCTTCTGCGGGTAGGTGTCAAGCCAGTCGAGGGGTAGGCGGTAGAAACCGATCATGGCCACGTAATCGAGGATTTTCGCGTTAGAGTCCAGGCGAAGGCCGAACCCATTGATCAGATTGTCCTTCGCCGCCTGCAGCTCGGCAGTGCCTGGCCCCTCGGCGATGAAGCCCGTCAGCGTGTCGCGCACCACACCCAGCGCTTCCTCGGTCTGGCTGCCACGGGTCTGCAGACCAATCTGGAAGGGGCCGGCGACTTGTTGCGGGGCGAAGTAGCTATACACGCTGTAGGCGAAGCCGCGCTTCTCGCGCACTTCCTTGGTCAGCCGCGACACGAAGCCGCCGCCACCGAGCACATAGTTGCCGACCAGCAGCGGGAAGTAGTCCGCGTCCTCCCGCGCCATGCCGGGCTGGCCAATGAGAATGTGGGCTTGTGCCGAAGGGTTTGTGATGTGCACCGTTGTGGGCTGCGTAGGGGCGGGGGTTGGCAGGGGGGGCGCGGGTTTGACCGGCGGCAGGCGCTCGGTCAGGCGGGTGGCGATTTGCTCGGCGGTGGCACGATCGACATCGCCGACGATGGCGAGCGAGGCGCGCTGCGGGCCGAAATGCTGGCGATGGAAGTCGATCAGGTCGTCGCGCGTGATGGCTTCGAGTGACTCGGGTGTGACGCTGGTGCCGTAGGGGTGGCCGGGGTAGAGCGCCTCGTTGAAGCGGCGTGCGGCGAGAGTCGCGGGTTTGGTCAGCGCCTCGCGCAGACCTGCGATGGCGCGCGTGCGCTCACGTTCGAGGATATCGGCGGGAAAACTGGGCTGCGCAAGCAAGCTGGCGGCGAGCTCGACCGCAGCGTCGCGTTCGGCGGGCGAGGACAGGCTGCGGATGGAGAGCCCGGAGCGGTCGTTGTCCGTGCTGCCGCCAACCTGTGCGCCGATGTCGGCGATGCGGTCGGCAATCTGTTGTTCGTCGAGTTCGCCGGCGCCGGCCTCCAGCAGGCTGCGTGTCAGACCGGCGAGGCCGGCCTTGTCCGCTGGTTCGTAGGCCGAGCCGGCGCTGAAGTCGACCTGGATGTCGACCAGTGGCAGGGCGTGGCTCTCGACGTAGAGCACGTGCGCGCCATTTGGCGCCGTCCATTGCTCAATCTTCGGGCCGGCGAGTGCAGGCGTGGCGGCGACTTGGGCGAGCAGGGCGAAACCGGCCAGCGCCGGGGTGATGGAGCGGAAAGTGATCATTTCGGTGAGGGTTCCGTCGGTTCGCGAGGGCGCTCAGTGGCGTGTATTGGCGAAGGGTGAGCGCGGGCGCGCATCGCCTGGCGGCAGCGGGTCAAGGCGGGCGACATTCAGGCTGTCGTCGGCGAAGTAGCGTTGCGCGACGCCTTGCACCTCTGCCGCGGTGACGCTGCGCAGGCCTTCGAGCAGGCGCTCCTCATCGCGCCAGGACAGGCCGGCGGCCTCGAGGTAGCCGATTTCCATCGCCTGACCCATCAAGGAGTCGCGCTTGTACACCCGGCTGGCGACGGCCTGGGTCTTGACGCGGTCGAGCTCAGCCGCGCTCACACCTTCGTCACGAACGCGCTGCAATTCGGCACGCAGCGCGGCTTCGAGTTCGTCGACCGAATGCCCGGGAGCAGGCACGCCGTCGAGGTAGAACAGCGAGGGCCCACGGCCGCTGCCGTCGAAGCTGGCGCCAGCGGACAGCGCCAGGCCGCTGTCGCGCACCAAGTGGCGGGTGAGACGGGCGCCGTCGTAGCCGTCGAGCACCGCCGACAGCACCTGCAGCGCATAGGCATCGCGGTCCGTGGCCGGGTCGCGCAGCGCCGGCACGTGCCAGGCCATGCTCAAGTAAGGGAGTTCGGCGGGGGCCTTGACCACCGCCTGACGCGGCCCTTGCTGCGCCGGCTCGGCGCTGATGCGGCGGGCCGGCAGGGTACGCGGGACAATCGGCCCATAATGGCGCTCGGCGTCGCGGAACACGCGCCGATGGTCGACGTCGCCCACCACCACCAGATAGGCGTTGGCGGGGGTGTACCAGCGGCGGTACCAATCGCGTGCATCGTCGGGCCGCATGGCCTCCAGATCCGGCATCCAGCCGATCACCGGGCGGCGGTAAGGGTGGGCCTTGAAGGCGGTCGCCATCAACTGCTCGTAGACCAAAGCGCGTGGCTGGTCATCAGTGCGCAGACGGCGCTCTTCCTTGACCACCTCGAGTTCGCGGTGGAAGGAGTCGTCATCCAGCACCAGATGCTGCATGCGGTCGGCTTCGAGCGCCATCATCTCACCCAGCCGGTCGGGTGGAATCTGCTGAAAGTAGGCGGTGTAGTCCTTGCCGGTGAAGGCGTTGTCGCGCCCGCCCACGGCGGCCACGCGCTTGTTGAATTCGCCGGGGCCGACATTCTTCGTGCCCTTGAACATCATGTGCTCAAGCACATGGGCCACGCCGGACACGCCCTCCTGTTCGTCCATGGAGCCGCTGCGATACCACACCATATGAACGGCAGAGGGTGCGCGGCGGTCCTCCTTGACGATCACCTTCATGCCGTTGGTGAGCGTGGTTTCGAAGGGATTGGCGAGCGCAGTCAGCGGCACCACGAGGGCGCCGCTGACGAGGAGGGTGCTGGCAAACGTCTGGAGAAACATGGGCATGTCCTGCATCTGTTAGAATTCTCGGCGCTCCGCGGGGGTCGGTGCACCGTGCACCGGTCGGACGGGGAGTCGCATCTTAACGTGATCGGTGACGGGTGCCCACGGCTGGCGTGGGGGCGTTGCCGTCGCGAAATGTTCCCTCTGACCCGAGCGTTTCATGTTTGGTTTCCTGAAGAAGAAGTTCGGCAAGGCCGAGCAGGCCGAATCCGGCCAGCCGGCTGGCGAGGATGTCGCCGAGGATCGTGTCGATCCGGTCGTGCCCGATGCACCCCTTCCGCTGGAGGAGGCGCCCCTTGCCGACGAGCCGATGGCCGAGGTGCGCGCCCTTGCAGACGAACCGGCAGTGCCTGCCCTGGTGCCGCAGGCGCCGGAGGTGCATGAGCCTGGGGCACCCGTCGCGGAATTGCCTGCGCTGGAGCGCACGTCGCGGGATGACGTGTCGACCAGCGCGGCGCCCGCTTTCACCCTGCCTGCAGCACGTGTGGCGCCCGTTTCAACGGAGCTGCCTGAGCCTTCCGAGTCGCCGGTCAAGCGTTCCTGGGGCGATCGTCTCAAGGCCGGCCTGGCGCGTACCCGTCAGCAACTGGGCGGTGGCCTGGCGAGCCTGTTCGGGCTGCGCAAGATTGACGAGGATCTGCTCGAGGAGCTCGAATCCACCCTGTTGATGGCTGACTGCGGGGTCGATGCCACGCAGCATCTGATCGACGATCTTCGCCGGCGCTGGAAGCGCGACCGGCTGGAGACCGCCGACCAGTTACAGAAATCGCTCGCCGATGGCCTGCATGCGATCATCGCACCGCTCGAACAGCCGCTGGACATCAGTGACCATCGGCCCTTCATCATCATGATTGCGGGCGTCAATGGCTCGGGCAAGACGACCTCGATCGGCAAGCTCGCGAAGTACTTTCAGGCGCAGGGCAAGAGCGTGCTGCTGGCCGCAGGCGATACCTTTCGGGCGGCAGCGCGCGAGCAGCTGATGGCCTGGGGTGAGCGCAACAAGGTCACCGTGGTGGCGCAGGACGGCGGTGATGCTGCGGCGGTGATCTTCGACGCGATCAACGCCGCGCGAGCGCGCAACATCGACATCGTGCTGGCCGACACGGCCGGCCGCCTGCCGACCCAGCTCCATCTGATGGAGGAGATCGCCAAGGTGAGGCGCGTGATTGCCAAGGCCGATCCGACGGGCCCGCACGAGGTCTTGCTGGTGCTCGATGCCAACATCGGCCAGAACGCGCTGGCGCAGGTCAAGGCCTTCGATAAGACGATCGGGGTGACCGGCCTGGTCGTGACCAAGCTCGATGGCACGGCCAAGGGCGGGGTGCTGGCGGCGATCGCGCGCCAGTGTCCGAAACCCCTGCGTTTCATCGGCGTCGGCGAGGGCATCGATGACCTGCAGCCGTTCAAGGCGCGCGAGTTCGTCGATGCGCTGTTCGAGCCGGTTCCCGGTGCGCCCAGAAACGGTGCGGGCGACCGCGCATGATCGTCTTCGAGGACGTGGCGAAACGCTACGCGGGCGGTTACACAGCGCTGGCGGGCGTCAGTTTTGAGATTCGCCATGGCGAGCTGGTCGTGCTGTCCGGCCACTCGGGGGCCGGCAAGAGCACGTTGCTGAAACTGATTCCGGTCATCGAGCGCCCGAGTGCGGGGCGCGTGCTGATCAACGGCCAGGACGTGTCGCATCTGCCGCGGACGGCGATTCCCTATCTGCGCCGCAACCTTGGACTGGTGTTGCAGGAAAATCGGCTGCTGTTCGACCGCAGTGTGTTCGACAACGTCATGCTGCCGCTGGTGATCACCGGCCATCCGCCGGGCGATGCCGCGAAGCGCGTGGCTGCGGCGCTCGAACGGGTCGGCCTGGATGGACGTGGCAAGGGAAGGCCGGCAGGTCTGTCGGGGGGCGAGCAGCAGCGGGTGGCGATCGCGCGTGCGATCGTCAATCGACCTTCCATCCTGATTGCCGACGAACCGACCGCCCATCTCGATCCGGCCTACGCGGCCGACATTGCCGAGCTGTTTCGTTCCTTTAACGAGGCGGGCGTCACCGTGTTGGTCACGACCCACGACGCTGCGCTGTTCGCTGCCAGCCGTCCGCGCCGCCTGGTGCTCGCAAAGGGGCTGTTGGCCGAGGATACGCGGCCCACTGGGCGTCCGGCGCAGGAGGCGGCGGCATGAGCAACTGGTTGTATCTGCACGCGCGAGCCATCGCTCACGCCCTGCATCGCCTGCTTGGCCAGCCGGTCGGTACCGTGCTTTCGGCACTGGTGGTGGGAATCGCGCTGTCACTGCCCGGCGGCGGCTATCTATTGTTGGACAACGTCGCTTCGCTGGCGCGCGGCGTCTCGGGAACACCCGAGATCAGCGTTTTCCTCGACACCAAAGCGCGCAAAGCCGATGCCGATGCGATCGAGATCCGGCTCAGGGCACTGCCAGAGCTTGCCAGTTACCGTTTCGTGGCGCGCGACGAGGCCCTGGAGCAGCTTGCCGCCAGCGGGCTGGGCGACGTGCTGGGCGGGCTGGACGGCAATCCCTTGCCCGATGCCTTCGTCCTGACGCCGCGCGGTGAGGACCCGGCGGCGTTTGAGCGCCTCGCCGCCGATATCGGAAGCTGGCCCAGGGTGGTCCACGTGCAGCTCGATTCGGCCTGGGTCAAGCGCCTGCAAGCGCTGCTGGTGCTGGGGCGTTCGGCGGTGCTGATGCTGGCTGGCTTGCTCGGTTTTGCCCTGGTCATCGTTACTTTCAACACCATCCGCCTGCAGATCCTCACCCAACGCCAGGAGATTGAGGTGAGTCGCCTGCTGGGGGCTACCGACCCCTTCATTCGGCGGCCGTTTTACTGGTTTGGTGGACTGCAGGGCGCGCTGGGCGGCCTGGTGGCGCTGGGCACGGTCTGGTTTGGCGTGCAGGCACTGGGGCAGCCCGTCGCCCGCCTTGCCGAAACCTATGGCGCCGTTTTCTCGCTCAGCGGTCCGGACTGGCGCGCTGCGCTCGCGATCGTCGCTTTTGCTGCCTTTCTCGGCTGGCTGGGTGCCGTCATTGCGGTACGCCGGCATCTGGCTGGCGCTTGACTTCCCGGCTGCTGCCCCCATTTGTGATGGATTGCCAATAGCGCACCGGTGCCATTGGCAATGCTTTTGTTCGATGGCTTTCTTGATAGGAATGATCAATCGGGAGCATCCCGATTCTCAATTAGAGCAAATCCTGGATCAGGTCTAAACTCCATCCCATCGAGTTTCAACAAGCCGTTCCATCAACCCCCACGGAGGATACAAATGTCGCTGATCAACACCAAGGTTCAAGCGTTCAAAGCCCAGGCCTACAAGAACGGCAAGTTCATCGAAGTGAGCGATGCCGACCTGCAGGGCAAGTGGTCCGTGCTGATTTTCATGCCGGCCGCCTTCACCTTCAACTGCCCGACCGAAATCGAGGACGCTGCCGATCACTACGCTGAATTCGAAAAGGCCGGCGCCGAAGTCTATATCGTCACTACCGACACTCATTTCTCGCACAAGGTCTGGCACGAGACCTCGGCTGCCGTGGGCAAGGCACGCTTCGCCCTGGTGGGTGATCCGACCCACAAGCTGACCCGCGCCTTTGATGTGCATATCGATGAAGAAGGCCTGGCCCTGCGTGGCACCTTCATCATCAACCCGGAAGGCGTCATCAAGACGATGGAAGTGCACGACAACGCCATCGCCCGTGACGTGACCGAGACCGTGCGCAAGCTCAAGGCCGCCCAGTACGTCGCTGCGCACCCGAATGAAGTGTGCCCGGCCAAGTGGAAGGAAGGCGAGGCCACGCTGGCGCCGTCGATCGACCTGGTCGGCAAGATCTAAGACAGTCGCCGCACCGCCCGGGCCGCAAGGGTCCGGACTGCTTGCTCCGCAGCCGGCCATGTGCCGGCTGTGTCGTATCCGGATCGCCTAAAACAGCGGCCATCGCAAATTCGAAAGGGAGAAACCATCATGCTGGACGCCAATATCAAGGCTCAACTGAAAGCTTATCTGGAGCGGGTGACGCAGCCGATCGAGATCGTGGCGTCGCTGGATGAAGGGCCGAAGTCACGTGAGATGCAGGACCTGCTCAGGGATGTTGTCGAGCAGTCGAGTCTGATCACCCTGCGCGACGGTGGTGATCAGGCGAGCGCTCACACGCCCTCCTTTTCAGTCGGGCCGAAGGGCGGGGACGGACGCGTGCGCTTTGCCGGCTTGCCCATGGGCCACGAATTCACCTCGCTGATTCTCGCCCTGCTCCAATCTGCGGGCTATCCGCCCAAGGTCGAGGCGGACGTGATCGAGCAGATCAAGAGCCTTGAAGGCGAGTACAACTTCGAGACCTACATCTCGCTGTCCTGCCACAACTGCCCCGACGTGGTGCAGGCGCTCAACCTGCTGGCCATCCTCAACCCCAACATCCGCCATACGATGATCGATGGCGCGCTGTTCCAGGACGAGGTGGAGAAACGCCAGATCATGGCCGTGCCCACGGTTTACCTGAATGGCCAGGAGTTCGGCCAGGGTCGCATGGAGCTGGGCGAGATTCTCGCCAAGGTCGACACCGGCGCCGCAGCCCGCGATGCGAAGAAGCTCTCGGCCAGGGATCCGTTTGACGTGTTGATCGTCGGCGGCGGACCGGCCGGCGCCGCAGCTGCGATTTATGCTGCGCGCAAGGGCATCCGCACCGGCATCGTCGCCGAGCGCTTTGGCGGTCAGGTGATGGACACGATGGCGATCGAGAACTTCATTTCGGTTAAGGCAACCGAAGGCCCCAAGCTGGTGATGGCGCTCGAAGAGCACGTCAAGGAGTACGAAGTCGATGTCATGAACCTGCAGCGGGTGGCGAAGCTCGTGCCGGGGAGTGAAGACGGTAGCCGGCTTGCCGAGGTGCATCTCGAGAACGGCGCCGCGCTGAAGGCAAAAACCGTGATCGTCGCTACCGGCGCACGCTGGCGCGAAATGAACGTGCCCGGCGAGCAGGAATTCCGCGGCAAGGGCGTGGCCTATTGCCCGCACTGCGATGGCCCGCTGTTCAAGGGCAAGCGCGTCGCGGTGATCGGCGGCGGCAACTCGGGTGTCGAGGCCGCCATCGACCTTGCCGGCATCGTTGCCCATGTGACCTTGCTTGAATTTGACCATGACCTGCGTGCCGACGCCGTGCTGCAGCGCAAGCTCTACAGCTTGCCCAATGTCAAAGTGATCAAGAGCGCGCAGACCACCGAAGTGACCGGCGCCGACAAGGTCAATGGCCTGATTTACAAGGACCGGGTGACGGGCGAGGCGCATCGGGTTGAGCTCGAGGGCATCTTCGTGCAGATCGGCCTGTTGCCCAATACCGATTTCCTCAAGGGCACGCTCGAGTTGAGCCGCTTTGGCGAGGTGATCATCGACCCCAGGACCCAGACTTCGGTGCCAGGCGTGTTCGCTGCCGGTGACTGCACCACGGTGCCGTACAAGCAGATCGTCATCGCCATGGGGGAAGGCTCGAAGGCGGCGCTGTCAGCCTTCGATCACCTGATCCGTACGTCCGCTCCGGCCTGATACCCTGAGCCGCTTTTGTCGCATGCCCCGCCGGGATCGCCCCGTGCGGGGCGTTTGCGTTGTGCCGGGCACTGGCGACGGGTGTGTGCTGTCAGAGCCCGCAATGTCGCGTTCGTCCTGCTGTCTTTCCGTCCTTGCTTCGGAGTCCTGCCGTGTTTTTCAACTGGTTCGAGCGCCGCGTCGACCCCTATCCCGACATCGTGCCCAGTCCGACGCCAAAACGCTTCTTCGCCTTTCTGTGGGCGGCAAGCGATGGCATGCGCCGCTTCATTTTCGGCATGATGTTGCTGACTGCGACCATTGGCGCCTTCGAGGCGCTGCTGTTTGCCATGCTGGGTCAGGTCGTCGATTGGCTGGCGACGGTGGAGCCCGCGCGCCTGTGGACTGACGAAGGCGACAAGCTGGCCTTGCTGGCCGCGATCGTGCTTGGCAGCATCGGGCTGGTAGCGCTGCAGACCCTGCTCAAGCACCAGGCGCTGGCCGGCAACTTTCCAATGCGTCTGCGCTGGAAGTTTCATCGCCTGATGCTCGGCCAGAGCATGAGTTTCTACCAGGACGAATTCGCTGGCCGGGTGTCGGCCAAGGTCATGCAGACTGCACTGGCAGTGCGCGATACCTGCCTGATCCTGACCGACATCCTGGTTTTCGTGGTGATCTACTTCATCACCATGACTGCCGTGGTGGCGAGCTTCGACTTGTGGCTGCTGCTGCCCTTTCTTGGCTGGCTGGCGCTGTACGTGGCCTCGCTGCGCTGGTTCGTTCCGCACCTGTCGAAAGTGTCGCGCGCCCAGGCGGATGCGCGCTCCCTGATGACCGGCCGCATTACCGACGCCTATACCAACATCGCCACCGTCAAGCTGTTCTCCCACGCTGGACGCGAGGCCGGCCATGCCCGCGGCGCGATGCAGGAGTTCATTCAGACCGTGCATGCGCAGATGCGGCTGGTCAGCAGTATCGAGATCGTCAATCACAGCCTGTCGATGCTGCTGATCCTGGCCACCGGTGGCACGGCGCTGTGGTTGTGGAGTCAGGGGCAGATCGGTGTCGGTGCGGTGGCGGCCTCGACCGCGATGGCGCTGCGTCTGAACGGCATGTCCCACTGGATCATGTGGGAGATGGCCTCGCTGTTCGAGAACGTCGGTACCGTGCAGGACGGCATCAACACGCTGTCGAGACCGCATGCCGTGCTCGACCGGGCGGATGCAAAGCCGCTGTTGGTCGGGCGCGGCGAGCTCCGTTTCGAGCAGCTGGGTTTTGCCTATGGCGCCAGTGGTCCGGACGCGCGCGCCGTCATCGATGATTTTTCGCTGATCATCCGCCCCGGCGAGAAGATCGGTGTGGTCGGGCGCTCGGGAGCCGGAAAATCGACGCTGGTCAATCTGTTGCTGCGTTTCTACGACCTCGAGCAGGGCCGCATCCTGATCGATGGCCAGGATGTGGCCGCGGTGACGCAGGACAGTCTGCGGGCGCAGATCGGCATGGTGACGCAGGACACCTCTTTGCTGCATCGCTCGGTGCGTGACAACATCCTCTATGGCAGGCCGGATGCGAGCGATGCCGAGATGATCTCGGCGGCAACGCGGGCTGAGGCGCACGACTTCATCCTGGGCCTGAGCGATGCGAAAGGCCGCAAGGGCTATGACGCCCACGTCGGCGAGCGTGGGGTGAAGCTGTCCGGTGGTCAGCGACAGCGCATCGCGATTGCTCGCGTGATGCTCAAGGACGCGCCCATCCTGCTGCTGGACGAGGCGACCAGTGCACTTGATTCCGAGGTCGAAGCCGCCATTCAGGCTAGCCTCTACCGGCTGATGGAAGGCAAGACCGTGGTCGCGATCGCGCACCGCCTGTCGACCATCGCCGCGATGGACCGTCTGGTGGTGATGGACAAGGGCCGCATCGTGGAGGAAGGTGACCATCGCGGCCTGCTGGCGCTCGGCGGACTCTACGCGCGCCTGTGGGCACGTCAGAGCGGCGGTTTTCTGGGCGAAGCTGTCGCGGATGAGGACGGGGGCGGGGGTGATGGGACTGAGCTTGAAGCCGCCCCGGCATGATTGATGGCTTTGTGGGTGCAGAGCTGATCCGGCGGCCGTCCCGACAGTTCAAGCACTCAGGATTAAAGTGGCCAGGGCGGCCGGACTTGCCGCGACGCGCCAGTGCGGTGCGATGTCGGCGGCCTCGAGGCTGCCGTAGCCCCAGGTCGCAGCAATGAAGGGCAGGCCATTGGCGTCGGCCGAATCGCCGTCCTCGGCACGGTCGCCGACATAGACCGCATCCTCACGTGCAATGCCACGATCGATGAGCAGGCGGGCGATCATCGCCGCCTTGTCTGGCAGGCGCGGCTCGAACAGGTCCAGCGCGTACACGGCATCGAAATACCTGCTCCAGTCGAGGTGCTGCAGGATCAGTCGGGTGGGGTGCAGGCGTTTGTTGGTGGCGATGGCCATGCGCCGACCGCTGCCCGCCAGTTGCGCGAGCATTTCGCCGACGCCTGCATAGGCTGCCGTCTGCAGGTAGCCTGTGCTGTCGTAGCTGGCCTTGAAGTGGCCCGCGAGCTCGGCAATCAGGGCCGGGTCGCAGCTGCTGGTCAGCATCTGCAGGGTCTCGGTCAGCGGTGGGCCGACGATGGATTCGTCGATCGTGCGCACGGGCATGTGGCCGGCGGCGCGGAAAGCTTCGCGATAGCTTGCGACGATGGCGGGGGCGGAGTCGATCAGGGTGCCATCGAGATCGAACAGGATGTGCGGGAAGGCTGGCATGGCGGACGGCGCTGAAGCAAAACCGCATTCTACGAACTTGTGGGCGATCTGCCACTTCCGTCATGGTGCGGCGCACGGTGTTCGCGCAGAATACGGCCTCGCTGCTGCCCCGACCTGATCAACTTACGGAATCCCGCTCTTGCTGCCACCTGCCCGTTCATTGTCGAGCGAGAGTTCGATCAGGCGCTTCATGAGCCTGGCGATGCCTTACTGGAGCGGTGAGCGCAAGTGGAAGGCATGTACGGCGACGCTGGTGCTGGTGCTGCTGACGCTGGGGCAGGTGCTGCTGGCGGTCTGGATCAGCTATTGGCATCGGGCGCTGTTCGATGCCCTAGAGGCGCACTCGATGCGCGAAGTGTTGGTGCAAGCCGCCTTGTTCATGCTGATTTTCGTGCTGACGATCGCCGTTACTGCGCTGCACATGCATGTCAAGCGCTGGTTGCAACTGGACTGGCGGCAGTGGCTGACGCGCCGCCTGCTCGATGCCTGGCTGGCGGACCGCCACCTGTATCAGTTGCGCTTCACCGTCGGTGACCACGATAACCCGGACGGGCGCATCGCCGAAGACATCCGCATCGCCACCGAGTCAGCCATCGGGCTGGCCCATTCACTATTGTATTCGGTGCTGATCCTCGGCAGCTTCGCCGACATCCTGCTCAAGGTGTCGGGCAGGCTCGAACTGCCCAGTTTCGGTCTGTCCGTGCCGGCCTACCTGGTCTGGCTGGCCTTTTTGTATGCCGGCATTGGCACCGTGCTGGGGGCATTGCTTGGCCGCCCGCTGGTCAAGGCCACCAATCGCCTGCAGGCCGTCGAGGCCAATCTGCGCTATGGCCTGGCGCGCGAGCGCGAACATGCCGAGTCGATCGCGCTGATGCGCGGCGAGGCGGTCGAGCGCCGCCATGCCGACGCGCTGTTCGACGACGTGGGCCGTGGCTGGAATCGCCAGACCCTGGGCTACCTGGGTATCGTGTCCTTCACGACCGCCTACGGCACCCTGCTGCCGGTGTTTCCGATCCTGGTCGCGGCGCCTCAGTACATCGCCGGCGTGATGACGCTGGGGGTGTTGATGCAGGCGGCGCAGGCCTTTCAGCGTCTGACCTCGGCCCTGTCCTGGCCGGTGGACAACATGGCCGAACTGGCCCGCTGCCGGGCCTCGATCGATCGTATCGTGAGCCTCTACGACGACCTGCAGGCACTCGAGCTCCTGCAGCGCACGCCTTCACACAAGCGCATCGAGGTTCGCGTCGGCACAGAGCGCAAACTGGTGTTGCGCGGACTCAGCCTGGCCAATCCGGATGGCCGGGTGCTGGTCGAGCATTTCGATGTCGTGATTCGACGCGGCGAGCGGGTGCTGATTGGCGGCGACACCTCGGTCGCGATCTGCCTGTTCAAGGCCGTGGCTGGTCTGTGGCCGTGGGGAACGGGGGAAATCGTGCTGCCGGCCGATCATGAACTCGTCTTCCTGCCGCAGCGACCGTATTTTCCGGATGGCACGCTGAAAGCGGCGCTGAGCTACCCGCGGACCGAATCCGAGTTCAGCCAAGGCGAAATGCTGCATGTGCTCGAGTGTGCCGGTCTGGCCTGGCTGGCACCTCGGCTGAACGAGAGCGACAGCTGGGATCACGCCCTGCCGCTGCGGGCGCAACAGCGCCTGGCCATCGCCCGCATATTGCTGCAACGGCCTGCATGGGTGTTTCTGGAGGAGGCGACCAATGCGCTCGATCCTGAAACCGAGTTGCTGATGATCGAACTCCTCCACCGTGAGCTACCCGACTCCAGCCTGCTGCTGATCAGCTTCCACAATGGCATGTCGCACCACTTCACGCGCAAGCTGGTGATCAACCGCCTGCACGAGGAAAAATACCTCACGCTCGACGTGCCGCCGGTTGTCCTAGGCGAAGACTGACGGCAGCCAGTCGCGCTCGACACTGGTGCGCAGGCTCCAGGCGGCCGTCGTCTCGGTGCGGTAGCTCCAGAAGAACCAGCCCTGGTATTTCTCGAAGGTGAGCAACTGCGCCGCCGCATAGCCGCGGCTGGCGACCAGCTGCTGAAAACCGTCCATGTCCTGCAGGGCGTGGTTGAACGGTCCTTCCGCCCAGAGTGACACCACCTTCAGGTCCAGGCCCAGGCTCCATTCACCGCAGATCGTCGGCAGACCCAGTTCGGTGATGATGGCGTCGGCCTCGTCCTTCCAGTCGCCTGCCGACTTGCGCAGGTGGGCGTGGATGTCGGCATCGATGTCGCAGCGTTCGAAGCACTGGTAGCGGTGGATGTCGAAGATCACGTTCCTGAAGGCAGGCGCCTGCATGAAGCCAAGGAACTCGCGGAACGAGCGGAAACCATCATGGAAGATCACGGCCACGCGTTCCGGCGGGCAGTGGCGGCGGATGCGTTCGTAGGCGTCGACGTAGTAGGCCTTGATGTAGTCGGTCGGTACGTCCCAGCGTGGTTCGTTGAGCGCCTCGATCGCATGCAGCGCCGGGTGCGCACGGTAGCGTTCGGCCAGGCGTTCGAGCACCGACAGCGAGTGCTCACGATATTCGGGTTTGGTGTGCCATTCGCACACGTCCTTGATGCCACCGTTGTCGAAGCCGTTCTGGCAGCCGGGTGCCGCGTGCAGGTCGAGCACCACCTGCAGGCCGAACTCCTGCGCCCAGTCCATGGCCTGATCAAGCACGTCGATCCCGCCGGTGACGAAGGGGTGGCGTGCGTCACCGTACTTGGGGTGATAGGGGTAGTCGGGGCCGAAGATCCAGTGCCCGACCGGGATGCGCACTGCGTTCAGGCCATGCTCGGCAATCCAGCGAAAGTCGTCGCGTGTGATGAAGCTGTTCCAGTGCGCGCGCAGTCGGTCGGCCGCGCGTGGCCCCATCTCTGCACACCACGTGGTCTCGTCGGTGGCCTGCAGACCCTCGAACAGGCTGGGTACCATCCACTTTTCCAGCACCAGCCAGCTGCCCAGATTGACCCCGCGAAGTTTCATCGTTGCGCTACTCATTTTAGCCTCCCGTGACGAGTCGATTCATGACGCTGATTGTGCGCTCAATCTGTACGCCAATCCGTGCGTTGATCCGCGGATTCCTGCACGCTGCAGCGCCAGGCTTGGGGACAATGACGCTGTGGCCGGTCAGGGCGAGGGGCGCCGACAGCGTGCGCCATGAGGGAGGGAATGTTGTATGTTTCGCTCGCGCTCGCGACTGGTTCGCAGTGCGTGAGCGTGCTGCGCTCAAAGGCCTTTCTGTCCGACTACGATGCCTCTTCAGGCACCCCACACCCATGCCCTCCACTCTCAAGACCCACCTGCTGAGCCTGGTCGCCCTCGTCCGCCGCTATCCGGGTGTGATTGCGGCCTTTGGCTTCGTTTCGGGGGTGGCGAGTTTTTTTCTGGTCGAGCGCCACGAGGGCTTTGCCCGCGTCATCGCGTTGGCCATGCTGCTTGGCTGGGTCTGGCTGGTCCTCGAGCGGGCATTGAGCGAGTTGCTGACCGAACGCTTCGGCCTGCGCCTGCCGCCTGGGCTGTTGCGTTACGCGACGCAGATGATCCACCAGGAAAGCCTGTTTTTTGCACTGCCGTTTTTTCTCGCCAGCACCTCATGGAACAGCGGGCAGGCCGTGTTCACAGGTTGCCTGATCGTGGCGGCGCTGGTGGCGCTGACCGATCCGATCTATTACAAGCGCCTCGCACCGCGGCGCTGGCTGTTCCTGACTTATCACACCCTGACGCTGTTTGCGGTGCTGCTGGTGGCCATGCCGTTGATTCTGCATCTTCCCACTGCCCGCAGCTATGAACTGGCGCTGGGCATTGCGGTGTTGCTGGCTTTTCCCAGTCTGCTGGGCTCGATCACGCTGCCGCGCTGGTGGCGTGGTGTGCTGGTCGTGGGCTTGATGCTGGCGCTTGGCGGGGTGGGCTGGCTGGCGCGTCTGTGGGTGCCGCCTGCGACCCTGCGACTGACCGAAGTGGCGCTGGCCACGGTGATCGACGATGTCAGCCGCGCACCGGATAACCGACTGGTGGAGATCGATGCGGCGCAACTGGCCGAGCACGGGCTTTTCGCCTATACCGCAATCCAGGCGCCGCTGGGACTGCAGGAGCGCATCCAGCATGTCTGGATGCACGAGGGGCGCGAGATCGACCGCATTACGCTCGACATCCACGGTGGGCGCGCGGAAGGCTATCGGGCGTGGACGCGCAAACAAAATTTCCCGCCGGCGCCCGGCGGGCGCTGGCAGGTCAGGGTGTTGACGGGCGACGAACAAATGATCGGCACCCTTCGCTTTCGCGTGCGTGGCTCGGCCACCGCGGTGCCCTGAGCAGGAAGACGTTCACTCACAGGGCGTGCACTGGGCGCGCCGTAAGGCACTCAGGCACCGAGCCCGGTAGATGTTCCGTGACTCGGGCCGAGTAGCTCAGCAAATGCGTTCCCACAGGCCTTGCTGATCCTCGAATTTGTCCAACTCAAGGCCTTTGAAGTCACGCCGGGAAACGATGCCGACGACTTTGCCATCCTCGATGACGGGCAGGTGGCGGTAGCCACCGTCGCACATCATCTGCAGTGCATCAATCGCTTTGCGATTCGGCGCGATGGTGTCCGGGTCACGCGTCATCACGTCACCCAACGCGGTTTCAGCCGGGTGGCCGCCGGCGCCGATCATCTGCACCGCATCACGCCCGGTGAAGATTCCCTGCAGGTGGCGGAGACTGTCGGTAATCAGCACAGCGCCGACGCTCTGTTCGCACATGCGCTTGCAGGCATGTTGCACGGAATCGGTGGGGCGCAGCGTTACCAGATTCTGGTCCTTCACGATGAAGGAAATGTTGCGGTTCGTCATGGCGCGCTCCTTTTGTCATGTCATTACAACTGTCTATAGTTTAAAGCAAGGCGTGCTGTCCATCCTTGACATTTCTTAAGGGTGCGTCATGTGGTGAATGCCGTCAGGCTTCATTGAATACAACACACTCGCAGCGTGCTGCATCGCCGCCGCCGGGAAGGGGTTGGCTGTCGGTTGCGGCAACATTGATCAAGCGTGGCATGTGTCTCGTCTGTGCTTACGTTCGGGCTTCAAACCACCAGGTCGCAAGAGTAGGCTTCTGCCGATGACTGATTCTGATTCGACGCCCCTGACAGAATGCCGCGGCGAGCAGCAATTTCCGCTGGCCTTGCGTCGCGTCGCGATCGATACCTACCGCGAGAACGTCGCCTACCTGCATCGCGACTGCGCCGTCTATCGCGCCGAAGGTTTTCAGGCTTTGGCCAAGGTGGAAGTGCGCGCCAACGGCAGGCGAGTGCTGGCAAGCCTCAACGTGGTGGACGACCCGCGTATCGTCGGCTGCAACGAAATCGGTCTGAGCCTGGATGCCTTTGCGCAACTGGGTGTGGACAACGGGCATCCGGCGCAGGTGTCGCAAGCCGAGCCACCGACCTCCATTCCGGCGCTGCATCGCAAGATTGCCGGTGAGCGGCTGACGCACGATGATTTCTGCGCGATCGTGCGCGACATCGCCGAGCACCGGTATTCCAAGATCGAACTCACTGCCTTCGTTGTCGCTTCCAACCAGGGTGAGCTAGATCGCGAGGAGGTCTACTTTCTGACTGAGGCCATGGCGGCTGTCGGCCAGCGGCTCGACTGGCGCGAGCGGGTCGTGGTGGACAAGCACTGCATCGGCGGCATTCCCGGCAACCGCACCTCGATGCTGGTGGTGCCGATCGTGGCGGCGCACGGCATGTTGTGCCCCAAGACCTCGTCGCGCGCGATCACTTCACCGGCCGGTACGGCCGACACCATGGAGGTGCTGGCAAACGTCGAGTTGCCGGTCGTGCGCCTGCTGGAGATCGTTCGCGAACACCGTGGCTGTCTGGCCTGGGGCGGTACCGCCCAGTTATCTCCGGCCGACGACGTGCTCATCTCGGTCGAACGGCCGCTGTCGATCGACTCCCCGGGGCAGATGGTGGCCTCCATCCTGTCGAAGAAGGTCGCCGCGGGTTCGACCCACCTTTTGCTCGACATTCCGCTCGGGCCCACGGCCAAGGTGCGTTCGATGCCCGAGGCGCAGCGCCTGCGCAAGCTGTTCGAATTCGTCGCCAGGCGCATGAGCCTGGCCCTCGATGTCGTCATTACCGACGGCCGCCAGCCGATCGGTGCCGGCATCGGGCCGGTACTGGAGGCGCGTGATGTCATGCGCGTACTTGAGAACGACCCGCGTGCGCCGAACGATCTGCGGCAAAAGGCACTGCGTCTGGCTGGGCGGATGCTGGAATTCGACCCCGACGTGCGCGGTGGTGACGGCTTTGCGATCGCGCGCGACATCCTCGATTCCGGTCGTGCGCTGGCCAAGATGGACGCCATCATCCGTGCCCAGGGTGGCAAGCCGTTCGATCACAATGCGCTGCAACTCGCGCGCCTGAGCTTCGAGGTCAGTGCCGATGCAGCTGGTGTCGTCACCGCGATCGACAACCAGCAGCTGGCGCGCATTGCGCGTGTTGCCGGTGCGCCCAAGGTGCAGGGCGCTGGCGTGGACCTGCTGCGCAAGCTGGGCGACCCGGTTGCCTGCGGTGACATCCTGTACCGGGTCCATGCCGACTATCCGGCCGACCTTGAGTTTGCCCGTCAGGCCTGTCTGCGTGCCAGCGGCTATGGAATCGGTACGGCCGACGAGTTGCCGCACCTGTTTGTGGAGTTCTGATGATGAGTCTGCTGTTGCATTTCGATGACGAAACGCAGGAGGCAGAGCGCCTCGCGCAGGCTGCCGGTGTCGAGCGCGCCGTCATCGAGCGCCACCGCTTTCCTGATGACGAGCTGCACCTGCGCCTGCCTGAACGACTACCTCCGCGCGTCGTCGTCTATCGCAGCCTGCACCGACCCAACGAGAAGCTGCTGGAGCTGCTGCTGGTGGCGCGCACCGCCGGGCGGCTGGGAGCCGAGCACCTGACCCTGGTTGCGCCCTATCTGGCCTACATGCGACAGGACGCCGAGTTCACGCCTGGTGAGGCGATCAGCCAGCATATCGTCGGCGGATTTCTCGCTGGCCTGTTCGACGCCGTCATCACCGTCGATCCGCATCTGCATCGGGTCTCTTCGCTCGCCGAAGCCTTGCCGGTGCCTCATGCGCTCGCGCTGTCTGGCGCGCCGCTGCTTGCCGATGTGGTCGCTGCGCAACGCCCGGGCGCACTGCTGGTGGGGCCTGACGCAGAGTCCAGACAATGGGTTGAGGCGGCCGCAGAGCGCCATGGTTTCGACTTCGCAGTGTGCGCCAAGACCCGCCATGGCGACCACGAGGTCGATATCGTGTTGCCTGAAAGTCTCAAGGCGGGCCTCCAGACCGCGCGGCGCCGTGTCGTGCTGCTCGACGACGTGGCCAGTTCCGGCCACACCCTTGCCCAGGCGGCAAGACTGTTGCTGGCTGCCGGCGCCGCCAGCGTGGATGTGGCTGTCACGCATGCCTTGTTTGCGGGTGGCGCGCTCGATTTGCTGCACCAGGCGGGTGTCGGCCAGGTGTGGAGTACCGACTGCATTCCCCATCCGAGCAACGCCGCGTGGGTGGCGCCCCGACTGGCGCAGGCCCTGCACTCGATCGACCCAGGCTAAGCGCTCCAGCCCCCGCTTTTTTCCTCACGGATGTTCGTGAAGATCGCGTCGCGAACACACGGAGCGATGACGATCAGGTGTCTTGATGCTAGCATCGTGAATTGCCGCGCTTGCAGCGCCTTCGTCCTGTCGATGAGGGCTGCCCTGCAGAGCAGCTTCGATGATCCATAGCGGGGAGACGCGTGAAGCAATCGGTGAAGACCGTGGTATTTGCCGACCTGACGGGTAGCACGGGTCTTTTTGAGTCGGCGGGCAATGTTGTTGCCACCCGCATCGTTACCCGCTGTACACATACCCTTGGTCGCCACCTCGTGCTTGCGGGCGGCCAGCTCGTGAAGTATCTGGGTGATGGCGTGCTGGTCCTGTTCGACAACACGCTTGCTGCTGTCGAGGCCGCTTCACGCATGCAGGAAGTGCTGGCCGAGCAGGTGCCCGGTCTGCCGCAGGGCGGCCTGCTCGGAATCAAGACCGGCGTCGAGCGCGGGCCCATCGTCGAACATGACGGCGACTGCTACGGCGACGCCGTCAATGTCGCCGCCCGACTCAGCGATCGGGCCCAGGCCGGTGAAACCTTGATCGGCGAGGCTGCGTTTGACTGCCTGCCCGAGGCTCAGCGGCTAGCATGCCAGAGCCTGGATCGCATCACCATCAAGGGCAAGGCCGAGCCGATGCACGTGTGGCGCGTGGATTGGGCGCGTACGGCCGAATCCACCCTGACCGCGATGTTCGACTTCAATCAGCTGATCGAAGGCACGCGTTCAATCCAGCGAATCGACATTCGGCGCATGGATCAGCACGCCGAACTCCATCCGGGCGAAGGGCCGCTGATCATCGGGCGCGGCGACGGCGCCGGCTTCGCGGTCGACGATCCGCGCGTTTCGCGGCGCCATGCGCGCATCGAGTGGACGAGCGGGCAGTGCTCCTTCACCGACTTCAGCAGCAATGGCAGTTGGGTGCGCTTTTCAGGTTCGACTGCACCGGTGGTGTTGCGCCGCGATAGCTGCGCGCTTTACGGCGAAGGCGAGATCGGCCTCGGTGCCCAGCTTGACGACTTCACCGCGCCCACGCTTGCCTTCCGCGTCACCGACGAAGGCTGACCCAGCCGCTGCGTCATGTGGCGCCGGCGAACCCTCCGCAGTGGCATCCTGATGCGAATACTCCCTGTCCTTCTCCTCCTGTGCCCGCTGACCTTGCAGGCGGCCGACTGGACCACGCGTGCGCTGGCCGAGCTGGCCGTATTTGCCGAGTTTCGTGCCCCAGCGGCGGTCGTTGCACGCGAAGAGGCACGGCTCGCGGCCGAGGTCGGTGCGCGGATCGTCGCCATGCCGGCCCGTGAGGGCGAGACCGTGGCACCAGGTGCCGAGCTGGCGCGGCTGGACAGCGCCAGTTATCGGCTCGACGTCGACCGCGCGCAGGCTCAACTGCGCTTGATCGACAGGCGCATTGCACTGGCCCGCGTTCAGCTCGACCAGTCGCGTGCGCTGGCTGGACGTGGCTTCATCAGCACCGATGGACTGCGCATTCGTGAGACCGAACTCGAGGTGCTTGTCGCCGAACGTGATGCAGCACAGGCGGGGCTTGCAGCCGCAGAGCTGGCGCTGGCGCGTTGCGTGATCCGCGCGCCCTATGCCGGCGTGGTGCGCGAGCGCCATGCTGCAGTCGGCGACCTTGCCGTACCCGGCACGCCGCTGATCACCCTTGCCGCCAGTGTGGGTGCCGAAGTTCGCGCGCAGGTGCCCGCTGTCCAGGTTGCCAGTCTGCAGTCGGCCGATGGGCTCGCCCTGCTGGCGGGAGGCAATACGCATGGCCTGAGGCTGCGCCGTGTTTCTCCACTGCTCGATCTGGCTGGGCAGGTGCGCCAGGCGGTGCTGGAGGCGGCCGAGCCGCTGCCGCCAGGCCTGGCGGGTGAGCTGCGCTGGCGCAGCACCGCGCCACAGCTGCCGCCGGCCTACGTGCAGCAGCGTGACGAAGCGCTGGGAGCCTGGATCGAGCGCGACGGCGCGCCGGTCTTCGTCGTGTTGCCGCAGGCGCAGGCTGGGCGACCGGTGACCGTCGACTGGCCGTTGACGACCCGCCTCATCGATGAGGGGCGCTTTACGCTGCCGCAGCAGGCAACGCGATGAAGGGTTTCTATGGGCGCTTGATCGACAATCACCCGCTCGCCAACATCGCCTTCCTGATCGTGCTGGTGGGCGGCATCCTCAGCTACCTGAGCCTGCCGCGGGCGCAGGACCCGGAGATCAACTTCAACTGGGTCAGCATCATCACCACCTTGCCCGGTGCTTCCGCCGAGGACGTCGAGCGCGACCTGACGGGGCCGCTGGAAGACGCGATCAAGCAGGTCAAGGACATCCGCTTCGTGTCCTCGTCCAGCCGCGAAAGCGTGTCATCCATCCTGGTGCGCTTCGACGAGATCAGTGAGCGACAGTTCGACAAGCGTGCCAATGACCTGCGCCGTGAGATCCAGAACAAGGCCTCGGCGGAGCTGCCGCCCGACGCGACCGATCCTGTGGTGGTTGAAATCACCAGCTCGAACGGTTTTCCCACCGCCATCCTCGTGCTTCACGGGGTGGCTGGTGAGGCGCTGCGTGCGCAGTCCTTTGCGCTGAAGCGCGAGCTCGAGGGCCTGAGCGGAGTCGACCAGGTCATTGCGGCCGGCTTCGACGAGCCCGAGCTGCATGTCGACTTCGATCCGGCACGACTGGCGGCAGCCGGTTTGTCGCCGTTGCAGTTGTCCGATGGCGTCGCGGCCTGGTTCCGCAACACCCTGGGCGGGCGCATCCGTGTGCAGGATCGTGAATGGCTGGCGCGGCTTGAAGGCAAGACGCCCGACCCCGAACAACTTGCCCAGGCGGCCATCGTCACCCCTCAGGGGCGGGTGGCGCTGGATGAGGTGGCGACAGTGTCGCGCGGGCATGATCGTTCCGGACAGCTGGTCAGCTACAACGGCCAGCCGGCGGTGATGCTGTCGATCACCAAGCAGGCTCGCAGCAACACCCTGCAACTGGTCGAACGACTGCAGTCCTACGTGGACGAGCGCAATACCTTGCTCGAACCACAAGGCATGCGCCTGACCCTGGTCGACGACCAGACCCATGCCACGCGCAACGCCATCGCCATCATGGAATCGAACGCGGTGTTCGGACTGCTGGCCGTGCTGGGCATGTGCTGGCTGTTCCTGGGCTCGCGCCTGGCCCTGCTGATCGCGCTGGGCGTCCCCTTTGCGCTGGCGGGTACCTTCATCGCGGTAGACCTGGTCGGCAACACGCTGAACCTGACGGTGCTGCTCGGTGTGGTCATCGCATTGGGCATGCTGGTCGACGACGCGGTGGTGATCGTCGAGGCGATCTACTATCGCCTGCAGCGTGGTGAGCAGGCCCGCGATGCGGTGATCAGCGGCATTGCCGAAGTGGGCCTGCCGGTGCTGGCCTCGGTGCTGACGACGATTGCGGCCTTCCTGCCGTTGATGCTGCTGCCGGGTATTCTCGGCGACTTCATGTTCATCGTGCCCTTCGTCGTCACCGTAGGCCTGCTGGTGAGCCTGCTCGAGGCTTACTGGATCATGCCCACGCACATCATGACGCTCGGCCTGGACGATCGTCGCAGCCGACTGCAACCGTGGCGCGAGCGGTTTACCCACGGCGTGAGGGTCAAGTACGCCCGCCTGCTGGTGAAGGTGATGCGTCGTCCCCGCACCGGTCTGGCGGTGCTGGTGATGGTGATGGCGGCCGCCGGCGGGGCGCTGGCGGCCGGGCTGGTGCGGATGGAGTTCTTTGCCTTCGATTCGATGCGCTTGTTCTACGTCAGCGTGGATATGCCGGCTGGCGCCACCATCGAGCGCACGCTGGCCGAAGCCGAGCGCGCCGTGCAGGTGGTCGAGCGTGAGCTGCCGGCCGACGAGTTGCGCGCGGTCGTGGCCTATGCCGGGCTGAAGTTCTCCGATACCGAGCCGGTGTATGGCGACCAGTACGCGCAGGTGCTGGTGTCGCTGCTGCCGCGTGGTGATGGCATGCGTGACGCGGGCGAGATCATCAGCGCGCTGCGGCCACGGATCGAGGCGCTCAATGGCGAGGCGCGCTTCTCCTTCCTGGAACTGAAGGGGGGCCCGCCAACTGCAAAGCCGGTCAGCGTCAAGGTGAAGTCCGACGATTACCCGCAACTGCGCGCGGCGGCGGATGCCATGCTGGAGGAGGTAGCCCGGCTGCCCGGCGTGAAGGACATCACCGACGACGACGTGCCTGGCCGCAACGAGTTGCGCCTGACGCTGAACCGGGAGAAGCTCGCGCGTGCTGGCGTCGCGCCGGGCGAGGTCTCACGCCTGCTACGCCTGCATGGCGAGGGCGAGATCGTTGCCACCACAAGGGCCGCGGGCGAAAAGATCGAAGTCGTGGTGCGGGCAAAGCCCGAGGACTTCGTCGATGTTTCCGAACTGCTGCAGCGCAGCGTGATGTTGGCCGATGGTGCCCGGGTGCAGCTCGGGGATTTGGTCGACCACGACCTGCGCCTGTCCAAGGGCTATATCCGCCATTACCAACTGACCCGCGCAATCACGGTCGAGGCTGAACTCGACCGTCAGGTCATCGACACGGTCGCTGCCAACGACAGGCTGAAAGCCGCCTGGCAGGCACTGCAGCCGCGCTTCCCAGGGGTGGAGCTGGATTTCTCCGGTGAGCTCGAGGACATCAACGAGAGCCTGAGCGCGATGGGACGCTTGTTTGCGCTCGGCGTTGGGCTGATCTATCTGATTCTCGCGGCGCAGTTCCGCAGCTACTGGCAACCGGTGATGATTCTGGTCAGCGTGCCCCTGGCTTTCACTGGGGTGGTGCTCGGCCTGCTGCTGTCGGGCAATCCCCTGTCGCTGTACACCCTGTATGGCGTGATCGCGCTGACCGGCATTGCGGTGAATTCGGCGATCGTGCTGATCGATGCCGCCAACGAGCGCCGGGCCGCGGGCATGAGCGTGCAGCATGCGGTGATCTATGCCGCACGGCGACGTGTGGTACCGATCCTGATCACGTCGACGACGACCATTGGTGGCCTGTTCTCGCTGGCGATCGGGCTGGGTGGCAAGTCGCTGATGTGGGGGCCGGTAGCGGCGAGCATCGTCTGGGGGCTGGGGTTTTCGACGATCCTGACGCTGTTCGCGATTCCGCTGGTGTACCGCGTGGCCCTGCAACGCAGCGCCTGATACCCGGGCCGCTCGCCGGCAGGCTGCGACCAGGGCCTGACCCTGCATGTGGCTTGAGGCGATCCCCCTGCAGCAGTGAAATTTTCCGGCGGCGACTGATATCCTTGGACGCTTTTGCGGCCTGTGCCAATGGAATCTGCTTTCCGCCGCGGCGCCCGTGAGGGGCTGCGGGACTTCATGCCGATCTCGGTCGGCCTGCTGCCGTGGGCGATGGTCACCGGCATTGCGATGCGTTCGATCGGCCTGTCCGAACTCGAGGCGCTGGGCATGAATCTGCTGGTGTATGCCGGCACGGCCCAGCTCGGCGCCCTGCCGCTGATCGCCGCCGGCGCGCCGCTGTGGCTGATCATGCTCACCGCGCTCGCCCTGAACCTGCGCTTCATCATCTTCAGCGCGTCGATCGCGCCGATCTTTGCCGGGCGGCGCTGGGCCGAGCGGCTGATGTCGAGCTACCTGCTCGTCGATGGCGTGTTCGCGATCTGCGCCGACAAGGCCATCCCCTCCGACGACCCGCAGTGGCGCTGGGGCTACTACATCGCACCCTCGGTGTTCAACTGGGTGGTGTGGCAGCTCTTCGTTGCCTGCGGCGTGTTTGGTGCCGAGTTCGTGCCACACGACTGGTCGCTGGAATTCATGGTGACGATCGCGCTGATGGTCATGGTGCTGCCCATGCTGCGCTCGCGACCGATGCTGATCGCGGCGCTGGCCGGCGGCCTGGGTGCGGTGCTGCTGCGTGGGCTGCCGCTGCGCCTTGGGGTGGTGGCAGGCATCGTGATTGGCATTGCGGCCGGTTTCGCAGCCGAGCATTGGCAGCAGCGCGAGGAGGCGACATGACCGAAGGCCTTTGGCTGTGGCTGGCGTTTGTCCTGATGTCGATGACGACCATCGGCACGCGCGGCAGCTTCATTCTGCTGGGCGAGAAAGGGCGTCTGCCACCGGCCCTGCAGCGTGCACTGCGTTATGCGCCGGCAGCGGCGCTGTCGGCGCTGGTGTTGCCCGACCTGTTGATCGATGGCGCTAATGTGTCGCCCTTCAACCCCAAGTTTGCGGCTGGTGTCGTCGTGGTGCTGGTGGCCCTGCGCTGGCGCAATCCGTGGCTGCCTTTTCTGCTCGGCATGGGCGTGTTGTTGACGATGAGAAAGGGGCTGGGCTGGTAACTTTCGCTGTTGCCCTGGTCAGGCGGGCTCTACCCAGACGTGCCGGGCCACCTCGTGTTCGATGGCCAGTTCGACGTGTTCGCACAGCAAAACGGTCATCGGGTGCTGTTGCAGAACTTTCACCGCGTGCGCCGCCGACAGACCGTAGGCGTGGAGTTGCTCACGCTGGAGCGGATCGATCTCGTCGCCGAAATCGACCACGCGCACCATGCGTCCCACCGGGGTGCCGATCAGGCGGATGCGCTCATGCAAGGGGCGGGGTGTGGCGTTCATGATGTGAGTGCCCTCAAAAGATCAGCCGCAGGCCGTGGTTGAGCACGCCACCGATGAAGAAGGCAGTGGGGATGATCATCGCCAGCATCAGCGCCGCGACCTTCAGGCCCTGCTCCTTGACGATCATCATCAGGCTGGCGATGCAGGGCACGAACAGCGTGATCGTCACCATGCCGACCACCGCCTGCACCATGTCGAGCTGGCTTTGCAGCGCAAACAGTCCGCTGGCGCCAAAGTCGCGACGCAAAAAGCCCATCACGAAGGCGGCGCTGGCCTCGGGCGGCAAACCCAGCCAGCCCACCACCAGCGGCTTGCCGGCTTCGATGATCCACGGCAGCGCGCCGCTGCGAT
>Ga0073904_10000188_pt1 | contig 41466 bp, 53 predicted proteins | sample KloWWTrecipitate_FD_66668 | JGI IMG/M metagenome (GOLD analysis project Ga0073904, IMG submission 66668) | Active sludge microbial communities from Klosterneuburg, Austria, studying microevolution and ecology of nitrifiers - Klosterneuburg... | ecosystem: Engineered > WWTP > Aerobic digester >... | reverse complement strand
GGGTGACAACGTGTCGATCACGGTGAAGCTGATCTGCCCGATCGCCATGGAAGAAGGTCTGCGCTTCGCAATTCGCGAAGGTGGCCGCACCGTTGGCGCCGGCGTCGTCGCCAAGATCATTGAGTAATTCGTACCAAGCGGACGGAGTCCCATGATTCCGTCCGTCGCTCTTTCCGCTCTTTAGGAACTGACATGCAGAACCAGAAAATCCGTATTCGTCTGAAGGCTTTCGACTACCGCCTTATCGATCAGTCCGCGCTTGAGATCGTTGAAACCGCCAAGCGTACCGGCGCTGTTGTTCGTGGACCGGTTCCGTTGCCGACCCGCATCGAGCGTTTCGATCTGCTGCGGTCACCGCACGTGAACAAGTCGTCGCGCGACCAGATGGAGATCCGCACGCACCAGCGCCTGATGGACATCATTGATCCTACGGACAAGACCGTCGATGCCCTGATGAAGCTGGATCTTCCCGCTGGCGTGGATGTTGAGATCAAGCTGCAGTAAGCGTCCTCCGCTTGCAGAGCGTTGAAAAAGGCCGGTATAATCCGGCCCTTGTGCTTTTTGGCACATTAATTGTGACCCCCGGTCAATCGCAACCGGGATTCAGGAGAAAAATATGAGTCTAGGCCTTGTTGGACGCAAGGTCGGCATGACTCGCATCTTCGCCGAGGATGGTCAATCCATTCCGGTGACGGTGCTTGACGTGTCGGACAATCGTGTGTCCCAGATCAAGACGTCTGAGACCGACGGCTATGCCGCGGTTCAGATTGCTTTTGGCAAGCGTCGTGCCAGCCGGATTACCAAGCCGGTGGCAGGGCATCTCGCCAAGGCGGGCGTTGAGCCCTGCCGCGGCATGAAGGAATTCCGCGTCGCTGAAGACCAGGTTGCCGGCTTTAACGCGGGCGACCTCATCAGCGCTGACCTGTTCCAGGTTGGCCAGAAAGTCGATGTGACGGGTGTGACGATTGGTAAAGGCTTCTCTGGCGCCATCAAGCGCCACAACTTTTCGTCGAACCGCGCCTCACACGGCAACTCTGTTTCGCATAACTCCGCTGGCTCGATCGGCATGGCGCAAGACCCGGGTCGTGTTTTCCCTGGTAAGCGCATGGCGGGTCAATACGGCAATGTTCAGCGCACGACTCAGGGGCTGGAGATCGTTCGTGTGGATGTCGAGCGTCAGCTGTTGCTGGTGAAGGGTGCGGTACCCGGTTCAAAGGGTGGCGATGTCGTCGTTTGTGCGGCGATCAAGGCCTAAGGAGCGCGGAATGGAACTGAAACTCTTGAACGATCAGGGTCAGGCCGCGTCGACGCTGCAGGCGTCGGACGTGTTGTTTGGCCGTGACTATAACGAAGCGCTGGTGCATCAGGTCGTGACCGCCTATCTGGCGAATGCACGGTCGGGTAATCGCAAGCAGAAGGGTCGCTCGGAAATTGCGAAATCAACTCGCAAGCCTTTCCGTCAGAAGGGTACGGGCAATGCGCGTGCCGGTATGGCGTCAAGCCCGCTCTGGCGTGGCGGCGGCAAGATTTTCCCGAATACGCCTGACGAGAACTTCAGTCAGAAGGTCAATCGCAAGATGTACCGCGCCGGCGTGGCGGCGATCCTGTCGCAACTGGCGCGAGAAGACCGGCTGGCGGTAGTGGATGGCTTCAGCCTCGAGGCCCCGAAAACGCGTCTGCTGTCGCAGAAGCTGAAGGGTATGGGTCTCGACTCCGTGCTGGTCATCACTGAAGAAATTGACGAGAACCTGTTCCTGTCTTCGCGCAACCTGCACCACGTTTTGGTGTTGTCGGTTAGTGAGGCGGATCCGGTGTCGCTGGTACGTTTCCCGAAGGTGCTGGTCACCAAGGGTGCTCTGGCGAAGATGGAGGAAGCGTGGCAATGAGCGCGATCAGTCAAGAGCGTCTGCTGCAGGTGTTGCTCGCCCCGCAGATCTCCGAAAAGGCGACGTTTGTCGCCGACAAGAACGAGCAGGTGGTGTTCAAGGTCGCCACCGACGCAACCAAGCCTGAAGTGAAGGCGGCCGTTGAGGCCCTGTTCAAGGTTGAGGTCAAGTCGGTTCAGGTCCTGAATGTTAAGGGCAAGTCCAAGCGCTTCGGTCGCAGTATGGGTCGTCGCAAAGACTGGAAGAAGGCGTTCGTATGCCTGAAGCCCGGCCAGGAAATCAATTTTGCGGCTGGGGAGTGACAAGTCATGGCACTGGTAAAACTTAAGCCGACCTCCGCTGGCCGCCGCGCCCAAGTGAAGGTGGTCAACGCCGACCTTTACAAGGGTCGGCCGATCGCCTCGCTGGTAGAAAAGCAGAGCAAGAATGCAGGCCGGAACAACAACGGCCGGATCACCGTCCGTCATCAGGGTGGTGGTCACAAGCAGCACTACCGTTTTGTCGACTTCCGCCGCAACAAGGACGGGATTCCAGCCAAGGTTGAACGCATCGAGTACGACCCCAACCGGTCGGCGAACATCGCGTTGCTGTGCTACGCCGATGGTGAGCGTCGCTACATCATTGCGCCCCGTGGGGTCGCTGTCGGGCAGCAGTTGATCAGTGGCGCCGAGGCGCCGATCAAGGCAGGCAACGCTTTGCCGATCCGCAACATTCCGGTGGGTTCGACGATCCACTGCATCGAGATGACGCCGGGCAAGGGCGCACAAATTGCGCGGGCTGCGGGTACTTCCGTGCAGCTGCTGGCGCGCGAGGGCTCCTACGCACAACTCCGCCTGCGTTCAGGCGAGATTCGCCGTGTTCACGTCGAGTGCCGCGCCACCATTGGTGAAGTCGGTAACGAAGAGCACGGTCTGCGCAAGATCGGCAAGGCCGGCGCCAATCGCTGGCGCGGTATTCGACCGACGGTTCGTGGTGTAGCAATGAACCCGGTTGATCACCCGCATGGTGGTGGTGAAGGTCGTACGGGCGAGGGGCGCGAACCGGTCAGCCCGTGGGGTACGCCGGCGAAGGGCTATCGGACGCGCAGCAACAAGCGCACCGACAGCATGATCGTGCAGCGTCGTCAGAAGCGTTAAGGGGTAAAAGATGGCACGTTCTATCAAGAAAGGCCCGTTCATCGACGCGCACCTCCTGAAGAAGGTTGACGCGGTGCGAACGAGCAACGACAAGCGACCGCTCAAAACCTGGTCGCGTCGCTCCACGATCCTGCCGGACTTCATCGGGCTGACGATTGCCGTGCATAACGGCAAGCAGCACATTCCGGTGTTCGTGACCGAGAATATGGTTGGCCACAAACTGGGCGAATTCGCGCTGACGCGTACCTTCAAGGGTCACGCTGCCAGCAAGAAGGCCAAGCGCTAAGAGGACGACATGGAAACGAAAGCTATTCTCCGTGGCGTACGCCTGTCGGCACAGAAAGGTCGCCTGGTTGCGGATCTGGTTCGCGGCAAGTCCGTCGATCAGGCGCTCAGCATCCTTGGTTTTTCGCCGAAGAAGGGCGCCAAGATCATCCGCAAGGTGGTCGAGTCCGCAATCGCCAACGCCGAGCACAATGACGGCGCTGACATCGATGCGCTAAAAATCAAGACTATTCACGTGGAAGAAGGGATGACGCTTAAGCGCTTCACCGCGCGTGCGAAGGGTCGCGGTAATCGCATCCTCAAGCCCACCTGCCACGTCTATGTGACGGTCGGCGAGTAAGGAGTAATCATGGGTCAGAAAATCAATCCCACTGGCTTCCGCCTCGCTGTTACACGTGACTGGAGCTCGCGCTGGTTTGCTTCCAGTCGCGACTACGCAGACATGCTGCACGGCGACCTGAAAGTACGTGAATACCTGAAGAAGCGCCTGGCGCATGCATCTGTTGGGCGCGTGATCATCGAGCGTCCGGCGAAGAATGCACGTGTGACGATTTACAGCGCACGTCCTGGCGTCGTCATCGGCAAGAAGGGTGAAGACATCGAAGCGCTCAAGCGCGACCTACAGAAGATCTTTGGCGTGCCCGTTCACGTGAACATCGAAGAGGTGCGCAAGCCCGAGATTGACGCAAAACTGATTGCCGACTCGATCGCTCAGCAGCTCGAGAAGCGCATCATGTTCCGTCGTGCAATGAAGCGTGCGATGCAGAATGCGATGCGTCTTGGTGCTCAGGGCATCAAGATCATGAGCTCGGGTCGCCTTAACGGCGCAGAGATCGCTCGTACCGAGTGGTACCGTGAGGGCCGTGTTCCGCTGCACACGCTGCGTGCGAACATTGACTACGGTGTGTCGGAGGCGAAGACCACCTACGGCATCATTGGTATCAAGGTGTGGGTGTTCAAGGGTGAGATGCTGGGTCGGAACGAACAGCCCGTCGCCGCTGAACCCGAAGCCGATAACCGTCGTGGCCGTCGTGGCGCTCCGCGTGATGGCGAGGGCCGTCCGGGTCGTCGGCCCGCCCGTCGGGGTGAGGGCAGGCAAGAAGAAAGCAGGGGTGAATGATGCTGCAGCCGACTAGAAGAAAGTATCGCAAGGAGCAGAAAGGCCGAAACACCGGCATCGCCACCCGTGGTGCGAAGGTGTCTTTTGGCGAATACGGGCTGAAGGCGATCGGCCGTGGTCGACTGACTGCGCGCCAGATCGAGTCAGCACGCCGGGCCATGACTCGTCACATCAAGCGCGGTGGTCGCATCTGGATCCGTATCTTCCCCGACAAGCCGATCTCGAAGAAGCCTGCCGAAGTCCGCATGGGTAACGGCAAGGGCAACCCGGAATACTGGGTTGCCGAGATTCAGCCGGGCAAGGTGCTCTATGAAATGGACGGCGTGGACGAAGCTCTCGCTCGTGAAGCTTTCCGGCTTGCTGCCGCCAAGCTGCCGATCGAGACAGTATTCGTGACTCGCATGGTGGGGGCTTGAGTATGAAAGCGAGTGAACTCCGCGCCAAGAGCGCTGATGAGTTGAACACGGAGCTGATCGATCTGTTGAAGGCGCAGTTTTCGATGCGCATGCAGCATGCGACGCAGCAGTTGGGGAATACGAGTCAGATCGGGAAGGTCAGGCGCGACATCGCGCGCGTTCGCACCCTCCTGCGCGAAAAGGCGGGTCAGCAATGAGCGAACAAGTTCAAAAGGTTCGCCGCGCGCTTGTTGGGCGTGTGGTGAGCGACAAGATGCAGAAGACCGTGACGGTTCTGGTCGAGAGCCGGGTCAAGCACCCGCTATACGGCAAGATCATCACGCGTTCGGCGAAGTATCACGCTCACGTCGAAGACGATTCGGCGACGGCGGGCGACCTTGTGGAAATTGAGGAGTGCCGCCCGATTTCGCGCACCAAAACCTGGCGTGTGGCCAAGGTGCTCGAGAAGGCGCGTGTCATCTGAGTAGCGAGTAAGTCGCAAACAAAAAAACAGCTTGGCGTCCTGGCGTTGGGCTGTTATAGTTTTGCCTCTTTGCTCCGGGGCTCGCTCGGGGCATCCTACCCTGACGGGTTCCAAGACTGTCCGCACATGCGGGATAAGTTGGAGATATTTTCATGATTCAAATGCAGTCCAGACTGGACGTGGCCGATAACACCGGCGCACGCTCGGTGATGTGCATCAAGGTCCTGGGTGGGTCCAAGCGCCGCTATGCGGGGATTGGTGACATCATCAAGGTAACCGTTAAGGATGCTGCGCCGCGTGGCCGCGTGAAGAAGGGTGACGTCTACAATGCCGTGGTGGTACGCACCGCCAAGGGCGTTCGTCGTTCCGACGGCTCGCTGGTCAAGTTCGACAACAACGCAGCCGTTCTCCTGAACAATAAGCTTGAGCCGATCGGCACCCGTATCTTCGGGCCGGTGACGCGCGAGCTGCGCTCCGAGCGGTTCATGAAGATCGTCTCGCTGGCGCCTGAAGTGCTCTGAGGAGTCGCTAGATGAACAAGATCCGCAAGGGTGATGAAGTAATGGTGCTGACGGGCAAGGATCGTGGCCGTCGGGGCACCGTGCTGCGCCGCGTCGATGACGAGCGCGTCGTGGTCGAGGGTGTGAATCGGGTGAAGAAGCATGTGCGCCCGAATCCGCTCAAGGGTGAAGTGGGTGGCATTGTTGAGAAAGAAATGCCCATCCATGTTTCGAATGTCGCGCTGTTCAATCCCGCCACCCAGAAGGGTGATCGCATCGGGATCAAGACACTTGAGGACGGCCGAAAGGTCCGTTTTTTCAAGTCGAACGGCGAGCTGGTGAACGCCTAAGGAGTGACGATGGCTCGCTTGCAACAGGTTTACAAAGACGAAGTGGCGCCGGCGCTGAAAACGCAGTTCGGCTACAAGTCGGTAATGGAAGTGCCGCGGATCACCAAGATCACCCTGAATATGGGTGTGGGTGAGGCTGTTGGTGACAAGAAGATTCTGGAGCATGCCATCGGCGATATGACCAAGATTGCGGGTCAGAAGCCGGTTTCTACCAAGGCGCGCAAGTCGATAGCGGGTTTCAAGATCCGTGACGGCTACCCAATCGGCTGCATGGTCACGCTTCGCGGTCCGCGTATGTTCGAGTTTCTGGATCGCTTGGTGACGATTGCGCTGCCGCGCGTTCGTGACTTTCGCGGTATCGGTGCTAAGGGTTTTGATGGCCGTGGTAATTACAACCTCGGCGTCAAGGAACAGATCATCTTCCCGGAAATCGAGTACGACAAGATCGATGCGCTGCGCGGGATGAACATCAGCATCACGACGACGGCGAAGACGGACGAAGAGGCGCGTGCGCTTCTGGGTGCGTTCAAGTTCCCGTTCAAGAATTGAGGGTGATATGGCGAAACTCGCTCTGATCAATCGCGAAGCAAAGCGCGCAAAGTTGGTGGAGAAATTCGCCGCCAAGCGTGCAGCGCTAGTCGCGCAGGTCAAGGACAGTAAGCTGTCCGAAGAAGAACGCATGGCGGCCCGCCTGGCGCTGCAACAACTGCCGCGCAATGCTAACCCGACGCGTCAGCGCAACCGCTGTGCGCTGACGGGGCGTCCGCGTGGTGTGTTCCGCAAGTTCGGTCTGTGCCGCAACAAGCTGCGCGAGATCGCTTTCCGCGGCGAAGTGCCTGGCATGACCAAGGCGAGCTGGTAAGGAGAATTCGAAGATGAGTATGTCCGATCCCATCGCCGACATGCTGACGCGCATCCGCAATGGCCAACAAGCTCAGAAGGCATCTGTTTCGATGCCCTCGTCGAAGCTGAAGGTCGCGATCGCGAAGGTTCTGCAGGACGAAGGTTATATCGACGGTTTTGCCGTCAAGGATCTGGCCGGCAAGGCTACGCTGGATGTGACGCTGAAGTACTACGCCGGTCGCCCGGTGATCGAGCGTATCGAGCGTGTCAGTCGTCCTGGTCTCCGTATCTACAAGGGTAGCGATGACCTCCCGCGCGTCATGAACGGGCTGGGTGTCGCAATAGTGTCCACGCCGCGTGGCGTGATGACGGATCGCAGTGCACGCGCTAGTCGCGTGGGCGGCGAAGTCATCTGCCTTGTCGCATAAGGGGGTGCTATGTCTCGTGTAGCTAAAAATCCGGTGGCGATTCCCAGTGGTGTCGAAGTCATTATTTCGGACACTGAAATTGCCGTGAAGGGCCCACTGGGCATGCTGCGTCAGGCGCTTACCGGTCAGGTAAGTGTCGCGCGTGAAGGCGACTCTGTCGTGTGCAAGGCGCGTGATGGTATTGTTAATTCGCGGGCGATGTCAGGGACGCTGCGCGCGCTGGTGAACAACATGGTCACGGGTGTCACCAAGGGGTTTGAGCGTAAGCTTACCTTGGTTGGCGTCGGTTATCGTGCCCAGGCGCAAGGTGACAAGCTCAATCTGTCGCTCGGCTTCTCGCATCCCGTCGTGCATCAGATGCCCGAAGGTGTGAAGGTCGAAACGCCGACGCAGACCGAGATCCTGATCAAGGGTGTCGACAAGCAGCAGGTTGGCCAGGTTGCGGCCGAGGTGAGGGCATACCGTGCCCCTGAGCCCTATAAGGGTAAGGGCGTCCGTTACTCGGACGAAACGGTCGTGCTCAAGGAAACCAAGAAGAAGTAAGGCGGTTCGTCATGAACAAGAAAGAAACTCGTCTTCGCCGTGCGCGCAAAACTCGCGCCAAACTTGCGGAGCTCAAGGCGGTTCGCCTAGCGGTGTTCCGGTCCAACTGCCACATCTACGCCCAGGTCATTTCTGGTTGCGGTTCGAAGGTGCTTGCGGCGGCGTCCACGGTCGAATCCGAGGTGCGCGCTCAGGTACCGAACGGCGGCAACAAGGCTGCTGCCGAACTGGTCGGCAAGCTGATCGCCGAGCGTGCAAAGGCTGCTGGCATCGAGCAGGTCGCATTCGACCGCTCGGGCTTCCTTTATCACGGCCGCGTTAAGACGCTGGCCGAGGCTGCCCGCGAAGGCGGCCTCAAGTTCTAAGCGAGGAATCGAATGGCTAAGCAGCAATCGAAACGTCCGCAAGCCTCTGACGAGCGCGATGACGGCCTTAAGGAGAAGATGGTCGCGATCAATCGCGTGACCAAGGTCGTCAAGGGCGGTCGTATTCTCGGTTTCGCCGCACTGACCGTGGTCGGTGACGGCGATGGCGCGATCGGCATGGGCAAGGGCAAGTCGCGAGAGGTGCCGGTGGCGGTGCAGAAGGCTATGGACGAGGCGCGGCGCAAGCTGCGTAAGGTCCCGCTCAAGAACGGCACCCTTCATCACACCGTGATCGGCAAGCATGGCGCAGCTTCGGTGCTGATGCAGCCCGCTCCTGCGGGTGCCGGCATCATTGCCGGCGGCCCGATGCGTGCCGTGTTCGAGGTGATGGGCGTTACGGACGTCATTTGCAAGTGCATTGGTTCGGCCAATCCTTACAACGTCGTGCGTGCCACCATCAACGGCTTGATGGCGATCAACACTCCGGCGGATATTGCGGCCAAGCGCGGCAAGTCGGTCGAAGAGGTCCTGGGGTAAGCGATGTCGGACAAGAAAATCAAGGTGACGCTCGTGAAGAGCGTTATCGGCACCAAGCAGTCGCACCGCGCCACCGTGCGCGGCCTCGGCCTGCGTCGGATCAACCATACGGTTGAACTGGCGGATACGCCCGAAGTGCGCGGCATGATCAACAAGGTGTTCTACCTGCTGAAGTGTGAGGGTTGATATGCGCCTGAATACCATCAAGCCGGCCGCCGGCTCCAAGTTCGTGGCGAAGCGTGTCGGCCGCGGGATCGGCAGTGGGCTCGGCAAGACCTGCGGCCGCGGCCACAAAGGTCAAAAGTCGCGTGCCGGCGGTTTTCACAAGGTTGGTTTCGAAGGCGGCCAGATGCCGCTGCAGCGCCGGCTCCCGAAGCGTGGATTCGTTTCGCTGACGCGCTCGCGCAATGCTGAGGTTAGGCTTTCGGAGCTCGCAGCGGTACCGGTCGACGAAATCGATCTGCTGACGTTGAAGCAGGCTGGAATTGTGCCGGGTGACGCGCTGTCGGCGAAGGTTGTGCTGTCAGGTGAGCTCGGCCGCAAGGTCGTACTGCGCGGTGTTGGCGCGACGAAGGGTGCCAAGGCAGCGATCGAAGCTGCCGGCGGCTCCGTTTCGGCTGAGTAATAAAGGGAAAGGCTGTGGCCAAACCATCTGCCACGCTGGGCAATCAGGGGCGGTTCGGCGACCTCAAGCGTCGCCTTCTGTTCTTGCTGGGCGCGCTTGTAGTCTATCGCCTGGGCGCACACATCCCCGTTCCGGGTATCGATCCGGAGCGTCTGGCTGAGCTCTTCCAGTCGCAGGCGGGCGGGATACTCGGCGTTTTCAATTTGTTCTCGGGTGGGGCGCTGTCACGCTTCACGATCTTTGCCCTTGGGATCATGCCTTACATCTCTGCCTCGATCATCATGCAGCTGATGACCGTTGCTGTGCCTAGTCTTGAGGCGCTGAAGAAGGAGGGTGAGGCGGGTCGCAGGAAGATCACGCAGTACACGCGTTATGGAACGCTGTTGTTGGCTTTCGCGCAGTCCTTGGGGATTGCGATCGCGCTTGAAGGGCAGCCCGGCCTAGTGCTCGAGCCGGGGTTGATGTTCCGCTTCGTGACGCTTGCGACGCTGGTCACCGGGACGATGTTCCTCATGTGGCTGGGTGAGCAGATCACCGAGCGCGGTATTGGCAACGGTATTTCGATCATCATTTTCGCGGGTATTGCTGCCGGCTTGCCAAGCGCGATTGGGGGACTGTTCGAGCTGGTTCGTACGGGCTCGATGCATCCCTTTACTGCGCTTCTGATCTGTGCGCTTGTGGTGCTGGTCACTGGCTTCGTGGTCTTTGTCGAGCGCGGTCAGCGCAAGATCTTGGTTAATTACGCGAAGCGGCAGGTTGGGAACAAGGTGTACGGGGGGCAAAGCTCGCATCTGCCGCTCAAGTTGAACATGTCGGGTGTGATTCCGCCGATCTTCGCTTCCAGCATCATTCTCTTCCCCGCGACTCTGGGGCAGTGGTTCGGTGCTTCGGAAGGGATGTACTGGTTGCGTGATTTGTCTTCCACGCTCGCACCCGGCCAGCCGATCTACGTGATGCTGTACGCACTGGCGATCGTGTTCTTCTGTTTCTTTTACACAGCGCTGGTGTTCAATGCGCGTGAAACGGCAGACAACCTGAAAAAGAGCGGTGCATTTGTGCCTGGCATCCGGCCCGGCGATCAGACCGCTCGATACATTGACAAGATTCTCATGCGGCTGACGTTGGCTGGCGCGGTGTATATCACCTTGGTCTGCCTGCTGCCAGAGTTCCTGATCCTTAAATGGAACGTGCCCTTCTACTTTGGTGGCACTTCGCTGTTGATCATCGTAGTTGTGACGATGGACTTCATGGCGCAGGTTCAGGCAGCGGTGATGTCGCACCAGTACGAGAGTCTGCTGAAGAAGGCGAACTTCAAGGGGGCGGGTCTTCCGACTAGGTAGGACATGACGAAGGAAGACGTCATCGAGATGCAGGGCGAGATAACGGAAAATCTCCCCAACGCAACGTTTCGCGTCAGGCTTGAGAATGGGCATTTCATTCTCGGTCACATCTCCGGCAGGATGCGGATGCACTACATTCGGATCCTGCCTGGCGATAAGGTGACGGTGCAACTCACCCCCTACGACCTGACCAAGGGCCGGATCGTCTTCCGGACCAAGTGAGATTAGAGAAACAGGAGCAAGAGCATGCGAGTTCAGGCGTCAGTCAAGCGGCTTTGCCGCAATTGCAAGATTATCCGCCGCAAAGGTGTCGTGCGCGTCATTTGCACCGATCCGCGGCACAAGCAGCGCCAGGGTTGATTAAGTCAGCTCGAGCGATTAAAATTTAATGTTTAGCGTTTTGGGGTAGACGGATGGCCCGTATTGCTGGGGTAAACATTCCCAATCACAAGCACGCCGAGATCGCGTTGACCGCAATCTTTGGGGTAGGCCGTACGCGTGCTCAGAAGATTTGCGACGCCGCTGGTGTGATTCGCTCGGTCAAGATCAAGGATCTGACCGAGTCGGACATGGAAAAGCTGCGTGACGAGGTAGGTCGCTTCGTTGTCGAGGGTGACCTTCGTCGTGAAGTTACGATGAACATCAAGCGACTGATGGACTTGGGCTGCTACCGCGGCGTTCGCCATCGTCGTGGTCTGCCGCTGCGGGGTCAGCGCACACGTACGAATGCGCGCACCCGCAAAGGTCCCCGCAAGGCGATCGCCGGCAAGAAGTGATAGGAACCGATAATGGCTAAGACTGGAACGAAGGTTCGTAAGAAGGTCAAAAAGAATGTGGCTGAAGGTATCGCCCACATTCATGCGAGCTTCAACAATACGATCATCACGATCACCGACCGGCAGGGTAACGCGCTGTCATGGGCGACCTCTGGTGGCGCTGGCTTCAAGGGTTCGCGCAAGAGCACGCCTTTCGCCGCTCAGGTCGCTGCTGAGGCGGCTGGCAAGGTTGCCCAGGAGTGTGGCATCAAGAATCTGGAAGTGCGCATCAAGGGGCCCGGTCCCGGTCGCGAATCTTCCGTGCGTGCGCTGAACGCGCTGGGGATCAAGATTTCCAGCATCACGGACATCACCCCCATCCCGCACAACGGCTGCCGCCCGCCTAAAAAGCGCCGTATCTGACAAGGAGTTGATAAGTGGCTCGTAATCTCGATCCCAAGTGCCGTCAGTGCCGTCGCGAAGGCGAAAAGCTGTTTCTGAAGGCAGAGAAGTGTTTTACCGACAAGTGTGCCATTGAGCGCCGGGCCTATGCGCCGGGTCAGCATGGTCAGCGTTCTGGTCAGCGCATGTCGGGTTATGGCGTGCAACTGCGTGAAAAGCAGAAGATTCGTCGTTTGTATGGTGTTCTTGAGCGTCAGTTCCGCAAGGTCTACGCCGAAGCTGATCGTCGTCGCGGACAAACCGGTGAGAACCTCCTGCAACTGCTCGAAGGCCGGCTGGACTCCGTTGCGTATCGCATGGGTTTCGGTGGTTCACGTGCGGAAGCGCGCCAAGTGGTTCGGCACAATGGTGTCCTGATCAATGGCAAGCGCGTGAACATTCCGTCGTACGTTGTGCGTCCGGGCGATGTCGTCGCCCTGACCGAACGTGCGCGGGTACACCTGCGTGTCAAGGCTGCACTCGAGGCTGCCGAGTCGCGTGGCTTCCCAGAGTGGCTTGAAGTGGACGCCAAGGCGGGCAAGGGTGTGTTCAAGGCCTATCCGGTTCGCTCCGAGCTGCCGCCTACGATCAACGAAGGCCTAGTTGTGGAGCTTTACTCCCGCTAAGCGGGAGATTGAGCCTCTTCTAGTTCCGAGGGAATGCTGATGCAAAGCAATGCACTGCTGAAACCGCGCATCATCGACGTCCAGAGTACCTCGCCCGTTCAGGCGCGAGTAACGATGGAGCCGTTCGAGCGGGGCTTCGGTCACACGTTGGGGAATGCGCTGCGGCGCATCCTTCTATCGTCACTACCTGGTCATGCTGCGACCGAAGTGGCGATCGAAGGAGTGCTGCACGAGTACTCCACACTGGACGGTGTCCGTGAGGACATGGTCGATCTCCTGTTGAACCTCAAGGGGGTTGTGTTCAAGCTGCACAATCGCACCGAGGTTACCCTACGACTGGCCAAGTCGGGTGAGGGCGTGGTTACGGCTGCGGATATCGAGGTCGGTCACGACGTCGAGATCATCAACCCCGATCACGTCATCGCGCACATTGCGCCAGGCGGCAAGCTCGACATGCAGATCAAGGTCGAAGAAGGGCGCGGCTACGTACCCGGCAATGTTCGTCCGATCAATGCGGAGAGCAAGACCATTGGGCGTGTCGTTCTCGACGCTTCGTTTGGTCCGGTGCGCCGCGTGAGCTATCTCGTTGAGAGTGCGCGCGTCGAGCAGCGCACCGACCTCGATCGCTTGGTCATCGATATCGAGACTAATGGCGCGGTTGATCCCGAGCAGGCGATTCGCTATGCGGCGCGTGTGCTGATGGATCAGCTTTCGGTGTTTGCCGAGCTCGAGGGTACTCCGGTGACGGCTCCGGTCGAGAAGCAGATGACGATCGACCCGGTATTGCTGCGACCAGTCGATGATCTCGAGTTGACCGTGCGTTCGGCCAACTGCCTGAAGGCAGAGAATATCTACTACATCGGCGATCTTATTCAGCGCACTGAAACAGAGTTGCTGAAGACCCCGAATCTGGGTCGTAAGTCGCTGAACGAAATCAAGGAAGTGTTGGCCTCCCGCGGGCTGACCCTTGGCATGAAACTGGAAAACTGGCCGCCGGCCGGGCTTGAGAAGCTCGGTTGAGACGCCGGGCAAGTGAGGAATTGAAATGCGTCACCGTAACGGTCTTCGCAAGCTGAATCGTACCAGCAGCCACCGCCAGGCGATGTTCCGCAACATGGCTAATTCGCTGCTGCGTCACGAAGTGATCAAGACGACCCTGCCCAAGGCGAAGGAACTGCGCCGGGTGGTTGAGCCCATGATCACGCTGGGCAAGAAGCCCAGCCTTTCCAACCGCCGTCTGGCTTTCAACCGTTTGCGCGATCGTGACATGGTCGTGAAGCTGTTCGACGAATTGGGGCCGCGCTACGCCGCTCGTAACGGCGGTTATTTGCGCATCCTGAAGTGTGGTTTCCGTGACGGAGACAACGCGCCGATGGCGCTCGTCGAGCTGATGGATCGCGCCGACGGTGAGGTGTTGGATTTAGAAGACGAAGCAGCCTGAATCATGCTGCGGCGTTAAGAGAACCGGGCCTGTGCCCGGTTTTTTTTCGGCTGTGTTGGTGTGCTCGTGATCGGGTGCAGTCGGGAGGCGGGTGATGGGTGTGACCTTGGTTACGGGGGGGGCGGGCTATATCGGCTCGCACACCTGTGTCGAACTGCTCGGTGCAGGGCACGACGTGGTGGTGGTGGACGATCTGTCGAACGCTTCACCCGAGGCGCTGCGACGCATCGAGGAGTTGGCTGGGCGATCACTGCGCGCGTTCGTGCGCGGAGACGTACGTGATGGCGCGCTTCTCGAACAACTCTTTGCAACCCATCCCGTTGACGCGGTGATTCACTTCGCGGCCAGCAAGGCGGTGGGTGAGTCAGTTAAGCAACCGCTCGCTTACTACAGCAACAACCTGAATGGATTGATCACGGTATTGCAAGCGATGGATGCGGCGGGCTGCAGGCGGATGGTGTTCAGCTCGTCGGCAACCGTTTATGGTGATCCGTCACGGGTGCCGATCGACGAGGGTTTTCCGACTACGGCGACGAATCCATACGGCTGGACGAAGTGGATGGGTGAGCAGATCCTGCGCGACCTGGCGGCCTCGGATGCGCGCTGGAAGGTGATCTTGCTGCGCTATTTCAACCCGGTTGGTGCGCACGCCAGCGGCAGGATCGGTGAGGATCCCGACGGTTTGCCCAACAATCTGATGCCCTATGTAAGTCAGGTGGCGGTTGGTAGATTACAGCGCCTGAGTGTGTTTGGTGACGACTATCCGACGGTGGATGGTACCGGCGTTCGGGACTACATTCATGTAGTGGATCTGGCGCTTGGGCACGTAAAGGCACTCGAGTGTATCGACGCCCTGCCCGGTGTGACCACGCTCAATCTCGGTACCGGACGTGGCTATAGTGTGCTTGAAATGGTCCGGGCATTCGAGCAGGCGTCCGGGCGAGAAGTGCCGTTCGAGGTCGTTGGACGCCGAGCGGGGGATGTTGCCGCTTGTTGGGCAGATCCGGCGCGGGCGGCCGAACAACTGGGCTGGCGCGCGGAGCGCGACCTCGACACCATGTGCAGGGATGCTTGGCGCTGGCAGAGTCTGAATCCACGGGGTTATCGAGACTGAGCCAAAGAGACTGAGTCGGCAGGTGTCGGGGTCTTCAGCGGCGCATCCATGAGGTGCAGTTCAGGGCCGGGGGGCGGAGAGGGCTTTTGCGAGATAGCGTCCGGTGTGACTGGCGGGATTCTTCGCGATGACCTCGGGAGGGCCGCAAGCGACCACCGTGCCACCGCCGGCGCCGCCCTCCGGGCCCATGTCGATGACCCAGTCGGCGGTCTTGATGACGTCGAGGTTGTGCTCGATGACGACGACCGTATTGCCGTGATCGCGCAGGCGGTGGAGGACCTTGAGCAGTAGTTCTATATCCTGGAAATGCAGGCCGGTGGTTGGCTCGTCGAGGATGTAAAGGGTCCGGCCTGTGTCGCGCTTGGACAGTTCGAGCGCCAGCTTCACTCGTTGTGCCTCGCCTCCGGACAGGGTGGTGGCACTCTGACCCAGGCGGATATAGCCGAGTCCCACATCCATTAGCGTTTTCAGCTTGCGTGCCACGGTCGGCACTGGCGCGAAGAACTCCTGCGCCTGTTCAACAGTCATTTCCAGCACTTCCTGGATGCTGCGACCCTTGTAGCGAATCTCTAGCGTCTCACGATTGTAGCGCTTGCCGTGGCAGGTATCACAGGGCACATACATGTCGGGCAGGAAGTGCATTTCGACCTTGAGCAGGCCATCGCCTTGACATGCCTCGCAGCGCCCACCGCGAACGTTGAACGAAAATCGGCCTGGCCCGTAGCCGCGCGCTCTGGCCTCGGGAACACCGGCGAACAATTCGCGGATGGGGGTCAGCATGCCGGTATAGGTTGCCGGGTTGGAGCGTGGCGTGCGCCCGATTGGCGACTGGTCTACGTTGATGACCTTGTCGAATGCATCCAGGCCTTCAATGGCTTCGTGTGGAGCGGGTTCGGCAGATGACTTGTTGAGCTCGCGCGATGCGGCGGCGGCAAGCGTGTCGTTGATTAGGGTCGATTTGCCCGAGCCCGAGACGCCGGTCACGCAGGTCATCAGGCCGACGGGGAGCGACACGTCAACCTTCATCAGGTTGTTGCCGTGTGCGCCAAGAATGCGCAGCATGCGCGTTTCATCGGGCGCGGTGCGCCGTGAAGGGATCGCGATCGAGCGTCGTCCGGACAGGTAGTCGCCAGTGACTGAAGCCGGATTCGCGATCACCTGTGCTGGTGATCCGTGAGCGACGATGTGCCCGCCGTGTTCGCCAGCGCCAGGCCCCATGTCCACCAGATAGTCAGCGCTGCGGATCGCGTCCTCGTCATGTTCGACCACGATTACGGTATTGCCCAGGTCGCGCAGCTGACCGAGGGTGCCCAGCAGCCGGTCATTGTCGCGTTGATGCAGTCCGATCGAGGGTTCGTCGAGAACATAAAGCACGCCGGTCAGGCCGGAGCCGATCTGGCTGGCAAGGCGGATACGCTGCGCTTCGCCGCCTGACAGCGTGTCGGCAGAGCGGTCCAGGGATAGATAGTCCAGGCCAACATTGATCAGGAAGCGCAGGCGGTCGGCAATCTCCTTGATGATCCTGTCGGCGACCTGGGCGCGGGCACCGCTCAGGCTGAGCGTCGCGAAGAAGGAAAGGCATTCACCCAGTGGCAGGTGCGCGATCTGATGCAGCGCATGAGTGCCGATCAGAACGTGGCGAGCCTCGCTGCGCAGTCGGCTGCCATGGCAGCCCGGGCAGATCTGGGTGGCGCGATACTTTGTCAATTCCTCGCGTACCGCCAGCGAGTCGGTCTCCTTGAACCGTCGTTCCAGATTCGGGATGATGCCTTCGAAGGGGTGTTCCTTGCTGACCATGCGGCCGTTGTCCGCCATGTAGCGGAAGGCAATCTTCTCCTTCCCCGAACCGTTCAACACCACCTCCTGGACACGCTCGGGCAGCACACCGAAGCTTGCTTCGATGTCGAATCCGTAGTGCTCGGCGAGGCTCGTCAGCATCTGGAAGTAAAACTGGTTGCGTCTGTCCCAGCCGCGGATCGCGCCCGCCGCCAGCGACAGCTCGGGGTGGGCGACGACGCGCGTCGGGTCGAAAAAGTCCACATGGCCGAGCCCGTCGCACTTGGGACAGGCGCCTGCCGGGTTGTTGAACGAGAACAGGCGTGGCTCGAGCTCGGCCAGTGCAAAGCTGCACACTGGGCAGGCGAAGCGCGCCGAAAAAAGGTGTTCCTGGCCGCTGTCCATCTCGACCGCAATTGCTCGTCCGTCAGCGTGGCGTAGCGCGGTTTCGAAGGATTCCGCCAGCCGGCCGCGTAACTCGTCACGGATCTTGAGGCGGTCGATGACGATCTCGACGGTGTGGCGTCGGCCCTTCTCGAGCGCCGGCGTCGCGTCCAGTTCCATCACTTCTCCGTCGACACGCACGCGCACGAAACCTTGCGCGCGCAGGTCGGCAAACAAGTCGTGCTGCTCGCCCTTGCGGCCTGCGACCACTGGCGCGAGGATCATCAGTCGAGCCTCGGGCGGTAGGGCGAGCACATGATCAACCATCTGCGCAATGCTCTGCGCCTCGAGCGCGTGCATGGGGTGGTCGGGGCAGTGGGGGGTGCCGGCGCGTGCGTATAGCAGGCGCAAGTAGTCGTGGATTTCGGTCACCGTGCCCACCGTTGAGCGCGGGTTGTGGCTGGTGGCCTTCTGTTCGATCGAGATAGCCGGCGACAGGCCCTCGATCAAATCAACGTCGGGCTTTTCCATCAATTGCAGGAACTGGCGCGCGTAGGCCGACAAGGATTCGACATAGCGGCGCTGACCTTCGGCGTAGAGCGTGTCGAAGGCGAGCGAGGACTTGCCCGAGCCCGACAGTCCGGTGATCACCGTCAACCGGTTGCGGGGAAGATCGATACTGATGTTCTTCAGATTGTGGGTTCGTGCACCGCGGATGCGGATTTCGTCCATGGCGGCAGACCAGCGGTGGGGAACCGTAAACTATAAGAGAGAACGGCGACTCGGGCCAACGTAAAACGGCGGCGCAGAGGCGGCGATGTTAGAATCCGCTGCTTTATTGCAGGCCGCCTCTACGCATGTCCGTCCCGTCGCGTGATTCCATGACCCCCGCTGAACGTCGTGCTGGCATCAGCCTGGCGGCGATCTTCGCCCTGCGCATGCTCGGCTTGTTCCTGATTCTGCCGGTGTTCGCGGTTCACGCCAAGGGTATTCCTGGAGGTGACAACCTGACTCTGGTCGGTTTGGCGATCGGCGCCTACGGACTCACCCAGGCGTGTCTGCAGATCGCCTACGGTGCCGCGTCCGACCGTTTCGGGCGCAAACCGGTGATCGTCTTCGGCCTCATTCTGTTCGTTGCCGGCAGCGTCGTTGCGGCGCTTGCCGACACGATTCACATCATCATCATCGGCCGTGTGCTGCAGGGGGCGGGCGCGATATCCGCAGCCGTCACCGCGCTGGCGGCCGACCTAACCCGCGATCAGCATCGCACCAAGATCATGGCGATGATCGGTTCGTCGATCGGCCTCGTGTTTGCGTTGTCGATGGTGGCTGCGCCACTGCTGTACGCCGCAGTGGGCATGGACGGCATTTTCTGGCTGACTGCGGCGCTGGCTGCCGGGGCGATCGGTGTGGTGCTGTGGATGGTGCCCGAAGCGCCGCCGGTACCGCGTGCCAATGCCGGCCGTTTCATCGACGTGCTGCGTGATGCGCAGTTGATGCGCCTCAATTTTGGCGTGTTTGCGCTGCATCTGATCCAGACCACCATGTGGGTCATGGTGCCGGCAGCGCTCGTTGCCAGTGGCGGCCTGCCGATCTCCGAGCACTGGAAAGTCTATCTGCCGGCGGTGCTGCTGTCGTTCGTCGTCATGGTGCCGGCTGTGATCATCGCCGAGCGCCGCAACCTGATGAAGCCGGTATTCAATGCAGCGGTGGCGCTGCTGGCGCTGGTGCAGTTTGGATTGTGGCTGTTTGGTGATGGGCTGATACCATTGGCATTGTTGTTGACGCTGTTCTTCGTCGCCTTCAACGTCCTTGAAGCGACCCAACCGTCATGGATATCGCGCATTGCACCTGCAGACGCGAAGGGGACGGCGCTCGGAGTCTACAACACACTGCAGTCCATCGGTCTTTTTCTGGGTGGCCTGCTCGGGGGGTGGCTGGGACAGCGTTTCGGGCCCGGCATGGTCAGCTTGTTCTGCGGTGCGCTGGCGCTGGTCTGGCTGCTTCTGTCGGCGGGCATGAACCCGCCGCCGCTGCGCTCGGTTCCGGCGCCCGAGAGAGCTTGATCGCCCCTTCGGCGCGCGCCCGAAATGGCGACCTCATTCGATTTCAAAGGAGAACGGGATGGCATCCCTGAATAAAGTGATCCTCATCGGCAACCTCGGCAAGGATCCAGAGACCCGCTACGCGCCCAGTGGCGATGCGATCTGCAATCTGACGCTGGCGACGACCGAGACCTGGAAGGACCGAAGCACTGGTGAGCGCCGCGAGGCCACCGAATGGCACCGCGTGGTGTTCTTCGGTCGTGTTGCCGAAGTGGCTGCCCAGTATCTGCGTAAAGGTAGCCAGGTCTATGTCGAAGGCAGGTTGCAGACGCGCAAGTGGCAGGACCAGAGTGGCCAGGACCGCTATACCACCGAGATCCGCGGCGACGAAATGAAGATGCTCGGCCGCCGTGAAGGGGGAGGCGATGCCCCGATGCGCGCCGCTGACGATGGCTACGACGCTCCTGGTGGCGCACCGCGTCAGCCCCAGTCTGCCGCACCGCGTCAGGCCCCGCCCGCTGCACCGCGCCAGCAAGCGCCGGCTGAGCCGTCCAAGCCTGGCTTCGGCGATTTCGATGACGACATTCCGTTCTAGCCAGATCTGCGAGTGCGTTGCACAACGTGACCTGCGTCCGGGTTCAGGGCGCAAGTTGCGGCTAGGATTGAAATTGGGCAGTCGAACCCAAACTGGCTGGCAGAGGAGGGGACTTGCATGAATGAGCTTACGAGCTACCCGGATGGGATCCATGCCCTCGAGTCCGGCTATGGGCGGCCGATGCTGGCGGCAATCCACGTGGTAGTCGAGGGGGGGCGGGCCGCAATCATCGATACTGGAACCAACGATTCCGTGCCCCGCGTGCTGGGCGCGTTAGCAGCGCTGGGCATTGAGCCCGAGAACGTCGACTGGGTCATGCTGACCCATATTCATCTTGACCATGCTGGTGGTGCAGGCAGCCTGATGTGTGCGTTGCCCAGGGCCAGATTGCTGGTCCATCCGCGCGGCCTGCGTCACATGATCGACCCGAGCAGGTTGTGGGAGGGAACATCGGCTGTTTATGGCGCCGAGCGCGCCTATGAACTATACGGCCTGCTCGTGCCGGTTCCGCCCGAGCGCATCGTGCCCGCTACCGATGGGCTGGAGGTTCGCCTTGGCGAGCGTCGCTTTCGCGTGCTCGACACGCCGGGCCATGCCCGCCACCATATCTGCATCTGGGACGACACGGCGCGGGCCTTCTTCACTGGCGATACCTTCGGCCTGTCGTATCGGGAACTCGATGTCGATGGCCGCGCCTTCGTTGTGCCGACCACCACGCCGACACAGTTTCAGCCGGACGCGATGCATGAATCGATCGATCGCATGCTCGCAATGCAGCCTGCAGCGATGTACCTGACCCACTACAGCCGCGTCACCGACGTGCAGCGACTGGGGGCCGATCTGCATCGACTCATCGAGACGATGGTTGCCGTCGCCCAGGCCGCGCGTGGCGACGGCGTCGCGCGCCATGTCGAGATCCTCGCCGGTCTGGAGCAGGTCATCCGCGAAGAGGCCGGTCGCCAGAATTGGGCGCTCGACGAGGAGCAGACACTCGAGTTGCTGCGCATGGACCTTGAGCTCAACGCGCAGGGTCTGGGTGTCTGGCTCGACAGCCAGCGAGCTGTCGAGGCGCAGCCAGCATGACACGGGGCGCCCCCGAATGAGCCTGGTCGTTGTGTCGGAAGGCGACGAGTCGACTCCTGCCGACTTTGATGTGGAGCGTCGCTTTGGCGGCATCGATCGCCTTTACGGCGTCGGCACGGCACGCGCCCTGGCGGCTTCGCATGCCTGCGTGATCGGTATCGGCGGCGTTGGCTCGTGGGTCGTCGAAGCCCTCGCGCGCAGCGGTGTGGGCCGCCTCACCCTGATCGATCTCGACCACGTTGCCGAATCGAACATCAACCGCCAGGTGCATGCACTCGATCTCACCCTCGGCCAGGCCAAGGTGCTGGCCATGGCCGAGCGCGTTGCCGCATTCAATCCGCGCTGCCGGGTTGACACGATTGAAGACTTCCTCACGCCCGAGAACGCCGACAGTTTGCTGAATGGCTTCGATGTCGTGGTTGACGCCATCGATAACGTTCGCGCCAAGGTTGCGATCGCCGTTACCTGCCGGACACGCGGCATGCCGCTGGTGATGGCCGGCGGGGCCGGTGGCAAGCTCGATCCGGCGCAGATCCGCATCGACGACCTTGCGCGTACGCTACAGGATCCGCTTTTGTCCAAAGTGCGGGCGCGCCTGCGCAAGGAGCACGCTTTTCCGCGTGACGCCAAGAAGAAATTTGGCATCGAAGCCGTGTTTTCGGTCGAGCCCTTGCGTTACCCGGAGCCGGCGAGTTGCGAAGTTGATGGGGGGGCAGCGGGTGTGGCACCGAGCGGACGCGCTGGTCTGCAGGGGCTGGCCTGTGCCGGATACGGCTCGAGCATGGCAGTGACCGCCAGCGTGGGTCTGTTTTGCGCGTCACGTGCCATCGATCCACTTTTGCGCGCAGGGCGCAGCCGCCTGGCTGGCTGAGCGCGAACGCTCCGGGACGGTCCCGGTCACAGACCTCTTTGATTGGAGTTCCCGCATGAGCAAGGTCTCATCCCCAGAATCCGCCGCAGTGGTGTTGTTCGGTCATGGCGCGCGTGACCCCGAATGGGCCGGCCCGATGCGGCGCATCCGCGAACGCATGCTGGCTCAATCCGATGCGCCCCGAGTGGAACTTGCCTTTCTCGAGTTCATGCAACCCACGCTGTCCGAAACAATCGCGGCATGTGTCGCCAGCGGCGCAAGGCGCATCGTCGTCGTGCCGATTTTTCTCGCCCAGGGAGGGCATCTCAAGCGTGATCTGCCGGTGATGCTCGACGAGGTGCGGGCTGCACACCCGGATTGCGACATCTCGCTCGTGATTGCGGCGGGCGAGGCCGACCCTGTGGTGGCGGCCATGGCGCAGTACGCGCGGTCCTGCCTGAACTGAGCTCGGCCAGAGCAGCAAGACGACCTTGGCGGACTTGATATTCATAAATATAAGCATATACTTATCATGATGAATATCAGCATAATTCGCCCGCTTGCGCGCGCACTGCCAGCATTTCTCGCGTCTGCACTGATCGCGGCCCAGCCTGGTACTGTGCTGGCACAGGCCGGAGTGCAGACGGTTCGTGTCGAGCCGCAGACGCTGGGCGTAACAATCATCGTCGAGGCCAGTATCGAAGCGCTGCGCCAATCCACGCTCGCGGCACAGATGCCGGGCCGCATTGTCGATCTGAGCGTCGATGCCGGTGACCGTGTGCAGCAGGGCCAGACGTTGGTGCGCATCGACCCTGCCGAGGCCGCTGCAGCTCTTGCGGCTGCTGATGCTGGCATCGCTCAGGCTGAAGCGGCCCGGGTTACTGCGCTGGCGGATTACGAACGCGCGCGCAGCCTGATGGCGCGCGAGTTCATCAGTCAGTCGGCGCTCGATGCAGCCCGAACCCGGTTCCAGGCGGCTGACGCGCAGTTACTTGCTGCACGCGCTCAGCGCACACAGGCAGCGGCCGTGCAGGGCTATGCCACGGTGGCCTCACCGCTGAACGGACTGGTGGCCGAGCGTTTCATCGAAGCCGGCGAGATGGCCCAGCCGGGCCGCAAGCTGCTTACTGTTTATGATCCCAAGCACATGCGTGTGGTTGCGGACCTCGCGCCTCAGCGTCTCGCCGAGCTTGGTGACGCCCTGCACGCCCGTGTCGAGCTGAACGACAGCGGTCGACTCATCGATGCGCTGACCGTCACCGTGCTGCCCGCCGCGGATGCGCGCACCCATACGGTGCGAGTGCGGGTCGATCTGCCGTCCGATATCCCGGGTTTGCTGCCCGGCAGTTTTGCACGTATCCACTTCGATGCCGCTCCGCCATCCGCAGATGCGGCGAGGCCGGTGGTGATTCCCGCGGGCACCGTGCTGCGCCGGGGTGAGCTCACCGCGGTCTATGTGATCGACGCGCAAGGCGGCTTTGCATTGCGTCAGGTGCGCCTGGGTAGGGTGGAGCGGGGGGGGGAGGCGGTGGAAGTCCTCTCTGGCCTGAAGGGCGGCGAGACGCTTGCCCTCGACCCGGTGCAGGCGGGTATCCAGGCACGTTCTGCCCCTGCAGTTGCGCGCTGAGCCGGAGGCGACAATGGATTCACGTCTCGGGATTTCCGGCCGCACCGCCGCCGGCTTTCAGCGCAATGCAATCACGCCACTGCTGGCGCTCGTGTTGTTGCTGGCCGGCATCTTCGCGACCCTGATCACGCCCAAGGAAGAAGAGCCGCAGATCGATGTCACCATGGCCAATGTGCTGGTGGCCTATCCGGGTGCCTCGGCGCACGACGTCGAGTCCCTGGTGGCGAGACCGGCGGAGCAGGTGTTGTCACGCATCGCCGGTGTCGAGCACGTCTATACCGTGTCGCGCCCCGGTATGGCCGTCATCACCGTGCAGTTCGAGGTGGGGGTTCCCAACCAGACTGCGCTGGTACGGCTTTACGACACGGTGCATTCGCACGCCGACTGGCTGTCGCCGCAACTTGGTGTCGGCACGCCGCTGATCAAGCCCAAGGGGATCGACGACGTCCCCATCGTCAGCTTTACCTTCTGGACTGCGGACCCCGAGCGCGCGGGCTTTTCGCTGCAGCAGGTCGCGCGTGCGACCGAGACCGAGCTCAAGCGCATTTCGGGCACGCGCGACGTCGTCACCGTGGGTGGTCCCGGTCACGTCATTCGGGTGAACATGGACATCGAGCGCATGAATGCGCACGGCGTGACTGCACAGGACCTGCGCGCTGCGCTGCAGCTTGCGAATGCCTCGCAGCCTGCGGGCAGCCTGGTCGCGGACAATCGCGAGGTGCTGGTGCAGACCGGCACCTATCTCGAGTCAGCTGAGGACGTACGTAGTCTGGTGGTCGGCGTGCAGGACCAGCGACCGGTGTTTCTGCGCGACGTTGCCGAGGTTGTCGATGGACCGGACCAGCCCTCGCAATACGTTTGGTTCGGTACCGGAGCGGCAGCCGATCAGCGCGGCATCGGCGAGCGTGGTGTGTTCCCCGCGGTCACGCTGGCGCTGTCGAAGAAGCCGGGTGCGAACGCTGCCGACGTCGCCCAGGCGGCGATTCATCGTCTCGAGAATCTGCGCGGCAGCATCATTCCCGACGGCGTGGACGTCACCGTCACCCGGGATTACGGCAAAACCGCCAACGACAAGGCCAACCAGCTCATTGGCAAACTCGTCTTCGCCACCGCGGCAGTCGTGGCACTGGTGTTCTTCGCCCTCGGTCTGCGCGAGGCCATCATCGTCGGCATTGCAGTGTCGCTGACCCTGGCGGCGACCCTGTTCGCGTCCTGGGCCTGGGGCTTCACCCTGAACCGGGTCAGCCTCTTTGCCCTGATCTTCTCGATCGGCATCCTGGTCGATGACGCCATCGTGGTGGTCGAGAACATCCATCGCTGGCACACCCTCGAACCCCGGACCCCGCTGTGGAAGCTGATTCCCAAGGCAGTGGACGAAGTGGGTGGGCCGACCATCCTCGCGACCTTCACCGTCATCGCGGCGCTGTTGCCGATGGCCTTCGTGACCGGTCTGATGGGGCCGTACATGAGCCCGATTCCGATCAATGCCTCGATGGGCATGTTCATCTCGCTCGTGGTGGCTTTCGTCGTCACGCCGTGGCTGGCGCAGAAGATGTTGAGCAGCGCGGGTGAGCACGGCGGCAGCACCCAGTCCGGCGCGAGCGAAGACAAGATGACCCGGCGGCTTGATGCACTCTTTCGTCGCATCATGACGCCCATGTTCGATGCGCAGCGCGGTGCGCGTAACCGGCTCATGCTGTGGCTGGCCGTGCTCGCGCTGATCGTGGCTTCGGTGGCCTTGCCGGCGGTGCAGCTCGTGGTCATGAAGATGCTGCCCTTCGACAACAAGAGCGAGTTCCAGGTGGTGCTCGACATGCCGGTCGGCACCCCGGTGGAAGATACAGCGCGCGTGCTCAACGACATCGGTGCGCACCTGGCGACGGTTCCCGAGGTCACCGACTGGCAAAGTTACGCTGGCACTGCCGCGCCGATCAACTTCAACGGTCTGGTGCGCCAGTACTACCTGCGCAGTGCGCCGGAGCAGGGCGACATTCAGGTCAACCTGGTCGATAAGGGCGCGCGTCACCGTCAGAGCCACGAGATCGCAGTGTCGGTGCGCGATGTTGTCACCGAGATTGCCCGTCGCAACGGCGGCAATGCCAAGGTCGTCGAAGTGCCGCCCGGTCCGCCCGTGCTGTCGCCCATCGTGGCCGAAATCTACGGTCCTGACTATGGTGGTCAGGCTGCAGTGGCGAAACAGGTGCGGGCTGCGTTCGAAGCCACCGCGGACATCGTCGGCGTGGATGACACGGTCGACGAGGCGGCGCCCAAGCTCGTCCTGCGCGTCGACCAGGCCAAGGCTGCGCGTATGGGCGTGGCGCAGGCCGACATCGTCGAAGTCGTGCGTCTCGGGCTGTCAGGCGAGAACGTCACCCCTGTGCATGGTGGCGACAATAAATACGAGCTTCCGGTCCGCATCCAGTTGCCCGCGGTGCGTCAGTCCGACGTCGGCGACCTGCTGGCGATGCAGGTGCGCGCGCGCGACGCTGTCCTGGTAAAGATTTCCGAGTTGGTGAGGCCTGTCGAAACCACGCGCGAGCAGGTTTTGTATCGCAAGGATCTGCTGCCGGTGGTCTACGTCACCGGTGATATGGGCGGCAAGCTCGATTCACCGCTGTACGGTATGTTCGATATCCGTTCCAAGGTCAATGGCATGGCTCTTGAGGGCTCGCCGGGGCTGGCTGGCACGCTCGGTGAATGGTTCATTCACCAGCCCAGCGACCCCTATGCCGGCTATCAGCTCAAGTGGGATGGCGAGTGGCAGATCACCTATGAAACCTTCCGCGACATGGGCGCGGCCTACGCGGTGGGCCTGATCCTGATTTACCTGCTGGTGGTGGCGCAGTTCCGCAGCTACTTGGTGCCCTTGATCATCATGGCGCCGATTCCGCTCACCATCGTTGGCGTGATGCCCGGCCATGCCCTGTTCGGCGCGCAATTCACCGCCACGTCCATGATCGGCATGATCGCGCTTGCCGGCATCATCGTGCGCAACTCCATCCTGCTGGTGGACTTCGTCAATCAGCAGGTTCGCGAAGGCGTGGACTTTGCCGAGGCGCTGATCCGTGCCGCTGCCGTGCGCGCCAAACCGATCGGCCTGACTGCACTGGCCGCGATGATTGGCGCAGTGTTCATCCTTGACGATCCGATCTTCAACGGCCTCGCCATCAGCCTGATCTTCGGCATTTTCGTCTCCACCGTGCTCACGCTCGTCGTGATTCCGGTGCTGTACTACGCCGCCATGCGCGGTCGTATCGCAAGCCTGCAAAACCCTGAGGAGAATCCCGCATGACGACCAACGAATACGTACGCGCCTTCGCCGGTGCCTTCATCCTGATCTCGCTTGGGCTTGGCGTCGAAGCCTCACCGCTTTTCGTCAGCAAGAACTTCCTGTGGCTGACCGCCTTCGTGGGTGCAAACCTGTTCCAGAGCGCCTTCACCGGCTTGTGCCCGCTGATCACTATCCTGCACAAGCTAGGGGTGAAGGACGAAAAGGCGAGTTGCTCGAACTGAGGTTCCAACTGACGTTCAGGCTGAGGCTGGCACTGTGGTCTGGGAGCTGACCGCAGTTGGGTTCCGACCAGTGCCAGGGTCGAGGCCGCAGGGTGCTTGGGCCGTGCGCGTAGATGGTGATGAGCTTACAGACCCCATGGCCGCATGACCGCAGGGGGGCGGTGATGTGCCAGCCCCGCGTCCTGATCAGCGGCCGTCTTCCCGCCGCAGCAGCATCCACAGTGCAAATGCGATCGTTGCGCAGAAAGTCAGCAGTGACCAGTTTGCGATCGACAGACCAAGGAAGGTCCAGTCCACCGCGACGCAATCGCCCGCACCGCGGAAGATCATCGGCAGTGCTTGGCCCAGCGGAAAGCTTTCGAGCATGAACTCCAGGCCCGGTCCGCATTCGGGTATCTCGGGCGGGTAGAGCTGCATCCAGCTCTGACGTGCGGCGATACCTCCCCCGGTCAAGGCCGACAGGCCGATCAGCGCAGCATAGGTCCGGCTGCCAGCGCGCGTCGGGCCGTGCAGTCCGGCGACGAGCGCAATCAGGGCAACGACCAGAAAGGCATAGCGCTGCATGATGCACATTGGGCAGGGCTCCAGCCCCTGGACGTGCTGCAGATAAAGGCCGAAGCCAAGCAGGCCGATGGCCGTGGCGAACAGGGCGAGGTACAGCACGCGTGCGGGCAGGTAAAGCAGGGAACTCAGCAGGGACATCTTGGTTCGCAGTCATAGGCGGGCGCCTATTGTAGGTCATGCTCCGCCTGGGCGTGTTCAGGTGGCTTGGGTTCTCGGGGCTGTGTGCCACCTGTCGATCAAGGCACAGGCCTCGGCAGTGACATCGCGAGCGCCTTGAACTGGTGCGCCAAGGTGCAGAGGGCCCGCCCGTTACCTGCCCGAGTCGGAGCAGGTATCGGGGCGCGCAAGGACCCGCGCCCCAGAGTTCCTGAGGTCCTTAGCGGAGAGTCACCATGATCACCCAAGCAACCGAAGCAGTTTCCCGTCCGCGCAAGGTCGAGCGCCTCGTCACCGGCAAGGCCACGTCCGATGGCGCCGGGGTCAAGCTTACGCGCGTGCTGACTCAGCCCCTGCAGCGCCGGCTCGACCCCTTCCTCATGTTCGATGCCTTTGGCAGCGACAACGCGGACGATTACATTGCGGGCTTTCCTGATCATCCGCATCGCGGCTTTGAAACCATTACCTACCTGATCGCCGGCCGTATGCTCCATCGTGACAGTGCCGGTCACGAAGGCCTGCTGGAAAGTGGCGGTGTGCAGTGGATGACGGCTGGCCGCGGCGTGGTTCATTCCGAGATTCCGCAGCAGGCCGAAGGTCTGATGGAAGGCTTTCAGCTGTGGCTCAACCTGCCGGCCAGGGACAAGCTGTGCCAGCCCTGGTACCGCGATTTCGCCCGTGAAGACTTGCCACGCTTCACCACCGGGGACGGGGTCGAGGCCGTCGTCATCGCGGGCGAGAGCCATGGGGTGGTGGGCGCAGTCAGCCGCGCGGCCACGGCGCCTCTGTATCTCGACCTGATGCTGCCGGCGGGCGCACGCTTCAGCCAGGCACTGCCGCCCGAGCACAATGCCTTGCTCTACGTCTATCGGGGGGAGCTGAAGCTGGGGGATAACCCGGTGCCCGTCAGGCACATGGCCATTCTCGCCAATGCGGCGGACTGCGACGGTGTCACCGTTCAAGCCGGCCCAGCGACCCGTGCGCTGATGATTGCCGGACGCCCGCTCAATGAGGCGATTGCGCAACACGGCCCGTTCGTGATGAATACCGAGCAGGAGATCCGCCAGGCCGTGGCCGACTATCGTGCCGGTACGCTCGCAGGGTAGCTTGCCGAGCAAGCAACAACTCAGGCGCGGCGCCTGGCGGCTGCCGCTCGCTGCCGGCGCGATGCGACTGTCGACCCAGGTCAGTTACACCGTGGGTTAGCGCAGCCTGCTCAGCCCGCCAGCGCTTTCAGGGCTGCGACCTGGGCGGTGATCGGCGCCGGAATCGGCACCTCGCCGGCCAGCATCGCCCGGATCAGCGCTGCATTGTCCACTACCGATGGGGCGTCGGGCAGCGTCTGCAGCGGTGGAGCGCCGCCGTCTTCGCCCGCGACGGCAATTGAGCCGATACCCTCCACATACGCCTTCAGCTCCGGGCATCGTCGCGGATTGGCGTAGATTTCGCCTTCGGTGCCGCGTAGCAGCATCGCGCGCCCCGCGTCCACGCGCAGAAATTCATCCATGCGCTCGAGGTACTCGGGATGCGTCACCGCCACCACGCGCACGCTGCGCCCACGACAAGGGTCGACCAGCTTCGCGACGATGTGACCACTGGCGCGCACGCCCATGCGGGTTCGCAGCGCCAGCAGGGCATCAAGCCCCGGCAGCAGCTTGTCCACGCCGATACAGGCGAGGCGTCTGGCGGCCAGTTGGCGTGAAGCTTCTTCGGCATTCGCCACCGGCTCCAGGCCGAGTGCGGCGAGCAGTTCGAAGGGGCTCACGCGGGTGTCGAAGTCGTGCCGGCCCTGGATCAGCACGGGCACACCTTCACGCGCCAGCAACAGGGCCACCAGAGGCATCAGGTTAGCCTGGCGGCGCGCGCCATTGTAGGTCGGCAACACCACGCAGCGCGGGCCATCCGGCACCTTGACTGGCGCCGTACGTGCATCCATCGCCTGCTTGAAGCCGATCAGCTCGTCGAGCGATTCGCTCTTGATGCGGAACGCGAGGAGGATGGCGCCGAGCTCGACGTCGGGTACTGCGCCGTCGAGGATGTCGCCAAACAAGCTTGCCGCAGTGGCGGAGTCGAGCGAACGGGAGCCCTTGGCGCCCCGTCCGATTTCCTTGATGATTGGGCCGTATTTCATGGCGGCGATTATGGGCATGTTTTCCAGGCCCCACCAGTCCGTCGCGTGCCTTGTGCATCGAACACCAAAAACGGAGAAGACCTTCGATGGAAGTCGGATTCATCGGGCTCGGCCTCATGGGCCGTCCCATGGCGCTCAGGCTGATCCAGGCCGGACACCGCGTTCATGTCTGGAGTCGTCGGCGCGCGTCCATGCAGCCGCTGCTCGAGGCCGGGGCGGGTGATTGTGGCAGTGCCGCCGAGGTCGCGCGTCGCGCTGCGATCACCTTCAGCATGGTGGCCGATGGACCCGACGTGGAGCAGGTCACCCTGGGGGCCGATGGCGTTGCCGATGGCGCCTCTGTCGGCCATATCCACGTCGACATGAGCACGATCGCCCCAGCGGCGGCGCAGTCGATCGCTGCCCGCCTGGCCGGGCGTGGCATTACCGCCCTCGATGCGCCTGTGTCGGGCGGCGAGGTGGGCGCCCTCTCCGGCTCGCTCACCATCATGGTCGGCGGCGACGAAGCTGCGTTTGAGCGGCTGCGCCCGCTCCTGGAGGTGATGGGCAAGTCGATCACTCGTATCGGTGCGGCTGGCGCCGGTCAGGTGGCCAAGGCCTGCAACCAGATCATTACCGGCGTCGGGCTGACGTCCGTTGCCGAAGCGATCAACTTCGCCGCCCGAAGCGGTGTAGACGCCAGCAAGGTGCGCGAAGCCCTGCTCGGCGGTTTTGCCTATTCGCGCATCCTCGAGAACCATGGCCAGCGCATGGTCGAGCGCAATTTCAGGCCGGGCTTCAAGGCCTGGATGCACCACAAGGACATGCGCATCGTCATGGAGGAGGCGCACCGCCTCGGACTCGCGCTGCCGGCCGCGGCGGCCACGGCGCAGATGTTCAATGCCATGCTCGGCAGCGGTCTGGGCGACGAGGATTCGGTTGCGATGCTGAAGCTGTTCGAGCGCATGAGTGGCGGTGCAGGCGAGTGAGGAGCGGGGCATGAAAGTCGGGAACCTGAAGGTCGGCAGCAGGACGGTAGGCTTCATTGGCCTCGGTGTGATGGGCGAGCCGATGGCGCGCCATCTGCGTGCGGCGTGCCACGATCTGGCGGTGTGGGCGCGGCGCCCCGAGTCGGCCGCGGCACTTGTCGCCGAGGGCGTGCCCGTTTGCGCCACACCGGCCGAACTCGCGGCGCGCAGCGAGGTGGTGATCACCATCGTCACGTCCAGCGCCGACGTCGAAGCGCTCGCCTTTGGCAAGAATGGACTGGCCGACGGCTTCGTGCGTGGTGCCGTCCATGTGGACATGAGCACGATTGCGCCCGCGATGGCGCGTTCCCTGGCCCAGCGCTATGCCACGCGCGGCATCGGCTTTGTTGACGCGCCGGTATCCGGTGGTGGGCAGGGGGCGCGTGATGCGAGCCTGGCGATCATGGCCGGCGCCGAGGCAGACATCCTGGCGAGTGTGCGCCCGCTGCTGGAAGCGATGGGCAAGCGCATCGTGCATGTCGGCCCGCCGGGCGCCGGGCAGGTGGCTAAGGCCTGTAACCAGATGATCATGGTCGCCGCTGTCCAGGCCTGTGCCGAGGCGGTCCGCCTGGCCAATGCGCACGGCGTCGACGTGGCCGCCGTGCGCAGTGCGCTGATGGGCGGATCAGCGGCTTCCCGCGTGCTCGAGGTCATGGGGGCGAAAATGGTCGAGCGTGACTTCGCCGCTGGCATCGAGGCCCGCCTGCACCACAAGGATTTCGCCATCCTGCTGGACGAGGCGAGCAGACTCGGCACACCGCTGCCGATTGCCGCCCAGGTGGGGCAGCAACTCAATGCGCTGATGGGGGCAGGCTGGGGGCGTGACGACACCTCCAGCCTGCTGCGCGTACTCGAGCGCTAGGTGCGCGGCTTGCCGTACCAGCGGAAACGCTCGATGACTTCGGCCATTTCCTCGTCCGATAGTAGAACGGGTTCTCCGATCTGCAGCGTGTGCCAGTACTGTGCGCACAGGGTCTCGAGCTCGACCGCCAGCGCCAGTGCATGGACCAGGTCGCGCCCGAACACCACCATGCCGTGATTGGCGAGCAGGCAGGCGTTGCGCGCGCGCAGCGCGTCAACAGCGGCGTCCGACAAGGCCTGGGTGCCGAAGGTGGCATAGCGCGCGCAGCGGATCGTGGCGCCGCCGAAGCGCGCGATCATGTAGTGGAAGGGCGGGATGCCGATGCGCTGGCAGGCGAGTGCCGTGGCAAAGGGTGAGTGGGCGTGCAGCACCGCTCCGGCTGCCGGGTAGGCTGCGTAAATGTCGCGGTGCAGTTGCCATTCGGACGAGGGCGCAAGCGGGCCGTGAGGCCGGCCATCGGCGTCAACGATGGCCAGGTCCTGCGCACGACAGCGCTCTGCAGGTACGCCGCTGGGGGTGATGAGCAGCGCTGCCGAAGCGCGGCTTGGAACGTCCGAGGTGCCTGCGGGGAACGCTGGCGGACTGCTGCCACGATCATCCGCGCTAACAAATGGGCCTGCGGAAACCGGGTGGTCCGGGTCGCTCAGGCGCACGCTTGCATTGCCCGCCGTGCCCACGTTCAACCCGCTTGCGTTCATCGCCCGCAGGGTTTCGAGCAGTTCGGCGCGCAGCGCCTCGCCCGCGCCTGCAGCCTTGTTGGCTTTGTCGTCATGACGAGACGGATTCATCGTGCGTGCTCCGGATAAAGCTCGGCCAGCGCATTGGCGGCGGTGACGCCGCGCTCGGTGATGATGCCGGTGATGAGGCCTGCGGGGGTGATGTCGAAGGCCGGGTTGAGCGCGCGTGTTCCGGCCGGTGCCAGACGCAGGTCGGCAATGGCGCCGTCCTCGCGCATGCCTCGTACGACACAGACTTCCTCTGCACCGCGATCCTCGATCGGGATGGTCGCGCCATCCGGGCAGTTGAACTCCAGCGTCGAATGCGGCGCCGCGATGTAGAAGGGCAGGCCTGCAGCACGCGCAGCGAGTGCCTTCAGATAGGTGCCGACCTTGTTTGCGCTGTCGCCATTGGAGGCGACGCGGTCGGCGCCGGTGATCACCATGTCCGCTTTGCCACGCATCAGCAGCAGGCCCGCGGCGTTGTCAGCGATCAGGGTGTGGGGCACGCCGGCGGCGCGCAACTCCCAGGCGGTCAGCAGGCCCTGGTTACGCGGGCGAGTTTCGCTGACCAGCACCTCGACCTCGATACCGGCGGCCTGGGCGGCGTAGATCGGCGCCAGTGCAGTACCGGCACCACAGGTTGCGAGCCAGCCGGCGTTGCAGTGGGTCATCAGCGTTACCGGGCCAGGCCGGCGTGCCGCGATGGCGGCGATGAGCGCGAGACCGTGACGGCCGATCGCGTCGCAGCTTGCGGCATCGTCGGCGCGGATGGCTTCGGCCTCGGCCCACGCCGCCGCCGCCCGGGCGGCGGGCGCCAATGGGCGCAGCACGCGCGCCATGCGGGCAAGCGCCCAGTGCAGGTTGACGGCGGTCGGACGGGTGGCGCCGAGTAGCTGCAGGGCCCGCTCCAGGCTCGGGTCTTCGCTGCCTTCGTGCGCCAGCGCCAGCGCTACACCGTAGGCAGCGGTAGCGCCGATCAGCGGTGCGCCGCGCACCTGCATGCTGCGGATGGCGTGTGCCGCCGCGGGCAGCGTACGCAGGGCGAGGGTCTGGGTGCGAAAGGGCAGTACGGTCTGGTCGAGAATGATGACCGCGTCGCCGTTGCGGCGCAGTGTGGGAATCGGTTGTTCGAACATGCGGGCGGGTTCCATGATCAGTGTGGATGTTTCGTGCGTGTTCCGGCCCGGCGCAGGGGTGTGGCGGGCGCGTGGCTGTCAGACGGCATTGAGCTTTTCGCAAGCGGCCGCCAGGGTGGCTTCGTTCTTGGCAAAGCAGAAGCGCAGCACCTTGTCGTCGTGGCCATCGGCGAAGAAGGCCGAGACTGGAATCGCCGCGACGCCGACCTTGCGCGTCAGCTGCTCGCAAAATGCGACGTCGCTCAGGTCGGAGATCGCAGCGTAGCGGGCGAGCTGGAAATACGTGCCATGCGAGGGCAGCAACTCGAAGCGTGAGCCGGCCAGTGCGTCGCGGAAGAAGTCGCGCTTGGCCTGGTAGAAGGCTGCAAGCCCGGCATGGCGAGAGGCCTCGGCCATGTAGTCGGCAAGCGCGAGTTGCACCGGGGTATTGACCGTGAACACGTTGAACTGGTGCACCTTGCGGAACTCCACCATCAGCTCGCATGGTGCGACCACGTAGCCGACTTTCCAGCCAGTAATATGGTAGGTCTTGCCAAAGCTCGACACCACGAAGCTGCGCGCAGCGAGCTCGGGATGTGCGGCGCAACTGGCGTGCGTGGCGCCGTCGAAAACGATGTGCTCGTAGACTTCGTCCGCCACGACGATGATGGCGGTGTCGCGGGTGAGTGCCGCCAGGCGGTCGAGATCGTCCGTGTTCCATACCGTCGCCGTCGGGTTGTGCGGCGTATTGATCATGATCATGCGTGTGCGCGAGTTGATCGCAGCCGCCACGGCCGCCCAGTCCGGCCGGTAGTCGGGCGCCGTCAGGGGCAGCCGTATCGCCTTGCCGCCGGCCAGTTCGATGGCCGGGACGTAGGCGTCGTACACCGGCTCGAACACGATCACTTCGTTGCCCGGGTGCACGCAGGCGCTAACCGCGGTGAACAGCGCCTGGGTGGCACCTGCGGTAATGGTGATTTCCGACTCCAGGTCATAGCGCGTGCCATACAGCGCCTCCACCTTGGCCGCCACCGCTTCGCGCAGCGCCAGACAGCCTGCCATCGGCGCGTACTGGTTGTGTCCGGCGCGCATCCAGTGCGCGACCCGTTCGAACAGCAGATCCTCGGCATTGAAGTCGGGAAAGCCCTGAGACAGGTTGATCGCACCGCATTCCTGCGCGAGGCGTGACATGACGGTAAAGATCGTGGTGCCGACCTGGGGCAGGCGTGATGCGATCGGAGCAGGGAAGTGTGGCATGGCGGTGGGCCGGGAGTGTGAAGTGGTCGATGCGGGTGGAGTTTGCATTGTCGCAAAAGAGCGCGTTGCCATGGCTGTCGCCGAACGTTCGTGCAGCGTCCCGACTCGGCATTGCACAAAGGGGGGGGCGAGGCTGCGTGATAGAATTCGAGGGTTTTCAACCCCTTGGCGATCCCTGCTTCGCCCCTCCCATCGTGCGCAATCTGCTTATCCTTATTCTCGTCGTGGCTGGCATCTGGTGGTTTGGGCGCGTCCTGACGAGAGCCAAGGAAAAGATTGCCGAAGTTCAGCGCGCAGCGCAGAAGCGGGGCGGCAGGGCGGTTGCTGCCCCCGAGCAGATGTGCGAGTGCGCGCACTGTGGCGTCAACGTGCCCGAGTCCGACGGTGTGCGCGAGGGAGGGCGTTTCTACTGCTGCGACGCGCATCGGTTGTCCGGGCCGCGAGCCGATTGACATGAGCGCTGCCGTGTCGGCCGCCAGCGAGCGTTCGCGGCGCAGTTCGCTGCGTTTCGTCAACCTGTTCAGACTCGTGCTGGCGGGCTTGTTCGTCGCCGCCGGGCGCGAGCTCGGCCTGGGTGACGAGGCGCCGCTGGTGTTTCACCTCGCCGCGTTCTGCTATGTGGGTGCTGCGCTCGGGCTTGGCCTGCAGGGCGTGGGCGGGCGATTTGGTGAGCAGCGGGTGATTGCGCTGCAGTTCGTTATCGACGTGATCGCGCTGTCGCTGATCATGTGGGCGAGTGGCGGCTACAGCAGCGGCATTCCGGTACTGATCATGATCGTGCTGGCCGGCGCCGGCTTGGTGGCGGAAGGGCGCATGGTGCTGTTCTTCGCCGCCTTGGCGACCATTGCGGTGCTGATCGAGAACGTCTGGCGGCTGGCGATGGGTGGGCAGCCGATGGATTTTTTTCAGGTCGGCATTTTTTGCACCGGCTTCTTCGGCATCGCCATCGTTGCCCGTCTGCTGGCCTCGCGGGCGCAGGCAAATGCCTCGCTGGCGGCGGAGCGGGGCGAGGCGCTGGCCAAGCAGCAGGCGGTCAATGAACGCATCATTCTCGACATGCAGGACGGCGTGATCGTTGCCGGTGACAATGGACGCGTGTTGCAGTCGAACCCGCAGGCTGCGGTGTTGCTTGGCATGGACAGCTGCGGGCTGGGCATGCTCGAAGGCTTGCGGCTGATCGATATCGATCCGGTGTTCGACGAGCTCATGCGTCAGTCCGGTGCCGACAATCGGCTATTGCGCATCGGTCCGGGGGGGCGCTTGCTGCGCTGCCGCACCGTGTGCGGCGAACCCGGCAGCGCGGCGGCGGGTGACACGCTGATCTATCTGACCGACTTCGAGGACATTCAGCGCCATCTGCAGCAGGTCAAACTGGCGGCCCTCGGTCGTCTCACGGCCAGCATGGCGCACGAAATCCGCAACCCCCTGTCGGCCGTGTCCCAGGCTGCGGAGCTGTTGCGTGAGGAAAAACGCAGTGAGATGCAGGGGCGGCTGGTGCGGATCATCAACGACAATACTCGACGCATCGAACGCATGATTCGCGACGTTCTGGCGCTTGGGCGGCGCGAACAGGCCGAGCCAGAGGTACTGTCGCTGGCGGAGTTCGTTGCCGAAGTGATCGATGAGCGGGTGTTTCGCGATGCCGCCGAGCGCAGCCTGTTCGTGATCGATATCGATCCGACACTGACTTTGTCCATGGATCGTGCCCACCTGCATCAGATCCTCGACAACCTGCTGGCCAATGCGCGGCGATATTGTTCGGGCCTGCCTTCCGCGGTCAGACTGCAGGCCGTTCCGCTTGTCGGCGAACGCCTTGCCCTGCATGTGCGTGATGACGGCCCGGGCCTGGATGAAGCCACCCGTCGCCACCTGTTTGAACCCTTCTTTACGACTCATGCCAAGGGTACCGGTCTCGGGCTCTACATCGCGCGCCAACTGGCCGAGGCCAATGATGCTACGCTCGAGCTCGACACCACCGGCCTGGGCGCTGATTTCGTCCTCAGCGGGCGCCAGAGACCATGAATCAGAGAACATGACTGCCAGCGAACGCCGTAACCGACCCGAAACCGTTGATGTCCTCGTCGTCGATGATGAGGATGACATCCGCGAGTTGCTCGAACTGTCCTTGCTGCGAATGGGGCTCGGTTGCGACACGGCTGGCTCGGTGGCGGAGGCCCGAGCCAGCCTCGAGCAGCAGCGCTACCGCCTGTGCCTGACCGACATGCGTCTACCCGACGGTGATGGGCTGGACCTGGTCGAATACATCCAGAAATACCAGCCGGCCCTGCCGGTGGCGGTGATCACTGCATTCGGCAGCATCGAAACCGCGATTCGTGCGCTCAAGCTTGGCGCCTTCGACTTCGTTACCAAGCCCATCGAGCTCAAGGTGTTGCGCGAACTCGTCAGCCATGCGTTGAGGCTGGAGTCGAGCGCGCCCACCGCCGTGCCCGGAGACCGCCTGCTGATCGGTAACTCGCTTGCGTTCCAGCAGTTGCGCGCCCAGGCCGAGAAACTCGCGCGCAACCAGGCGCCGGTTTTCATCCACGGTGAGTCCGGCACAGGAAAGGAGGTGATCGCGCGCCTGATCCATGCGCTTGGCGCGCGCGCCAGCGCCCCCTTCGTGCCGGTCAATTGCGGCGCGATTTCGCCGGAGTTGATGGACAGCGAGTTCTTTGGCCATCGCAAGGGCAGCTTTACCGGGGCCTCTGCCGACAAGGAAGGGCTGTTTCAGGCCGCCAGTGGGGGCACTCTGTTTCTCGATGAGATTGGCGAGCTGCCACTGGCGATGCAGGTGAAGCTGTTGCGCGCGATTCAGGAGCGTGCGGTGCGACCGGTCGGCGCACATGCCGAGGTGCCGGTGGATCTGCGTATCCTGTCGGCTTCGCATCGGGACCTCTCGCGTCTGGTCGCCGAAGGGCGCTTTCGGCAAGACCTGTTCTTTCGCATCAACGTCATCACCCTGCGTGTGCCGCCCTTGCGCGAGCGGCGCGATGATATTCCTGCGCTGGCGGATCATATCCTTGCGCGGCTGGCCGAGCGCGAGGGTGGCGAGCCGCGTCGGCTGTCGCCGCACGCGCTCAGTGCCCTGCAACAGCATCCCTTCCCCGGTAACGTTCGCGAGCTGGAGAACCTGCTTGAGCGCGCGTGTGCGCTGAGTGATGGCAGCGTGATCGAGGCCGACGACATCGACTTGCATCCCGCTGATTTTTCGCTGCCCGACATGCAAGCCACCGCAGTGACCACCGCTTCTTCCGCGCCGCTTGCCGAGGATGTAGACCCCGAGGCGGACAACGAAGCCGAGCGCCTCCGGGTGCTGCAGGCACTCGAGCAGACGCGCTGGAATCGGAGCGCGGCGGCCCGCAATCTGGGCATGACGCTGCGCCAGTTGCGCTATCGCCTGCAGAAGTGGGGGCTGGAGTGATCAGGCCAGCACGCTTACCTTGCCGCCGGTCTTCTGTGTGAGGTGGGCCGCCAGCGCTGCACGCACCGCATCTTCTCCATGTACCAGCCTTACCTCGCCTGGCAGGTGGCGCATGCGGGTAATGAAGCGGGTCAGGTCGTCGCGGTCGGCATGCGCGGAATAGCCTGACAGCGTGTGAATGCCGGCCCGAATCGTGATGCGCTCGCCATCGAACTCGACGTAACCGCCGCGTGGGCCGTAGCTCTGGATGGCGTGGCCAGGCGTCCCGCGCGCCTGGTAGCCAGCGAAGAGGACGTTGTGGCGCGCATCGCCCAGCATGGCCTTGAGGTAATTCACCACTCTTCCACCTGCGCACATGCCGCTGGCCGCGATCACGATGGCGGGTTCGGCGCTGCGGGCCAGGCGGTGCACCGTAGCGAGGTGTGCATCGTGGCTGTCGATCGCGATGAGTTGGTCGTAACTCAGCGGTTCGCGTCCGGCACGGACCCTGGCCTTGGCCTCGTCGTCCCAGAAGGGCTGGAGTTCTCGATAGAGCTGGGTGAAGCGGCCGGCCAGAGGTGAGTCGAGGTAAATCTTCAGCGCTTCCCAGCGCGCTGCATGGCGGCCGGGTTGCTGCCGCTGGCGATGGAGGATGTCCTCGAATTCGTACAGCAGTTCCTGGGTGCGGCCAATGCTGAAGGCGGGGATGATGACCGTCCCGCCGTCTTCGAGTGCGCGCTCGACCACGGCGCGCAGGCGCTCACGGCGGTAGCGACGGTCTTCATGCACGCGATCACCATAGGTGCTCTCCATGACCACGATGTCCGCCTGCCAGGGGGAGCGCGGTGCCGGCAGCAGGGGCGCGTGGGGTGCTCCGAGGTCGCCCGAGAACAGCACGCGGCGCCGTACCGGCCAGGCCTTGCCCGACAGTTCGAATTCGACGTAGACCGAACCCAGGATGTGACCGGCGCGCTGCAGGCGAACCCGGCAGCTGGCGTCGGCACTGCGGTACAGCGTGTGCCAGTGACGATAGGGCAGGGGGCGCAGACGCGCCTCCACGATCTTTAGATAGCGCTCGACGAGTAGCTGGTCACGCGTGACGCCGACCTGGAAGGCGTCTGCAAGTACCGTTTGCAAAAGACGCGCAGAGGGCTCGCTGCAAAAAATCGGTCCCTTGAAGCCTGCGGCCAGAAGCCAGGGGAGGCGACCGCAGTGGTCGATGTGCACATGGGTCAGCACCAGCGCGCCGATGTTTTGCACGGGGAAGGTGATGTCGAGACGATCTGCGGCGGCCCCCCCATCGGGGGCGGTCTCCGCGCCCTGGAACAGCCCGCAGTCGATCAGAACGCTGTTGTCACGCTCGATGAAAAGCTGATGGCACGAGCCGGTGACACCGTGACGTGCGCCGTGATGGAGGATGGTTGGGTTCATGACGAGATTCTATAGGCCATGAATCAAAAAATGCCATCGGCGTTGATGCTACTGTCCAAGTCGTTTCAGATACTCGCGGGTAAACATGCGCTCCGGCAGGTCGCGCACCGTCATGGTGTCGTAGGTCAGCACGGAGACCTCGCCCTGTTTCAGCGCATCCTCCATCACCAGGCGGGTGGGGCGCAGCCTCCCGGCCAGTTCCTTGAACTCCTCGTAATGTGCCGTCTTGAGCAGGCGTCCGGAGAGCGCGTAGAACTCGGCCTTGAGTGGGCGGCCATCCTTTTCTGCAACCCAGTACTTGACCTTGGAGTAGGTGACGCCGCGATCCGTCGACGTCAGGTCGAGGACGATGGTCGCCCCTCCGTCGAATTCCTCGCGGCCGATGATGCTGGGTGTGTAGTCGCTGGCAAAATTGGCGCGTGCCAGGTCGCCGTTGGCCACCTGGCCGGTGAGGCGCTGGGCGAGGGACAGGCGCACGGGTTGCGATACGCTCGGCATGAAGATCCACAGATCGCGACCGCGCATCAGCAGTGCCTGACCACGCTCGGAGGCTGGCTCGGTGCTCAGCACGATGGTGTTCTCGTTGCCGCGTGACAGCACACGGAACTTGCGTTCGTCCTGTTGCTGGCCATCGCTGAAATTGCGCACCGTGATCTCGGTCTGGAAGCTCTCACCTGGAAAGCGGATCGCGTCGGCGCGGGTGACGAGCTGTACCGCGGCAGGGTCGGCCATCGGCGTCTCGGGGACGTCTGCGTCCTGAGCCTGGGCCCAGACGGGGAGAAGCAGCGTTATGCCTGCCAGCAAGGCGGTCAGGCGGCGGCGCAGTTGGTGTTTGTGACCCATCGCGTGACTCATTAAATGGCTCATGGATGCTATCCTTTTGACGTTTACTTCACATCGTGACCGTCGTGATGGCCATTGTCCGGGTCGAAAATGTCAGCAAGCACTATCGCCTGGGTGATCAGGACGTCAGGGCCTTGACCAATGTAACGCTGGCAATCGAACCCGGCGTGTTCCTGGCAATTGCCGGACCATCGGGTAGCGGCAAGTCTACACTGCTGAACATCATCGGATGCATCGATACGCCGACTTCCGGCAGGGTCATCATCGATGACCACGACGTGTCCGGGCAGACGCCCGATGAGTTGGCCAGCCTGCGGGCGCGTACCATCGGCTTCATCTTTCAGACCTTCAATCTGCTGCCGGTGTTGTCTGCCGAAGAGAATATCGAGTATCCGCTGCTCCAGTTGAAAGAGCTGACCAAAGCCCAGCGCCGCGAGCGGGTCAAGCACTACCTTGAGGTCGTGGGCCTCACCCGCTATGCGACGCATCGACCCAATCAGCTCTCCGGCGGGCAGCGTCAGCGTGTTGCCATCGCCCGCGCCCTGGCGACGCACTCCAAGATCGTGCTCGCCGACGAACCGACCGCGAATCTCGACAGCAAGACCGGTTCGAGCATTCTCAAACTGATGCGTGATATCAATCGCCAGTCGGGCACGACTTTCGTTTTTTCCACCCACGATCGCAAGGTCATGAACATGGCTGATCGCCTCGTCCGTATCGCAGACGGTGAGATCACCGCGCTGGGCAAGCGTTCGGGCGATCAGTGGGTTTTCGTCAATGACCGTCGTCCCAAGGACGAGGTCGAACCTGAAGTCTAGGGAGTATTCATGCCTCTGATCCGACGCGCCAGGCTGGCGCTTTTCTGTGCCGCACTCGCACTTCCCGCGCTGGCGG
>Ga0073904_10000184_pt1 | contig 41717 bp, 31 predicted proteins | sample KloWWTrecipitate_FD_66668 | JGI IMG/M metagenome (GOLD analysis project Ga0073904, IMG submission 66668) | Active sludge microbial communities from Klosterneuburg, Austria, studying microevolution and ecology of nitrifiers - Klosterneuburg... | ecosystem: Engineered > WWTP > Aerobic digester >... | reverse complement strand
GCGGTACCACGCCAGGCGTTCCACGCCGTAGCTGCCGCCGAGGCCGTCGATCGCCAGCTTCCCATCGCGCCCGTAGATTTCGAACGAGAACAGGTTCTTCCACTCGGTGCAGCTCACGTGCAGGAACGCGCACTGGCCGCCGGAGGTGCGCAGCGTGAGAAACGCGTTGTCGTCCACCGGCATGTCCCAGAAGTAGGTGGCCGCAAAGCCCTCCACCGACGAAAAGGCGCCCAGGAACCAGCGTGACAAATCGATCAGGTGGACGCCCTGGTCCACCAGTTCCCCGCCACCCGACAGCGCCGGGTTGGCGCGCCACTCCCGGTCGTAGCCGACGCGTCCCCCGTGACCGTAGCGTCCGCGGATGAACATCAACGGCCCGAGCGCGCCGCTATCGACGATCTCGCGTGCCTCGAGCAGGGCCGGATGATAGCGATGGTTGAAGCCGACCCGCACGCGCAGGCCCTTCGCGCGGGCCAACTCGCCGAGCGACGCCAATTCGGCGAGGTCCCGCGCGGCGGGCTTCTCCACCAGCACATGCTTGCCCGCCTCGAGCGCGCCCCGGGTGACCTCCGCCAGCGCATCGTTGGTGGTGGCCACGATCACCACCTCCACCCCGGGATGGGACACCGCGTCCTGCCACCGCGGAAGGGCCACCGGGATACCGGGGGGGGGCGCCGGGATACGGAGGGTCGCCGGGACTGAAGTCCCGGCGCTTCGTACTGTCGGGATAGGGAGCGCCGAGACTTCAGTCCCGGCGAGATGTGTCGGGACAAGGAGCGCCGGGACCTCAGTCCCGGTACGGAGCGCCAGGACTTCAGTCCCGGCGACATGCACCGAACGCACCAGCGCCTCGGCCCGCGCGGGCACGAGGTCCGCGCATGCCACCAGGCGCCCGCCCGCCAGCGCGGCCGCGCGCTTACGGCCGATCAGCCCGCACCCGACGATGGCCACGCCCGGGCTCATCGCTCCCCCCAGGCCTTGCCGCGATCCTTCGGCAGGATGCGGCGAAGGGTGTAGATGTCGGTCGCCTCCAGATCGTCCTTGTGGTCGTGGAGCGTTTCCCATGGATCCCAGGGTGCGGAGAGCAGCCGACCGGTAATGCCGTCACTCGCGGCCGAGCCCAGATACACCGCCAGCGCCGCGCCCACCTCGAGCGGCGTGGCCCCACCGGCGGCCATCCTTCTCATCCGCGCGTAGAAGGCCTCGCCCACCGCGTCGCTGCCGGCCGCCAGCAGCTGGTCCATCATGCGCGTGTTGAGAGCGCCGGGCGCGATGCTGTTGACGTCGATGCGGTGCTCCTTCACCTCGAGCGCCACGCTCTCGGCCAGCCGGACGATGGCAGCCTTGGACGCGGCGTAGGCGGTGATGCGCGGAAGCGGGTTGGTGGCGCCGCCGCCGGACAGCTGCACGATCTTTCCGTAGCCCTGTTGCTTGAAGTGGGGTAGCACGGCGCGGAGGGGCAGTACCGACCCGTTGATGTTGATGTCCATGGCGCGCGTCCACTCGGACCAGTCCACCTCGTCTATCGACCCCATCGGCCCGTAGACGCCGGCGTTGTTCACGAGAACCTGGAGGCCGCCGAGCGCCTCGAGCGCCGCCGACACGAGCGCGGCCACCTCCTCTGGCGCCGACACGTCGGCGCGCATGGCGGCCACGCGCTGTCCCGACCCGGCCAGCGCGGCCACCTCGTCCCGGGCCCGCCCGAGCAGGTCGGCATCGCGGGCGCAGAGCATCACGCTCGCGCCGGCCTGCACGTAGGCACGCGCGATGGACAGCCCCAACCCCTGGCTGGCGCCGGTGATGAGAGCCGCGCGACCGGAAAGGGAGTGGGTCATCGAGTGAGATCGCCGGGACTGAAGTCTCGGCGCTCCGTATTGAAGGGTCGGCGATCCTGGCTGAAGTCCCGGCGCTCCGTACTGAAAGGCCGGCGCTCCGGAGACCATCCACCGCCAGTGGAGCGCCGGGACTTCAGTCCCGGCGTCATCGTCATGACGTGGGGGCCAGTGGAGCGCCGGGACTTCAGTCCCGGCGTCATCGTCCACCTACCGCGACGAAGTTAAATCGCGGGTCGCCGGCGAGGGCAGGACCCAGAAACCGGTTCGCGTCGATGACGCGGCGGCCGGCCATGGCACCGGCGAGCTCGTCCACGTCCACCCGCCGGTACTCCGGCCACTCGGTGGCCACAACCAATGCCTCGGCACCCATTGCGGCCTCGACTGGCGTCGCGCATCGCTTCACCGCGGCCAGCGCACCGGGCAGGGCGCGCGCCGCCGGGTCGTGCGCGCGCACGTACGCACCCTGCTCCAACAGCCAGCCGCACAACTCCACGGCAGTGGACCGGCGCAGCGTGTCGGTACCCGGTTTGTAGGTGAGCCCCCACACGGCCACCGTTCGCTGCGTCAGCGGACCGAGCAGCGCCTGCAGGTGGCGCCGCGCCCAGAGACGGTGCTCGCGGTTCGATGCATCCACGCCGGCCATGAGCGGCGTTTCGCACCCGACCTCGCGCCCGATCGCGCGGAGGAACTGTACGTCGCGGGCCAGCGTCCCGCCCGCAAACGCCGCGCCGGGACCCAGGTAGGCATGGGGGCCGATGCGCCGTTCGGTCTTGAGACCGCGCTCCACCTCCTTCGCATCCGCACCGGTGCGCTCGCAGAGCGTGGCAATCTCGTTGATGAAGGTCACCGACGTCGCAAGAAACGCGTTGATGGCGTGCTTGGTCATTTCCGCCGACTCGACCGACATCCACTCGAGGCGGTCGGTGATGGGTTCGAAGAGCGCCAGCAACTGGCCCTTCGCGGCCGCGTCCCCGACGCCAATCACCACGCGGTCGGGCCGGGTGAACACCTCGATCGCCTTGCCGAGCCGCAGATTCTCCGGCGAGCACGCAAACCCCACCCGCCTCCCGGCGGCGATGCTGTCGAAGGCCCGCTCCAGCCGCGCGACGCTGCCAACCGGCAGCTGCGACGACACCAGGATCACGGCGCCGTCCTTCACGTGCGGCAGCGCCGCAGCGCCCTGCCCGATCACGTACTCCACATCGGCGCGATCGTCTTCGTCCACCGGCGTGTCGAAGGCCACCCAGACGATGTCGGCGGCGGCGACGGCCGAGGCGAGCTCGGTCGTGACGCGCAGGCGGGAAGAGGCCAGTTCCCGTGCGACGAGATCGGCGAGCCCGGGTTCGGCCACCGGCGGCCGGCCCTGGGCGAGCGCGGCCACGACATCGGCGTCGGGATCCCAGCCGACCACCTCGTGACCGGCACCGGCCGTGCAGGCCGCGGTGACCGAGCCGAGGTGCCACAGCCCCAGGACGGCGACCTTCATGCCCGGGCCTCGAGCAGCGCAGGGTTCTGCTGGAGGTAGTCGAGCGTGCGGAGTATGCCCTGCCGGATGTTCAAGCGGGGCTCCCAGCCGAGCGCGCGGATCTTCGCCGTGTCGAGAAAGATGAAAGGGTTGTCGCCGATCCAGCCGCGGTCGCCGCCCGTGTACTCGCGCGCGGGGCTGATGCCCAGCCGCTCGCACATCCACCCGATCGAGTCGTTCACCTCGCAGTACTCATCCGTGCCGAGGTTGAAGATGTCGATCGCGCGGCGCGTCTTCGCCATGGCCAGCAGCATCGCGTCGAGGCAATCGCCGATGTAGAGATACGACTTCCGCTGCTTGCCGTTGCCGAGCACGGTCAGGCGCGTCGGGTCCCGCCGCAGGTGCCGGTAGAAGTCGAACACGTGGCCGTGCGTATAGCGCTCACCGAGAATCGACACGAAGCGGAAGATGCAACCTTCGAATCCGAAGCCGCTGCCGTAGGCCGCGATGAGCCCCTCGCCCGCCAGTTTGGAGGCACCGTAGAGGGACGTTTGCACGGGAAATGGCGCATCTTCCGGCGTCGGGAACACGTGCGCCTCGCCGTAGACCGACCCGGTGGACGAAAACGCGATGCGGCGAATGGCGTTGGCGCGCATGGCCTCGAGCACATGGAAGGTGGCGATGGTGTTCTGCTCCAGATCCTTCCGCGGATGCTCGGTGCCGAACCGGACGTCGGCATTGGCAGCCAGGTGGAAGACAGTGTCGCACCCACCCATCGCCCGGGTCAGGGCAGGCAGGTCCAGCGTGTCGCCCTCCACGAGTCTGAAGGCCGGGTGACGCGAGGCGGCGGTGAGAAATGCGCGCTGCCCCGTTGAAAAATTGTCGTAAGCCACGACCGCGTGACCGTCGGCCAGGAGGCGATCGATGAGCGAACTTCCGATGAAGCCGGCGCCGCCGGTGACGAAGGCGTGCATTGGGTGCGAGGATCGAAAAATTGTATCCTAGGGCGCCGACGCGAGTCGCGGTCAAAGCCTTGCCCATCCGTCCCCGGTCCGAAACACGCGCCGAGCCGTACACCCAGCGTGCCGGGTCGCGGCTCTTCGTGCCGAGGTCGGCGCCGGACGACCTGGCGTATTCGGACGGCGACGAGGTAGAGCACCGCCTGCTGGACCTCGTCCGTGGCGCGTCGGACGTATCGCTGCACTCACCGGAGATCGCCGCGGCCATCACCGACTGGCCCACCCGTTATCACCTGAGCGCGGGCCGCGCCCATCTGCTGCGCCCGCTGGCCCACCTGCTCGCCGGCCGTACGCTCGAGGTGGGCGCCGGCTGCGGGGCCCTCACGCGCTACCTGGGCGAGCTGGGTGGCGAGGTCGTGGCCGTCGAAGGCAGCCGGCGGCGGGCCGAAATCACGGCCGCGCGATGCCGCGACCTGCGCAACGTGGCCGTGTTTCACGACCGTTTCGAGCGCTTCGAGACCGCGAGCCGCTTCTCGGCCGTCACGCTGGTCGGCGTGCTCGAATGGGCGGCACGTTTCGGCGGCGATGCCCACAGCGCGCGCCGCCTTCTGGCCCACGCCGTGTCGCTGCTCGACGAGGGCGGCGTGGTGATTGTCGCCATCGAGAACCAGCTCGGCCTCAAGTACCTCGCCGGGTGGGCCGAGGACCACCTGGGAGTGGCCATGCGCGGCGTCAGCGACGCGTACGACGCCGGCGAGCCGCGGACGTTCGGCCTGGGCGAGCTCACCGCCCTCGTCGCCTCGGCGGGCCTGCGCCACCACGCCGTGTTCGCGCCGTTTCCCGACTACAAGCTCCCGCGCGTGATCGTCTCACCCGAGGGGCTCGACCACGTCCCCTGGCGCAGGGACCTGGCGGCCCTGGTGGGCGCCACGCCGGTCACTGACGCGCAGCCGCCCACCCTGCCGCTGTTTTCCCTGGAACGCACGTTGGCCCTCGCCGCGCGCAACGGGTTGCTCAAAGGCCTGGCTAACTCGTTCCTGGTCGTGGCCAGCCGCGCAGCCGTGCCGCAGAGGCCGGAACCACACGTCCTCGCCTGGCACTACAGCGGCGTGCGCCGGTTGTCGTCCACCACCGAAACGCGTTTCCTGCGGTCGCCGCACGGGATCCGCGTCGAGCGGCACCCGGTGGCGCCGGGCGATGCCGCCGGTGCTGAAAGCGAGGGCCGCGTCCACCACCGGCCGGGCGAGCGGGCCTTCCAGCCGGGCGAACTGTGGATCGAGCGACTGGGCGCCCTGATCAATCGTCCTGGTTGGAGCGTGGCGGACCTGGCCGAGTGGGCCGCGCCCTGGCGCGACACGCTCGCCACCGCGGCGGGCCTGCAGCGTCCGGCGGCGACTTCGCCCGTGCTGCGGTCGCTGGTGGATGCCACGCCCTTCAACATGGTCGTGACCGCCGAGGGCGAACACCGCTTCTTCGATCTGGAGTGGGAACCGGCGTGGCGGGTCGAGTACGGCTTCGTGTTGTTCCGCGGCCTGTTCTGGAGCCTGTCGCGCTACCGCTCCGTCGCCACTCCGGCCGCCGGCGTGCCCCTCGGCATCCTCGAGCTCACCGCCCAGCTCGCCGACGCGCTCGGCACCGCCCTTCCGCCGTCCGAGCTAGCGCGCTACCTGGACCTGGAGGCCGACTTCCAGCACGACACCACCGGCCTCGGCGTCCGCACCACGCGCCTGAGTCTCGAGCGGCAGCGGCTGCACGCGCGCCCATCGATCGAGGCGCTGGCCGGCCTGTCGGCCGAAGTCGAATCGCTGACCGCGCGCCACGTCGCGGCCGCCGCGGAACGGGATAGCCTCCAGGCCGACATCGAACGACTCGGTGAAACCAACGCTCACGAGACGCTTCGCCAGGCCGACGCGCACCGCCAGGCGCTGGAACAAGCCGCCACCTTGCGGGAACAGGCCGAAACCGAGGTGCGCACCCTGCACGAACGGGCCGCGCACCTCGCCCGGGCCCTGCAGGCAGAGACCGCGGCGCACCAGCAGGCACGGGAACACGCGCACGCCCAACGACACGCCCTGGAGCAGGCCGCCCGGGCACACGCCGCGCTCGCACAGAAGGGCGCCGCCGTCAACGACCGGCTGGCCGAGGCCGAGGCGGCGCTCGACGTGGCGGAGGCGGCGCTAGCGGCGGCCGAAGCCACCCGACAGGCGCTCGCATCACAACTCGACGACGTGCAGGCGGCCCAGGCCTCGCTGACGATCCGGCTGACCCTTGCCGTCGGTGAACGGCACGCGGCCGAAGCCGCTCTCGTCCGCGAACGGGACGCGGCCGAAGCCGTCCTCGTTCGTGAGCGGGCCGCCGCCGAGGCCGCTCTGCGGCAGTCACATGCGCGGGAAGCGCAGCGGACGCTGGAGGCGGGCACGCTGGCGACAGCCGTCCGCGACGCCGGCGCGCGCCTCGCGGATCGTCAGCGCGCACTCGACCGGGTGCGAGCCGAGCACGAACGCGCGACGGGCGAACTGCTGGGCCGCATCGCATCGGCGGGGGCGCGTCCCGTCGTGGCGGTGCCGCGCCCAACCCTCGTGCGGCGCGTCCGGCACTTCGCGCGGCGCGCGCCCCGGGCCGCGCTGGGCGCGGCCCGTCATCCGCTGCAGACCTCACGCAGCCTGGTGCGGCGGCGGCGCGGCTGGTACCGTGAGCGGGTGGCGCTGCTGACATCGAGCGCCCTCTTCGACGCGGACTACTATCGCGCCCGCGTGGGCCTCGCCCCGGGCGTCGATCTGAAAGCCCGGTTCCTGCTCGCCGGCGACATCGCCGGCGAATCACCGCATCCCCTGTTCGACCCCGAGTGGTATCGCGCGCGCCATGCCGACGTGGGTGGATCGCTTCCCCCGTTGCAGCACTACCTGCTTTCCGGAGGCTGGGAACGGCGCAGTCCGCACCCGCTCTTCGATGCGGCGCACTACCTGGACCAGTGGCCGGCCGGCGCCGTCACCGGGGCGACGCCTCTGTCGCACTACGTCCGCACGGGTGGAGTGTCGGCGGCTTCGCCCCATCCGCTCTTCGACGCGCGACACTACTTCGCCCAGCGGCCCGACCTCGCGCACCTGGGGATCAACCCGCTGCTCCATTACCTGTCGTCCGGACATGCGGAGGGCCTCGATCCGCATCTGCTGTTTTCGACGCGCTACTACGTCGAGCACACGCCCGACCTCGAGGGACGTACGCCCCTTGAGCACTTCGTGCGCCGCGGCGCCGCCGAGGGCCGCTCGCCGCACCCGCTTTTCGACCTCACTTACTACTGGCAGCAACGACCCGACGTGCGGGCCGCGGGCGAGAACGCGCTCGTCCACTATCTGCGCTTCGGACATCGCGAAGGCGTCAGCCCTCATCCCCTGTTCGATACGGTCGGTTACCGCCAGCAGGCCGAGGGCCTCGACGCCCTGGGCGTCACGGGACTGGAACACTACCTGCGGTGGGGCTGGCAGGACGGCCTGCGGCCGAACCCGTGGTTCGATCCGCGCTGGTACCTCGAGCACAACCTCGACTTGATGGATCTGTGGCACGTCGAGCCGCTGCAGCACTTCCTGATGCACGGGTGGCGCGAGGGACGCGATCCGTCCGCCGCGTTCTCGGTGTCGCACTACCTCGAGCGATACCCGGATGTGACGGAGTTGCGGATGAACCCGCTGGAGCACTTCCTCCGGCACGGGCTCGCCGAAGGCCGCCTGCCCGACCTGCCGCGGCCCGCCGATTGGCACGGGCCGGGGCTCAGGCTGCAGGTGTCGGGCCGCGTGGCCCTGGGCCCGACCGTGCTCTGCGTCACCCACGTCTCGCCGTGGCCGGTGGGCGCGGGCAACGAGTATCGCCTGGCGCGCCTGCTCGGCCACCTCCGGCGCCAGGGTTACCGCATCATCCTGGTGCTCTCGCCCCTCCCCGGAGAGCCGCTCGCCCCGGGCACGCTCGACCGGCTCGCGGCCGACTACGGCAACGTGGTGCTGTGCGACCGCGATGGCCGCGTCGAGTACCGTTTTGCCGATCACCCCGATGTCCTTCGGCACCTGGCCGAGGATCCGGCCGCACTGGCGGTCCCTGCCGAGCCCGGACCCGACCTGGCGTATTGCCACGACCTGCTCGTGGCGGTGGTGAAGAAGCTCGCCGACTCGATCGGCCCGGCGGCCATCATCGCGGAGTACATCTTCATGACGCGCATCTTCCCGTTCGTCGGGGAGGGCCGCCTGCGCATCGTGGATACCCACGACGTCCTCTCGCAGAAGGGATCGAACGTCATCGCCTACGGCATTGATGATGCCGAGACACCGGCCGCCGAAGAAGCACGGCTTCTCAACCGCGCGAACCTGGTGATGGCCATTCACGAGGCCGATGCCGAGGCCCTGCGCCGGATCGCACCGCAGCGCGACGTCATCGTCGCCGGCGTGGACGCCGACGTCCGCACGCAGGCGTTGTGGTCGACCCGTCCGGTGGCACTGCTGGCCGCGTCGGGCAATCCGCTCAACGTCGCCGGCATCCGCGACTTCCTGCGCCTGGCGTGGCCGCGCGTCCTGGCCGAGGTACCCGAGGCCGAGCTTCGCGTGGCCGGTAAGCTCGGGCGGGCGGTGCCGGCCGGCACCCCCGGCGTGACGGTGCTCGGGTACGTGCCGGATCTGTCGACCGAGTACGCCGTCTCGCGCGTGGTGATCAATCCCGCCGTCGCCGGCACCGGCCTCAAGATCAAGTCCATCGAAGCCCTCGCGAACCTGCGGCCCGTGGTCGGCTGGCCGCACAACCGGGACGGGCTGCCGCCGGCGCTGGCGGCCTTCGTAGACGAGGCCGCCGACTGGCAGGACTTCGCCGAGGCCCTCATCGCGCGGCTCAGGCAACCAACCTCTCCCTTCGGTGAGCGAATCGTCGAGCGCGTCGTCACGGCGCTGTCCCCCACCGCCGCCTACGCTGAACTCGATCGGCGACTGCGGCACTACTTCGACGCCGCCGGGTCGCTGGACCCGAAGAGATGACCCACGCGGGCCGCATCGTGGCCTTCATCGACCCGGGCGCGTCCACGTCGGACGAGGCCGCCGCAGCGATCGAGGCGCTGGCGCGCGCCGATGCGCTCGGTACGCTCGTCTCGCGAGCCTTCATCGTGTCGCCCGCCGGGCCGCCGGCCGCGGTGCCTCCAGGATGGGCGGTCGTCTCAGATGTGGCCGGCCCGCAGGTCTGCCAGTGGGCCTTCGATACGGCCGCACAGGAGGACGCGTCGCTGCTCGTCGTGACCGGCGACTGGCGCCCTGGCCGGGAGGTGATGGGCGCCCTCGCCGAAGCGCTGGCGGTCGACCCGCTCTTCGGCGTGGCCATTCCGCGCGTGGCCGCGGCCGAACCGGGTCGCGTTCGGTCGGCGCCGGGCTGGGACACACCTGCGACGACGATGCCCCTGCGGGTGCTGGCGCACGAGCCCGAGTACGCCATCCTCACCGAAGCCACCGCGCCGGTGATGCTGTTCCGGCGCGAGCTGGTTGGAAGCCTCTCGTGCAGCGCCACGGCCTGGCGCGGGGCGATGGGCCTGGTGGCCGACTTCGCGGTGCGTGCGCGGCGCGCCGGTTTCCGGACGGTGCTCTGCAATCGAGTCGTGGCCGGCGCAGGATCTCGCGCCGGTGAGGCGAGCGGGCTCGACCCCCACGATCGCCACGCCATTACCGGCGTGTATCCCGAGGTTGGACGTATCGGCGCGGACCTGGCCGGCCCTGTGCCTGCGGCCGCGGAACGGCCGCTGGCCGCGGCCTTCGACCGCCCGCATTCGCTGCTGCTCGACGCACGAAACCTGGCTGCCGTCTTCAACGGCACATCCGCCGCCATCCTCGGCATGGCCGATGCCCTCTTTCGAGCTCGGCCGGATAGCGGGGTGACGCTGTGGGTGCATCCCGATGTGGCGGCGTGGCACGGCCTGGTCGAGCGCTACCCGTCGTGGACGTTCCACGGCATCGGTGCGCCGCCGGCGCACGCCGCGGGCATTCGCCTGTCGCAACCCTGGCACGTCTCCGAGCTCGACTCCCTTGCCGCGGCGACCGCCGTCAATCTGTACTGGATGCTCGACACCATCGCCTGGGACGTCGTCTATACGGCGCCCGGCGGTCTGGACCGCGTGTGGACGCGGCTGGCCGCCGAGGCCGATGCGGTGATGTTCATCTCGGACTTCTCGCGGCGTCGCTTTCTCAACCGGTTCGGCGGCGGCGCGCCGGACCTGCGCACCGGGGTGTGCCACCTGTCGCTGGCGCCCGCCGACTACGTGACGGCAACGGCCCTGGAGGCGCCCGCCGCACCGTACTGGCTGCTGGTAGGCAACCAGTACGACCACAAGCACATCGGCCCGACGGTCGATTTGTTGACGCGGTCGTTCCCCCGCCAGCCGCTCGTCGTCTTCGGCGATCGCGCGCAGGTGCGAACCGCACGCGTCACGCGGTACGACAGCGGGCCGGTCGAGGAAGCCACCGTGCAGGCGTGCTTCGCCAAAGCCGACCTGGTGGTCTTTCCCTCGTTCTACGAAGGCTTCGGCCTGCCGATGGTGCAGGGGCTGGCGTACGGCCGCACCGTGGTGGCGCGGGCGTCGGCGCTGGTGGACGAGCTGGCGGAACTCTACCGGGGGCCGGGCCGGCTGCTCACCTACACGACGGATCGCGAGCTGGTGGAGCTGCTCAATCGCCTGACGCGCGGCGAGGTGCCCGACGGCGTGCCCCTCGGGACCCATCCGTCGGCGGGCCGATGGACGTGGGATGCCGCCGCGGCCACCATGCTGGACGTCACGCGCGATCTGGTGGCCGACTGCCCGTCGGCGCGCATGCTCACACGAACGGGGCTTGCCGGCCGGGGACTCGCGCATCCGCTCCGAGCCGCAGGCGACCTCGACCTCGTGACCGGATGGTGATGCCGGGGCACCGGTCGCGGCCCCTGCTCGGTCCTCTCGACGCCGGACTGCTCGCGGCCTACGGCGCACTGGCCACGATGCTCGGCTACGCTCTGGGACAGGACCTCAACTGGGATCTGCTCAACTACCACTTCTACAATCCCTACCAGTTGCTGGGTGGCCGTCTCGACCGCGACATCCACGTCGCCGGCGTGCAGACGTTCCACAATCCGCTGCTCGATCTGCCCTTCTACGCGGCAGTACGGGCGGGTGTGCCGCCGGTGGTGTTCTTCGTCTCTCTGTCGGCCTTCCACGGCGTGGCCCTCTGGGCCGTGCATCGCATCACGGTGATGCTCGTGCCCGCCGCCTACTCCTCGCTGGCACACGCCGCCGGTATGCTGGCGGCCCTGACGGCGGCCGCGGGCGCCGGCTTCCACTCGGGGATCGGCAGCACCATGGGCGACAACACCGTGGCGGTGCCGCTGCTGGTCGCCCTGCTGCTCCTGCTGCGCGCGGTCGAGGACGACGCGGTGCCGGAGGCTGGCACACCGCGCGGGGGCGCCATCATCGCGGCGGGGGTACTCGCCGGCGCGGCGGTCGGCGCCAAGTTCACGGCCGGGCCCGTTGGGGTCGGGCTCGCTGCGGTGGCGCTGGGCCTGCCAGGACCACTCGGAGCACGCATCGGGCGCCTCGGACGCTTCGGCGCCGGCGGTGTGCTGGGTCTTGCGCTGGCCGGCGGCTTCTGGATGTGGCTGATGTATCGCCACTTCGAAAGCCCGGTGTTCCCGTACTTCAACAGCGTCTTCCAGTCGTCGTTCGCTCCGCTGCACGGCGCCGCCGACGACCGTTTCTTTCCTGCCACGCCGCTGCAGCGGCTCTTCTACCCGTTCTTCTGGATTACCACCCAGAACCTGGTAATCGAGCCCGTGTTCCGCGATGCACGACTGGCGGCGGCCTTCCTCGCCGTGGCGGGGCTTGGTACGGCCGCGGCCCTGGAGCGCGGCGCAGCGGCCGTGGCTGATGGTGGGGCCCCGCTGAGACGACTCCACCTGCTCGCGATCTGGTTCGCCGTTTCCTACGCGCTATGGCTGCCGCTCTTCTCGTACTACCGGTACCTGATTCCACTCGAGGTGATGGCCGGCGCGCTGGTCATCGGCGGCGCCGCCACGCTCGCGCGCCAATGGTCGGGCGCGGCCGGCATCGCCGCGCCGGTGTGTCTCGCGCTCATCCTGGGCACGCAGGCACCCGACTGGGGCCGCCACGCGTGGTCGGATTCGTACTTCGGCGTCAACCGAGCCGCCCTGGCCAGGTTCGAGGGCGCCACCGTCTTCATGTGGGACATGCCGCAGGGGTATCTCGTCCCGTTCTTCCCGGAATCGACGACGTTCCTGCGCCTGCTCGGCAACCGGGGGCTGCTGCCCGGCAACGCGATGTGGGATCGCCTCGAACGCCGGGCGGCGGAGGCGCCGTCGGACCGCCTCTTCCTGCTGGATCTGGAGCCGGGGTCGATACACGAGCAACAGGCGCCGGTGATGGCCCGCTTCGGCCTCGAAAAGACGGACGACTGCGAGCGCTTCGACTCGTTCGCGGGCCCCTTCCGCATCTGCCGCGTGCGGCGGGCGGCCCAGGCGCCCTGACCACCGGGCGCGGAGGCGTCAACCGGCGGGATAGGCGATGAAGTAGTACTCGGGCCCCTGGCGCCAGTTGCGGGCGAAGTCGTCGGCCGACAGCGGCGGCTCGCCGTGCAACCACCGCCGCATCGTGGACAGGTGGCAGCCGTACTCGTCCGTGAGCAGTTCGAACATCTCCTCGGGCGCCACGCCGTACTGGCCCGTCGATCGCACGCTGGCCTCGAACACCACGACCGGACGCGATCGCTGGATGGTGCGTCTCGCTCCCTTGAGCGCGTGGAACTCGCCGCCCTCGATGTCGAGCTTGATGAATGCCACCGCCACATCGTCGGGGACGACTTCGTCCACCCGGACCACGCGGACCGGCAGGATAGTCTTCACCGGGTCGGGGCGGTCGTATTCGCGCTCGCGCAGGCCGCTGTACGCGGGCGCGTTCTCGACATAGACGTACTCGGACTGGCCGGGCTGGTCGCTGACGGCCGCCTCATGCACGTTGACGGACGGGAACGCGTCCCGCAGCCGCGCGGCCAGGTGCGGCAGCGGCTCGAACGCGTGATGGCGGCCGCGTGGGGCGATGCGCACCATCTCGCGGAGCACGCTGCCCTCGTGGGCACCGATGTCGAGGCAGACCGACTCGTCCCCCAGCAGCCGCGCCATCACTTCGATGGTCTCTTCGTCGTACGCGGCGTTGGTGTCGTGCACGAGTTCGCCGCTCGCGACACCCGATCCATCGAGGGCGGCCGGGACAGCGGAGACGGCGACCCACGACACGGGTGGCTCGATGCTCTGCGCGTCGCGATCCCGCTGCCCCAGCTGCTGCCACCACGGCGTCGTCCAGTCGGGCATCCGTCCGGAGGCGAGCACCGACGACAGCCAGGTGGTGTCGATGGTACGGCAGCCCGCGGCGCGGAGGCGGATGCCGAAGAGGTGCTCGTTCAGAATCGCCAGCGCCTTGCGCTCGAAGATCGGCAGGCCGTCGCCGTCGAGCGACAGCGTCGTGTGCCAGCGCACGCCCTGGCCGATGTCCTCGCCGAGCAGCCAGTCGAGGATGTACTTCCGGTAGTTGTCCGAGAGCGGGGCATCATCCGCGAAGGGCGTCTCGGCCCGGCCGCTGAACCAGGGCCATCGGTGACGCGCCGACACGGCCGAGCCGAGCAGCATGAGCTCGCGCGGCGGCAGCATCACGAACGAGGTTCGCAGCCAGTGCTGGCTCCGGTACGACAGGACCCCGATCTCCTCGTTGTAGCAGTCGATGTGACCCACTGAGGCGCGCGCCCCGACCACCGCCGCCACCACGGCCGGCGTGAAGCGGTCCAGATAGGCCGCATAGAGCTGCTCGAACGCCGCCGTGACGATGTTCACCAGGTCGTAGTGCCAGACACCGCGTCCCACGTGCGCCAGCGCGGCATCGATGGCCGAGAACTCGGACACCGAGTTGTCGCCGCCGATCACGACGCGGCCGGGAGCCGATTCGGCAACGCCGGGCGGCAGCAGGTTGTCCACGACGACGACATCGCGCGACAGGCCGGGCAACTGGCGGTCGAAGCGCTCCGCGAGCTTCGGCTCGGCGTCCGGGTAGGCCTCGGTGCCCGTCCGCAGGAACAGGGTGAGGACGCGCGGGCCACTCACGTCGTGGCCTCGTGCCGGGCGAGATGATCGTAGAAGTCCAGCCCCTCGTCTGTGCCGCCGTCGAAGACCTTCTGCCCGCCGCTCATCACACACACCCGCGAGCACATCTCGCGCACCGACTTCTCCGAGTGCGACACGAACAGGATGGTCCGCCCCTGCTCGACGAACCTCTTCATCGTCCGCCGGCACTTGTCCTGGAAGGCCTGGTCACCCACCGCGAAGATCTCGTCGAGCAGCAGCACCTCGGGATCCAGGTGCGCCGCAATCGCGAAGGCCAGCCGCATGACCATGCCGGAGGAGTAGTTCTTGACCGGCTCATCGATGAAATGACCGATCTCCGAATACTCGACCACCGCGTCGTAGATGCGCTCCACCTCGGAACGTGACAGGCCGTAGACCGACGCGTTGAGGAACACGTTCTCCCGGCCGGTGAGCTCCATGTTGAACCCCACGCCGAGCTCGATCATGGTGCCGATGGTGGCGTCGCGCCGAACGAGCACGCGGCCGGACGTGGGCCGGTAGATGCCGGCAATCAGCTTGAGCAGCGTGCTCTTGCCCGAGCCGTTGCGCCCCACCAGACCCACCGCCTCGCCGCGCCCCACGGTGAGGTTGACGTCGCGCAGGGCCCAGAAGTCCTCGGTGCGCTGCCGGTAGCGCTGGTGCACCAGCCCCATCACGCGCGACTTGAGCGCGTGCGCCTGGTTGTGATGGATGAGAAACCGCTTCGAGACGCGCTCGGCGACGATCAGCGTCTCCACCTCAGGCCATCTCCGGCATCTGTCCCTCGTAGGCCAGGAACACGCTCAGCCCGCACACGAACGTGCCCGCGCCGTAGACGGCGGCCACCACCCACACGGCCACCTCGGGCGTGACGCCGTAGTAGAAGATGTCCTGGTAGGCGCGGATGAACGAGGCCATCGGTGAGAGCAGCGCCACCTGCCGGAACTGCTCGGGCACCATGGTCGGCTCGTAGATGATGGGCGTCGCCCAGAAGCCGATGCCGATGCCCACCTCCACGAGGTGCCGCACGTCGCGAAACGCGGCAGCGGCGGTGGAGAGGATCAGCGCCAGCCCCGCCGTGAACAGCACCTGGAAGAACAGGAACAGCGGAAACAGCAGCATGCGCGGTGCCGCCGGCACGCCGTACACCAGCAGCACCACCGGCAGGAAGACCACGATGGTGAGCAGGTACTGGGTCAGGTTGAACAGCACCGCCGAAAACGGCAGCACGACGCGCGGAAAGACGACGCTTCTGAGCAGCGAGCCCTGACCCGACACCGCCTCGGTGGCACTGGTGACCGACCCGGCGAAGAAGTTCCACGCCAGCAGGCCGATGAGGATGAAGAGCGCAAAGCGCATTGTCGGCAGCCGCATGACGTAGGTGAAGGCCACCGTGTAGACGCCGATCATGATGAGCGGGTTGAGGAGCGACCACGCGAAGCCGAGCAGCGACCGCTGATACTTGAGCTTCAGATCCTTGGCCACCAGGTTGGTCAGCAGGTGGCGGTACCTCCAGGTGCGCACGATGGACCCGGCCATCGAGCCCACCTCGTCGCCCTGGACGACCAGCGCCTGGCCGCCGAACCGGTCGGCGATGACGCGGGCCTGCTCCTGGCGGTCTTCCAGCCCGGCGACCGCACGCCAGAGCACGGCGCCCAAACCGATTAGCGCCACCTGGCCGGCCACGGCCTGACGCGAGAACCCCAGGTCGGCGCCGCTCCACGCCGCCAGCGCGATGCCGGCGACGGCACCGCCAACCGCGCCGAGCGCCAGCCGCAACGGCCACATCACCTGCCCGTGCTGGCGGTACAGGCCCGCCGCGCCCCCAACTCCCACCTGCAGGCCCACCACCGCCAGCAGCATCGGCCAGCCGGCGGCCAGGAAGTGCACGGCCTCACCCGGGCCGAACCGCACCAGATACGCCGCGGCCATGGCCAGGGTCCCGCACACGGCGTCGAGCGCCATGGCACGCCCTCCCAGGCGGAACCGCCCGGCCGAGAGCCCGGGCGGAGCGAGGACGGTGTCGTCAGGCGGAGCAGTCATCGGCGGTAGGTGTCGGCGGGTTCGGCGAACAGGGTCGGCGGCATCGGAAGCCCGCCCGTGGCAGGTGTCCCCGACTGGTGGTCTCCGAAATGGTAGCAGGTTCCGGCGGCGTAGGCGCCGCCGTCAGGTAGGGAGGGGGAACGGCGCCAGGCCGTTCCCCCGGTGTTTCTGCGACTAGACGCGGTGAGCCACGTGCACCGATATCACGGGACGGTCACCACCTGCACCGGCGAAGCCGCGCTCGATCCGCACGGGTTGGTGGCCACCACGCTCAGGTTGTACGTGCCCGGCCCCACCACGCCGCTCATCGAGCGGCCCGTCGTCGGGAAGCTCCCGGCGAAGGCACCCGTGACGTTGAGAACGTAGCCGGTCGGCGCGACGCCACTCGTGGGAGCATCCCACAACACGTAGACCGTGCTGCCGATCTTGTAGCCCACGAAGTTGGCCGGCGGCTGCGGCGCCCCCGAGCACGCGTCCGGGAACGTCAACGACACCGTGTTGGACGACGGGCTGGCGCCACCGGCGTTGGTCGCCCGCAGGCTCAGGTTGTAACTGCCTCCGGGCACCCCCGCGAAGCTGAAGCTGTCGGTCAACCCCATCGGGATCGACGTCGCCAGCGACCCGGTCACGTCGAGCATCAGGCCGCTCGGCGGCCCGCCCGCAAACGTGTTCTTCCACGCCAGCGCCAGCGACGAGCCGTTGACCATCCCCAGCAGACCCGACGGTGCCGAGGGCACCAGCGGCACATTCACGAGCAGCGGCACCTCGTTGGACGGTCCGCTCTTGTCGGCCCCCAGGGCTGCGTGCATCCGGATGAAGAACGATCCGGACGGCGCCGCGAAGGTGAACACCGGCGCGTCGGTGCCAGTCGGGATGCTCGCCAGCACCTCGCCCGGACTGAAGCCGCCTTCGAGGATGAACCCGCCGGGCCGCGGGCCGATGGACGGCACGTCCCAGCGCAGCGTCACCGTGGTGCCAACCACCGAGTCCACCCGCAGGTTGTACGGCGCCTGCACGGTCGTTGGCCCCGACACCGTGATGCCGACAAAGGCCGGGGTGCTGGGCCCGTTGCCGTTGGAGGCGCGATACGAGAAGCCGTCCGCGCCGACGAACCCACCGTTGGGCGTGTAGCTGAAGCTGCCGTCGGCATTGAGCGTCAGCGAGCCATTCGTGGGCCCGCTCCCGCTCACCACCTGGGCCGACATCGCGCCGCCGCCGTTGCTGTTGTCATTGGCGAGGACGCCTGGCGCCGCCACCATCAGCGCCGTGTTGAAGGCTCCCACGTACGCGTCGTCCACCGAGGTCGGCACCGGCCCGCCGCCGCCGCCGCAGACAACGGTCGAGAAGACGATGGTGTCGATGGACCAGCCGGTGCTCGAAACGCTACTGTCCGTGCCCATCCGCCACCGCAGCACGGCGCTCTGCCCGGAGGCCGCTGCCGGCAAGGTCACCACCGTGTTGAGGAAACTGGCGGCGTTGCCGGTCCAGGCCTGGCGCCCGCCGAGTGGGTTGCCGAAGCTGGAGGACAGGGTGCCGTTGTAGCCACCCGAGACGAACGAGCCACCCGCCGTGATGATGTCCTGGAAGGCGCCGCCGCCAACGCTGATTTCAAGGACGCCGCCGTCGAAGGTGCTCTCGGTGTTGTAGAAGTTCCGGAACGTGAGCCGCGCCGCCGGCCCCGCGGGAATGCCAATGGACGGCGACAAGAGAACGTTGTCGCTGATCGCGGCGGGATTGGCCACGAATGCCTTGTTGGGCGCCGTGTCCGGGGCCGTGGTGTTGGTGGTCCATGGATTGGCGGCTCCTGTGACCGTGCTGGTCGACCAGCCGGCCGGCAGCGCCGGGGCGGCGACGCCGTCGAAGTTCTGGGTAGCGAACGGCGTCAACGTACCCACGAACAGGTTGTAGACGAAGTTCCGGGTGGACGCGCTGCTCTCCTCGGCCTGCAGCGTCGCGTTGATGGTGGCGCCACACGCAACGCTAGCCGTGAAGGTGAACGTCCGACACACGGTCGCGGCCACGGGAATGGCGCCGTAGCCCTGCGCCGTAGAGGGTGACGTCACGCCGCCGCCGGACTGCAGCGTGCCCGTGACGGCTCCGCTCGTGCTGGAGCCGTTGTTGACGATGCAGAAGCTGACGCCCACCGTCTCACCCGGATCGATGCGGCCGTTCGGGATGGACTCGGAGACAAGCGTCGCGGTGCCCGCGGCGATACCGGGCGCGTCGAACGCCTCGACCACCGTGAAGCCGCTCACCACCTGGGCGCTGACGCCCATGCCGCGCACGGCGAAGCCCGCCCAGATGTCGGCGATGTCCGCGGCGAGGTTGCCGCCGGCAACGGCCGCCGCGAGAATGGCGTCCCGTCCCTGGAGCAGGGTCGGGTTCACGGGGTCCAACTTCATGCCGTCGGTGACGAACTGGAGGAATCGCTGATTGCCCACGGCGAAGCCGAGCCGGGTGATAAAGCGCGCCCGCACCTCGAGGAGCGCCATGGACCACACCTCGCCAACGTTGTGCACTTCGTTCGCCGTGTTCCCGATGATGGGCGAACGCGCATAGGCCCCGTCGGTAGTGTTGATCTGCGCGGGATCGATGTCGGCGAAGGTCAGGGGGTTGTGCGGCCGGTTCATCGGGCCACCGACCGTGGACATCACGGCGTAGGGGAATCGCCGGATGCCGTAGTAGTAGTTGTCGGTGAAACCGCCCGACAGGAGGTTGGTGACCCACCCACCCGTGGGATAGACGCCACTGACGCTCTCCGACGCATCCGAGAGCAGCGCTCGCGCGTAGAAGTCGGACCAGCCTTCACCCATGCCACCGGACATGGCGGTTCCCAGGCCGCTGCCGTTGTTGTGCAGGCGGTTGGACGTGCCGTGCGTCAACTCGTGCAGCAGTACGTCGTGGTCGATTCCCGATGTCCGATCCGGATTGGGCCCCGGGAAGATGTACATCTGCATGCGGCCAGAGGTCCCGTCGGCCGGCGTCAGGAAGTTCGCGTTGTTGGTGCCGGAGTAGTCCTGGCCTTCGGCTTTCACAGCGTCGTTCCCGACACCGCCGCGGCCGAAATTGTCGACCTGGAAGTTGCGCGCCGCTTCGGTGAAGCCGAGCAGGTACAGGCTGTCGTGGTACCGGTTGGTCCAATAGAACATGTCCGTCACTTCGCCGCTGCGGTAGTTGGCCGTGGACGGCGCGGCGGTCTCCGGGTCGTAGGCGAAGTTGAACACGCGGCTCGTACCGGTGACCGTGGCCTCGATCCCATCGGGCGCGACGAGGTCGAGTCCGGCACGCACGTTGTTGCCGGCCGTCTCGTTGGCGCCATCCGTCATCCAACCGAGATTGTTGAACGTGTTGGGCGCCTCGTTCCCAATCAGCGTGAAGGTCTGGCGCGGCACATATAGGGCCTGGTAGCCGCCACCCGGCAACGCGGGCGACGGCGACGCCGGGGCCGGACTGTCGCTCGGATACACGTTGTAGCTGCCCGACTGGGACTGGAAGTTCGTCAGGTTCTTGCGGAACAGAATGGTGCCCGTCTCGCCGTCTACCACCGTCAGGAACCCGTAGGGGTCGCCGATGATCTGCGTCGCCCACGCCAGCCGCGCCACCCCGTCCGCCAGCGGGAAGTACACCAGCCACGCCGACGGCTCACCCGCCATCGACGCGCGCCCGAAGGAGACGTGGTTCGCCGTCTCGGACGGCTTTTCCGAAAGCACACTCTCGGGCACGTCCCAGCCCACGTTGGCGGCCGCGATCGACACGGCCTGCGCCGCGCTCACCGACGGCACGCTCGCGAGCGCCGTGGCATCGATACCCGTCGCCAGCACGCCCGTCGTCCGCGCCAGTTCACCCTTGGCGGTGAACCCGCCGCGCAGCAGGCCCTGGAACACCGGGATGCCATTGAAGCGCTGCTCGAATTCAACCCAGCTCATGTTGCCAGCCGGGTTCGCGTAGTCGGCCACCACGTCGAGTTCGGCCACCTGCCCGGCCGACACACCGTAGGCATCGGCATGCGCGGTCAGGAACTCGCGGAACGCGGCCACCCGATCGTCCGAGGGCCCGGTGAGCATGTCGGTTCCCGGCATGGCGCTCACGACCTCGGTGGCCTTGAGAGCGGGGTGGGCCTGGATGTCGACGCCCTTCACGGCGCTCTCGAGGGCCGCAATCCCGGCCACGCGAGCCATGGCCCGAGCCTCGACCGCGTCCGGCGCTGCGGCGAAGCGGGCCAGGTACTCGCGTGCCGGCGCCTTGTCCTTGATGGTGGAGTCTTCTACCGTGCGGATGTCGAAGTTCGGATACGGATCGACCTCCAGCGCCAGGAGCGGCGACGAATTGCCCGATTGAGAAAAGGTTGCGGCCGTGGCCGCCACGAGCACCGCCAAGGCCAGGACCGGCAGGAAGCGCGAGCGGCCTGGCCGCAGGCGCGGGTGGAGATGGGGGGACGGATTGGGATGTGAAGACACGGGATTTGCTCCGGTGGACAGGTTAGGGTTCGGCGACGGATAAGACAACGCGGTAGTCGGCGGCCTCGATGGGCCGGCCGGCGGTGGGATAGGGTTCGAGACGGACCAGGCGCAGCCGCACGCCTGCGGCCGTGGCTTCCTGCGCGAGACCGCCATTCGTGTGCAGGGAGACCGACGCGGTCGCGCCATCGTCGCGCTCGACGGCCAACTCCACCACCGCATCGCCTTCCCACACACAGTCCACGCCCGTCGGGCAGCGGGAATCGGTGGCGACGCGGGTGAAGGTGACCGCGACCGGCGGCACGCGCGCCCGCTCGCCGATGCGCAACTCGACGTCCGTGGGTGCGCCCGCGGTCATGGCCGCGCCCGTCTGGACGGCCGGCTCAGGGCCAACCACTCCGGCATTGGCACAGGCCGACAGGACGATGAGGGCGACAAAGGGAAGCAATTCGGGCTCTGAGCGTCGAAGGGATCGGCAGCCAGCAGTGATTGAGCCTATCTCAGTCCCGGCTATTGGCGCAAGAGCACGCATGAGTCAGTTACAAGTCCACAATGTTCGTTACCATTCTCGACCAGATGGTGTCGTGCCCTCGGTCGGCGTTTCAGCGGCGCGACGCGGGAAACGGACGATTCCAAGGGCGCCCGCAACTGCGCTAGGTGCGCCGTACGAGCAGCCTCCAGGCGAACCGTCCCGCCAGAGTGGCGGCGACCACTGGGCTGAGCAGGCGAGCCAGCCACGACCCGTGCTTCCAGTAGTAGCGCAGTGCACTGGCATGAAAGGCCCAGAGCGACCGGACGGGCGCATGGCGGCTGGCGCGACCGGTGAAGTGGGTGACCTCGACGACCGGGGCGTACAGCGTCTCCCACCCGGCGTCACGCGCGCGCCGGCAGAAGTCGGCGTCTTCCCAGTAGAGAAAAAACCCTTCGTCCAAGCCCCCGAGCGCGTCGAAGGTCTCGCGCCGGATGAGCATGAAGGCCCCGCTCACCCAGTCCACCGGCGCCACACCGCCCGCCGGGTCGGTGGTGAGGTTGTGCCGGGTCAGCGGGTTGCCCGGCGCGACGCGCGACAGCCACGACGTGCGCCCCCCGAGGCCCGTCGTCAGACCAGGAAAGCGGCGTGCGGAGGCTTGCACCGAGCCGTTCTCCTCGCGCACGAGGCCACCCACGACACCCACCTGGGGATGGGCGTCGAGCGCGGACGCGAGCCGGGCCACGACCGGCGCGGTGACCTCGGAATCGGGGTTGAGCAGCAGGATCGGCCCGGGGTCGGCATGCCGCGCGGCGTCGTTCACCCCCGCCGCGAATCCAGGATTGTCGCGGCGCGGCTCGTACAGCACGGCGGAGAAGGCGGCGGCCAGGCGGCGGCCGCGGACCTCATCGGCCGCGTGGTCCACCAGCACGATGGGCGTGCCCGGCTCATGGCGGGCCAGCGATGCCAGGCAGCGCTCCAGTTCCTCGTACGCACGATAGCCGACGATGACGATGGTCGCGCTCATGCGGGCAGGCGCGACAGGTAGCGGTCGAGCGCATCCTCCCACGTGGGCATCGGCACGCCCGCCCGGGCGAGCTTCTCGTTCGAGAGCGCCGCGTATTGCGGCCTCGGGGCCTTCATGACGACGTCGGCGACCGACACCGGCGCGATGAGGGCGGGATCGAGCGCGAGCCGCCGGGCCACGGCCCGGCCCAGGGCGTCCCACGTAGTGACGCCGCTGTTGGTGCCATGGTACAGGCCGTACGGCGCCCGGCGGGCCATGAGCTGCCAGGTGGCCTCCGCCACGTCGTCCAGGAAGCTAGGGGTGACGGTGCGATCGTGGAACAGGTTCATCGGCCGGCCCGCCCCCAACGACGCCACGATGCGGTCGATGGTGCTCCGGCGCAGGTGGCCGCCGAACAGGCTCTCCACTCTCAGCACGTAGTGCCGGGTGCAGTCGCGGGCGAGCCACTCGCCTACCAGCTTCGACTGTGCGTACACGCTTTGCGGCTCCGGTGCATCGTCTTCGGTCCAGACGCCGGGCTCGCGGCCGGCGAACACGAAGTCGGTGCCGTAGTGGATGAAGGTGGCGCCGGCAGTCTCGGCGGCACGGGCAAGGATGCCCACGGCCATGCCGTTCACCGCCAGCGCTTCTTCCTGCCGCTCCTCGGCGCCGTCCACATCGTTGAACGCCGCGCAGTTGACGATGGCGGCCGGCTGCCCGCCCGACAGCGTCCGCCTCACCGCTTCCGCATCGGTGATATCGACCTCGCCGCGACGGAGGGCGTGCACGTGGGCGCCATCGGCGAAGCGCGCCACAATCGCCTGGCCCAGTTGCCCGCCGGCGCCGAACACCAGGACGGTGGGCTTGCTGGATGACATCGGGAATGGATCGTAACAGCCTTGGCGCGCGGGCTCGCCGCCCTACCCGGAGGTGGCGCCCATCACCGCCTCGATCACCCGCGCCTGGTCGTCGTCTTCGAGCTGGAAGAAGAGCGGCAGCCGCACGAGCCGGTCGCACACCTCCTCGGTCACCGGGCACTGGCCGTCGCGGCCGCCCAGGCGGCGGCCCATGTCGGAGAGGTGCAGCGGCTGATAGTGGAACACCGCGAGGATCAGGCGCTGGCGCAGGTAGGCCAGCAGCGCCGTTCTGGCTTCGAGCGAGGGCATCAGCAGATAGAAGATGTGAGCGGGATGGGTGCAGTGATCGGGCACGACCGGCAGCCGGACGCCGGCCCCGGACGCCCAGCTGGCCAGGTCCTCTGCGTACCGGCTCCACAGCTCGTGCCGCCGGCGCTGGATGCGCTCGTGCGACTCGATCTGCGCCAGCAGGTAGGCCGCGAGGATGTCGGAGGGCAGGTAGCTGGAGCCAATGTCGCACCACGTGTACTTGTCCACCTGACCACGGTAGAAGCGCGTGCGGTTGGTCCCCTTCTCGCGGATGATCTCCGCGCGGTCGGCGTAGCGCGCATCGTTGACCAGCAGCGCACCGCCTTCGCCGCACGACAGGTTCTTCGTGTCGTGGAAGCTGAGCGTCGAAAACAGGCCGAAGGTGCCGAGCGGCCGTCCCCGGTAGGTGCCGAAGAGACCGTGGGCATTGTCTTCGATCACCGGCACGCCGTGCCGCGCCGCAATGGCCATGATGGCGTCCATCTCGCAGCCGACGCCGGCGTAGTGCACCAGGAGGATGGCGCGGGTGCGCGGGGTGACGGCCGCCTCGATTTGCGTCTCGTCGAGGTTGAGGGTGTCGGGACGGATGTCGACGAACACCGGCCGCGCGCCGCGCAGGACGATGGCGTTGACGGTGGAGACGAAGGTGAAGGGCGGCACGATCACCTCGTCGCCCGCCTTCAGGTCGAGCAGCAGGGCCGCCATTTCGAGCGCGTGGGTGCAGGAGGTAGTGAGCAGCGCCTTGGGCGATCCGGTGAGCCGCTCGAGCCACTCGTGACACGAGCGGGTGAAGGGACCGTCGCCGTGCAGCGGCCCGGCGGAGATGACCCGCGACACGTATTCGAGTTCCCGGCCGGTGACGGCGGCACGATTGAAGGGAATGGGCTTCACCGTGTCCGCTCCTTGACCGCCGCCCGCGTCTCGCGATCCACCTCGCGGCGGCGGATGGTTTCGCGCTTGTCGTGGGCCTGCTTGCCCTTGGCCAGCGCCAGCGCCACCTTGACGCGGCCGTTCTTGAAGTACAGCTTCGTCGGGACCAGCGTCAGCCCCTTTTCCACGGTCTTGCCAATCAGCTTGCGAATCTCCTGCCGGTGCAGCAACAGGCGTCGCTTGCGCCTGGGGTCGTGGTCCACGTAGCCCCGATGCGTGTAGGGGTTGATGTGGACGTTGTAGAGCCAGACTTCGCCCTGCTCCACGCGCGCGTAGGCGTCGCGCAGGTTGGCGCGCCCTTCGCGGATGCCCTTCACCTCGGTGCCGAGCAGCGCAATGCCGGCCTCGAAGGTCTCGAGGATGTGGAAGTCGTGGAACGCCTTGCGGTTGTCGGCGATCAGCGTCTCGCCGGCCTCATCCGGGTGCCGGGCCACTAGCGCCGCGCCTCGGCCAGCCGGGCGGCCAGCCGGACGGCCGCCACGAGGCTCCCGTGATCGGCGAGGCCGCGCCCCGCGATGTCGAAGGCCGTGCCGTGGTCCACCGACGTGCGGATGATGGGCAGCCCGATCGTGACGTTGACCGCCTCGCCGAATGCCAGCAGCTTCACGGGTATCAGTCCCTGATCGTGGTAGCACGCCACCACGGCATCGAACTCGCCGCGCGTGGCCCGCCGGAAAACGGTGTCGCCCGGCCAGGGGCCGCTGGCGTCCACGCCGGCTTCACGGGCGGCGGCCACGGCCGGCGCGAGCACGGCTTCTTCTTCGCCGCCGAGCAGGCCGCCCTCGCCGGCGTGCGGGTTGAGCCCGGCCAGCGCCACCCGCGGGGCGACGACGCCCAGGCCCTTCAGCCAGTCGGCCGTCATGATGATGGTGCGGGACACCCCGGAGGTGGTCAGCAGGCCAGGCACGTCGGCCAGCGGCACGTGAACGGTCGCCAGCGTGACGCAGAGCGCCCGGCGGAGGCGAGCATCGCCGGGACTGAAGTCCCGGCGCTCCGGACCCGCTCCATCGCCGAGACTGAAGTCCCGGCGCTCCAGACCCGCTCCACCGCCGGGACTGAAGTCCCGGCGCTCCGTACTCTGGAGCGCCGGGACTTCAGTCCCGGCGACCGTCCCGTCAGCCCCGTCAATCCCGGCGACCTCCCCGCACGCCTCGGCGTAGAACAGCATGCGGACGTGCTCCACACCGCACAGGTGCGCCAGCAGTTCCGTGTGCCCCTTCCAGGGCAGGCCGGCCAGGGCGAACGCACGCTTGCTGATGGGTGCCGTGGCCACGGCGTCCACCTCTCCGCAACGCGCGGCCTCGACCGCGCGGAGGATCACCTCGTAGGCCGCTCGCCCGCCTGCCGCGCTCTCGAATCCGACACGGATGCCGTCGAGGCGATCGGGTGCGAAGACGACCGGTTCGCACACGTCGACCACGCGTGGGTCGGCGCTGGCCCTGGCGGCAATCTCGGGCCCGATGCCGGCCGGATCGCCCACGGTGATGCCCACACGCACCCGACGCATCCCCTAAGTATGGCCCACCCGCGGGGCAGAGAACCCACTACCGCCGCGTCCGGCCGGGTTCGGTTCTCCCTCACACGCCCACGCCGTACTCGCGGCGCCACAGCGCCAGCATCGTCAAGGCGAAGAGCCGCTCGGCGTTGGCGCGCCCGGCGCGCTGGCCGGCCAGCAGCCGGTCCACGGCGGCGCGATCGAAGAGGTCGCGCTCGGCGTGGAGCACATCGGCGACGACGTCGCCAAAGCCGCCCGCGAACCAGGTGCCCAGCGGCATGGTGAAGCCCTGCTTGCGCGCGCGGTCGAAGGCGGGCGGCAGCACGCGCGCCGCCAGCGCCCGGGGGAGAACCTTCCGCTCGGTGGCGGTGACCTTCAAGTCCGACGGCACGCGGCCCATGGCGAACTCGACCAGCGCGTGGTCCAGGTACGGCGCCCGAATCTCGAGCGCCCAGCGCATGCTGGCGCGGTCCACGCGGGCCAGGTAGGCGTCCGGGAGTGTGGACTGGAAGTCGGCCTTCATCGCGCGGGCCAGGAGGTCGGGCTCCGCCGACGCCAGGCTGCCTCGCCAGGCCTCGGGCTGGTTCGCGCCGGCCAAGCCCAGGCCCGGCACGAGGGCTTGCCGCGCCGACCGATCGAAGTACATGTTGACGTGCGCGATCGAGCGCCCGATATCACCCGCCAACCCAATCAGATGGTGGCGGCCCGTGACCCCGACGGGCAAGTGAGACGCCGGCGCCGCCAGGGCCGCGCGCAACGGACCGGGCACGACGCACTTGAGGCGCGCCAGGCGCATCAGCCAGCGGTAGTGCGGGTAGCCGCCAAACAGCTCGTCGCTGCCATCACCCCCGAGAGCGACGGTCACCTCCCGCCGGACCAGCCGCGACAGCAGCCAGGTCGGCACGATTGCCGAATCGGCCACCGGCTCGTCGAACTGGCGCGCGAGTTCGACGAGGTGCTCCGCACCGGCCCCTTCCGCGGCAAGCTCGGTGTGCTCGGTGCCCAGGTGCGAGGCCACCAGCCGCGCATGGGGTCCTTCGTCGTGCGACGGATGCCCGGGAAAGGTCACCGTGAAGGTGCGCACTCGGCCGTGGCTCCGGCGTACGGCCATGGCCGTGACCAGACTCGAGTCGAGCCCGCCGCTCAGCAGCACGCCCACCGGCACGTCGGCCACCATCTGGCGCGCCACGGCTTGTTCGAGACGGGTCTCGAACTCGTTCAGGCAGGCTGCGCGCGCGCCGGAGCCGGACGCGGCGCGACGATCGGCGAGCGCCGGCGCTTCAGGCAACTGCCAGTACGACCACTCGCGCTCGTCGAGGCTGTCGACCGACACGCCCATCGCGTGCGCGGGACGGAGTTTCCTGAAGCCCTCGAGCAGGCACCGGGGCGCCGGCGCGTAGCCGTAGGCCAGGTAGAAGTCCAGCGACTCGCGATCGAGCCGTCTCGGCACATCGGGGTGGCCGAGCAGCGCCTTGATCTCGGAGCCGAACAGCAGACGTTGGCCGACACGGACGAGGAACAGCGGCTTCTGCCCGGCGCGATCGCGTGCGAGGAGCACACGCCGGCGGCCGGGATCGGCCAGGGCCAGGGCGAACATGCCGTCCAGCCGCGGCAGCACCCCGTCGCCCCACGCCTCGTAGCCCTCGAGAATGACCTCGGTGTCGGAGGCGGTGCGGAAGCGCGCGCCGCGCGCCTCGAGTTGCGCGCGCAACTCCCGATAGTTGTAGATCTCGCCGTTGAAGACGATGGCGGTCCGGCCCGAGGCCGAGCGCATGGGCTGAGCCGCGCCGGGCGACAGATCGATCACCGACAGCCGTCGGTGCCCGAACGCGACGCGGCGATCCTCGCTCCACCACGTGCCCCGGTCATCGGGACCGCGCGCAGCCAGCGCGTCGCGCATGCCGTCGATGGGCACGTCGGGCGGCAGGGCCTCGCTGGACACGATGCCGACAATGCCGCACATCAGCGGTCAGGAACGGATGAGTAGTGGCCGACCGCACGTCACGGTCGTCACAGCTGGGTCGCGAGCCACTCGGTGACCACCTTGGTACCGGCGTTGCGCTCGAGCGCGAACAGGGCGCGGTCCACGGCGCCGAACGCGTCGCGCGCACGATCGCCGGCGAAGAACCCGGCCAGCGCGCCGAGCTCGTCGGCGACGATGGGATTGGCCAACACGCGCAGGTCCGCGCCGCTGTTGAGGGCCTCCATGTCGCGCAGCATCGAAGAGGTGAGACGCAGGATCACCGCGAGATCCGTGCGCGGACGTTCCTTCTTCGGCCCGCCGCCCACCACGGCGGCCGCCACCTGCAGCCTTGCCTGCACGTCGGACTGCCGGGCCGTCTCCTGCAGCAGCAGGAGCGCCGTCTCCCTGAGCGTGGCCAGGTCGGTGGCGCCGAGCGCCAGGGCCTGTCCCACGCTGCCGTCGGCCAGCGCGGCCATCGCGCGCGCCTCGGCCTCGCCCTGTTCGTGGTCGCGCGTGAGCACCGCCGCGACCTCGGCCGAGGTCAAGCGGCCAAAGCGCAGCGTCATCGAGCGCGAGCGAACGGTGGCGAGCAGCGACCCCGGCACCGCCGTGGTCAGGATGAACACCGTCGCCGGCGGCGGCTCTTCGAGCGACTTCAGCAGGGCGTTCTGCGCAGGGCGCTCGAGCGCGTCGGCCTCGCGAATGAGCACCACGCGGCGACGTCCTTCGAACGGCCGGTAGGCCGTGCGCGACAACACGTCGCGGACGACGTCGATCTTGATGGAGGCCTTCTCATCGGGCTCGACCGCGACGACATCCACGTGCACGCCCCGCGCGATGCGATCGCAGGCACGGCAGGCGCCACAGGCGTCGTAACATAGTCGCGGCGGCGCGCCCGGGGCTGCGGCCAGGCCCGGCTCGTCAGAAGGCTCGCTCTCGCCCCCGACGAGCGGCTCCACACAGTTGAGCGCTTCGGCGGTCGCCAGCGCCGCCCGCCACTTGCCGATACCCGACGGGCCCGCGAAGAGCAGCGTCGGCGGCAGCGTCTCGCGCGCGATGGCACGCGACAGCAACGCCGAGATGCGATGGTGGCCGACGAGCGTCCGGAAGGGCACGGGCGGAATTGTACACGTGGGCGACAGGCTGGATGGGACTCGACCGCGGGCCCGCACCGGCCAAGTGCGGGCGTGATTGAAGTCGACCAGGACTCCAGCCACACCGAGCGGCGCGACGAGGACTGGCGGGGTGGACGGGACTCGAACCCGCGACCTCCGACGTGACAGGCGCAAGCCTTAGCTCGGAATCGCGAGGCGACTGAGCGACTTCCTTCGGGAATTCGCTCAGTCGTTCGTCACGCAACGCCCTGCCGCGACACGGAACGACACCGTTCCGCGGTCGCCCCTGGCACACCTACCGGCACACTGAGCGTCTGCCGGATCTGGGCCTCGCATAGGTCAATTGTACTCCTTCGCCTTGACGGAAGAACCATCCCGGCAGATGAATCCCATCTGCAGTCCTTGCGTCCCTTTGTCTGGCTCATAGGTGACGAGCCAGGCAACGTCAGGGGACTGCATGACGAGCGCGTCGAGAATCTGACCGACGCTCCTTGAGCCCTCCGACAACCTTACTTGGCCGGTCGTCTGACAGGCCGGTGAGATGCCTGATCCGGCAACTCCTCCTGGGGGCTGGCCGCGCACGGCGGGCATCACCACGCCAAAGAGCAGGGCCTGCGGGTTCCCCTCATGTTCCTCCAACAGAACGTCTTGCGTCAGCAGATCCTTGACATGAGAAGGAAGTTCCAGAGCCTGCAAACGAATCGTGCGACCTGTGAACTCCGCTCTGAGAGAAGGATTCTGCGCGCTGAACTTTCCCAGGAAAGTGCCGATATTTGCGCGAAACGCGGCCCTTGCTGCGCTGCCTGTAGCGGCCGGCTGGCGAGCAGGACGACGAAAAGTCAGCGCCGCCTCAGGCAGCACGATTCCGGTCGGCACCTCATTTTCAACCATGAGTGCGCCAAACTCGCGAACGGTGAGCCCATCGTCCTGCGCCCAGGCGAACCCGGGGACCACCTCATCCGCGCATAAGACAAGGAGTGCGATCGTGAAGTAGCGGAACTGCCGCATAAGGCCCTCGCTTTGGGTGATCACGGCGAGACATCCACGCTTGTGCAGCCGTACGTCAATGTATACCCGCCGACGCTATGCCCATCGACCGACCAACTCTGATTTCTGATCGTTGTGCACCCGGAAGGAGGCTGCTGTGTGCAGAGAGGAACGCCGCACATAAAAAGATTGTCCCTGAACGTTCCACTCGAAGTCGTGTTTGTGTCGCCTTCTGCGAAGCTAGCAACTCCACATCCGTTGCTACCGGTAGTGAATGATTCATCGGCCGCCTGTGTCCTCAAGATCGGCTGTGCCGGAGCCTGTTGGTCCATCACTTGGTAGTCGCGCACCCTCTAATAGTGCACTGGAGGACTCGACGTGCACTGCGAAGGTGTCCCGCCGATGTACGCGCTGTAGTAGTTGTTGAGCGACGTCGGAACTTGCACTGTCACTTGCTTTGACTGGCTTAGCCCGGGTTAGGCCTCTGATCGAAATTGAGTTAGCAACTTGCGCGGGGCCGTAGCTCGTAATTCCAGTCGCCGTGAAAGGTGTGAGGATGAAGGGCCAGGCCTCGCATTTCCGCTTGGGTAACTGTCGCGCCGGTGGCGTAGCGCCGCTTATCGAGTCTGGCCTTGACCCGCAGTCCCGCCGCGGTCCGCGTGTGCCCAATCAGGGCGACCACCGTGTCACAGGTGCGGAGGGGCCGCCCGCGCCAGTTCTGCGTGATATGGCAGAACAGGCGATGCTCGATCTTGTTCCACTTGCTCGTCCCCGGCGGGAAGTGCGACACGTGAATGCGCAGGCGGAGATCATCCGCGAGCCGCTGCAGGCCGCGCTTCCAGGCCCGCGATCGATAGCCATTGCTGCCGCCCGCATCGGCCGTGATGTACAGCGCCTCGGCCTGCGGGTACGCGCGGCGTCCCATCATGGTCCACCACTGCCGAATCGACGCGACCGCGAACGCGGGCGTGTCGTGGTCACGGCCCACGCTGACCCACGCTTCGTTGCGGGCCATGTCGTACACCCCAGACGGGATCGCCTTGCCGACCGCGTCTCCCGGGAAATCATGCACGCGCACGGGCTCTGGCGTCTTCGTCGGCTGCCATTCACGACCGGCATTGCGGAAATCCCCGACCAATTCCTTCTTCTTCGTATCCACCGAGATCACGGGCTGGCCGCCCGCGAGGAACACCGCGGCGGTGTCGTTGATGTACTCGAACTGCGCGTTGCGATCGGGATGCGACGTGCCCTCGCGGCGTTTTTGCAGCGCCTGCAGACTGTAGCCCAACAGGTGCAGCAACCGGCCGACCGTCGTCGAACTCACGTGCCAGCCGCCCGCAACCAGCGCCGCCGTGAGCCGCGCGCGGCTCTTGCACGTCCACCGGAGTGGCGATGTCGGATCGCCGCGTGTCAGCGGCTCCACGAGTGCCTCCAGAGCAGCAGCCAGGCCTGGTTGCGTCGCGGCGATACCGGGACGCCCGGCGCCGGCGCGGCGGATGCGCGTCGTGGCGACCACGCCGTCAGCCAACTCGCGCCGGCCGTTCGCGATCGTTTGTCGCGCCAGCCCCGTCGCTGCCGACACCAGCGCGTCTCCGCCATAGCCGATGGCCACCGACTCGGCCGCGGCCCAGAGCCGTCGGCCGCGCTCATCAAGCACTGGCGCCATCACCACGTACTTCGCGACGACCGTCGCTTCCGCGTCGACATCCCGTTTCACACCGCTGTTAGATCACAGACGGGCGAAGAGGACAAGTTAATTCTGGTCAGACACCTAAGTCCAGCGCGACGCCGGCAAACGTCGGATTCCACTCCGTGACCACGCCATCACGTCCCCACTTCAGAGCGACGGTCTTCGGCCGATCGAACACCGCCACCAGGGGCACGCCGCCGAAGGCCGCCAGGTGATCGACCACAGTCCGCACCAACGTCTCCACCCGCTCATCGGGGACCAGCGTCACCTCGACCCAGCGGGAGTATTTCAGGCGCGACGCGAAGAAGTGCACCCGGGTCTCGGTGTCGTCCTGATACCGGACCACGACCTCGCCACAGTCGTGTTGCGAAAATTCCGCGGCCAGACCCTCGAAGCGGACCAGCGGGATGACCGTGTGCGGTCGCAGTGTCTGCGCCAACGCATACAACGCACTCTTGCCGCCCGTGTACCCCGCCAGTCGGGCGCGGTGCAGCCACTCCACCGACTTCAGCGCGCCGTCCTCGGTCAGTGCCTGCACGACCACGTCGCGGTACGCCTCCGCCTTCGACGGGCGGCCCACCGCTCGCCGGGCGCGCTCGACGGCATTATCGACCGTCGTCACCGCGGTTTCCTGAGCGACGCGACGGGCTGACCGGACGGACGCCCCGCTGATCGCGGCGACCTCCCTCCACGTGTGCCCGGCCCGTCGCAGGACCTGAATCTCGTGTCGCTTGAGCATGTCGATCATCCTTTCCCTCGCCGGAGACTGAATCTCCGACGATTGTCTGGCCCCGAGGGACTACCGGGAGGTGGCCAGAATTTCCGGAAAGAATGGGGTCAGAATTTTCGGAACCCGCATCGGCGTCGAGCGTGAATCACCACCGCACCATCGTGAACGGGATTTTCAACTTCGCGGTGAAGCGTGGACGGTTCGACAAGAATCCCGTGACGGCCGTGAGGCAGCGGCCCGAACCGCCTGGACGCGATCGGATCGTCTCGCCGGCTGAGTTCCGAACCTTATGGGACAAGGCCGAAGGCGATCGCGAAATGCGGGCGTTCCTGGCGCTGGCCGGAACGACAACGATGCGAAAGGGCGAGATCCTCTCGCTGCGGTGGGAGCGGGTGCATCTCGAGGACGCGCCGTACGCGACGCTGGTCCGCACAAAGACCGGACACCAGCGGCACGTGCCGATTCCGCAATCCATCGTCAAAACGCTAAAGGCGCTGCCATCGCACCGCACAGGCGAGTACCTGTTCCCTTCGCGGCCAACCGCTCGATGTCCCGAGCCACAGAGACCGTACCGCTGGGACTTCGGCAAACAGTTCCGCCAGCTGGCGAAGGCTGCCGGTATCGAGAACGTCCGCATCCACGACCTGAGGCACGCCGGCGCCACGATCCTGATGACACTTGGCGTTCCCGATCCGATCGTCCGCAAAGTCACAGGCCACCGCTCACGCGAGCTGGAGCGCTACCAGCACCTCACACCGGAGTTGCGGGCGCTAACCGTGAACCTGATTGCGACCGAGCTGTTTCGGGCCAAGCGTGCGAGGAAGAGACTGGCACACCTACCGGCACAGTGCCGAAAACGCGCGCGGTGCGAAATCGGGTGCGCCGGGAAGTGCTTGGATCGAGAGGAGTTAATGGCGGGGTGGACGGGACTCGAACCCGCGACCTCCGACGTGACAGGCCGGCGTTCTAACCAGCTGAACTACCACCCCGTGGCGAAATCTGTTGACCCGGTGAGCTCAGCGTTCCGCTCAGGCGCGTTGTCAGGGCGCCCCGTTCAACCGATCGACCGGGTGTGCGTGCGACCGGATCATCGGACCCGATCGCCACCTCACCCAGTCACCACATCACACGCTCGATCACCAGATGGCCACGTCACGGGACCGCCAGATGCAGGGCATCCGGCAATCTAGTGGGCGGTACAGGACTCGAACCTGTGACAGCCGGCGTGTAAAGCCGGTGCTCTACCAACTGAGCTAACCGCCCTCACCCCCCCGGCAAAGAATCCGATTGTAGTCAGCCGTCGTCCAAAACGTCAATACTGGAACGCGATGACCGAGCCAAGTCGCCTGATCGTGGCCATCACCGGCGCGTCCGGGTCCATCTACGGGATCAGGGTGCTGGAACTGCTCAAACGCACGGAAATCGAGGCCCACCTGGTGCTGAGCCAGTGGGGGGCGCGCACCCTGGTGCATGAAACGTCCTTCTCGGTGAAGGACGTGCAGGCGCTGGCCCATACGGTGTACCACGCCGCCGACGAAGGCGCCGCCATTTCGAGCGGCTCGTTCCAGACACTGGGCATGCTGGTGGCTCCCTGCAGCGTCCGCTCGCTCGCGGCCATCGCCCACGGCCTGGGCGACTCGCTCGTGCACCGCGCCGCCGACGTCATCCTCAAGGAACGCCGCCGGCTGGTGCTCGCTGTGCGGGAAGCGCCGCTCAGCGAGATTCATCTGGAGAACATGCTCAAGCTCGCGCGGATGGGCGTGGTGATCAGCCCGCCCGTGCCGGGCTTCTACACGCGGCCGTTCACGGTGGACGAGTTGGTCACGCACACCGCCGTCCGGTTGCTGGACCAATGCGGGGTGCACGTGGACGCGCCCCGGTGGCAGGGATTGGGTGCCGGAGGGGCGGAGAACTAGGGGAATGACAATGGCCCCGAATCGTCAATTCGCCAGCTTGAGCGCCAGCGCGATAAAGCCCGCCACCAGGCCCGCGACGGTGTGGTGCTCGCGATTGCGGAGCGCCCGTTCCACCGAAAACCGGCGCGCCATCGGCTCGGCCCGCTTCTCCACGTAGGCGTCGTACGCGTCGCCGAACTTCTCGCGCAGGTGTGCCTCCTCGCTGCGCCGGGCCGCCGAAATCGTCAGGCCGATGTACACCCCGATGATGGCCGCCACCACGAGATGGCGGGCGGCAATCGCCACGCCGATGGCGATGAGCGTCGAGCCGAAATAGAGCGGGTGCCGGATGTAGCGGTAGGGACCCGATCGCGTCACCTCGCGGCTCTTTTCCAGGTGCCCCGCCGCCCACACCCGCACCGCTTCGCCGCAAGCGGCGACGAGGAGGCCGAGCGTCCACGTCGGCCACAGAGGATCGGCCAGCCACAGCACGACGGTCGCGAGGCCGAAGCCGAGCGGCACCCGGAGGCGTGTCAACCAGCGCCTCACGATGCCTTCGGCTCCTTGGCCAGCCGCCGGTCGACGGCCTCTTCCACCTCGCCGAGCGAGATGTCGTTGATGCACGGCGCGCCGATCAGGCACTGCCGCTTGTGATGACACTGGCACCGCTCCGCCCTCGAGATCACCTCGTCGTCGGGGTGCCAGGGGCCGTTGCGCTCGGGCCAGGTCGGGCCGTACAGCCCGACGATGGGCGCACCCATCGCGGCGGCGATGTGCAGGGGGCCCGTGTCGCCCGAGACCACGAGGGCCGCCCGGCCCATCAGCGCCGCCAGGTCGGCAATCCCGGTCGGCGGCGCCAGCCGCGCCGCGCCGTTCGACTCCGACACAATCGTCTCGGCCAGCGCGCGCTCGGCGGGGCCCCAGGTGACAAACGACACCAGGCCATGGCGGTGCAGCAGCGACGCCGCCAGCGCGCCGAACCGCTTGGGCGGCCACCGCTTGTTGGGCCACGCCGCTCCGGGGTTGAGCACCGCGTAGCGCGCGGGGCCGATGGCCGCCTCGATGGTGCGGGCGACGGCTCCATCGGTTGGCGCCGCGATCGGCAGTTCGACCGGCGCCGCCGACGCGCCCAGGTACGTGGCGAGCGACAAGTTCTTCTGGATGACATGGGGCGACGCCGGCGGCACCACCGTCTCGCCGTAGAGCCACGCCGCCTGCGGCTCGCGCAGGTGCGACCTCGCAAAGCCAATCACCCGCCGCGCACCGGACAACCGCGCCCAGACGGCCGACTTGATGAGGCCCTGCAGATCGAGCGCCGCGTCGTAGTGCTGGCGCCGGAGAAACGCCGCGGCCCGCAGATACCCCAGCCCGCCGCCGAAGCGCACGTCGGCGGCGTGTCCGCCGGCGCCACCCTGAGGCGGTTCGCGACCCGGGCCCGAGCCTCGCGCCGGGGCCGCGGCGCGGACAATGACGCGCCGGTGCACGCCTTCCACCAGCCCCAGCACGGGCGCGTAGGCCTGCTCGACGAGCCAGTCCACCCGCACGGCGGGGTCCTGGCGCCGCAAGGCGGCCAGCACCGGCAGCGCGTGCACGATGTCACCAAGCGCGCTCAACCGGACGATGAGGATGCGGGCGGCAGGCGGCATCCCCGTCATGGCCCCACCCGCTTGAGCAATTCGGTCGTCGAGTGGTCCTTGGGGTCGCCCACGATGGCGATGCGGCCGCCGTAGGCCTTCACCGTGTCGCGCTCGGGCACCGTGTCCACGGTGTAGTCGGTACCCTTGCAGTGGACGTCTGGCTTCAACAGCTCGAGCAGCAGCGTGACGGTGGATTCCGGGAAGATCACCACGTAGTCCACCGCGCGGAGCGCGGCCACCAGTTCCGCGCGGTCCTCGGCACGCATCACGGGGCGGCCCGGCCCCTTCGACGCGCGCACGCCCTGATCGTCGTTGACGGCGACGATGAGGCGGTCGGCTTCGCGGCGCGCCGCTTCGAGATATCGCACGTGGCCCACGTGCAGCAGATCGAACGCGCCGTTGGCGAAGGCGAACGTGAGCCCGCTCGCGCGGCCACGCCGAACGGCCTCGGCCAGTTCGTCCCGCGTCAGCCGTTCACCCACGTGCCCCTCCCGCACGATGCAGCCAGGCGTCGAGCGTGCGGACGACGACGCGCGTGCCGCAGACGCTGAGCAGCACCAACACCCAGGCCGCGGCGAGCGTCGCCGGCGCCCACGGCGCTCCCGGCGGCAGCACCCGCTGGAGCAGCCCGGCGGCGGCCAGGCCGATAGCCGCGGCCAGGGCAATGCGTGCGGCCACGCGAAGGCCGAAGTGCGCCCAGTCCCGTCGATAGAGTCCCAGCGCGAAGAACGCGATGCTCACGCAGGCCACGGTCACCGAGAGCCCGGAGGGCGGCCCGACGAGCAGGCCGGGCGGCAACACGGCGGAGCCGGGCACGGCCACCGCCTCGGCCAGCGGCGGGACCGCCGCACCGGGTGTGAGGGCCGCCAGTTCGACCGCGGTGCTCAGGGCCAGCACCACGGTGACCGCATCCACCAGCACCCACAGAATCTGTCGCTTGTAGAGCAGCTCGCCGGGCAACGTGAAGCCCCAGGCCGACGCGGGGCCGTCGGGCTCCTCGCCTTCGGGGTACACGCGCACGCGGGAGAGGACGATGCCGAACAGAGCCAGGCCGAGCAGCAGGATCGCCATCGCGAACAACGCGTACGAGAAGCCAACGTTGTACAGCAGGTAGGCGATGCCGCCGGCCGCCGCCGAAATGGTCCAGAGGATGACCACGGCCGAGGTTTCGCCCAGGCCGATGGCCACCAGGCGGTGCGACGTGTGATCGCGCCCGCCCTGGCTGATGGCCCGCCCCGAGAGGTAGCGGACGACGGACACGAACGCCGTGTCGAAGATGGGCAGCGCCAGGGCCAGCACCGGAAAGATGAAGATTGAGAATACGCTCTTCGAATAGGCCTCGCCGCTCGTGAGGTTGAGCGCCGCCAGCGCGAAGCCGATGGTGAAGCTGCCGCCGTCACCCATGAAAATCGAGGCTCGCGGAAAATTGAAGATCAGGAAGCCGAGCACGGCCCCGACCAACACGGCGCTCGCCAGCGCCCCCTCGGTGTTGCCGGTCTGCTGGAACAGCAGCAGCCGCGACACGCCGGCGATGACCGCGGTGCCCGCCGCCAGCCCGTTCATGTTGTCCAGCAGGTTCAGCGCGTTGGTGATGGCCACCACCCAGAACACGACGATGGCGAGGTCGAGCCACCAGGCGAAGGCGTCGTTGAAGTGGAAGTCGGCCGCATAGAGCAGGAGCCCGCACGACAACTGCACCACCACCTTGGTCTGCGGCCGGATATCCGCCGCGTCGTCCACCAGGCCCGCCACGAACATCACCGCCGTCAGCACCAGCAGCGATGCCGAGAACGCGGACCACGGCAGCTGCCAGAGCAGGCCGAGGGCGAAGGCCGCGAAGATGCCGACGCCCCCATACAGCGCCGTCGGCTCACGGTGCCAGCGATCCGGGCGGGGCGGCGCCAGCCAGCCGCGGCGACGCGCGGCACGACGCACCAGCCACGTGGCCGCGGCGGCGAACACGAAGGTTTCGGCGACGACCAACGCGAGATGGAAACCGTCGGGCACGAGCGATCACGCGCGCCGGATGGCGCGCACGAGTTCGGCGGCGGCCACCGTGGCCGTGCCACGCTTCATCACGACCAGGCCGCCCGCAATGTTGGCCAGCCGCGCGGCCTGCTCCACGGTGCCCCCCGCGGCCAGCGTCAGCGTGAGCGCCGCCATCACGGTGTCGCCCGCGCCGGTGACGTCGGCAACCTGGTCGGAGCCGAAAATGGGAATGTGGACGGTCGGCCTGCCGGACTCGAACACCGCCATGCCACGGCTACCCCGCGTGACGACGACGGCCTGCATCTTCGTGCGTTCGAGCAGGCGTCGTCCGGCGCGCTCGAGCACGCGCGGGTTGTCGTCGATTCGCACGCCAAGCGCCTGCTCGACTTCCGACTCGTTCGGGGCGCACGCCGTCAGCCGGCGGTACTTGGTGAGCGCGTAGCGCGAATCGACGAGCACCGGCACGCCGCGCGGCCGCACGCGGTCGGCAACCGCCCGCGCCAGCGCCGGCGTCACCAGGCCGGTGCCGTAGTCGGAAATGAGCACGGCATCGGCGGCGCGGACGGCGGCATCGGCCGCGCGGCCCACGGCCGCTCGCTCCGCGTCGGTGACGGGCCGCGTCGACAGCCGATCGATGCGGACGACCTGTTGCTTCGCCGAGTGGATGCCTCCCGCGAGGATGCGGGTCTTGACCGGCGTGCGGAGCCCGGCCGGCCGGATCAGGCCGTCCCGCTCGACGCGCGATGGCAGCGCGCGCTGCACCCGCCGTCCCGGCTCGTCGCGCCCCACCAGCGACACCAACCGCACGCGGCCGCCGAGCGCCGCCACGTTGGCGGCGGCATTGCCCGCACCGCCCGGCACGATCTCGGTGGAGTCGTACTCCAGAATCAGCACGGGCGCTTCGCGCGACACGCGCGCCACGCGGCCGTACACGTACTCGTCGGCGATGAGGTCGCCGATGACCACGACCTTCGCGCGGGCAAAGCCCTTGATCAGCTCGATCATCCGATGTCCACTGCCGCGAGCGCGGCGCGGGCTCGCAGTCCTTCCGCGCGCGGGCGCGATCCTACCGTCCTTCCGCCCGAAGCACGACCCCGGCGGCGGCCATCAGGTTATCGCAGATGGCGTCCACGCCTTGCCCATCGGGACGGGCGGCTTCCTGATCGCGCCCGTGGCCCGTCCGCACCAGCACGGCACGCGCCCCGATGGCGTGGCCCATCTGGACGTCGCGCCAGTGGTCGCCAATGACCCACGAGCGCGCCAGGTCGAGACCGTGAGCCGCGGCGGCGGCCAGGGGCATGGCCGTGCCCGGCTTGCGGCAGGCACAGGAGGCCGGCAGCGCCGGCACGACCGACGCGGGATGGTGCGGGCAGTAGTACCAACCGTCCACGTGCGCGCCGGCGCGATCGAGCCGGACCGCCATCCGCCGGTGCGTCTCCTCGACGAACGCAGGTGTCATGAGCCCGCGAGCAATGCCGCCCTGATTGGTGACGACGATGATGACGAAGCCCGCGCGCCGGAGCAGCCGAATCGCATCGGGCGCGAACGGATACACGCGAAGGCGGGCCACGTCGGTGAGGTACCCGACGTCCTCGTTGATGGTCCCGTCGCGGTCCAGGAATGCCGCCGGGCGGCCAGCCGTGCCGCTCATGCGCGTCCCGCCCGACCGATCGCCTCGAGCACGGCACGCGCGCTCACGCCGGTCATGCAACGATGATCGATCGGGCACTCGCGCAGCATGCACGGCCGGCACCAGGCCTCGGCCGTGACAATCCGCGGCGGGTCGGCGTCGGGGCCCCGCGTCAAGGGTGACGTGCGATGCTCGTCGGTCGCGCCGAAGATGGCCACCACCCGGGCGCCCGCGGCGCCGGCCAGGTGCATAGCGCCCGAATCGTTCGACACCACCGCCTCGGCACGTGCGCACAGCGCCGCCAGCTCGGCCAGGCTCGTCCGGCCCGCCAGATCGACCAGCGGGGGCAGCCCGCCCGCACCCGCTGCCGACGCAATCGCCGCGGTCGTGGGCTGGTCGGCGAGGCTGCCGACCAGCACCACCGACCGGCCGCGCGCGCGGAGCAGGACCGCCAGTTCGGCGAAACGCGCCTCGGGCCACTGCTTGGCCTTGCCGTAGGCGGCGCCCGGCGCCAGCACCACGAACGGCCCGTCGGGGGCCGGTGCCGCGACGCTGGCGGGCACCTCCACGCACGCGTGGGCCGGACCGTTGGCCAGGCCGAAGGCGCCGACCAGCGCCTGGTAGTACGCCGCCTGGTGCAGTCCCCCCGGCGGCTTCGCGGCCCACCGCGTCAGCAGCCGGCGTCTCGCGTCGGTGGCCAGTCCCCAGCGTTGGGCGATGCCCGCGCGCGAGGCGACCAGGGCCGACGCAAACGAATTGGGAAAGAGCAGCGCCAGGTCGAACCCGCCCGCCGCCACCGCCGCCACATCGTCACGCCAGGTGCCGACGGCGGCCAGGCCGCCGCGGCCGGGCAGCGTCAGCACCTCGTCGACGGCGGGGACCATCGTAAACAGCGGCGCCACGGACCGCCGCGCGGCCACCAGCAGCCGCGAGGCGGCGAAGTGCCGCCGCACGTCGGCCAGGGCCGGCAGCGCCATCACGGCGTCGCCCAGCCAGTTGGGCGAGAAGACGACGATGCGGTCCACGGGTGGGTGTGTCACTCCTGCACGACCGGGAACATGCCCTTGGTGGCCGGGGTCGGCGCATCGCGCCAGCGGCGGTGCATCCAGAGCCACAAGTCGGGATGGCGGCGGACGTACATCTCGAGCACGTCGGTGCAGCGCTGCGTGAACTCGGCGATGGCGTCGGGATGATCGGCGGGCGGCGGATCGACGGGTGGCTCGTACACGAACTTGAAGCGGCCGCCAGGCTGGGGGAGCGCGAAGACGGGGACCACGGGTGCGCCGGTCCGCAGGGCCAGCGCCGCGAGCGTGGAGGTGGTGGCCGCGGGGCGTTCGAAGAAGTCCACCCAGATCGCATCGGGGCTGTGCATGTGCTGATCGATCAGCATGGCCACGCCGTGCCCCCCCGCCAGTGTCCGCAGGACACGCCGGACCGCGCCCTGACGATAGATGCAGTGGTTGCCCGTGGCGCCGCGAACCTGCTCGAGTAGCGTATTGAGCCTCGGGTTGTCGAGCGCCCGCGCCAGGACCCCGATGGGCTCGAAGGCGGTCCCATGATGTATCGCGTGCAGCTCCCAGTAGCCGAAGTGGCCGGTGAAAAACAGCACGCCCCGTCCCTGCGCGTAGGCCTGCCGCACGCGCTCGGCGCCCTCGACTTCCACCAGGGCGATGCGCCGGGCATCGCTGAGCGCGCTGAAGCGCAGCAGTTCGAGCAGCAGCCGTCCGAAGTGACGAAACGTCCGGCGGGCGATGCGCCGGCGTTCCGCGAGCGTCCGCCCAGGGAAGCACTCCGCCAGATTGCCGAGCGCCACGCGCCGGTGCGGCCGGTCGAGCGTGTAGAACGCCATGCCGAGCGCCGACCCCCAGGCCCGCACGAGCGCGTCGGGCCACCAGCACACCAGTGCCCGCACGGCGACGACCGCCCGATACTCGAGTGCGTGCCTCATGAGCGGCTCCCGGCGAGCGGCCGCTGGCCGCCCGCGGCCCGCAGCACGGCGGCCACGCTGTCGAAGAGCAGCGCCGGCGGGTCGAAGCTCACCGTCATCGGCACACGGAACAGCGGAAAGGGCAGCGGCCCGGCGGCTTCGAAGCGGACCGCATCC